>ENA-ORSI01000001-ORSI01000001.1-human-gut-metagenome-genome-assembly--contig:-NODE-1-length-385937-cov-20.070107_pt1 | contig 385937 bp, 384 predicted proteins | sample MGYA00242187_ERZ509154 | MGnify/ENA primary metagenome ERZ509154 (study PRJEB26280, sample SAMEA2338627) | human gut metagenome | biome: human gut; feature: human-associated habitat; material: faeces...
GGGTTGCGCTCGTTGCGGGACTTAACCCAACATCTCACGACACGAGCTGACGACAACCATGCACCACCTGTATAGATGCTCCGAAAAGCTATATAATCTCTTATATATTCATCTATATGTCAAGCCCTGGTAAGGTTCTTCGCGTTGCTTCGAATTAAACCACATACTCCACTGCTTGTGCGGGCCCCCGTCAATTCCTTTGAGTTTCAACCTTGCGGCCGTACTCCCCAGGTGGGATACTTACTGCGTTTGCGACGGCACAGAAGACTTAATATCTCCTACACCTAGTATCCATCGTTTACGGTGTGGACTACCAGGGTATCTAATCCTGTTTGCTCCCCACACTTTCGTGCCTCAACGTCAGTTTCAGTCCAGTAAGTCGCCTTCGCCACTGGTGTTCCTCCTAATATCTACGCATTTCACCGCTACACTAGGAATTCCACTTACCTCTCCTGCACTCAAGAAATATAGTTTTAGTTGCAGTTCCTCAGTTAAGCCGAGGTATTTCACAACTAACTTGTATTCCCGTCTACGCACCCTTTACACCCAATAAATCCGGATAACGCTCGCTCCCTACGTATTACCGCGGCTGCTGGCACGTAGTTAGCCGGAGCTTATTCTACAGGTACTGTCCTTTCTCTTCCCTGTCTAAAGCAGTTTACAATCCGAAAACCTTCTTCCTGCACGCGGCGTCACTGCGTCAGAGTTTCCTCCATTGCGCAATATTCCCGACTGCTGCCTCCCGTAGGAGTCTGGGCCGTATCTCAGTCCCAATGTGGCCGTTCAACCTCTCAGTCCGGCTACTGATCGTCGTCTTGGTAGGCCATTACCCCACCAACTAACTAATCAGACGCAAGATCATCTATCAGCGGATTGCTCCTTTCCCACTTTCATCATGCGATGTTTATGGCATATGCGGTATTAGCAATGATTTCTCATTGTTGTTCCCCTCTAATAGGTAGATTTCTTACGCGTTACTCACCAGTCCGCCACTAAAGCCATTGTTATATAATTCAATCCGATAAATCTTCTCTCCTTGTATAACGACTTCCGTTCGACTTGCATGTCTTATGTGCGCCGCCAGCGTTTATCCTGAGCCAGGATCAAACTCTCTTGTTAATTTTATATATTTCTATATATTATTTTCTCGAGTTATTTAGCTCTTTATTTTGCTGACCATTTTTTTATAGATAGTTTGCTTCTATCTTCTTTTATTGGTTTCTTTTCTCAAAGGTTTATTGTTTACTTTTCAATGTACTTTTTTGTTGTTTTTTCTTGGGTAACAACAATATTTATTTTAGCACAACACTGCATCTATTGTCAACACTTTTTTTGTTTTTTTTATTACTTTTTTTATTTTAATCACTATACTTCATTTTTAAACGAAAAAATATATAATATAGGTTGCCAATAACATCGACAACCTACTATTTTTTTCATTTTTTAATGGCCTATATTTATATTTTATGCTGTTTCTACTATTTTTTTATTGTTTGCCTTTTTATTTGATTTATTTGTTTTAATTGTTTCTCTATTATTGTTAATTATAATTTTAGGAGGTTCTCCATTTATAACAGCTTCTTTTGTTATAATGCATTTTTCAATTTTAGGATTTGAAGGAATCTCAAACATAATGTCTCTCATTATTTCTTCTAAAATTGAACGTAGTCCTCTAGCTCCTGTTTTTCTTTCTATAGCTTTTTCTACAATTTGCTCTAATGCCTCTTTTTCAAATTCTAATTGTACATTATCCAATTCGAACAATTTCTGATATTGCTTGATCAAAGCATTTTTTGGTTTTGTTACAATGTCAATTAGAGCTTGTTTGTCTAATTCTTTTAATGTTGCTATTACAGGCAATCTGCCAACAAATTCTGGAATTAAACCAAATTTTAGCAAATCTTGTGGCAACAATTTTTCGAATATTTCGTATCTGCTAATATCTTTTGAGCTTTCTATTTCAGCACCAAATCCTATACTTTTCTTTCCAATTCTGTCTTTTACTATTTTTTCTAGTCCTTCGAAAGCTCCTCCACAAATAAATAAAATATTTTCTGTATTTATTTGTAAAAATTCTTGGTGTGGATGCTTTCTTCCACCTTGTGGTGGTACAGAAGCTACTGTTCCTTCTACTATTTTTAGCAATGCTTGTTGCACACCTTCTCCGCTTACGTCTCTTGTTATTGAAGGATTTTCTGATTTTCTTGATATTTTATCTATCTCATCAATATATATTATTCCTTTTTCTGCCTTGGTCACATCATAGTCTGCAGCTTGAATTAATTTTAATAAAATATTTTCTACATCTTCTCCAACATAGCCTGCTTCTGTCAATGTTGTAGCATCTGCTATTGCAAATGGCACCTTTAATATTCTTGCTAATGTTTGTGCAAGTAATGTTTTTCCACATCCTGTTGGCCCTAATAGTAAAACATTGCTTTTTTGTATTTCCACATCTGAATCTATATTAACCTTATTATTAATCCTTTTATAATGATTGTATACAGCAACAGATAACGTTTTTTTCGCTTCTTCCTGACCTATCACATATGAATCTAATACTTTTTTTATTTCCTCTGGTGTTGGTAAATCTGTGATTGTGTCTAATGTATATGTTAATTCGCTATCATCATATAACTCGTCTTCTATAATGTTTGAACACACTTTAATGCATTCATTGCAAATGTAAACCCCTGGTCCAGCGATTATTCTTTCTACACTATCTTGCGATTTTCCACAAAATGAACATTTAATATTTTTATTTGCCATATTAATTTTCTTTCCTTTCTAAAGGCATAAATTATTCAGCAATTTTATTGTCTTTTATCCATTATTCCATCTATAAGTCCATATTTTAGTGCTTCTTCTGCTGTCATGTAATTATCTCTTTCTGTATCTCTGTCTATTACTTCTAATGGTTGACCTGTTCTTTCACTTAATAATTTATTTAACTTTTCTCTTGTTTTTACCATATGATCTGCATGTATTTTTATTTCTGTTGTTTGTCCTGATAATCCTCCACCAGCTATTAATGGTTGATGGATTAATATTTCAGCATTAGGTGTTGCATATCTTTTTCCTTTTTCTCCTGATGCCAAAAGTACTGCACCCATGCTTGCAGCTAGCCCCACACAAATCGTTGAAACTGGACATTTTATATAGTTCATTGTATCAACTATTGCCATTCCATCTGAGATAGAACCTCCTGGGCTATTAATATATAAAAATATTTCTTTGTCTGGATCTTCCGATTCCAAAAAAAGCAATTGTGCTATTACTAAACTAGCTGATGTTGGGTTAACATCTTCCCCTAAAAATATAATTCTGTCCTTTAAAAGTCTTGAAAATATATCATAAGACCTTTCTCCCTTTGCTGTTTGTTCAATTACATATGGAACTAAACTATTTTTTTCCAACGTGCTATTCCTCCCTTTATTTTATTTTTGCATTATCAACAATAAACTTAATGGCTTTCTCTGTTTTCATGTTTTCTTCAACATACTTTCTTAATTGTTCATTTTTTAAAACCTCTTCTTCTTTTTTTCCATAGTTTTTAGCCATTTCTTTTATTTTTTCTGCAATTTCTTCTTCTGAATTTTCTATTTTTTCTGCTTTTGCAACTGCTTCTAAAACCAATCTTGATTTTACAGCTCTTTCTGCTTGTTCTTTAAATTCATTTCTCATATCTTCTTCTGTTTTATTTATCATTTTAAGATATTGTTCTATATTTAATCCTTGATATGATAATCTTACTTTTATATCTTGCATCATGTTTTCTATTTCGTTTTCTATCATTGCTGATGGTATATCTATTGGTGTATTTTCGCAAACTGTTTTTATTGCATTTTCTTCTAATTCATATTTTGCTCTTGAATCATTTTCAGTTTGTATCTTTTCTTTTATACTATTTTTCAATTCTTCAAGTGTATCAAATTCGCTAACATCTTTTGCAAATTCATCATCTAATTTAGGTAATTCTTTTTTCTTTATTTCATGCAATTTTACTTTGAATGTAGCGTCTTTTCCTGCTAAATCTTTTGAAAAGTATTCTTCTGGGAATTTTACATTTATATCTTTTTCTTCATCTACTTTCATTCCTATAATTTGATCTTCAAATCCTGGTATAAATGTATTGCTTCCTATCTCTAACTCATGTTTTTCTGCCTTTCCACCTTTAAAAGCTTCTCCATCTACAAAACCTTCAAAATCAATTACTGCAATATCTTTTGTTTCTACTGGTCTGTCTTCTATTGTAATCAATCTTGAATTTTTTTCTTGCATATGTCCTAGTTCATGTTCTATGTCTTCATCAGATACATTATACTCTATTTTATTTAGTTCTATACCTTTATATTTCCCAATCTTAACTTCTGGGCTTACTTGAACTATTGCTGTAAATATTAAATTTTTTCCTTTTTCCATCTGTTGAATATCTATTTGTGGTCTACTAACAGCATCTATATTATTTTCTTTAATTGCTTCATCATAAATATCTGGAACTAGTTCATTAAATGTATCTTCATAGAAAATTGAAGAGCCATATTGTTTTTCCACCATTTGCATTGGTGCTTTTCCTTTTCTAAAACCTGGTATATTAAAATATTTTGCAGTTTTAGCATATACTTTTTTCATTGCTTCATCAAATTTTTCTGCCTCTATTTCAAAGCTTAATTTTACTTCGTTTGTGTTTTCTGTTTTTTCTACTTTTACACTCATTTTGTTTAAACATTCCTTTCTATATCTAATAATTAACTTCTCAATTATATCACATTTTTTTATTTTTGCAATAGTCAAATCTTGAACAGGTTAAATTCTAAATAATCTGCACTTATCAGCTTGAATTTTATTCCATTTTTTTCGCCTTCTACGGCATCTTTATGTGAATTTCCATGAAGATGTGCATAATAGCATTTTTTTATATTATATTTTTGCAATGTTTTTACCAATTCTGAATTTATATTATTTAATGTAATTGGTGGGTAATGCATAAAAGCAATAATTTCCTTATCTTTTCCATATCTATTTATTCCATCTTCAATAGATAGTTTTAATCTATTATTTTCCCTATTTATCATTTTTTCACTATTTTCTGTCTCTAATAAGTTCCATCCTCTTGTTCCTACTATTACTTTATTTTCTATCAAATAACTATTATTGTGCAAAAAATTAATTGTATTAAAATTATTTTCTTTTAAATATTCTTTCATATTTGTAACAGTAGTCCACCAATAATCATGATTACCTTTTAATAAAATTTTATTTCCTGGCAGTTCATTTAAATATTTGAAATCTTCATAAGCCTCTTCTAAATAAGTAGCCCAAGAAAAGTCTCCTAGCAATATGACACAATCATTTTCTTTTACTTTTTCTTGCCAGTTTTTCTTTATTTTTTCTTCATGTTCTTCCCAATTTGCACCAAATATGCTCATCGGTTTATTTTTATTAAACGATAAATGTAAATCTCCTATTGCATAAGTTGACATTTTTCCTCCTATATTTTCAAATTTGGTATAGCATTTAAATACATATCTGATATTTTTCCACTTATATAATTATAGTAACCTGCTGATGCAATCATAGCTGCATTATCAGTACATAAATTCAACTCTGGATAATAAATTTTGTAACCTTTATTTTGTAATTTTAAAAATTCTTGTCTTATAAATGAATTAGCTGATACTCCTCCTGCTAATGCTATTTTTGTTATATTTAAACTCTTAGCTGCTTTTATTGTATTCTCTAATAATATTTCTGTTACGTCCTTTTCAAAACTCATACATAAATTTGCTCTATTTACGTTTGGATTTTTATGATGCATATTTATTATTGCTGTTTTTATTCCACTAAAACTAAAATCCATTCCATCTAGATGTGGTTTTGGAAGTTCTATATCTGCAACACCTTCTTTTGCAAGTTTGTCAACTTTCGGTCCACCAGGATATCCTAATCCTATGACTCTAGCCACTTTGTCAAATGCCTCTCCTATAGCATCATCCCTTGTTTTCCCTAATATTTCAAATTCATTATAATCTTTTATATGTACTAAATGAGTATGCCCTCCAGATATTATTAAACATAAGAATGGAGGCTCTAGTTCTTTATGTGTTATATAATTTGCTGCAATGTGTCCCTCTATATGGTTTGTCCCTATTAGTGGCTTATTTAAAGCATAACTTAGCGCTTTTGCATAAGATACCCCCACTAATAGTGCTCCAACTAGCCCTGGTCCATATGTGCATGCAATTATATCTATATTTTCAAAAGTAATATTAGCTTCTTCTAAAGCTTGTTTAGTCACATTTGAAATAACCTCAACATGATTTCTAGAGGCTATTTCTGGAACAACTCCGCCAAATTTTTCATGTATTTTTATTTGTGAGTTTATTATATTAGAAAGAACTTCTCTGCCATTTTTTACAACAGCAACAGAAGTTTCATCACAACTTGATTCTATTCCTAAAGTAATTATATCTTTCATATTTTTTATCCTCCTAATAATCCAAACGCTTTCATTCCTAAATATGAAAGTCCACTATATGCTCCATTTATAAGTGGTGATATTATTCCTCCTGCAATTCCTGTAACCCATAATACTACAAATATAATATAAAATATTTGCTCGTGGTTTGCGAACCATTCTCTTGCATTATATGATAAAAAATTATTTAATATTTTTGAACCATCTAATGGAGGTAATGGTATCAAATTAAATATTCCTAATCCTAGGTTAATTATTATAGAAATATTTATAATGCTCATTGTTATCATACCTATTTGAGAACAGTAAAAATCCATAAAAAACTTAGGTATAATACAGCTTATTATTGTAAATAAAATTGCAAGTATAAAGTTCATTATTGGTCCTGCTGCTGCAACAATTGCCTCTGCTTTTGTCATTGATATATCTCTATTAAAATTTCTAGGATTTATTTGTACAGGTTTTCCCCATCCAAATCCGGCAAAAATAAGCATTATAAATCCTATTGGGTCTATATGTGAAAGTGGATTCAAATTTAGTCTTCCCTGTTGTCTAGGGGTATCATCTCCCAATTTATCTGCTGCAAATGCATGTGCATATTCATGGAATGTAATAGCTATAAGAACAGCTGGTAATGATATTAATAGGCTTAGTAACGCATTTGTATTAGTTAAATATGGTAACAAAAATCTTATAGCAATAATCGCTATAACAATATACCAAACTCTTTTATCAAAATTAAACATTTTCCCTCCTATAAAAATAGTAAATTATAGCATATCAATTATAACACACTATAATTTACATTTTCAATACTATTTTCTAATTCTGTATTTTGGTTAAATCTTCTATAATTTTAATAGTTCACATACCTCATCAATTATATTTACACATTTTTCTGAATGCATTGTATATCTTTTGTCTGTTTCTTCTGTTAATAATTCCGCACAATTAATTCCTTTGTGATTTCTTGAAAATTCAACAATAAAGTTTCTTGTCATTTCTATAACTTTATTTTTGCTGTCCAAATCTGTTTTTTCTGTTCCAGCATATCTTAAGCTTATTAGCATTACAGCAGCATTTATTGCTCCGCAAGTTTTTCCTAGTTTTGCTATTCCGCCTCCAAAACCTGTAGAAATTTTAAATGCTATTTTTTCATCTAGGTCAACCAAGTCACAATATGCCAACAATATTGCCTGAGTACAATTATACCCTTGTTTAAATAATTCTATTGCTTTTTGTTTTCTATAATTTTCCATATTACTCCATATTAATATTATTTTCTAATATCTAATTTAATGGTTTCATTGTTGGGAATAGTAATACATCTCTGATAGATGCTGAGTCTGTAAGTAGCATTACTAAACGGTCTATTCCCATTCCCATTCCACCTGTTGGAGGCATACCATATTCTAATGCTTGTATAAAATCATCATCCATCATATTTGCTTCTTCGTCTCCAGCTTCTCTTGCTTGTACTTGTTTCAAAAATCTTTCATATTGGTCTATTGGGTCGTTTAACTCTGAATAAGCATTTGCATATTCTCTTCCACCTATAAATAATTCAAATCTTTGTGTCATTTTTGGATTGTCTTTACATTTTTTAGTAAGTGGAGAATTTTCTATTGGATATTCATAAAGGAATGTTGGTTCTCTTAATGTTTCTTCAACTTTTTCCTCAAATACTTGTACTATTATATCTCCTCTTGTTGTTTTTATTGGGTCTATATCTATATTTAATTCTTTTGCTATTTTTTGTGCTTCTTCATCAGTCTCTATCTTGTTAAAGTCCACTCCTGTTACTTCTTTAATACTATCTATCATGGTAATTCTTCTAAATGGCTTTTCTAAGTCAATTTCTTCACCTTGATATGATATCTTTCCTGTTCCACATACTTTATTAGCACATTTTCTTATTATTTCTTCTGTTATATTCATCATTCCTTCTAAATTTGTATATGCTTCATATAATTCTATACATGTAAATTCTGGATTGTGTTTAATGTCCATTCCTTCATTTCTAAAGTTTTTTCCAATTTCATAAACTTTATCAAATCCACCAATTATAAGCCTTTTTAAATATAATTCTGTTGCAATTCTTAAATACATATCTATATCCAATGTATTGTGATGTGTTATAAATGGCCTTGCTGAAGCGCCTCCCGGAATTGTTTGTAATATTGGTGTTTCTACTTCCATATATCCTTTTTCATCTAATATTTGTCTTATTTCTTTTATTATTAATGCTCTTTTAAGGAAAGCATCTTTAACTTCTGGATTCATAATTAAATCAACAGATCTTTGACGATAACGTAAATCTGTATCTTTTAGTCCATGGAACTTTTCTGGTAGTGGTCTTAAAGATTTTGAAAGTAATGTTACTTCTTTTGCATGAATAGAAATTTCTCCTGTTCTTGTTTTAAACACAAAACCTGTAATTCCTATAATATCTCCTATATCATCTTCTTTAAAATGTTTATAGTTTTCTTCTCCTAAATCATTTATACTTACATAACTTTGAATTTTTCCTTCTCCATCTTGAATATGACAGAATGATGCTTTTCCCATAATTCTTTTAGCCATTATTCTACCTGCTACAGTTACATCTTTTCCTTCTAATTTTTCATAATTATCTATAATCTCTTTACTTGTATGTGTTCTATCAAATTTTGTTATTTCAAATGGATTTTTATTTTCTTGTTTTAATTTTTCTAATTTTTCTCTCCTTATTATCATTAATTGGTTTAAGTCTAATTCTTGCTCTACATTGTTATTTGTTTCTTCGCTCATATTTTCTCATTCCCTTCTAGGCTTATCGCCATAAATCTTTGTCATATTTTAATATGTATTATTATAACCTAAAAGTTAAAATATGTAAACAATTTTGTAAAATTTATGTTCATTTAAGCATTAGCTCAAAATAAATGAGCACCATTTTTTGGCACTCATTTAGAAGATCTTTGTTTAGCTAGTATTTTATATACTCTATTTATCATTCCTCCTTAATTAAATAAATTTTACATTAATAGTTTAGAATTAAAATTTATAATATTCATCCTATTTGTATTAAAGTCCTTAAATAAGATTTGAACAAAATTTTTGTATGACAAAAAAACATATGTAAATATGAAAGGAAGTGCTTTTATAGATTTTGAATTTTTGAAAATAACTTTATTTTTTGATCTGGTTATTTTAGATTTAAAAATTTAAGAAATTCAATTTTTTTGATTTAATTATTATGTTGAATATTAATAAAATTTTAATTTTACTATGAATATAATTATTATTTTTATTATAATGGTTTATATGGGTTTTTTCAAGAAGTTTCGTATGTCATAAAACGACATTTTTCAACGTTGAATTAGCTAATCTCATACCTATATACAAAGCCTCTCAGGCATAGTTTTTCCTATGCAAAAAATGAGCTAGTTTTGACTAGCTCTTATATAGTATTATGATACTTTTCTTAATTCTATTGCTTGCTTTTTAGATATTTCTGTTACTTCTCCAGTTGCAATTCTTGCAATTTCATTTATTGTCTCTTCTTCGTTTAGTTGTTTTATATTTGTTACTGTTTTTTCATTTTTTATATTTTTCGTTATATAATAATTATAGTCTCCTTTGGCTGCAATTGGAGCCAAATGTGTTATACATATTACTTGATGTGTTTTTGATATTGCTTTTAATTTTTCTCCTACTGCTTTAGCAGCCTTACCACTTATTCCCGTGTCTATTTCGTCAAATACTAAAACTGGTACTTCATCAGTACTTGCCAACACTGATTTTATTGCTAACATTAATCTTGACATTTCCCCACCTGACGCTATTTTTACAAGTGGTTTTGATTCATCTCCAATATTAGTACAAATAAAAAATTCAACTTTGTTTAATCCATTTAAATTAAATTCTTGTATTGTTTCCACATTTATTTCAAACACAGAATTAAACATTTCTAAATCTTTTAATTCTTTATTTATTTTTTCTGATAACACAATAGCATATTTTTTTCTTATTTCTTCCATTAATTTTGATTGTGCTTTCATCTTTTCTTCTAGCTCTGCTATTGATTTTCTTAATTTTTCATTATGCTCATCAACATTCTCTATTTCATATATCTGCTTGCTTACATTTTCTTTATATTTTAATATTTCCTCTATGCTATTTCCATATTTCCTTTTAAGAGAAAATATTATATCTAATCTCTTTTCTATTTCATTTCTTTCATATTCGTCAAAGCATACATCTTCTCTCATATTCTCAAAATCTCTGGCAAGCTCTTGTATTTCATAATAGATGTTTTTTAAATCTACAAGTTTGCCTTTGTATATTTCTCCATAATTTTCTATTTTTTCTAAAGCCCTTATAGAATTACTTAATCCATCAATTACTTGGTTAGACAAATTAGTATCTATATCTATTAGGTTAACTTGTAGCTTTTCAGAATTAAGTATTATATTCCTTTTTTCTTCTAACTCTTCATCTTCTTTTGGTTTCAAATCTACTTGTTCTATTTCTTTTAATTGATATTTTAATAAATCTAATCTCCTTTCTTTTTCCTTCTCATCCCCATAATTGTTTTGTAGTTCATTTTTTAATTTTTTATATTCATTATATAATTCCATATATTGTTCTTTTATCTCTTTTAACTCTTTGCCAATGAAATTATCTAAATATTTTATATGATATTTGGAGTCTAACAAAAGTTGATTGTCTTGTTGCCCATGTATATCTATTATTTTCTTCATTACATCTTTTAGTTCATTTACTGTTACAAGTCTTCCATTTATTTTGCAAGAATTTCTTCCATTAGCATAAACTTCTCTTGTAACTATTATATTACCATCAATAGCCAATTCATTATCTGGATAATATATGCTTAGCTCTACAAAAGAATAGTTTTCACCTCTTCTTATCATCTCTTTAGAAAACCTTCCTCCTGCTATTATTGCTAGAGAATCTATTATTAATGTTTTTCCAGCTCCTGTTTCTCCTGTTAATACATTTAGTCCCTCATTTAAGTCTATAGTCAAATCATCTATTATTCCTATATTTTTTATGTGTAATGTTGTTATCATATGTTCCTCCTTCTGCAAATTTTTGTTTTATCGAATTGTTGTTTGTATTGTACATCTGTTTTCTTTCTTTGTCAAGCGAACATTTAAATTTTTAATAACAATCTAAAAAATTATAATCATATATCGAAAAGTTTTGTTTCTCTAATATATAATTTTTCTACACACTAAAAAACTCAAACATTTACTAATATCAATGTTTGAGTTTTTTACTTTTGGTGACCCCTACGGGAATCGAACCCATGATTCAGCCTTGAGAGGGCTGCGTCTTAACCGCTTGACCAAGGGGCCTTAAAATCTACTTATATAGTTTAGCATATTTTTATTACCTAAGTCAATATTTTTGTATTAAATATTTGTTATTTCTGGGCAAAGGTGGAACTTTGCCATACATTATCTTTCTGGTCTTGTTGGAATTATCATTTCTACTAATTCTTTTATTCTTTTTTCTTGATTTGTCAAATACAAATATCCTATTAAAGCTTCAAATGCTGTTGAATACATGTAATCTTGAACACTTGCATTTTTAGCAACATGATGATTTTCTGTATTTCTTCCTCTTCTTACTATCTCTTTTTCTTTTTCCGTAAGATTTACCTCTATCTTTTTCAAAGCTTGTGCTTGGGATTGTGCTTTTACATATTTAATTGCCTCTATATGTAACTTGTGTGGTTTTAAATTTGTTTTATTTACTAAATGTGTTCTTATATATAGTTCATATACTGCATCCCCCACATACGCCCATGTAAGTGGTGACATCATATTTACTTCTATTTCATTTTTTTCTATATTAAATAAGTTCATTCTTTTCCTCTCTTTAACTATTAATTTTTATTCTATAACCTTTCTAATGTAATTTCACCTAATTTTCCGCTTCTAAAATCATCTAATATAATATTGGCTGTTTTTTCTTCATCAATTTCTCCACCAGAAATTAAAGCCCCACGTTTTTTTCCTATTTCATGCAATATTTCTAGAATTACATCATTTTCTTCTTTTTCTGATTTCATTATTTCTTCTATTTTCTTATCGTCTAATTTATACCTTATAATAACATTATTTCTACAATTTTTAATTAAAAACTTTAGCAATTGAAAACCTATTTCAATTGATTGTAGAATATCATTTTTTATAGTTCCTGTATAAGCTAGATTTAGCGCAACCTCTTCGCTTTCAAATTTTGGCCACAATACTCCTGGTGTATCCATTAATTCTATATTATCTTCTATTTTTATCCATTGTTTTTGCCTTGTAACTCCTGGTTTATTTCCTACTTGTGCAGAAGTTTTTTTAGAAATTCTATTTATAAATGATGACTTTCCAACATTTGGTATCCCTAAAATCATTACTCTTATAGATTTTCCTATTCTTCCTTTTTCTATATATGTATCTGATTCATATAGCTTTTTTATTGCACTTAGACATTCCTTTATCCCTTTTCCACTATTTGAATCTACCAGAATTGCCTGATAATCCTTTTGTTTAAAATATGTAATCCACTTTTCATTTTGTTTTTTATCTGATAAATCTGATTTGTTTAATACTATTATTCTTTTCTTATTTTGTATTAATTTATTGATATCTGGATTTTGGCTAGATATTGGAATTCTTGCATCCAATATTTCTATAACTATATCTATTAATTTTAAATCTTCAATTATTTGTCTTTTAGTTTTTGCCATGTGCCCTGGATACCAGTTAATGCTCGTCGATGGTAAACTTTTTTCTTTTTTATCCATTATTTCCACTTCCATTCTCTATCATTCTTGTTTCATTTAAAAAATCATCAAAATCTGATTTATATAATTTGTCTTGTTTAATTTTAAATTTATCATACTCTTTATAAGCTAATTCTTGTGCTACTTTTGCAGATATTTGCCCCGCATTGTGTAATATTTCTTCTTTCTATCTTAATATTTTGCTTCAATTATACCATAAAAGGCAGATAATTTTCAACAAATTATCTGCCTTATTTGTTTTGAATGCACTTTCTTTTAGTGAATCTAAAAATTCCGCAAAACCTATTAGTACATTGTCAGTTTTGTCTTGCACCCCAAAAGTTTGAGTGTCATGAATATTATTTTTTGTTGTTCTTTGTTTGTTCTTTGTTTGTTCTTTTTCTCTTATTTTTATCATCATGAACTATTAAATCTATTTCATAATTTTTAATGTTAGTTTCTTTTGATAATCTGCGTGCTAATGTTGTTTTACCACTTGCAACTATGCCAATTATTAATACCTTCATAACAGACACACCTTCATTTAATCTATATTATATTGCCACCCTGGTTGCCATGAACCTGTTTTTCTCCAGTCGTTCTTGTTTGCTTCTTCCCAACTGATATTTTTTGTTATTACTTCAAAAGCAAGTTGTGGTGCTCTATGTGCGACAATCCCAATTGTTTTTCCTTTATATTTTTCTTTTATGTCTTTAATAAAATTATCAATTCTTTCTTCAACATCTTTTAGTGATTCTCCATTTGGAAAAGGAGTATAAATATGTTCTTCATAAATTACTAACTGCTTATCCTCTCCATCTAAATCGCCATAATTACATTCTCTTAACCTTTGATCTTGTATTTTGGGGATATTAGGAAAAGCTATATTTGTACTATCTATAGCTCTTATTAAGTCAGATGTAAAAATCACATCAAACTTTATATTTGAATTTAATCTTCCTAAATTTTCGGCTTGTTCTTTACCTAAATTGTTCAGTTCAACTTGTTTCCAGCCAGAGCATTTTTTACTGGCGTTATCATAAGTTGTACCATGTACAAAATATATAAGATTTGTTTTCATTTTTTCAATTTCCTATACCATTTCTTGTTTTATATAATCTATTAATTCTTTTTCTATATCTTCCATAGATATATTCTTTAAGCTATTCGCATATTCTAGCACATCTTTTTCCATGGGCAAATTTGGTTTATCTATTTCAAATTCTTTTAATATTGGTAATATTTCATGTTCCATATTAGGGTAATATTTATATAATGTATCATAAGCATTTAATGGTTTATCTGGTTTAGTATATCTTGCGCTCTCCCAATCTAATATCATTTCAATATAATCAATATAATTTTTTTCTATTTCATTTTCATGATGTAAGGATAATTTTCTATGCATAGCAGAAACATCCTTTTTGTCATAAAATAAATACATAAATAATTTATCCATATCATGGTATTGTATTTGTTTTAAAATTTTTTCCTTATCTTTCTTTATGTACTTATTAGCTAAATACATAACTACTTTCCTATGTAAATATGTGTATTCTATATATTCTTGATTTTTCATAATATTAACTTCCTTTAGTATACATTATACAATACTATAATGTACGATAATTATTTTTGTCCGCCCTTTCATCCATTTTTCTGTCATATTTTTCATCTCCATAAAACCAATCCGTTTTTTTATCTTTTGGGCGCATTTTTCTACTTTTATCTAACATTAAATCTAATAGAGCAAATATTGGCAATAATATACCTATAAAAGAAAAGAATATTGAAATATAATTTTCTTCTGTTACCTGTCCATACATTATTGTATTAATATTTTGGTATAAAAATACTCCATAATATATTCCATGTGTAACTAAATATATTACTGCTGCTAATATTTTTCTTTTAATTATAAAGCAAATACACATAAAGCTTATAAATAATACTGGTATTTCTACCATAATATCCATTGGCTTAATCATAAATTCCATTCCTGTACTAGCTGCAACTGTCGCAACAACCCTGAATCCCCAAAACATAAAACCAAAAATTACTATTAACCATGTGGTAAAATTTCTCATTTGTATCAACTCCTTCTTTTCTTATTTTATCACAAAATCTTATTAAGTAGCAAGAAAAAAATAATATAATGTTTTTTACAACATTATATTATTTTTTCTTGTTAGTATTTTCTAATCTGTAAAATTAAATTCATCTTTGAATTTTTCTTTGAATATCTCAAACACATTATTTAATATTTCTTCATCATCTACACTTACATAAGATTCTTCTTCATCTGATGTGTTCTCTAGTTTTAATATTACAACTTCACCTGGTTCTTCTGAGACTTCTTCTTCTACTGGTAACAATATTACATATTCTTCTCCATCATATTCAATTAAATCTAAAAACTCAAATTGAACTTCATTTCCTTCCTCATCATTTAATATTACTATATTGTCTATTTCTTCTCCTTCCATGTTTTCTGGAACTTCATTGTTTAAATCTTCACTCATTTTAATTTTCTCCTTTCAACTTTTTATTATTATAATATTTAAATTTGTATTTCTACAACGTTAATAACTTAATTATATTATCTTCAATTTTGCTCATGATATACAGTTCTATTTTTTCTTATTCATATATGTCTCTAATATATATATTGCTGATATAGTATCAACTATATTTTTTTTATCTTCCTTTTTTATTCCTAAGTAATTCATAGTTTTATGTGCTGCCACAGTTGTTAATCTTTCATCAATTTCAACAATATTAACTTTATTAAATTTACATTTTAATTTATGTATAAATTTTTTTGTTACCTCTACTCTTATTCCTTCGGTTCCATCCATATTTATGGGAATACCTATTACAATGGTATCTATTTCATAGCTATTAAGTATCTCTTCTAATTGTTTTAGAACAATTTTATCGTTTCCTTTATGATTAATTGTACATAATCCTTGCGCAGTTATTCCCAGTTCATCGCTTATAGCTAGTCCTACTCTACTATCTCCATAGTCAATCCCAAGTTTTCTCATATTATTCGCCTAATCCTATATAATTTTTTACCATCTTTTCTAATAATTCATCTCTTTCTAATTGTCTTATAAGATTTCTTGCATCATTATGGCTTGTAATATATGTAGGATCTCCTGATAATATATATCCAACTATTTGATTTATTGGATTATATCCTTTTTCTTCCAATGCTTGATAAACTTTTGTAAGTATTTCTCTAGTCTTAACATTTTTTTCTCTTTCTACCTCAAAACTCATTGTTTCATCCATAGACATATTAATAATTACCTCCTATAAAAAATTTATACTATTTTCTTCATTTTTAGCTTCATCTAAGTATTCCTCTAGTCTTTTTATAACTTCCTCTAATGCTGTTCCTTTATAATATGCTGCTATAGCAAAATTAACTTTAGGTTTAACGTATACTTCTTTGTTATTTTCTTTATAGTCTTCTGCTGGAGAAATTTTTAGCTCTTCCACACTTTTTTTAAGTTCTTGCAAAAATTCTTTCACTGCTTCTGGTTCTACTCCAGAAAACACTATTGCAAATTTTGGCCCCATATATCTTACAAATATATATTCTGATAATAATTTATTCTTTATAGTATTTGATATTTGTGTAATAGTTTTATTGCCGGTTTCTCTACTAAATTTTGTATTTATTTCTTCTATGTTTGTTATTTTAAATAAACACACAGCTGAAATAGTGTATTTATCTATTATTTTTCTACCTTCTCCATATAAATATTCTGCTGATTTTAAACCACTAAATTTGTCATCTCTGACTATTGTTTCAATTATTTGTTGATTTGTTACCGTTTTTACAACAGAAACAATATTATTTTTTACTACTTCTAAAATTGTAACATCCATATCATCAAATTCATGTGGCTGTGTACCTTCTATTATCCAGTATCCTATATATACATTATCTATATACAAAGGAAAAAATATTGCTGATTTTGCTCTTGCAAATTCACTTTTTTGATATGGTAACCTCTCTCCTTCTCGCTCTACTGTTAAATATTTAGGTGTAGCTGTTTGAATGCTATCCTTAAATATTGATTCTGTTTGTAGCTTACTCAAAGTATCCCAATGTTTCTTGTCTACATTAGATGCCTTTACCACATATTCTGTACCATCATAAATAACAATTGTTGAATATTTTATTCCATACTTTTGTATTAATATGTTATTTATCTTATTAAATTTTTCTTTAGTTGTGGTATACTCACTAATAGTATCAAGTAAATCTTGTAATACATTTAAGCTAGTAACTTTTTGATTAAGATTAGAAAAGCTTTCTATTTTTTTATGTATAGATACATTATACACCATTAAAATTACTATTATTATTACGAGTAGTAGTATTATTGCTAGTAGCAAAGCTATCACCTCTTTAAATTTTGCTATTCATAAATTAATAATTATTTTTCATTTTATTTAATGTTTCATTCATTTGATTCGTAAACTTAACATCCTTATTATACGTATTATAACTGTTTGTAGTTTTCTTAGACATGCTATTGTTTATTAGTGGATACACCATATTTCCTAATTTTGACAAATACATTAAAAACTTTTTAGAATATCCTTTTAATGTAATTTTGCAATCTACAAGTCCTTCAAGATATCTTGAATAAGTTTGTTCTTCAAATGGAATTGAACAATATTTTATTAAATCTTTATTAAATAATTCTGTCATAAATGACATAGCAGGATCATTGTATACTGAAATTCCACCAATTATTAATTTATCTGTTATATTCCTTACTCTTAAAGTTTTGTTTAATACTATTCTTAGTTTTTCTGGATTTAAAATATTTTTTGCTTTTAAATCTCTTAAAAATGCAGTAAGAGGTTGAATTGTCAAAACATCCAAACTTTGTACTAAATAAATTTCTTGTGCTTCTTTAAAATACCCATAGTTTGTATTAAAATCACAATCTAATAATATTAATGAATAATTCTTTAATAAAGTTTCTAATATTGCAGAATAATTATTGGTAATTTCATCCTCATTTGGCAATGTTGTAAACACTGATAAATTTCTATTTATTTCTATTCCTTTTGCTATTCCATTAACTAAGTTTGGTATAGATGCAAATGCTGTTTGCCTTAATTCTTCTTGATTATTTGTATACACATAATATGCATTCTTATTTTTTGTTAAATCTAATATTGCTGTTTTTATTCCTTGTTCTGATAATAATTGAGCTAAATTATTTACTATAAATGATGTTCCGTTTTTAGAAGTTCCTATAAATGCTACTATCTTTTTATCTTTTGTAAGTAAATTAGATAAATCTATATTGTTATCCGCATTTTCTATTTTTTCTAAATCACTTACATTTTTATTTTCAGTATTTCTTTCCATTTTAGGCATTGGTATATTAGTCTCTTGGTTCTCTAAGCCTGGAAGTTGCAAGTCTTCTATTTCATCCAAGTTATCAAATCCCGGCAATATAATATCATCTTCATTTTCTAATTCTTCTTTATCTAAACTTTCGAATCCTGGTAGTGTATTATTTTCTTCTTCATCATCCATATCAAATAAATTAACAATATCTTCCTCTTTTTTTAGTCTGCTTTCTTCTATTGTTGTGTCTGCCTCTTTTTTTATATCTTCTTCCTGATTTTTTTTAGGTCTCCCTCTTTTTTTCTTAACTATTGTATCTGTTGTTTGCTCTATTGTAACTTCTTTTTTAGGTCTTCCTCTTCTTTTCACCGGCAAACTTTCTTCGTTTACATTTGGTTTCATATCTTCTAAAAGTGGTAATTCGATATCTTCCATATTGTCTTCAATTTCAGCTTTATCTTCTTTAATCTTTTTAACTTTTGAAATATCCACTTCTGTTGGGATAACTACTGGCTTTGTTAGTTTATTTTTACTTAATTGTTCTTCTATCAATTTAATTTTTTTATTTTCTTCTTTATTGTTAATATCTGGTTTTATTTTTTTTACTTTTACACTTGGTGGTTGATAATCAGGTTGTCTTTTTTTATTCAAGTTCTCTTCATTAGTTTTTGTACCTAAACTAACAATTCTTTTGTATTTGTCACAATCAGATTCTAATACTGCTTTAACATTTAGCGGTAAGAATTGAGCTATTAGTCTTAATTGAGCATCTGTATATTGTGTTGCAATACTATTAAAGCTTTCAACATATTTTTCCGCATTTTTTCCTAATTTTTTATAATGTGTAAGAATATTTTGTATTTCTACTTCACTTACATCTTCTTCATTTTCTACTTTATAATCCACTTCGTCAGAATCGATTTTATAATACACTTTTGCTTCTTTTTTAGTACGAGGTTTATTTAGTAAGTCACAAACCTTTGATATACTTCTATCTTGTCCAATCAATGCACTATAAATTCCAATTCCAAAAATTTTCACTAAAAATCCTTCTGATTTTGTTCTTCTATCATTACAAATAAGTATTATTGGTATATCTGTTCCAGAATTGTTTGCAGCTTCATCTGATATATTATCTAACTTTCCAAATATAAATCTATCGATTTCATCATAATTATTGTTTGAAAAAGCCTCTAAATCTTCACTTATAACTATTCTATCATATGATTTGTCTTTTTGTAGTTCTTTTTGTATTGCATTAAAATAATACACATTTTTTCCTGTTATTATTTCTTTGTGATTTTGTTGATATTCTTTAATAATCGCTTCAGAAATTTTTTCATTGCCAACTGCAAACAAAACCTTCATTTGTTTAACCCCTCCAACCTTTTACTACTATTGCAAAAATCAATGGTAATACTTGACATATTACTAATACTGTTATTATTCCTATCATAACGCCAAAGCCTTTGTCTTGCACATCTAACTTTCTTATTCCTATAACATAACGATATATAGCACTAATAACTATTCCCACAAAGCAGAAAGGTATACTATATATTCTTACTAGATTTAATATATATGCAACATATCCATAAGTTTGATTTCCATATTGTTCTACATAGTCTTCCATTGTTTTTAAACTTTTTTCTTTTATTTCTACTAATGTACTACTAGTTTTTGTAGGTTCTAGTACATTTTCAGTATTTGTCGCATATGTTGTAATTACACTAAATACACATATAAAAACAAATATAACTGCTATAACCTTTTTCATTGTGTCTTCCCCTTTCTTTATTTTATATTTCATTTTTTTGTTTCAGTTTTCTTACATATTATATAATACAATACTCTCCTCAAAATATCAAGAATAAACTAAACTTTTTTTTATTTTTTCTTTCAAAGGTCAGGCACTTTATTTTTTTTTATTCATATAATTTTCATATAAAAGAATTCTTTATTAAAATACTATTTAAAGTGGAGGTATATTTATGTTACACTTCTTTTTAACTGGATTCTTGTTCTTTTTAAAATCTGCCATATTTTTAGTAGGATATATTTCAAATAATAGTTTATTTCCAGAGCCTTTATCTTCTAATGAAGAACAGTACTATTTAAATTTATTATCTGAAGGAAATGAAGAAGCTAAAAATATCTTAATTGAACGAAATTTAAGATTGGTTGCACATGTTTGTAAAAAATATAATTCTACAAACATTGAATTAGATGATTTAATTTCAATTGGTACAATTGGACTTATAAAAGGCATAAATAGTTTTGATTCTTCTAAAGGTGTTCGCCTTGCAACTTATGTTTCCAGATGTGTAGACAATGAAATTTTAATGTATTTAAGAAGCATTAAAAAGTTAAATTCTGAATTCTATTTAGAAGAACCTATTGGTAAGGATAAAGATGATAATACAATAACTCTTCAAGAAATTTTAGAAAGCAATAATAGGCCTATAGAAGATGAAGTAGATTTAAAATTCAAAATAAAAAAATTATATATTAAGATGAAAGAAGTTTTAAAATCGAGAGAAAAACTCATTTTAGAATTAAGATTTGGTTTAGATGGAAATAAACCTAAGACGCAAAATGAGATAGCCCAAATGATGGGAATTTCCCGTTCTTATGTGTCTAGAATCGAGACAAAAGCTATTGGTAAGTTGGCTCAAGAAATACGAGAAGAATAAATTTAATAGCTGTAATATTTTTGCCTTTATATAATATCTTTATATAGAGGTATTTTATGAATTTTATTTTAAATTTTTGCATGGGAATTTTAATAGGAGCAGGTGCCATACTTCCTGGCATTAGTAGTGGCGTTTTATGTGTAATTTTTGGTATATATGAAAAGCTTGTAAATAGTGTTTTGAATTTATTTAAAAATTTTAAGGAGCATTTCTTATTCCTTTTTCCCATATCTTTAGGTATTTTCATTGGTGTTTTAGCATTAGGCAATATTTTAAAATACTTATTTAACACTTTTCCTATACAAACCAAACTTGCTTTTATTGGGTTGATATTGGGCGAAATTCCTATTTTATTTAAAAAAGCAAATAATGGCAAAGGATTCCGTTTGCATTATTTGCTTTATCTACTTCTTACATTTATTATTGGTTTTTTACTTATTATTTTAGAAAATAAACTTAATATACCACTTTTTAAAACCGAAAATGTAAACTTTTTATACTTAATTTTATGTGGTTTTTTAATGTCTATTGGAATTGTAGTTCCTGGAGTTAGTAGTAGCGTTATTTTAATGATACTAGGAGTTTATCATATTTATTTAAGTGCTGTTTCTTCACTAAATCTAGTTATACTTATTCCTATTGGTATTGGCATTATAATAGGTGGCATATTATTTTTACATTTAATTAAATATTTGCTTGAACATTACTATACAAAAACTTTCTACTGCATTATTGGGTTTGTATTAGGCTCTGTACTAATATTAATTCCTAAATTTTCTTTTAATTTAGAGGGCATCATTTCTTTAGCGATATTTTTTATATGTTTTTGTTTAGCTTCTCAATTAGAAAAAAAGAGTTAAAATTAATCAAATTTTTAACTCTTTTTTTCTTTATATAGCAAAATATAATGAAAATCAACTTTTGTATAATATCCTCGGTCCTTCGTTTATTGTTTTATTGTTTCTTCCTTCTTAATATCCAACCTGGCTTTACTCGTATAGGCAGTTGCATTCTTACAGTTTGTCCTAATTTTCCAGGATTAATGGTATCTATTTCTTTTCCAGTTTCTGAATCCCATAAGTTTTCTATAGTAAATTCTTTTACTTCTATTTGGCCTGGAATTAATACTTCCATTGTATCTCCAACAGTTAATTTATTACGTATTTCCACTAATGTTTTTCCATTTTCGTTACTTAAAATTTTACCTCCAAATTCGAAATTAGGGTTATACTGTTTTCCGTCATACTCTTGGAAATCCTTGTTATTTCTATCATTAAAATAAAATGTTGTTAATCCTCTTGTTTTTGTTTTTTCTAACTCTTTTAAATATTTTGTACAATCATATTCACTAGGATTTTTCAAATAATCATCTATAGCATTTCTATATGCATTTACTACTGAAGCTAAGTAATATTCTGTTTTTAATCTACCTTCTATTTTTAAACTTTCCACTCCCATATTTATTATTTCTGGTATTTCTTTTATTAAACATAAGTCTTTCGAAGAAAATATGTATGTTCCTTTTTCATCATATTCCACTGGCATTAAATTTCCTGGATTATTATTTTCTTCAACATACACATTATATGCCCATCTGCAACTTTGTGCACAATCCCCTAAGTTTGCACTTCTGTTTGCTAAAAAGTCACTTAAAAAGCATCTTCCTGAATATCCAAAGCATATTGCTCCATGTACAAATATTTCTACTTCTAACCCTTCTTCTTTATTTTTTACTATTTCCTTTATTTGCTCTTTATTTAACTCTCTTCCTAAAATAACTCTTTTAGCTCCATTTTTGTGCCAGAAATTTGCACTATGGTAACTTACAGTATTAGCTTGTGTACTTATGTGTATATCTATATCTGGTGCTTCTTGTTTTATAACCTCTATTACTCCTCCATCTGATGCAATAATTCCATCTACTTTTAATTTATTTAACATTCTTGCTTGTTTCTTTATCTCTTCATAATACGTATCCCAAGCGTAAATATTAATTGCCGCATAAACCTTTTTTCCTATACTATGAGCATATTTTATTGTTTCTGCTAAATCGTCATCTTTTACTTCCGCTCTACTTCTTAAAGATAAGCTTCCAGTTCCACAATATACAGCATCTGCTCCATACAAAAAAGCTGTTTTTGCCTTTTCAAAAGAACCTGCTGGTGCTAATAATTCTACTTTATTCATTTTTTTATTCCTTTCAATTATTAATTTTTCATTAATATATTTTACATTTTTGCAGAAATCTGTTATTATATTGTTTATTAAGGAGAAGAAATTTATGGAGAAAAACAATACTAAAAAATTATCTAGAAAATATGTTTATATTATATATTTCTTTTTATTTGCTTTTATGGGCTGGGCAATGGAAACTTTTTATTGCGCCTATGAAATGGGGTATTTTTCTAAAAGAGGATTTTTATATGGTCCTATTTGCCCTATTTACGGATATGGTGCATTAATTTTAATAATAATTTTAAGTAAATATAGGAAAAGTTCTTTCAAACTTTTTGTCTATTCTATTATTATATTTACTGTTTTTGAATATATTGTAAGTTTTGGTTTAGATGCTTTATTTGGTCTAAAGTGGTGGGATTATTCTGAAAGATTTTTAAATCTAAATGGTCGTATAAGCATTTTTCATTCTTTTGCATGGGGATTTATTGCTATACTTTTTATAAACCATATTTATCCTTTTGTAAAAAAACATGTCAATATAATATTAGCTAAAATTCCACATAAAATTCAAATTGCAATTATATCCGTTATTGGAACTGTTTTTATAGCAGATACTGTATTATCTTGCATTAGATATATAATTTAAATAATTCTTGAAATTGCAATTCCATCTCCAACTTCTAATATTTGGGTTTCTATATTAGGGTCATTAGTTATTTTAGAAATATATTCTCTTAAATTTCTTACTGCTGTGCGTTGTTTGTGTTTATTATAGTCTCCTAAAACATAACCCTTATATAAAACATTGTCTGCTATAATTATGCCATCCTTATTTATTAATCTTAAAGCTTGTTCTAAGAAAAAAGGATATTTTCCTTTTGCAGCATCAATAAATACAACATCATATTTATTATGTAATGTTGGCAAAACTTCTACGGCATCTCCTATAATTACATTTATTTTTTCTTCTGCCCCTACTTTTTTAATGTTTTCTATTGCTTCTTTAGCCCTTTGCTCATCTCTTTCTATTGTATCTATACATCCACTATCTGCAAGATATTCTGAAAAACAGATTGCAGAATATCCTACAGCAGTACCTATTTCTAATATATTCTTTGGCCTAACTTTTTCTAATATTTTTGACACAACTTCTAAAGTATCATCCATAATAATTGGAATATGATTTTCTAATGCTTTTTTCTTAATATTATCTATCATTTTCATATCCTTTTTCGTTTTTTGCTTTATTGTAATAGCAAGATATTTGATATATTATCTGCTCTCCTATTAAAGATTTTGGTATTATATTTTCTGATTTAAGAATCTCTAATATTTCAGTTGCATTTTTCCCTTCTTTAGCTAATTCCATGATTCTTGCTCTAAATATTTCTCTTGCTTTATTATCTAATCTTCTTTCTTCATCATTTTGTTTCTCTCTCTCTGTCTTAAAATCCCCCCTGAACCTTTCACTATAATATCCTCTCATATCATAAGAATACTGATTTGGTCCACTACCATTTTTTTTAAGCTTAGCTCCCATATTTTTTTCCTCCTTTATTTTTTTAATCTTGCTGCCATTCTTTCTCTTGTTTTGTTATCTAATATTTTTTTTCTTAATCTAATATTCTTAGGCGTTATTTCTACAAGTTCATCTTCTTCTATAAATTCTATTGCCTTTTCCAATGATAGTTTTATTGGTGGAACCAATCTTAATGCATCATCAGATCCAGAAGCTCTTGTGTTAGTTAAGTGTTTTTCTTTACATACGTTTATTGAAATATCTTCATTTCTTGAGTTTATTCCAACTATCATTCCCTCATATACTTCAACACCTGGTCCAATAAACAACTCTCCTCTTTCTTGTGCATTATACAATCCATAAGTTATAGATGTGCCTTGTTCAAATGCAACAAGTACTCCTCTAGTTCTAGATTGAACTTCTCCTTTATATGGTTCATAACTGTCAAAAATGCTATTCATAGTTCCTTCACCTTTGGTATCTGTTAAAAACTCTGTTCTGTATCCAATTAATCCTCTAGCAGGTATTTTAAATTCCACTTTTGTGTGTCCTACTTCTGCTGGTTCCATATTAATCATTTCTGCTTTTCTTCTTCCTAACTTTTCAATAACATTTCCAATACAATCATCAGGAACATTTACTACCAATCTTTCTATTGGTTCACATTTTACTCCATCTATTTCTTTTATTATAACTTTTGGTCTAGACACTAAAAGTTCAAATCCTTCTCTCCTCATAGTCTCTATTAAAACAGATAAATGTAGTTCTCCACGCCCACATACCTCAAAACTATCTGCTGATTCTGTTTCTTTTACACGTAAACTAACATTTCTTTCTAGTTCCTTAAATAATCTATCTCTTATATGTCTTGAAGTTACAAATTGTCCTTCTCTTCCTGCAAATGGTCCGTTATTTACACTAAATGTCATAGATACTGTTGGCTCATCTATATCTACAAAGTCTATCTTTTCTGGATTATTTGAATCACAAATTGTATCTCCTATATTTATATCTGGAATTCCAGATAGACAAACTATGTCCCCTGCTTGCACACTTTCTACTTCTGTCCTTTTTAAACCTACATAAGTAAATAACTTTGCTATTTTTCCATGTTCTATTTTATCTTTTTTACAAATAGCTACATTAGTTCCATTAGTTATTGTTCCTCTTTCTACTCTTCCAACTGCTATTCTACCTAAGTATTCATCATAATCTATATTTGATACAAGCATTTGCATTGTTCCGTCAATATCACATTTTGGCGCATCTATATTTTTTATTATTGTATCAAAAATACATTCTATATTATCGCTTTCTTCATTTAAACTCATTTTAGCTATTCCATTTTTTGCAGAAGCATATATAACTGGAAAATCTAATTGTTCATCTGTTGCATTTAATTCTATAAATAATTCTAAAACTTGGTCAACAACTTTTAAAGGATTAGCCCCTGGTCTATCTATTTTATTAATTACAACTATTGGTTTTAAGTTTAGTGCAAGAGATTTTTTTAAAACCTCTCTAGTTTGTGGCATTGGTCCTTCAAATGCATCTACTAATAAAAGCACGCCATCCACCATTTTTAAAACACGTTCAACCTCTCCTCCAAAGTCAGCATGTCCTGGTGTATCTACTATATTTATTTTTATATTTTTGTACATAACTGATGTATTTTTAGAAAGGATTGTAATTCCTCTCTCTTTTTCCAAATCATTTGAATCCATTACTCTTTCTTGTACTTGTTCATTTTCTCTAAATACATGACTTTGTTTTAAAAGTGCATCTACTAATGTAGTTTTTCCGTGGTCTACGTGTGCAATAATTGCTATATTTCTTATGTTTTCGTTTATCATTTTTTCCCCTTCTCTTTTTACTATGTATTTTTTGAATAGTAATATGATTTTATCTCTATTTACTAACCTTTATATTGTACTCTAAATATTTTCGTTTGTCAACATAATAATATTGTCCATTATCTCTTTACTTACTTTATCTAGTATCTCTTTTTCTGGCTTATTAGATTTGTATTGGCTAAAATCTAATGGTTCTCCTATATTTAATTTCACTTTTCTAAATGGTTTCATTTCTCCTTGAATTCCAACAGGTATTACAGGTACTCCTGTTCTTATAGCCATATATGCCACTCCATTTTGTGCCTTTCCATTTTTTTCTAATCCTTTTCTTGTCCCTTCTGGAAATATCACTAGTATTTCACCATCTTTTAAAAGTTTTAGAGAGTACTTTATAGATTCTATATCTCTCATTCCTCTTTTTACTGGAAATACACAACATTTATCTCCAAACCATTTTATAAATTTATTTTTAAATAATTCTGCTTTTGCCATTACATATACTTTTCTTTTCAAATTAGAAACTAATATTGGTGCATCCCAATTAGATGTATGATTTGCACATATTATATATGCTCCCTTATTTTGTATATTTTCTTGTCCTACACATTTTACTCTAAATACAATAACATTAAATATATATACTAAAAAAACTATTATTTTTCTTAACATTTAACTTCTCCTTTAGCTTTTTTTATAATTTCTTCAACTTTTTGTTTTACTTCTTCAATACTTAACTTCGTAGTATCTATAACAATAGCATCTTCTGCAATCCTTAAAGCTCCTAATTCTTTATTTTTGTCATTATTATCTCTCCATTTTATATGCTCTAAAACTTCTTCATAAGTCATATTTATTCCTTTTTCTAAATTTTCTTTATACCTTCTTTTTGCTCTTTCTTCTACATCTGCATCTAAATATATTTTTACATTTGCATTTGGGAACACATATGTTGTAATATCTCTTCCCTCCATTATAACATCTTTTCCTTCTGCCAATTTTCTTTGTAGTTTTACCATATTTAATCTTACTTCAACAATTGAAGAAACTTGTGAAACCAATTCTGTTACTTCTTTGCTTCTAATTTTTTCTGTTACATCCTCTTCATTCAAAAATATAGTTTGAAATCCATTGTTATTTTCTATTTTCATATTTATGTTTTCTGATATTTTAATAATCTTCTCGGTTTCGTGAATTGAAATGTTTTGATTAAGCATTTCTAATGTAACACATCTATATGTTGCTCCAGTATCTATATTAATTAGCCCAAAATCTTTTGCAACTAATTTTGTAATAGTCCCTTTTCCTGTCCCTGCAGGTCCATCTATTGCAACTATGAAAGCCATTGTTAGTCCTCCTTCTTTTTTTCTTCTGGCATATATATTCCTTTTGCCACGATTGTTATGTCCACCACATTCATTGTAGTTAATATTTCTATTTCTTTTCTTACCTTTTCTTTAAATTCCCTTAAAGCAGATAATACATTGTATCCATAAGTAACTATTACTTCCATATAAATAATAGGGCCTTCTGGTGTTTTTTCAACCCTTGTTCTTATTACTTTATTAATAGCCTCCGTTTTTTTAGCTAAATATTCTGCTATTTGTCTAAACACTGTATCTGATATTATAAAATTTCCCAAATAACTAAATGTTGGTCTTATTATTGATTTTTCTGAAATATATGGTGCATTTCCTTTTCCTTTTGATTTAAATATTTGTAATGGATCTAATATATATCCTGAAAAATCTTTTTTTATTTCAAATGTTGGTACAGGTATTACATGTTTTCCTTCAGTCTTTCTTATTGTTTTTGCTGTTTGCATTTCAGCTTCTGTTGCGACTTCATTTATATATATTGTTTTCACAGGTTTTTGTAATCCAAGATTTTCCGTTATTTTTTCTACCATTCCATCTGAAGTTCCTAAAATCAAAATTGCTTCCGGCCTATATTTTCTAAGAGCTTTTTTCATTTCCTGTTTCTCTTGTTCATTTACAAATATAGCTCTTTTTACTGTTTCTATTTTTGTAGGCGCTTTTTTTGCTGATGTTCCTGCTACTACATTATTCTCATTTATTAATAAACCATCATCTATAATATAATTTATATTATTTTCGCTCGCTACCATTTGAGCTCTGTAACTTTTTCCTGTTCCAGATGGGCCAACAAAAGCATAAACTTTTATATTTTCATTATTGTTATTAAATAATAAACTCATTTTATCCCTCTTTTTTTAATTAATAAATTAAATATATCATATTTCTATTTCTTTTTCAATTTTTATGATATAATATTTAAAATTAATAATTATTTTAGAAGGGAGTTCTAAATGAGTAGGATAGATAAAACTAATTATTATTTAGATATAGCAGAATCTGTTACTAAAAGAGGTACTTGCATAAGAAGAAATTTTGGAGCAATTATTGTAAAAAATGATGAAATAATATCAACAGGATATGTTGGCGCTCCTAGAGGAAGAAAAAATTGTTGTGATTTAAATTCTTGCATAAGAGAAAATTTAAATGTTCCTAGAGGTGAACGATATGAATTATGTAGGAGCATTCATGCAGAGCAAAATGCAATTATAAGTGCTAGCAGAAAAGATATGCTTGATGGCACTTTATATTTAGTTGGTATAAATTTTAAAGATGGCACATACGTTGAAAATGCTAGTCCTTGTGCTTTATGTAAAAGAATGATAATAAATGCAGGATTAAAGCAAGTAATAGTTAGAGATTCTAAAGAACATTTTAGGGTGATTGATGTTCAATCTTTTATAGATAACGATGAGAGTCTTACAGAATTTAAAGGATATTAAATTATTTGCCAAAAGCTTGCAAAAACATGTTAACTTCAATATAATATATATATAGTTTTATTGTATATAATCTTTATAAACAATAAATATGCGGGTGTAATTTAGTGGTAGAATGTCATGCTTCCGACCTGATAGCGCGGGTTCGATTCCCGCCATCCGCTCCAAAATGCGTTTTCGTCGAACTACTTGAAAGTATTAAAACAAGTGAGTTTAAAGAAAACAAAAAAGTGAATATCATTTCACAATATATAAGTCGATTTAGTCGGCTTATTTTTTGTTTTTTGGAAATAAAAGAGATAAACCATATACAAAAGGCTCTAAATATTTAAAAAATGCAATAAAGATTGCATACTATGATACCGAAGAGTTTTTCTCAATATTTTTAAAACTCTTGATAAGTTTTTCACTAATATTTAAAAATTTCTCTTGAGCTATATTGTGCAACAAAATCGTCTAAGACTGCAACTTCATATCCTTCTAAATATAGACATTAAAAATTAAAAACAAGGAAATATTTACAATATATTTATAAAGAAAATGTAAAAAGATGTCGAAAAAAGCAGAAAAGTTTTTTGGTAAAATATGTAAACGATATTGTCTATTCTTAAATGATATGCTATATTTTAGTAAAATTATAATAGAGAGGTATTTAAATGAATTTAATAAATATAGCGTGTAATGATTTAAAAAATTTTCTGATTCAAAAAAAATATATTTTTTTTATATTGATAATTGGTTTAATTGTTGCATCATATTCATTTTCTTTTTTTACAGCTCAAAGTCTTCATATTATGGATTTAATTGATAATTATTTTAATTATTCTACTAAATATTATATTAGTGGAAATGGAAATATACTTGATTATAAGAAAATAAATTATATATTGAATTATATAAAAGAAAACAAATTGAAAAATGAAAAAATCAATATATATTCAGAAATATTTTTAGTTAATGAAACTGATAGCAAAGATGAACATAATGAATTTCAAATTATAGTAGGAACTAATAATACAAAATCAAATCGAGTAGATTTTATAGGAAAAGAAATGACGGAACAAGATATATTAAATAAGACAAATTATTTAATGATAGAATATTATAGCAAAGAAGCTGAAAATGATGTGTTTATACTGAATAATAATATTGAGATATTAGGACGAACATATAATGTAAAAGCGATTGATAATATAAATGTAGATAAACATATTTATTCCGATTGTAATATAAAAAAACAATATATAAATGATTATGAATCTCATTTAACTCCTATAGCTATCTCATATACTACATTTATGGATGCAGGATATGAAATTTACGCTTTTGAAATTATATTTGAGCAACCATTAAATGAAGAGCAAAAAAATAATTTTGAAGAATCCTTATATAAATATTTTGGAGATAATGCAATTATAAAACCAGTTGAAACTGGTAATAATAACATAATTCAAATAAGAGAAGAACTTATAAAATATGAACTCATAATTTTATTAGCTCTAATTAATATTTTAGCTTTGTTTGTATATTGGATAGATAAAAATTGGAGAAAATTCACAATATATAAACTATGTGGAGCTAAAAATATTGATATTTATTTTTTGGTTATTATAGAAGCAATGATAATTTCAATATTTACAAATTTAATTGGGATAATATTATATTATATAACAGTTCCATTATTACAAAAAATATACATATCTTATGTGTTGTCATTTAAGGAAATCATATACATTCAAAGCATTATCACAATTTTAGTTTTTTTACTAATAAATATAAATGCTGTACAAATTTTTAAAAGAAATGTAAGATTTAATGGAAGGAGATAACTAATGAAAATACTAAAAATATTGTTCAAGTTTTTTAGTTATAGTAAATTTAAGGAATTTATTATTGTACTGCAAATAATATTATCAGTTTATTTTTTAACATCGTTTTTAACCCCATTTATTAAAAACATAGATACTATTGCTATGATTTCTAAAATAAATTTGGATAACAGGAAACTTTTCATAGAAGCATTACATATTAAATCTTCCTATGCTACTACTAATCGAAATAAAAATTATGAGAATATAAACAATTATTTAAAAGGATTTGATAATATAAAAAATTCATCTGGTGTCATACAAATACATACACAAAAAGCAAATGTAAATACATTTGCCTATGATAAACCTTTTTGCTATGATATTAAATTGCCTTTATATAAAGGAAATTGGCTAAATGACTTAAATGAAGATGGAATAATTCCAGTTATAGTAAGTTATGAACTAAAAGAACAATATCCAATAAACTCAATAATTGACTTAGAAGTAGAATGTAAAGAAACTAATACTCATATAGATGTTAAAACAAAGGTAGTAGGAATTTTGAAAAAAAACGGATATGTTTTTATACGGTGGTACGAGCAATAGTGATGCTGCACTATCGGACTGGTTTAAACGAATAAATGGGGAAGAAATTATGATTATGCCTAATGTTTTTAATCTATTAGATATTTCATATGTTCCATATACAGGAAGAATAATAGAAATGGAAAATGATGATAACTTTACAGAATTAGAAAATATTCTAAAACAAGAAGGTTTAGGGAAAATGTATTCGATAGAACAATTAAAGCAAAATGCATTTTATAATATATATGATTTAAATAGTGAATTAATATATCAATTTATTATTATAACAATATTTATAATAGTTAGCATAGGTGGATACAATACTTTAGAGGTTTTGAACTATAGAAGAATTTTAACGATATATTACATTAATGGGCTAGAATGGGAAAAAGGAGTTCGATTAATTGGTTTAAAAAATTTTGTAATGATTATAATTCCTGCAATAATAACTTCAATCATTTGCACGAATTCTTTATCAGTAACTAACCAAGTACCTTTTGATTGGAGGGTTGTTTTTATTACCACACTTATTTATGTAATTTTATATTTTACAACAACAATTGGAACAATCTTGAACTTAAAAAAAATTAAACCAGTGGAAGTTTTAAAGGAGGTCGACTAAATTGAGTTTATTAGAAGTTAATAATTTAAAGAAATATTATAATAAAGGTAAAAACACAGAAGTCAAGGCATTAAATGGAATAAATCTTTCTATAAATAAAGGAGACTTTTGCTCTATAATAGGTGTATCTGGTTCGGGAAAGTCAACATTATTACATATTTTGGGTTGTATAGATACACAAACAGAAGGTTCATATAAACTTGAAGGAAAAGAAGTGCAAAAGAAAAATGAAAAAGAAAGAGCTTATTTAAGAAACAAAAAATTTGGCTTTGTGTTGCAAGATTTTGGGCTAATTGAAGAAGATACAGTATACCAAAATATTTATGTACCATTATTGTTCTCAAAAGATAAGAAAAAAGTAGACCTACTTAAAATTTTAAAACAATTAAATATTTTAGAACTTAAGGATAAAAATGTAAAACAATTATCTGGTGGACAAAGACAACGAGTAGCAATTGCTAGAGCATTAGTAAATGATCCAGATATAATTTTTGCAGATGAACCTACAGGTTCTCTTGATACCAAAACTACTGAAATGATAATGAATATTTTTTTAGAACTAAACAAAAAAGGTAAAACAATTATAATTGTTACACACAATATGCAAATAGCACAAATAACTAATAAATGTTTTACCATTAAAGATGGAATAATATGCAAAGCAAAATAAAATAAATAAGGAGGAATGTACAATGAAAAGTAAAATTATTTACAGTACAGTATTAATAGTTGCACTAATAGGAATTATTAATACAACTGTATATGCTGCAGTATATCTACAATATGGATGTAGTGCAACTACTGGTTGGGGATGTACAAAAGGTTCTGTTTGTGGTGGCACAGCAGGTACATATAATAACCATTTATATTCAAGAACACTAGGATGGTATATAAACAATAGCGGAGTAGAAAAATATAAAGAAGGGCCAACCGTTGTAAAAGATAATTCACTTCAAGCTCAATCTAATGTAAATGTTCCAAGTGGAAGAGGAACATATTATGAGACACAACAACAAGGTAACTGTAGACGTTGTGGCGATAATAAAGCATGGAGAAAAACAATGCACACATTTTAAATAATAAATAAGTTTAAAATATAAAATTAATGCTTTGCTATTATTATTAATCCAGCTTAACTTTTTTCTTTAATTCAAAATATACCATTTTTTAATTTTTGTCAATAAAATTTAAAATGAAGTTGTGTATTATCCCTTTGTTCACTGCCTTTTTTCAATAGTTTTTTCATGAACAAAAAGTCCGTCCCTTTGTTCATAAATTACTACCATTACTTGTTTTTTGATTTTATTAATTTAATTGTATTTAGAATAGACGGAATCGTAACTATTGTTAGTGCAACAATTACAATTAAATCAAAATGTAAATTTGATACTCCGAATCCCATTTCATATTTATACTCGTGGATTGTAGTTGGTATGAAACATATTATAATACTAATTTTAAGTAGACTACTAATACAGGAATATATTTTTCATGGTCTACTTCAGATAAAAACATATCTAATGGTCTTGCATAAATTCCATCCTTGTGATTTGTCTTCCCATTATTATCCATACAACGATAAACAACTAATTTTTCTCCTGTTTCACATTTGTTTTATTATATCATCTACATTGCTACCAATTTTTTCACTTGTGGGAATTCATAAAATTTAACAGTATTTTTAATACTAAATTCTTCTTTGTTATTAGTGCATAAATATATTATTTAACGTTAGTGCAATTCCTATCTCAATATGAATTTCATTTTTTCATTCATCAAGTTTTTGAAATTTTATTCATAAATTAAAAATAATCTTTTGCATCACTTATAATTTTTTAGTTAAATTTTATCTTCTTTTTGCTAATATACTCTTGTATAGCTTCTGATATCATTTTATCCCTACAACTTACTTTATTCTCCTTTTTCTAACACAAATTTATTTACTATTTCTATATACATAATTAAATATGTAATTGATATTAAAAATCCTGCCAGTACGTCACTTGTGTAATGAACTCCTAAATATATTCTACTTATTCCTATTAAACATATAAAAATACTTAATATACATATGGATATCCATTTAATGTATTTATTTTTAACATATTTATATATCAAATATATTAAAAATCCATAATATGCCATGCTTACCATAGAGTGTCCGGACGGAAAACTATATCCACTTACTTCTATTAATCTATATCCTGTTGGACGTGGTCTTTTCAAAATATGTTTTAATAATTGATTTAATGTTGCTACAATTGCTAAATTCGCTAATATTAAAAAACCTATTTTTTTATTTTTTATAATTATAAATAATAGTACCGCTGAGCTTATTATAAAAATAGTGCCTCCTAAGAATGTTATACCTCTTGCCACAGGTGTCACTGTACTTGAAATTAATAAGTTTGATATAATGTTATATCCTATTATATCTCCTTTTATAATTTCTTTATTAAAAACATTTTCAACTAACACTAAAAATCCTATTAAACAAATAAATAATACTATCCATTGTATTTTGTGTTTTATACTATTTTTCATATTTCTCCTCTTCGTTTTTCCTTATAACACCAATCATTGCAGATATTAATAGTGTAAATTCTAATGCAACTCCTAATATAGATGATATAATAAAATATATACTGCACTCAGTTCCATAATATTTTTCAATTTTATATTTCTTCTATTTTTATTCTTTCTTTTCCTATTAATTCTTGTAGTTCTGACAAAATTGTATCTGTTATGTATATTCCGCCTGCTAAGTCTTTCTTGTCTCCATTTATTATTTGTATTGGCATATTATTTTTGTCTCCACAAAAGAATTTTATTGCTCCCCTCAATTTATTTTTACTTTCTTCATCTAATTCTGTTATATTTATTGATAATATTTTCTTTTTTTGTATTCCAAATTCTTTTATGTCTCTAGCTACAATTTTAGTATCTTCATCTTCTCTTACACTTAATCTGCCTTCAACTAAAATAATACTATCCTCAACAAGTATATTAGCACAATTTTGATAACAATTTTCAAATACTATTACCTCTGTAGGTCCATACATATCTTCAACCGTTATAAAAGCCATAAGTTTATTTGTTTTTGTATATTTTTTCTTTACACTTGTTACTATTCCAGCATATTTTACAAATTGATTGTCTTCAAATTCTGACATTCCGGTTTCTTCTATGTCAGAATTTATTTTTTTCATTTGATATGTATTTATAGTTGTCTGCAGTTCTATTTGAGATTTTATTTTTTCAAGTGGATGGCCAGATATATATATGCCTAGCATCTCTTTTTCCATAAATAGCATTTCTTTTTCTGTATATTCTGGAAGTATTGTATAATTATATTTTATTTCATCTATTTTTTTATTTTCTACTGGTGTTAAATCAAACATACTTACTTGCCCGTCAAAGCTCTTTTTGTCACTATTTGATATAGTATCAATTATAGTTTCATATGATGCTATCAATGTGCTTCTTGTTTGTTCGAAATTATCAAATGCTCCAGCTTTTGTTAAACTTTCTACGCATTTTTTATTTACAGATAAATCTTTTATTCTTTCACAAAAATCTGCAAAATCTTTAAACTCACCATTTTTTGTTCTTTCTTCTACTATTTCATCTACAGCTGCTGTTCCAACATTTTTTATACTGCCTAAACCAAAACGTATTTTTTCATTATCTACCGTAAATTTCGTATAGCTTTTATTTATATCTGGTTTTAATATTTGTATATTTAATCTTTTACACTCTTCTATATAGTCTGGTATTTTGTCTAAATTTCCTAAAAAGCTATTTAATGTTGCTGCCATAAATTCTGCTGGATAATATGCTTTTAAATATGCTGTTCTGTATGATACTACTGCGTATGCTGCTGCATGCGATTTATTAAAAGCATATTTGGCAAATTCCGCCATTTCGTCAAATATTTTATTTGCTGACTCCGCATCTATTCCATTTCTTACGCAACCAGGTACAACTATATTGCCATTTTCATCTAATTGTCCATTTATAAATATTTCTCTTTCTTTTGCCATTACATCTAATTTTTTCTTTCCCATTGCACGTCTTACTAAATCTGCTCTCCCTAAAGAATAACCTGCTAAATCTCTTACTATTTGCATAACCTGTTCCTGATATACCATACATCCATATGTTACTTCTAATATTGGTTTTAATGCTGGGTGTGTGTATACAGCATGCTCTGGATCTTTTTTATTTGCAATATATCTTGGTATTTGGTCCATCGGTCCTGGACGATATAGCGAAACTCCTGCTATAATGTCTTCTAAGCAGTCTGGTTTTAATTCCTTCATAAAATTTGTCATTCCTTGACTCTCAAATTGAAATATCCCAACCGAATTTCCATCTTGCCATAATTTATATACTTTAGGGTCATTCATATCTTTGTCAAACTCTACATCTATACATTTATCCTTTTTTACTAAATCTATAGTATCTTGTATTACAGTTAATGTTCTAAGTCCTAAGAAGTCCATCTTTAAAAGTCCCAGTTCTTCTAATGTAGTCATTATATATTGTGTAGATATTGTATTATCTCTCATGTATAATGGTACATAATTTACAACTGGCTCTTTTGTTATAACTATTCCACAAGCATGTGTTGAAGCTTGTCTTGGCATTCCCTCTAATGCCATAGCTATTTCTATTAATTTCTTTACTGTTGCATCATTTTCATATAATTCTTTTAACTCTCTATTTTGTTCTAATGCTTTTTTTATTGTTATGTGTAATTCATTTGGTATCATTTTTGCCAATTTATCTGTTTCAGCATAAGGTACATCTAATGCTCTACCCACATCACGAATTACCATTCTTGCTGACATTGTTCCAAAAGTTATTATTTGTGATACATTTTCTTTACCATATTTATCACAAACATACTCTATAACCTTGTCTCTTTTTTCATAACAAAAGTCTACATCAAAATCTGGCATACTTATTCTCTCCGGATTCAAAAATCTCTCAAAAATAAGATTATATTTTATTGGGTCTATATCTGTAATTCCTATACTATATGCTACAATAGAACCTGCACCTGAACCACGTCCTGGTCCTACTGGTATATTGTGTGTTTTAGCATAATTTATATAATCCCATACTATAAGAAAATAATCTACATATCCCATTTTCTTAATTACACTAAGCTCATATTGTGCCCTATCTTGTATTTCTTTAGTAATATTTTGTCCATATCTTTTTGCCAGGCCGGCCTGTGTTAAGCTTTCTAAATAATCATAATGTGTACTATATTGTTCTGGAACATCATAATTAGGCAGAATTGTATGTCCAAATTCAAATTCCACATTACATTTTTCTGCTATTTTTACTGTATTTTCTATTGCTTCTGGTATATTTTTAAAATATTCTATCATTTCTTCAGGAGATTTTACATATAATTCATCTGTATCAAAACGCATTCTATCTTCATCTGTCATTTTTTTACCTGTTTGTATACAAAGTAAAACTTCGTGATTATATGCATCTTCTTTTTTTAAATAATGTGCATCATTTGTTGCTACAAGTGGAATATTCAATTCTCTTGATAAGTCCACAAGTTTTTGATTCACCAATACTTGTTCCTTTATTCCATTATTTTGGACCTCTAGATAGTAATCTTCTCCAAATAAGTTTTTAAACCACAAGGCTACTTTTTTAGCTTCCTCGATATTATTATTAAGAATAGCTTGGTTTACTTCTCCAGCTAAGCAAGCACTTAAGCAAATTATTCCTTCATGATATTTTTCCAAAATTTCTTTATCAATACGTGGCTTATAATAAAATCCTTCTATAAAACCCAAAGACACTAGTTTAGCCAAATTTTTATAGCCCTCATTATTTTTAGCCAGCAAAATTAAATGGTTATATTTTTCATCTATTTTAGGCTCCTTGTCTTTTCTTCCTCTTGGAGCGACATAAACTTCACAGCCAATAATAGGCTTTACTCCATTTGCTTTACATGCCTTGTAAAAGTCTATTGCACCAAACATTACACCATGATCTGTAATAGCAATTGCATTCATTCCTAATTCCTTTGCTCTTACAGGCAAATCTTTTATTCTATTAGCACCATCAAGTAAACTATATTCGCTATGTATATGTAAATGCACAAATCCCAATTGGGGACAGTCCCCAATTGTCCCATTTTCACAATTTGGGACACCCCTGTTATTTTCTTCCATTTTTAACCTCTTGAATTATTTTTCTATTTATTCCTGTTACTCTACTTATTTGATTAACACATGTTCCTCTAATTTCCAATATTTTAATAATGTCTTCTTTTATATAATTTTTCCTTATTCTTTGCATATTTACTATATTATCTATTTTTAGTTCATTATATATAATATTTATTAATTGCTCATCTGTTAATTTATTTTGCATTTCATATTCTGTTAAATTAAAATCTTCTCTTTCTTTTTGTTTTTCTTTATTTTGTTTTATAAACATTTCGATAGCTTGTTTCTCACACTTACTATTATATAGTAATAATATATCTTTTACATCTGTTAATTTTGCTTGTTCTGTATTTATGTATTCTTTATAGCTACTATATTCATATTCTGCGGTCTTACATATTCCAGCTTTTTCTGGATTAAAATGTATATACTGTATTGCATTTTTCAAGTATGTTTCATCTTCTATATTTTTATTGCAGTATCTATCTTGAAATACATGTCCCACTCTTTCGTACTTTTTATTAAAATAAGACGAATACCTTGTTAATAAACTGCACATAATCTCTGGCAATTGATTTTTATCAGTTTTTACTATCATATGTACATGATTTGGCATTATAACATAAGCATATATCTTATATTTGTATTTTTCTTTTGTTTTTATTATTTCACTTTTAAATTTCTTTTTATCTTGTGTATCAAGGAAAATATCTTGTTTATTAATTCCTCGCATTATACAATGATTTACACCATTGGGGCTTATTTGTCTATTACTTCTTGGCATTATATTCCTTTCCATTTTACTTATTTGCCCCCATAAATAAGTAAAATTCATATGTATTTTATATTTTTTAATAGTATATAATATTTTTCTAATAAATTCTACTACTCACAATAAATTTTATGTGAATTTTTCATTAAGAGTGTCCCAAAATGTCCAAATGGGACAATTAGGGACTGTCCCTAATTGAGATTTCTTGCCATTTGAATTCCTGAAGCCGAAGCCATCATTAATCCTCTTGTCATTCCCCCTCCATCTCCTATTGAGTATAGTCCTTTTACACTTGTTTCAAAATTGTCATTTATTATTAGTTGATTACTATAGAATTTTATTTCTGGTGCATATAATAGATTATCTGGATTAGCAAATCCTTCTACAATTTTGTCCATACTTTTTATAAATTCTAATATATCTGTCATTGTTCTATATCCTATTGCATATGTTATATCTCCTGGTACTGCTGATTTTAATGTTGGTATAACTGTATTTCTTTTAAGTTCTTCCTCCCAAGTTCTTTTGCCTCTATATATATCTCCTAACCTTTGTACTAATATATTACCTGCTCCTAGCTCATTTAAATTTCTTGCTACATTTCTTCCATAATCTATTGGCTTATTAAAAGGATATGTAAAGTTATGTGATACTAATATTGCTAAATTTGTATTTGTGCTTTTCTTTTCTTTATATGAATGTCCATTGACTAATGCCAAATTTTTATCATACACTTCTGAAGACACAAATCCACTTGGATTTTGGCAAAATGTTCTTACTTTGTCTCTGTATGGTCCTACTCTTCCAACAAATTTTCCCTCGTACATATATTTATTTATATCTTTCATTATGCTGTCTGGTAATTCATACCTAATACCTATATCTACAATTCCAGACTTTGCTTTTATATTGTGCTTATTGCACATATCAACTAGCCAATTAGCGCCCTTTCTTCCAACAGCTATTACAACTTTCTCTGCTAATATCATTTCTGTATTTGCTTCTTCATTTTCTACTTCTTTAGAAGGTTTTATTTTTACACCTTTTATTTCGTTATTTTCTATAATTAAATCATCCACAATTGTTTCAAATAACATATCTATTTTATTTTCTTCTAAATAGTCTTGTAAATCTTTATATATTTTGTGCGCTTTTTCTGTACCCAAATGCCTTATTGGTATGCTTATTAAATCAATTCCTTCTTTTTTCGATTTTTTAGAAATTTTGGCGACTTCATCCTTATATTCAATTCCTTCCAGCTTTGTATCTGCTCCATATTTTAAGTATATTTTATCTGCATAGTCAATTAATTCTTTTGTTTTTTGTACTCCAACATATTCATGTAAATTTCCTCCCACATGAAAAGTTTCATCTTCCTTGTTATACAAAGATAATTTTCCATCTGAAAAGGCTCCTGCTCCTGAAAAACCACTTGTAATACTGCAAAATGGTTTACATTTTGTACATTTACTTATTTTTTCTATTGGGCAATTTCTGTTTTCTATTCTTTTTCCTTGCTCTATTAATAAGATTCTTTTGTTCTTTCCTAATTGAATAAGTTCATATGCTAAAAATATCGAACTTGGTCCCATTCCTATAACAATTACATCGTACTTTTCTTTCATTTTTATTCCACCTTTCTTTTTAAAGGGCTGTCCCAAATTGGTCAAATGGGACATTTAGGGACTGTCCCCAATTGGTCGAGAAGATGTATGTTTCATCTACTCTTCTGTTTAAAGAATTTTCTAATGCTTTTTTATATATTGATAATTGTGTTTTGTATTTATTTATTAATTCTTCTGGTTTTTTTACATAGTCTGTTTTGTAGTCTATTAATATTAATTTATTATCTTCTGATATGTAGTATAAATCTATAATTCCTTGTACCAATATGTTTTCATCTGTTTCTATATTTTCATATATTTCTTTTGCTGGGATATTAATGTAAAATGGTTGTTCTTTGTGTATTTCTTTTGCTTTGCTTAAATCGTTCCATAAAGCTGATTTTGTGTATTTATACAAAGTATCTATATTAATTGCATCCGCTTCTGTTGTTGTTATAATTTCTTTTAATACTAAGCTTTGTATCATCTGCTTTATTGTTTCTTTGGTGTATGTTTGTTTTTCATTTAATCTTTGTATGCATAAATGCATTAATGTTCCTTTTTCTGCTGGAGTTATTTTTTTCTCTTTTCCCATAAACTTTGGTATTTCTGTTAATTCTATCTTTTTATCTTCTTCTGCCTGTAACCTTGTTACAGCTGTTTTCGTTGGTATTTCTGATGATTTTTTGTATCTATATTTCCAATTTAAAATTTCTTTTATATTTTCTGTATCTTTTAAATCTTTTGTGTTCTCAAAAATTTTTTCTTTTATATTGTTTGATTTTTCTTGTTCTTTATTATTCAGTTCTTTTTCTAAATCTGTTTTAGTGTATGTATATAAAGTTGCGATATCTGTTATTTTGTTTTCATTTTTCAAATAAACAAGCTCTAACCAGTCTAAATATGTTTTATATTTTTTTACTAGCTTGTAATCAATTATGTTCATATTCTCATTATATATTTGTAATAATTCTCGTTTTTGCTTAAAATCTTTTTCTAAATCTTTGCTTATTCCTGTTATAATTAACTTTTCTTTGGCACGTGTTAATGCAACATACAAAATTCTTTGTTCCTCTGATAATGTTTCTAATTTTATCTTTAATTTTATTGCTTCCTTTGCTAAAGTATCGTATTCTATTCTCCTTTCAAAATCTATTAATTTAGGTCCTATTCCCATGTCTTGATGCAATAATATATCTTCATTTAAGTCCCTCATATTAAAGCTTTTTCCCGTTCCACATAAAAATACTACTGGGAACTCTAGTCCTTTACTTTTATGAATACTCATTATCCTAATAACATTTTCATTTTCTCCTATCAACTTAGCTGATGATAAGTCTCCATTATTATTTTTTAATCTATCTATAAAATTTATAAAATTAAATAATCCTTTAAAACTTGCATTTTCAAATTGTTTTGCTTTTTCAAACAACATTTTTAAATTTGCTTGTCTTATAGCGCCATTAGGCATTAACCCTACTATATTTATTAGATTGGTATCTATATATATTTGCCATATTAATTCATCTAGTGGTAAATATTTTTCTTCTTGTTTCCATTTTTCTAAATAATATATTACATTATCTATCTTAGAATTTAATTGTTCATTCACTACCAATCTTGCTTTTATCATTGATTCATAGAAGCTACAACTTTTGTCTGTTAATCTTATTGAAATTAGGTCATTATCTGTAAACGCAAATATAGGTGATCTTAAAACTGTTACTAATGGAATGTCTTGTATTGGATTGTTTATTATTTTTAAAATTGATACTATAATTTGTATTTCCATTGTATCTAAATATTGTGATGACGAATCACTAAATACTGGTAAATTAAGGTCTGCTAATTCTTTTTCATATATTGGTGCTATATTAGTTGTTGCTCTTAATAAAATTATGATATCTTTGGGTGTTATTTTTCTATAACCTTGTTCTTTATCAAATACCATATAATTACTATTTAATAGTTCATTAATTTTTTTTGCTACAAATTTTGCTTCTAATACAGAGTTTTCTATTTTTTCTACTTCTATCTTTTCATCTATTTCTTCATCATTTATGAATATTTCTTCTTTTTCTTTTAAATCTATAATGTGTAACTCTGTTTTTCCTGCATAATCTGTATTTTCTTCAGGCTCTTTATATCCAGCACTATAATTTAAGTATTCTTTTTCGTTATATTCTATCTCTCCAACTTTTTCACTCATAATGTTTTGAAATACTAAATTTGTTATATTTAATATATTTTCTCTACTTCTAAAATTTTTAAATAACTGAATTTTTAATCCTAAACTATTACCTGAAATTTCTTGTTTCAGATTGTAATTTTTATATTTTTCTAAAAATAATTCTGGTCTTGCCTGCCTAAATTTGTAAATGCTTTGCTTTACATCTCCAACCATAAAAATATTGTTGCCTTTTGAAATACTTGTTAAAATTTGCTCTTGTACTAAATTACTATCCTGATATTCGTCTATTGCTATTTCCTGAAACTTTTCTCTATATTTTTTTGCTAATTCTGTTGCCTCGCCATTTTCACCTATAAGTATTTTTAATGCAAAATGCTCTATGTCATTAAAGTCTACAACATTCTTTTCCTTTTTTTTACTTGCAAATTTAAACATAAATTCTACTAAAAGATTTTTTAGCTTTGTTAATGTTACATGCATTTCATTTATATCTTCATTTGCTTGTATAGAATCATAGGCTATTTTCTTTTTTATGCTTTTATTAATTATTTCTTTTACTTTATTTCTAACTTCTTTTGCTTGTTCTTTTAAATCTATTGTTATTTTCTTGTCAGTAGGCCACTTTTGCCATACTAGGTTATTTATTTTTGTTAATGTGTTATCCCATGAATTTGTATATCTCAGTATATCTTCTAAATTATATATATCTTCTTGTATTATTTTAGTAAATTTGCTTAATTCATCAATTTTTTTCATGTCTTTTAATATATTTTGTAATTGCATTATTCCTTCTGTTAATTCTTCTTCTATATTTTCTAATATTGTTTTCCCCCATATAGTTTGAGCAAAATCTTGATTTGTATTTTTAAATAAATTCACTTTATCATTAAGCCATTTTTCTGGAAATGGGCTACTTTGAATAAATTTATATATATTTAGCACTAAATTTTGTAACCCTTCATCCCCTCTATATCCTGTATAAATATTTATTAAATCTTCAAAATCTTTATCATTACTTAAATATTTTTCTTCAAATAACTCATCCAAAACTTCATATTTCATAAGTTCTATTTCTGTTGTGTCTGCAACTCTAAAGTTACTAGAAATATCTAGCTCATAAAAATTATTTCTGATGACATCTAAACAAAATGAGTGTATAGTTGAAATATTTGCTTTATTTATTAAATTAATTTGTTTTTGTAAATTAGTATCTTCTGGATTTTCTTCTAACTTTTTATATATTGCTTCTAATATTCTTTCTCTTATTTCACTTGCTGCTGCACTTGTAAAAGTAACCACTAAAATTCTGTCTATGTCTATTTTTTCATTTATAACTTTGTTTATAATTCTTTCTACAAGTACGGCAGTTTTACCACTACCAGCGGCAGCGGCTACCAATATGTTTGCACCTTTTTCATTTATTGCTTGTTGTTGTTCTTCTGTCCATTTTACATTAGCCATACTTTTAACCATTTAATTCCTTTCCTAATACACTATATAATATTTTTCGTTAAAAAACAAGTGTGGTATGAAATTATCTTAAGTACTCAAAAAAGTACAGCTCTATAAGAGCTGTACTTTTAAATGCTAAAAAAGTTCTAACACATATTTATTCAGTTATTATTTGTTTTTTTATTAATAACTTTTTTTCATCAAATTCAAATTCATAATTTTCAAATGGATATTTATTAACAAAAATCTTATTTGCTTTTACATTTTTTATTAATTCAATTGCTTTTTTTGAATTTTTTGTAAATATTGCCACCGTATCTGTTATAGCAATTTCATTTATCTTTTTTATCGCTTCTTCTATGTTCTCATTTTCATAATAGAAACTTACTAAATTATTATTATATACATATTCATCTATTTGTTTTAATATATTTTCAAAGTAATCATTATCTGAATATATTTGTATACTTCCATAACTATTATAGATAATATCCTTTTTAAATTTTTGTTTAAACTTATAGTACTCATATTTATCTCCAATAAATACTGCAACATCAAACAATTCTTGATTTTTATATAATTCTTCTATCTCTTCATTAGCTATACATACCTTATATTTTATGCTCTTCATACTTTCATTAAATATTGTTGTCATACATTCTGTTGTAGCCCAAGCAAGATTTGGGAAAAAAACTATATTGTTATTAGTAATTATTGCTTTTATTGCCATATCTACCATTATATCCGGTGTCCCACTATATACTACTGCTATATTGCCTATGCCATCTACTCTTTGACTCTTTATGTCTTCCGCTGTTAGTATTTCTTTATAGTTTGTATATTTTTTTACAATATCTTTTATTTTATTCAATTCAATCGCATTACCATTTTCTGTATCTCTTTTTATTGCTTCTTGTAAAATATTTTTATTAACTTCTATATTTTTTAATATGTTATTAATTAATTCTTTAATCTTTATATTATTATATATATCTTTCTCTAATAAAATTTTTCTATCCATTTATTTTATCTTCCTCTATTTTCATCATAATTTTCTTGTATTTGAGCTATCATTTTATTTGCCTCATCTTGATGTCCCTCTGGTAATGCCTTAATCCATGTTACATTCCTATTGTCTCTTGAAATTGTCTTTTCTTGCAACATACCTATTTTCCTCATTAAATTTGTGCCATAGTTTCTTACGTGATTTACTACTTCTACATTTTCTTCTGTTCTTAACTCTGATTTATTTGATTGTTCTGCTAATTCTACTGCTTTTATTAATGGCAATACATATGTTGCATTGTTTTCCCCTCTTTTGGTGTTAATTTTTTCTAAAACCACTACTCTCATATTTTCTAATAATACTAGAGTATATCCATCCAAGGCTCCTCCACTTATCTCTCTTCTAGTTACATTATTTTTTCCTAATTTGTCTAAAAATTCATCTATTATTTCAGGAGATATTTGATATCTTTGATTTTTTGTGATAGTTGTACTTTCTTGTGTTCTTATGCTACTTTCTCCCAAAGTTTCTCCTGTATTTAGTATTTCCGGCAATGCCTTAATTTCTTCAATTGCTTGTTGGTTAGCTCTGCTATCACAAATTTTGCTAAACTCATCTGAGCTTAGTATCCCTTGTTCTCTTAAACTTTCTAAGTTATCATAGCTTAATGCTTTACTTAATATTAACTCTTCAATTTTTTTAATGTGTTGTATTCTTTCTCCTTCTGGGAAGCTATATTCTCCCATATCTTTTAAAATTAGATTGTCTATTCCAATTTGTTTTAAATCTTCTACACTAAGCTTGCCTATTAAATATGAATCTAATATTGTTTCTGAACTTATTTCTCCATCTTTTAAATATTCTCCAACTTCTGAATTGCTCATAAGTTCACCAAATGTATCTCTTGATATATCTCCTTTGGCCAATCCCTTTGCTATTTCATTTATAGTTATTTCACCATCTATGTATAGTTCTTGTATTTCTTCACTACCTAAATATGGCAATACTTTTTTTAACTCAATACCATATTCTTTATATATATTTAATAAACTTTCTTTATTAACATATGGAATTACACTTTCTAAAGATAAAATTCCTTCTTTTAATAATATTTTCAGATTATCATTTGAATTGTCTTTAGAATTTCTCAAATAATTTTCTACTAACAGTTTTTCGTATTCAATTCTATCTTTTTGTCTACTAACTATCTCAAAATACATTTCTTTAAAACGTTCTGCATTTTCTTCATCTTGTAATATTGGTAGTAATCTATCTAGAGAAAAATATTGTAAATAGTCTTTATCAAATATAATATCTTCTGTAAATGCTGCTTCTGTTCCCCTAGCTACTACACATTCATGTAAACTCTTTTGTCTATTATATACATCAATCAACCTTTTTGGCTCTATAAAGCCTTCTTCTACTAAGCTTAATATTTCCTTACCTGTTAAACATTTATTTTCATCGCATCCAATGTGCAATTTTTCTGCGAATTCCCCGCTTAGGGGCTCTTCTGAAAATAAATTATATAATTGATCTGAAGTTGGTCTTTTATCTTTAGGCATTTTCTTTAATAATGGTATTAATACTTTTTTGTTCATATAACCTTTTTCTATAAAACTAATAAATTCCTCACCATTTATACCACTTATCATTTTCTTTATTCTATCGTTTTTTGTCTCCATTAAGTACCCTTGTGCCCAAATCTTTTTAATTGTATCTTCTGAAAGTGATTTTAAAAAATATGTATTTTTTAAAGCTGTATTAATATCTTCTGGGTCTAATATTCCTACTATTATTTCTGGATTTAATATTCCAAGTTTACAAAATTTTAAGATATTATCAATATTTACCTCTAGTTTTCCACTTTCGTTTAATTGCCCATATTTACACATTATTAATATATTCATAAATTCTTCTGCATCACTTTTTATACTAATTCCAGATTTTTTCACTTCTTCACATATTCTTATTAAGTCATTTGTATTTATTGTGTTTGTTTTATATGCAATAATAACATCATATATATTAAGATATTCCTCTTTCAAAAAATATTCTACTGGTACTGTTCCTTCCTTGAGCAATCTAAGTATTACTTCCTTTGGTTCTTCATCTTTATGTTTATGTACTTCTATAGCAATATACATAGCATATATATGTTTCATATTATCATCATTATCTAATTTTTTGTATTGTTCTAATACTTCTTTATAACTTGGAAATTGACTTAATCTCTCATCCAATTTTTCCTCAGATACCATTCCAGATCTTAATAATTTTTGCATTATTTCACTATATTTAATTGAATGGGCAAATAACAAACATTCCATTCTTTTTTTTGCTCCTAATTTAGAATATCTCTCTACCCACTCTTTTATCATATCTGGTAAATTTGCTATTTTTTCTCGTGATACACTAATTTCTTTATTACCTGCTATAAAATAACATATGCGTCTTTCTGTGTCCACTTTCAAGTATTCGCTTATTATGCTTTCAATTATTGCTTCATCATCTATCATAAAACTCTCCTTAAAACAATAGTATATTTTTTATTTTACATAATCTGTATATAATAATAACATATTTTTCTATTTTTGTCAAAAAAAACAACCTACGAAATACTTTGTTTCGTAAGTTGTTTTTTATGGAGCAGGTAGCGGGAATCGAACCCGCATAGCCAGCTTGGAAGGCTGGAATTCTACCATTGAACTACACCTGCATTCGTATGAACAAGTATTATTATAAATGCATTTTATTATTTTGTCAATATTTTTTCTAAAAAAATATTGCTTTTTTTTTTTCAATACTAGATAATAGTATTCAGGAGGTTAGTATGACTAGTTTTGTTTTAAAAATTATTGCTTTAATTACAATGTTTATAGATCATTTAGGTTATGCTATATATGGTAAATTTAGTTATCTTAATTATATTGGTAGAATAGCATTTCCTATTTTTGCTTTTCAAATATCAGAAGGATTTGTTCATACTAAAAATATAAAGAAATATTTTATTAGATTATTAGTTTTTGCCATAATTTCTCAGCTTCCATTTATGTTATTTTTATCTACCTTTAGTAAAAATATTTATGAATTAAATATTTTCTTCACTTTATCTTTTGGATTACTTGCCATATTTATTTTTGATAAAATTATTAATACTAATTTAACTATTTTTAACAAAAGTATTGATAAATTTATAAAATTATTTTTAGGATTGCTTATTACATTTTTTATTGGTGTTATTGCTGAACTTTTAAATTTTGACTATGGATTATTTGGAATTGCTATTATATTTATGTTCTATCTATTTAAAAATGATAAAGTAGCTATGATTATATCTTTTATAACTGCATGTATAATTAAATATGGTATTTATTATATTAAAAGTTATAATTATTTATATTGGTTTTTATGTACTTTTAACATTTTCCCTATCATATTTATTAGTTTATATAACAAGAAGCAAGGACCTAAAGTAAAGTATTTATTATATTTATTCTACCCTATTCATTTATTAGTTTTATATTTGTTTACTAAATATATTTAATATTACATATATAAAACAGTAATGATTTTTTATAATAAATTTACTTTTTTTCTTTACAAAACCTTCCTATTAATATAAAATATGAGTAGAATTTTTATATTAATCAAGGTGATTTTATGCGAAAAGAATATATTTCAAAATCTGAAGAAGATACCATAAATTTTGCGTCTCAATTTGCTTCCAAATTACAACTTGGCAATATTATTATTTTGTCTGGTGATTTGGGCGCTGGTAAAACTAAATTTACTCAAGGAATTTTAAAATACTTTAATTTAGAAAATGAAATTTCTAGCCCTACATTTACAATTGTAAATGAATATACTGATAGTACTATTCCTATATATCATTTTGATGTTTACAGATTAGCAGATATTGAAGAATTTTATGCTATTGGCGGAGAAGAATATTTTTCTAAAGGTATTTGTATTATTGAATGGGGAGAATTATTAGAAAACATACTCCCTGCTGATTATATAAAAATTACAATTAATAAAGATTTAGAAAATGAAAACTATAGAAAAATAATTGTAGAAACATTTGGAAATATTAAATTATAAAGAAGGTTATAGATTTGAAAATATTAGCTATAGACACATCCTCACAAATATGTACGGTTTGTATTTGTGAAGATACTGAAGTTTTAATTGAATTAAATGATGATAATGAAAAAACACACTCTCAAAAGTTAATGCCAATGATTCAAGAAGCTTTTGAAAAAGTTAATCTTTCGTTGGATAATATAAATTTACTTGCTTGTTCTCAGGGTCCTGGTTCTTTTACTGGTGTAAGAATTGGAATTTCTACAGCCAAGGCCTTTTCTGATGCCAAAAATATTCCCGTTATTGGAGTTAGCTCTTTAGAAGGACTTGCATATAATCTAAATTCTAATGGATTAATCTGTTCATTAATAGATGCCAAAAACAATAATGTTTATTATGGATTATTTGAATTTGAAAATAATTGTTTAAAAAATAATATTATATTGTCTTCTGATAATATAAGTAGTACTATTGAATATATAATAAATTTGCAAACCCAATACAACTCTATTAATTTTGTGGGTGATGGGGCTTGTTTATATAAAGATTTAATTATTTCTAAGTTATCTAATAAATTTAAGAATATTTTATTTCCAGAAAATAGTAAGAATTTTGCTTGCAGTATAAGTATTGCAAAATCTGCTTATAATAGATATAAAAATGGAGAATTTGGATATTCTAATTCTCTTGTTCCTTTATATTTGCGTCCTTCTCAGGCAGAACGAAATATTAAAGGATGATAATATATGAAAGTAATTAATGATAATATTATAATTAGAAAAATGACTTTAGATGATTTAGTCGAAATTAATTCTATTGGTTTAGAAAACTTTGACGATTTTTGGAATATTAATGTTTTACGTTCAGAACTTTCTAAATCAGATAACAATTCCACATATTTTGTCGCCTTAGAAGATAAACACATTTTAGGCTTTGCTGGCACTTTAAAAATTTTATCTGAGGTAAATATTATGAATATTGCTGTAAGAAAAGATATGCGAAAACTTGGAATTGGCTCTGCATTGCTACAACATTTAATCAATTTTTCAAAAGAACAAGATGCATCTTCTATTACACTAGAGGTAAATGAAAATAATGTTAGTGCTATTAATTTATATAAAAAATATCATTTTGAGCAAGTTGGCTTAAGAAAAAAATATTATAATAATACGGATAATGCTATATTAATGTCATTATATTTAAAATAAGGAGTGAAAAACTAATGAAAAGAAATGAATTAAGCTACAAAAATTTAAAATCCGTTTGTGACCCTAATGTTTTCAAATTTGAAACCACAAATGAAGTTGAACCTATACATACTGGAATAGGTCAGGAACGTGGAATAAAAGCGTTAGAATTTGGCTTAAATGTTGATGTTAAAGGTTATAATTTATATCTAGAAGGTCCTAGTGGTGTAGGAAAAACAATGTATTCTAAAAATTATTTAGATACTATTTGTCAGAAAAAGAAAACACCTTGCGATTGGTGTTATATTTATAATTTTGATAATCCCAATGAACCTATTGCTATTTCTTTACCAGCTGGTAATGGTAAAGATTTTCAAGATACTATGAATAGATTTATTGATGACATAAAAGTTGATATAAAAAGTACCTTTAATAATGAAGAATTTGAAAGAGAAAAAACATTAATAAAGCAAGAGTTTGAAGAAAAAAGAAATGTTTTAATGGAAAAGCTAAATAAAAAATCTTCTGAATACGGTTTTCAAGTAAAATCTTCACAAAATGGAATATATATGATGCCTATTATGAATGGCAAAGCAATTGCTGAAGAAGAATTTGATAAACTAGATGAACAAGTAAAAAAAGATTTTGAAGATAAGTCTACTATTGTTCAACAACATATAATGGATGCTATTGGAGAAATAAAATCTATTGAAAGAGAGTCTGAAAAGAAAATACAGGAGTGGCAATCTAATGTAGCCCTTCTTACAGTTAATACTCACATTAATTATATAAAGTCTAAATATAAAAGAAATAAAAAGATAAATAAATTTTTAGATGATATTAAAAAAGATATTTTAAAAAATATAGAACATTTTATTGTTGAAGAAAAAACAACTGAAAATAGCAAAAATATTCAACCAGCGAGACAAGATATTATTAAACCTTGGTTAAATTATAGAGTAAATCTTTTCATTGACAATAGTGCTTTAGAAGGGGCACCTGTTATAATGGATTCTAATTACTCTTACCACAATATCTTTGGAAAGTTGGAATATGAAAATTATTTTGGTGCATTAAAAACAGACTTCACAATGTTAAAGCCAGGACTACTTCATAAAGCAAATGGCGGTTATATTATATTTCAAGCCAGTGATATACTATCCAACAGCTTATGCTATGAAGCTTTAAAAAAAGCTTTAAGGACGAAGGAAATTGGCATAGAAAATACTGCTGATGCTCGTTCTTCTATGGTTATGATTTCATTAAAACCTGAACCTATTCCTTTAGATTTAAAAGTTTTGTTAATAGGCGATGAAAATATTTATCAAACTCTTTTAGCAATGGACTCTGATTTTAGAAAATTATTTAAAATAAAAGTAGAATTTGAAGATGATGCTCCAAAAACATTAGAAAACATGAATAAATTGGCCCGATTTATTAAAGGTTTTTGTGATCAAGAAGATTTGCCTCCTTTAGACAAATCCGCTGTAGCTAAAGTTATTGAATATGCTTCAAAACTTGCTGGTGACCAAGGTAAATTATCTACGCGTTTTAATGATTTAGCTGAAGTTGTTGGTGAAGCAGCAACTTGGGCAAGATTAAACAAGTCTAAAATTGTTACTGGAAATTATGTTGATATCGCTTTAAAAGAAAGAACTGAAAGAATAAAAAAATATGATTCTAAATATATGGAAATGATAAAAGATTGCACTTTATTAATTAATACAGATTCATATGCTGTTGGTCAAATAAATGGTCTTACTATTATGAATGTTGGTGATTATACATTTGGAAAACCTGTAAAAATTACTGCTAACACATATATTGGAAAAGAAGAAATAATAAATATTGAAAGAGAAGTCGCACTTTCAGGCTCTACTCACTCAAAAGGTGTACTTATTTTAAATGGTTATTTAGGTCAGACCTTTGCACAAGATATTCCTTTATCTCTTAATGCTAGCATTTGCTTTGAACAACTATACAATGGTGTTGATGGAGATAGTGCTTCTAGCACAGAGCTTTATGCTATTTTATCTAGTCTTTCTGAGATACCTATTAATCAGTCTATTGCTGTTACTGGCTCAGTAAACCAAAAGGGTGAAATTCAGCCTGTTGGGGGCATTAATGATAAAATAGAAGGATTTTTCCAAATTTGCAAAATGCGTGGTTTAAATGGTAGCCATGGTGTATTAATACCTAAACAAAATATTAAAAATTTAAATTTATCTGACGAAATAGTTCAGGCTGTTAAAGAATCTAAATTTCATATATATGCAGTATCTACTATAGATGAAGGAATTGAAATATTAACTGGTGTTCCTTCTGGTAAAAAAGATGAAAATGGAAACTTTCCTGCTGGAAGTATAAATTATTTGGCTTATGAAAAATTAAAGCATTATGCCATAAACAGTAGTAAATATTTTAGTAAAAATATCTAGTTGTATTTATATACTATTCAATACACAATAAAATTTGTATTTTGAATATTTAAAAGAATAATAAAAAAAGTGGCGAAGCCACTTTTTTTATTATTCTTTTACTTCATCAACTTTGTCTTCTTTTACTGTATCAACTACTTCTTCTACTACTGGATTTTCTGTTTCTACTGCTGGTGCTTCTTCTGTTGCATTTTCTACAGGAGTAGTTGTTTCTGCTGAAATAGGTTCTTCTACCATTTCTTCTTTAATAGTAATTTCTTTGTTTTCTATTCTTGCACCTATATTTTCCTTAGTCTTAGCAGCTTTTCCTACTCTGTCTCTTAGGTAATATAATTTAGCTCTTCTTGCCTTTCCTACTCTTACTACTTCTACTTTCTCAATCATTGGAGAATGCACCATAAATGTTTTTTCTACACCTACACCATAAGCTATTTTTCTTACAGTAAATGTAGCATTTACTCCTCCTCCTTGTTTTTTTATTATAATTCCTTCAAATACTTGAACTCTTTCTCTGTTGCCTTCTTTAATTCTTTGATGTACTTTTACAGTATTTCCAACTCTAAGTTCTGGTATCTTATTTTTCAATTGTTCATGTTCTATTGATTTTATGATATCCATTATTGATATCCTCCTTCCTTTTTTAATAAATCTGGTCTTTTATTTTTTGTTATTTCAAGAGAAACCTGTTCTCTCCATTTTTTTATATTTTTATGATGTCCTGACAACAAAACATCTGGAACTTTTTTTCCTAAAAATATCTCTGGTCTTGTATATTGAGGATATTCTAAAAGTCCATTTGAAAAAGTTTCTTCTTCAATTGAATTTTTATTTATAACTCCATCTATATATCTGCTTACAGCATCTATTAATACCATTGCTGGTATTTCCCCTCCTGTTAAAACATAATCTCCTATAGATATTTCCTCATCTACAATTTCATCTAATACCCTTTGGTCAATTCCTTCGTAATGGCCACATAATAAAATTAAATGTTTTTCTTTTGCAAGTTCTTCTACTTTATTCTGATTCAGTGTTTTTCCTTGAGGTGATAAATATATTACTTTTGCATTTTCACTTTTTACAGATAAATATGCGTCGTAGACTACATCTGGTTTCATAACCATTCCTGCGCCACCACCATATGGTGTATCATCTACCTTTTTGTGTTTATCTTTTGAAAAGTCTCTAATATTTATTAAATTTATATTTATTAGCTCTTTTTCTATTGCTTTCCCAGTAATGCTTTTGGTTAAAGTTTCAAACATCTCTGGGAAAAGTGTAAGCACATCAAATTTCATTTAATCCTCCACCAAACCTTTAAGTAAATGAACTACTATTTTCTCATCATTTAAATCTATTTGTTTAATTACATCTTTTATTGCTGGTAAAAGTATTTGCTTACCTAATTCATTTTTTACAACATAAATATCGCTACTTCCTGAATTATATATATCTTCCAATCTTCCTAATAGTTTACCTTCATCTGTATATACATTTAACCCTATCAAATCTGCTATAAAATAAGTATCTTCTGGCAATTTTTTTGCATATTTTCTTTCTATTTTTAAATAACAACCTTTAAATGTTTCTGCTTGATTCATATTGTCTATGCCATTTAATTTTAATAATACCATTTGTTTTTGATATTTCACTTCTTTTATTTCATATTTAACAAGCTGATTATTTTTTTCGATTAAAACGAACTTTAATTCTTCAAATCTTTCAATTTCATCTGTAAAAGGTTTTACTTTTACAACTCCATTTATTCCAAATGTATTTACAATTTGACCAACTTCAAAATATTTTTGCATTAGCTTATCCTCTTATCCAACAAACTTAACTACTATTTTTTTCTTTTCTTTTGCTCCAATTGATTTTATAAGAGTTCTTATAGCTTGAGCAACTTTTCCTTGCTTTCCTATAATTCTGCCTATATCTTCTTCTGCTACTTTTACCTCATATATTATAGCTGTTTCTTCAATGGTTTCTGTAACAGAAACTTGTTCTTTATTTGCTACAATATTAAGTATTATGCTTTCTAGAATTTCTTTCATAATAAAATTCTCCTTTTTTATTTAGCTTTTTCTATTAAAGCTTTAACAGAATCTGTTGGTTTTGCACCATTTTTAATCCATTGTTCTACTTTTTCTTTATCTAATACTATTGTAGATGGTTCTGTCATTGGATTATATGTTCCAATTTTTTCTATTATTTTTCCATCTCTTGGACTTCTTGAGTCAGCAACAACTATGTGATAAAATGGAGCTTTTTTTGCACCTTGTCTTTGTAATCTTATTTTTACCATGTAATTCACCCCTTTCAAAATGCTTTTATTTATATAAGTTAAAAATTAAATACTTATTTTATATTTTTTAATGAATCTATGTCCATACCTTTTAGCATATTTTTCATTCCACCTTTATTTGCTTGCATTTTTTTCATCATTTTTTGTGTCATTTCAAAAGATTTCATGAATTTATTTATTTCTTGAACTGTAGTTCCACTACCTTTAGCAATTCTTAATCTTCTACTTCCATTCAATATTCTTGGATCTCTCTTTTCGGCTTTTGTCATTGAACATATAATTGCTTCTATTCTTTCAAACTCTTTGTCATCTACCTTCACATCTTTAAGCTGATTCATTCCTGGTATCATTTTTAATAAAGAAGAAAAAGACCCCATTTTCTTTATTTGCCTTAATTGAATCAAATAGTCATCTAAATCCAGTTCTTTTTTCTTTAATTGTTTTTCTATTTTTTCTGCTTCTTCTATGTCAAATGCTTCTTCTGCCTTTTCTATAACAGACAATACATCTCCCATGCCTAATATTCTTTGTGCCATTCTATCTGGATGAAATACTTCTATATCACTTAGTTTTTCTCCTGTGGCTGCAAATTTTATAGGTCTATTAGTTACCTTCTTTACAGAAATTGCTGCACCACCACGTGTATCTCCATCTAATTTTGTAAGTATTACACCATCTATCCCCAATTGTTCATTAAATGATGTTGCAACATTTACAGCATCTTGACCTGTCATGCTATCTACAACTAATAAAATTTCATGTGGCTTTACATTTGATTTTATATTTTTTAATTCTGTCATTAATTCTTCATCTATATGTAAACGACCCGCTGTATCTAAAATTATTACATCATTTAATTTACTCATTGCTACACTTATTGCTTGTTTTGCTATATGAACAACATCTTTTGAATTTTCATTTGCATATACTGGGATATTTAACTGTGCTCCAACTACTTGTAATTGCTTTATAGCTGCTGGTCTATACACATCACAGGCTACCAATAATGGTTTTTTCCCTTGTTTTCTTAAAAGATTTGCTAGTTTACCTGCTGTTGTTGTTTTACCAGACCCCTGAAGTCCCACTAGCATTATTATAGTGGGTGGATTTGGAGTAAAATTAATTTTGCTCTCTGTCCCTCCTAACAATTCTATTAATTCATCTTTTACAATTTTTATAACTTGTTGACCTGGAGTTAGGGATTTCAAAACATCTTGCCCTAAAGCTTTTTCTTGTATAGAACTTATAAATTCTTTTACAATCATATAGTTAACATCTGCTTCTAGTAATGCAAGTTTTACCTCTCTTAGCATTTCTTTTAAATCAGCTTCCGTAATTCTTGTTTTTCCTCTTAATTTATTTGTTATAGATTGTAATTTAGAACTTAATCCTTCAAAAGCCATTAATAACTCTCCTTTGCTTTATATTCGCATTAAAATTAATTCTTTTGTAACATTGTTAAGAATTTTCTCAATTTTTTTGTCAGATGACCCCTCTTGTATTTTGCATAGCTCTCCTAAAATTTGTTGAATCTTCTTATCTTGTTTTAACATCCTATCCATAAATGAAAGCTTTTCTTCTAATTCGAAAAGTTTATTTTCCCCCTTCTTTATAACATCTCTTACCGCTTGTCTTGTTATATTATTATTTTCTGCTATTTCTGAAAGTGATAAATCATTGTTGTAATAATCATTTGCAAGTTCATATTGTTTTTCTGTAAGCATTTTACCATATATTTGTAATAACATACTTATTTGAACCTTTTTCTCCAAACTAATCACTTCCTTAATTTGTAATGCTATTATACTTTACACTATTTTTTATGTTTTGTCAATACTTTTACTAAAAAAACTGGCTTTTGTAGTATACATGCTCTACATAAGTCCGTTCTTCATACTCATTTAAAAAATGTGAACAAATTTTTTAAAAAAGTATTGACAATGCGAACAATATTTTGTATAATCATAATCGAACAAAGTTTTTAAGAACATCGTTTCATTTGGAGGTAATTTTTATGAATATTTTGAAATTTAAAAATGATGTAATTCCATATACCGTAAACAAAGCTGTGTCTGGTGCTTTGTGCATTTGCGTTGATGGTAACGAGGTTGTGGTTAATGCACCTTGGTATGTTTCAAAAAAACATATTCAAGAAGTAATTAATGAAAAGAAACAATGGATTATCTCCAAAATTGAAAAATATAATCAGAATCAAAATATATATTCTAATAAAGGTGTAATTAGTTTATTAGGAAATGAATATCCTGTTTGTGTATTTTATAAAAACTCTGTAGCTCCTACTATTAATTTAGAAAATGGAAAAGTTGAAGTTATTTTACCTACAAAATACAAAAAAATAGAAGATTCTAAAATTTTACAGATATTAATGGAAAAAATATATTTCAAAGTTTGTAATAATGAACTAGAAAGAGCTATGGAAAAAGCCAGATTATTATTAGGTATTGCCCCTGAAGATTATTGTGTAAAAGAATTAGGTAATAATTTAGCAACATTTTCTTTTGAGACCAAATGTATAACATTTAATCCTACTATTGCTGCATATGGTCAGGATATAATAGATTATTTAGTAATTCATGAATTCTGTCACTTAAAATATAAAATCCATAGTAAGGGTTTTTGGAAAATGATTGAAAAATATTGTCCTGATTATGAAAGATATGAAAAATTACTTGAAAATTTCAAGTTCTAAAAATTATTTAAAGAGATATTTAATGCTTACCTCGTATAATAAGTCAATGTTTAAACTGACTTATTATACAAGTGAGCAACGTTAAAATAGCAACATAAGTTCAGATTAGATAATAATGAGGCAATACAATTTATTAATTAATATATCCTATCTAAAGCATTCTTTGCTCCCCACATACATGGTTTAGTACATTTAAATTCTGGGAAAGTACATCTTACTCCTTTTGAATATGGCAATAAATAATTGTATATTGCTGGTTTATTTTCTTTTGTATTGTTTAAATATTTTTGTAATGTTTCATTAGTTTGTAATTCTATTTCTAGTTGTGCCTCTCCACATAATCGTTCTTTGCATTTCAATATAAAATTTTCTACTGTCCCTCTTTCGTTTACTTTTACAAGCATTCCCTGTGGGAATCTATCTGCTAATGATAATATATCTTTTAGCCATTCTTCTTCTAGCTTTGTTCCTTTTATAATTAGTGGAACATAGTATTGTGGCTCTTCTAATAATGTAATTTCATAATATATAGTTCTATGTCTCTGTGCCTGTGCTACTTCTGCAAAACTTGCTAAATAATTTGTAGAATAATTTTCTCCCCATTCTTCTTCTCTCTCTCTATTTGCAAATAAAGATAATGTACGTTGCTTTACATCTGTATTTATTTTTTCTATTTTATATTGTTTACACATTTCTTCAAATTCTTCAAATACTGGCTTTAATAATTTATTAAATTTTGTATTTTCAGCATTTTGACAAAACGTATCCATCCAATGCAGAATATAACTAAATTGTCTAATATCTATAGTATGTCCCATTGTCGTTGCTGGAGTAAATACAGATATTAAATATCTGGCATTTTCTTGAGCTTTTTTCTTAATTGCTATGTTTCTGCTTTTAATTTCTTTTTCTATTTGCTCTTCTGTTTTTCCATCTTTTTTTACTGCAGGATATATTTTATTTATTTCATTTGAGTATATTTCTATCCATTTTTCATATAAGGCTTTTTCCTCTTCTGAAGCTTTCATTTTTGTGTATCTCGCTGATTTTTCAGAAGTATCATATACTTTTTCATTGTTTAATACCATTGCTAAAATTTTAGGAATTTCTTCAAATACAAAATTATATTTCACATGTCCAAATACACTATGATGCCCTGATACCATTGTTCCATTTGCTCTTTTTAATGTTTTTTCTTTATCTTCCGCTAATAGAGTATCTACATTCTCTGGCATATAGCACATGCCCGCTTCTAATCCTGAAAATTCTATTGCTTGTTCAATTGGTAATTCATATCCTATTTTTGTTGAAGCTAATACTTTCTTTTTCATCTTATTTATCTCCTATTACTAATTTTATATTGCCATAATATCACATATATAATATTTAATCAATTTTTCTTTTATAGAATTAATTCTAAATTTAAAAATCTGGAACATATTCCTCTTCATGCTCTCCTAGTTCTTGTATGTAACCATTTTTTAAATCTAAAGTATATAAAAATTTTTCTATTTCCTTATATTCTTTTTTAGTAAGCTTCCTATTTAATAGTTCATCTTCTTTTGCTTTATATGTAGGAAAATATTGAGCCATTATACTAACATAAACATCTTGTGGCATATTTTCTTTAATCCATTTTAATATGTTTTTACTATTTTGTATATGATTTGGTAAAACTAAATGTCTTATAATTATACCTCTTTGCATTATTCCGTCTTCATTGAATTTTGGTGTTCCAACTTGTCTGTACATTTCCTTTATTGCTTCTGTTGCTACACTAAAATAATTATTTACTTTCGAATATTTAATGGAAAGCTTGTTAGAATAATATTTCAAATCTGGCAAATATACATCTATATATCCTTGTAACGCTTTTAATGTCTCTATTTTTTCATATCCATTTGTATTATATATAATTGGAATTATAAGTCCATTTTTCTTTGCTAACTTTATTGCCTCTATTATTTGAAAAGCATACATAGTAGGTGTAACCAAATTAATATTATTTACACCTTTTTCCTGTTGATTAATAAAAATATCTGCTAATTCTTTTATAGATATCTCTTTTCCTTTTCCTAATTGACTTATTTCATAATTTTGGCAATATATGCAATTCATATTGCAATTAGAAAAAAATATTGTTCCAGAGCCATTAATTCCCGATATGCAAGGTTCTTCATAATTATGTACAGAAGCAAGTGCAATTTTTATTTTGTCTGTACATTTACATCTTCCTATTTTTCCATTTAATCTATTAACATTGCAATTGTGTGGACATATTTTACATTGTTTTAGTTCTTCCATATTTTCCTCTTTTTTATATTTTATACGATTATATCATAATTCTTAACACAGAAAAAAGGTTTTTAACAAAATTATATATTTTTCTTAACTGATGTAAAAAATAACATATACAAAACCTTATGCTTATTTTATAAACATAAGGTTTCTCAATACGAAAATAGGAGATACTTTTTTAGTACCTCCTAATTGATTAATTGCAATTGTCATTACTGTTACACATTTGTTTATTACAACTTGCCATGTAGAATTTCTTTTCAGCAAGTTTATCTTGCACTCCACGTAGTGCTTCGCCAAATCTTTGAAAGTGAACAATTTCTCTTTGACGTAAGAAACGAAGTACATCTACAACAGCAGGGTCATCTTTAGAAAGATCTATTAATTTTTCATAAGTTGCTCTAGCTTTTTGTTCTGCTGCTAAGTCCTCTTGAAGGTTGGCAATCGGGTCACCTTTTGCAGCAATATAACTTGCAGTCCATGGATTTCCGGCAGCTGATTGAGGATATACATCTACCCCATGGTCTGTATAATATGCACCTAAGCCTGCTTTTTCTAATTCTTCTGGGCATACCCCTTCTGTTAATTGATGAACTAAACTACCAACCATTTCTAAGTGAGCTAATTCTTCTGTACCACAATGTTGTCAATTATAAAAAAATCATGACTATTGGCTAATAGTATACAAATATAGGTGATACTTTTTTAGTACTCCCATAATTTTTCTGGAAACTCGTTTATAGTAAACTAAAGGCTCGTTCCTAACCTAATGCTCAATAGGATATTCGTTTATAGGATTCGCATCCTAAAGGCTCATATCTAACCTAATATTTATTCTTTAGTTGGAGAGTTTTCTTGCAAAGTAATACCTTTTTTCGCAAATTCTTGAATTTTTTCTCTCTTTTTTTCTTGCCATTCTTTTGAAAAAATAGTATCAAATCTAATTGATGCAGTCCCTACGTTTCTATCTTTACCGAAAATATGAGTAGCCAATCTAGCTTCTGGATGTTCTTGTATAAATTTTTCATCACTTAAGTCTTTTTTTCTATATGACTGTGTTTGAAAATCCATACTATCTAAAAACTTCATTTCTCTTCCAATTAATATAGGTGATATCATATATATACTATCTTTTCCTTGGAATCTATAAAATCCATTATCTCTTAATTGCTTTATTTTATCTATCGCATCTAGTAATTGTAGATTTACAGTATCCATTGTTCCAGAAAGTCCTTTTGTGGATAACATTTGATGTAAATCACCAGGTAAATGAAGATGAATGCAACTTCCAGATATCCCATATGTAAACATATCATTGATTGGATATTTTTCTTCTCCTTGATTATGATGTCTTTCAGATAATTTGCTTTCAAAAAATTCTCTAACACCTTCTTCATTGTTACCAACTTTTTCTAAAGCTGTTTGAAGTGATTTCTCATCCATAGTATCTATTTTTCCTAGCAAATTATTAACTAATGTATCATTTTCTTGAGTTCTCATTGACATTAATATATTTTTTATTTCTTGTTTTTTCATTAATATCACCTCTCATATAAATTATATCATAAATCTAGAATAAAGGGAAATAAAAGGGAATTGATTTTATAAATCGCCATCATATAATGTTAGCATAGAGAAATATAAATTTGCTCAAGACAAGTTTGTCTTGGGTATTTTTTTATGCTTTTCTCATAAAGTTAAATGAGGTGATTATATGATATTAGAAGAATACACTTTAGAAAATACAAAAATAAAGTTTTATGATGATTATATAGTAGAAAATATTACTACTCAAAAAGAATATATAGATAAAATTATAATTAATTTAGTAAACAAATCTCTTTTATTGTAATCTGTCCAAATTTTATATATAATGCTTACAAGTTAAAGACAAGTTACAATGAAAGGAGGAAATGTGCAAAGTGGCACATATGCAATATATTTAAGGAAATCAAGAGAAGATATAGAATCTGAAAAATATGGTGAAGGCGAAACTTTAGCAAGACATGAAAAGATTTTAACTACTCTAGCTGAAAAGAGAAATCTACATATTTCTAAAATTTATAGAGAAGTTGTAAGTGGTGAAACTATTAGCGAAAGAAAAGAAATGCAAAAACTTCTTAAAGATGTTGAAAATGAAAAATGGACTGGCATTTTAGTTGTTGAAGTAGAGAGACTTGCTCGTGGTGATACTGCTGATCAAGGTAGGGTTTCAAAAGCTTTTAAATATTCTCATACAAAAATTATTACACCTGTTAAAACTTATGATCCAGATAATGAATTTGATGAAGAATATTTTGAGTTTGGCTTATTTATGTCTAGAAGAGAATATAAGACAATAAATAGGCGTCTGCAAAGAGGTCGTGAAATTTCTGTTTCAGAAGGTAAGTTCGTTGGCAACATTGCCCCTTTTGGATATGATAGAGTCAAACTAAAAGATTCAAAAGGCTACACATTATCTATAAATCGAGATGAAGCTCCTATAATTAAAGAAATTTTTAGATTATATACTTTTGAAAATAATACTATAAATTCAGTTACAAAAAAGTTAAATGATATGAATTTAAAACCTAGAATTTCTGATGAGTGGACTATTTCTTCTGTAAAAGATATTCTTTCTAATCCTACATATATTGGTAAAATTGTTTGGAATAGAAGGAAACAAAAAAAGAAAACTAAAAATGGACATATTATAATTTCAAGACCACGTAATCAAGAGTATTTAATTTATGATGGATTACATGAACCTATTATTGATAATAAAACTTGGAATTTAGTTCAAGAAAAAAGAAAACAAAATACTCCAAAAGTAAAACATAACAATGTTATTCAAAATCCATTAGTAGGATTAGTCTTTTGTGAAAAATGTGGTAAGCCTATGCAAAGAAGACCTTATACCAAAGCTGACAAGCCTGCTACTCTTATGTGTTCTAATTCTAAATGTGATAATATAAGTTCTAAACTTTATATTGTAGAAAATAAAATAATTGATGCATTAAAAATATGGCTTGAGAATCACAAAGTGGATTATGACATTAAAAATAATTCTAATTCAGATAATAATAAACTAATTGAAAAGTCTATTGCAGCAACAAAAAAAGAATTGGAAAAAGAGAATACAAAACTTAATAAAATCTATGACTTTTTAGAAAATGGAATTTATAGTAAAGAGGAATTTATAGAACGTTCGAAAGCTATAAAAGATAATATTCAAAATTTAGAAAGTAAAATAAAAGAATATAATTCACTATTACAAAAAAATGATGAAATACAAACTCAAAAAGAAACTATTATACCTAAATTAGAAAATATTATTGATTTATATGATAAATTAGAAACAGCAGAAGATAAAAATATTTTACTAAAGAGCATATTTGAAAAAGTCAGTTACTTAAAAACAGAAAAAGCTATAAAAAAAAATTCAGATCAAACTAATTTTGAATTACATATATATCCTAAAATACCTAGAATCTAATATTTGTTTTCTACTGAAAGGTGTTAATTCACCTTTCAGTAGAAAGCAAAGTTACCCTATCTATATTCGCTTATGCGAATCTTTAATATGGCGATATATCTAACACTTCCATTTCATGACCTGTCAAATCTAGTTTACCATCTTTTCCACTAAATACTATTGGTATTATATCTTCAAATCCGTGATATTTTAATTTAATACACATTGTTGGCGTTGTGCTTTCAGGCATATAATCATCTAGCAAAACAAAACTTCCTACTGTATTAGATATCAATGTATTATCTAATTCAAGTTCTCCTTTGTCATTGATAAAACAGTCATAAACTTCTACTTTTACATCAGAAGTTTTAGGTATAAATACAAATCTATTTCCATTTCCTTCTTTTCTTTCATCTTCATGTCTAAAATCATTGACACTTAACATTTTAAAATCATCTTCACTTACAAAATTATTGTTCACAAATTCTTCCAAATGAATATCTGGTACATATCCAATAGCCAAAAACTGATTATCAATGAATTTTACTGTTGTTCCATAAGTTGTACTAACTTCTACAGTTTTACCTTCAAGAAAATCCACTACATCTCCAGAAATCGTATCTAATGCATAACCTGTTTCATCATCAAATCTATAATGAGCAACTTCTTCATCTTTTTCATTATAAACTATTGCTATAAATTCACTACTATCATAATAGCAATATATATCTTTTGGGTTACGATTATGATATTGTCTTATCTTTTCTCTCCATTGACTTACAGTCATGCCTTTAAATTCTACTGAATCTTCATAGGTTTTAATATCTCCAGTAGGTTCTATGTCTTGATTTATCATTCCACCTTTATCTGGAACAAACATAAAAAACTTAGTATAAACTAAAATTGTAACTGTTACAATTACTAAAGTAACTATTATGCCTATAATTATTCCAATGATCATTTTTTTCATCTAAATAGCTCCTTCTATATTTTATCTTTTATTTCTTCTAATGCTTTATCTATGGAACTTACATTATTAGATGTTCCTGATACTCTTGTATTATTTGCACCTTCCATTCGTGAATTTTTTAATCGAGTCCTTTTTCTAACAAAATTATCAACTTTTCTTATGTTTTTCATTTCACATTTTGTTTCACTTTCGTGACTATGTCTAGCTCCTGTATTTCTATATTTTCCATGTATAAAAGCAAAATATATGAATCCACTTAATAAAAATAGCCATGGCCACCAAGAATCATCATCAGCAATTTTGTATAAAGTAAATAATGTAGCAAAAATTCCTAATATTTCAACAAATAGTGATACTACAAATAATTTTGGCATGTTAACAGGTACACTTCCCATTGTTTCTTTTGTTCTTGCATTTACTGCAACGTAATGTAATAAATTTTTATTTCCTTTTTTCTCTAGATAACTATAAAGCCACACTGGTAGGTATGCAGATTTCCATTGTTGACCTTTTACATCTAAATCTTCTGAATCCCATCTTACACCACGATCATAATTGTCTAATGTTTTATTAGCAGAATGTCTTGCAATGTCTTGGCATTGTTCCTTTACTAAAGGTTTTAATTCATTAACATTAACATCTCTTTTTTCAGATGTATAACCTTTTATGTAGTTTGAATCCCATTGAACACAATTTTCTGTATCAAAAGGCATTATTGAATTTATTATATTATTAGTTTTGTTACTACTGTTTTCTAATTTATCTTTACTTGATTCTACAGTTAGACCTTGTATTGTTATATCAAATTCTCTTTCAACATCATATAAATCCGCATCATAATATGTTTCTGTTGTATCGCCACGTCTTTCTGTATATCTTCTTGTTTCGTGTTCTCCTTGCCCTCTAAAATTGCTATGTGCATTTGCATCTACTATCATATATGGAAGATAAACTCCCATTACATTATCAGTAGAAAATTCTTGCCTAAATTTAGGATGTGCAAAAAACTTTCTTTTTCCAACAAATGTTTCAATAGCATCTTTTGCTTCTTTTTTTGGTACACTAAATGGAAGTACAGTATCTGGAACTGCTCCATTTGGTATCTGCTCATTTATTGACAATGTGTTTCTGCACCAGTGGCATCTAGCTTGTGTTGAACTCGCTGTATCTATTACAACTTCTGCACCACAACTAGTACATTTAAGAGTTATAATATCATTTGTATCTGCAATTATATCTGATGCACCTGAACCAATTACTTCTCCTTCAAGATTTTCTATATTGTTTTCCATTTCTTCAAATTTTTCAGGTTCAAATTGATTTCTACAAAAATTACATCTTAGTTTTCCAGTTTTAGTATTTAATGAAATGTCAGTAGCTCCACATTTAGGACATTTTGTTTGACCATTTTTTGCTTCAATATTTGTTTTTACAATGTTTTTCTCATTTTCTTCCATAATCCCCAAACCCCTTATTTTTTTTTAATATATATAAATGCTTTCGCAATTGCAAAAAAGTATTTACGAAAGCACTTACTGTTTTTATAATCCTAATAGCTCTTTTTTCTTTTTGGCGAATTCCTCCTCTGTTATAATTCCATCATCTAATAATTTTTTAAATTTTGCTATTTCTTCATAAGGATCTTTTTGAGGCTCAGTTGGTTGTTGTGGCTGTGTAGGTTGTTGCATAGTTCCCATGACTCCTCCTACTGCATTTACTCCCATTCCCATAAATGCCATTCCGTTTGCTCCACCATTTTCTCCGGCAGCTTGGAAACCACGAGCTACTGATTGTTGCATAAATGAATTTCCTCTAGCTCCAGATAAAGCATCTGCTTTTTTTACATCACTTAATAATTTTTTAGTATCTTCGTCATATTCAATAGCTGTTATTGCAACTTTTACTATTTCTAGTCCTCTTCCAGATTTCCATTGGTAGTTTTCTTCAACTGCTTGAGATAAACTTTGAGCAAATCCTATTTGATCTCCTTGAATTTTTGCAATACGATTTCCTTTACTTGGATCATTACAATAGTTTGAAAATGCAGCTGATAGACTTCCTACTACTTCATTAAATAATTGATCACCTGCAACATTATCCATATCTGCAAAATCAAACATTTCTGAATCTGGTCTTAAATATTCTACTGGAACAAATTTTGTCATAAATAGAATTGGATCTAATACTCTTATTGTATATGTACCTCTTGTTAATGCACTAACTTGAGTTCCTAAAAAGGCATCATCCCAATATATTTCTGACTGCGTTCCAAATTTATTTCCAGGTATTTCTTTTAAATTTACATAAAGTATTGTTTGTTCTCCACCAGGTACTCCACCAAATTTGAATCTTTCCCATGATGTTTTTAATGTTGATGAAAAGAATCCATCACCTGCTAAAAATGATTGTGAATTTTGGTCATCAGATGAATAAATAAATCCTCCTGCCTCTGCTATACAACCTGTTATCTTACCATCTTGCATTGTAATTGCTGCTGTTCCTTCTGGTACTACTATTTTACTTCCATTTGTTATGATATTTTCGCTTCCTTTTGTGTTTGAACCTCTTCCGTTATCTGTTCCTCTTCTTTCAGCTCCAAAAACTGCTGCTGTTGCTGGTACATCACTTCTTGGTACTATAAAATCTTTCCATTGGTCTGCAAATGTTCCTCCAATAGCACCTGCAAATGCTTTAATAAATCCCATATTTTATTCCTCCTTAATTTATATTTATTATATTCTTATTATTTAATCTGTTCCCTTGTTCATTGTTTGTCATTTTATTGTTGTACAAATTCTACTGAATTCATTACTTCTTGAATTTCTGGGCTATTGAAAACTGAATTTACGTCTGTTTCTGTGTTATAATTTATTTTTTCTATATAATTATACAATATGAAAAATCTTTCACTTTTTTTGTTCTAATAAGGAAATGAACTTGACACCATATAATGGGTTTAAGTATTTTTTGGCTCAAACCCATTAATCTGTTTATTATTTATTTAACACTATTAAATGCTTTTACTCTTTAATTTATTATTTTTCTTCAATTTTTAAAGAGCTAATGATTGCACTTACTTCAGAATCATTTATTAAGTCTTCAATTTTATCATTTTCATTTACTGGTATAACTGTCATTTTAAATTGCATATTTTCTTTTAGTCCATCAACTTTTAAAGTATAAATCATATTATTGTTATATATACCTTTTACAGCAGTATACCCAGCAACAGTTGTTTTTTCTGCATTTTTTTGGTATGAACTTTTTTGTTTATCAAATTCACTATCCTCTAAATACTCAATATAATTCTCAAAATTAGGTTCTTTATTTCCATATTTTTCTTTATAATTTGAATAACTATTATATACATATGAAGTATACTCGAATTCAATAGCAACCTTATCACCAATAATACCACAATCAGTAGTAGATAATTTTGTTGTAGATTCTTCTGCATAATTTGGTACTACTGCTTTTTTTCCATCATCACCTGTTTTTTCTGTTGCGGGAGTAGTTAATGTTACTTTATATGATCTTTGTTCTAATATTACATCAGCAGTTAAGTTCTTGTTTCCACATCCTGTTAATGTAACTAATCCCCCAATTAATAACATCATAATTAATACTAAACTTAAAATTTTTTTATTCATTTTTTTACCTCCAATTTATTTTTATTCGCCCCAAGCTCTCTTTTCTGCGCTATCAGCCGTTTTTGTATACTGTAATTGATTATCAAATGCAAGATTCATTCCGCTTTCGGCTACATTTTTCATTTGCTCTTTTGCTTTTTCTTTATCTTCTGCATTTCCAGATAATCCTGCTTTTGCTAAACTTCCAAGTCCTTTTAAAGCATCTACACCAAATTTTACTTGTTGTCTTTCTTTTGGTGTTCCTATAATAGACTCTTTTATTGAACCTAATACTGTGTCAGATTCTTTTCCAAATATTTGATCAAATCTTCTTCTTAAATAATCTGCTCTTGATGTATTGTCTACATTTTTGCCACATGGTATTTTTATAGTTTCTACATATGGATGTGCTAGCTTTTCGTCTGCTACTATTGCTATTTTACATCTCAAGTTAATTTCTACACCAATCTCAGAATATTTTTTACCTTCTCCCGTATTTTCTACTACATAAACTTTGTAATTTCTAATTTGGTCATATCTAAAAAGCTCTTTATAGTTTCTTTTCTCTGCTTTAGGATCAATTACCTCAAACATTGCAATTTCATCTGCAAAAACGATTCCATGAAATGCTTCTCCTATAATCTTTTCTTTTTTACTTTTGTCTAATGGTTCGAATTCTTTTTTGTATAGTTCATCTTGTTTTTTCATGTATGCCATGTGATTTTCAAGAAATGCTTTATCATATCTTGATACCTCGATAAATGCACTACAGTTCTTTTCACAATCTTTGCATATGTAGTTTTTATCAGTTAATTTTTTTCTTGATAACATTCCAACTTTATTACCACAAAAACAACATTCTTCTTTAGAAAATAATCCCATGCTTTCCCCTCCTCATATTTAAAAATAAAACATATTTTTTATTTGTCTTGTTTACTTTTAAAGAATGGCATTACAACAGCAATTATGACACCTATAATCACAACATAAAGTCCTATACCATAACTAAATGCATCTCCATACTCACTAGCATTTGCTATGTTTAATACAACAAATAATGCATAAATGATTGTTGTAATTAATGAAAGTTTTGACTTCTTAGTTAGCATAACGATTCCAGATATTATAGCAGTTATTATTAAAATAATTCCTAGAGCTCCTGTTCCACTTAAAGCAATCGTCTCACTAAGTCCTAAAATACTTACTGTTGCAAAAGGCAAAAAACATCCTATAATCATTAGTGCACATCCTGCCAAACCTATCCATTTTGCATTGTTTTTTAAAAATTCCATAAAAAATTCCTCCTATTTTTTGCATATACATATTTTATATCTTGAGAAACTAATAATAATGCTATGTTTTAGTTTTTCAATATGATATAATTTAGTTGTATTATATGAAATTCGCCATAATTTTACAATATGACTTTTGGTATAAATTTAGGCACAAAAAAGTGACAAAAGTCATTTTTAAATATAATCTTTTCCTATTCCTTTTGCTATAAAAATATGATATAATATTGCAATAAAACTTGATAAGGAGAATTTAATATGGCAAAAATAATATTAATAGAAGATCATATTATGCTAAGAGATATGATAAAAGAAAATATTGAGGGAACTACTAAACATACTGTTGTAGGTGTTTCTTCCGATGCTAAAGATAGTGTTGAATTATGCAAATCTCTAAATCCTGATTTAGTTTTAATGGATATTTGTACAGAAAATAATTCAAGTGGCATCATTTATGGTGGAAAAATCAAAGAACAATTTCCTAACATTAAAGTTATTTTAATGACAGGTGTACCTGAAATAAATTTTGTAAATAAATCAAAGGAAAATAATATAGATGGATTTATATATAAAAATATATCTAAAGAAAATTTAATTAATACAATAGAGCAAGTCTTAGGTGGATACTCTATTTTTCCTAAAGGTGCATCTGTAAAAAAAGATTCAACTTTTTTGGAGGATTTAACAGAAAAAGAATTAAAAATTTTAACATTATATTGTGAAGGGGCAGAAAGAGAAGAAATTGCTGAAATTTTACAGATTTCTTCTGGAACATTAAAAAATCATATAAGTTCTATCTTAAAAAAGACAGACTTTCCTAATATGCCTAAACTATCAATTTATTGTGTTGCCAATGATTATATAGTTCCTAATTTAAAAGAATAAGAAAAAAGCAAGAAGAGGTTTATAACCTCTTCTATTAATTATCTATAATGTTGGTGTTAAAACAATTTCTTTAACTTGACCTGCTTTAGAACGAGCTTTAATATTCAATCCATTTTGACTAACATATTGAACTGATAATCTTAAGTTTCTATTATCTTCTCCTTCGATACCTGCTATAACAGGACTGCTTTTGCTATATTGCCATGTAACGTCTATATTAGATTGTAAATGTAAACTCTTTTCTCCTCTAAAAGTACAATATAATATTCCACCACTTTCATTACTAGTAATGCCACTTGATAGATTACTAATATTTATTGCTGACTCAACATAAATTGTTGTTTTAACTTGTTTATTATTGATTTTTACTGTAATCGGTACAGAAGCTGTACCATTCCATACATCACGTGCTGTTACAGTAGCAGTTTTCCCATTTGAAGACATGTATGCCGGAGCAGTATAACCTGATGCGTCTGGAGCATACCAAGTAATTAAACTATCTGGAACATTATATCCATTTGCATCAATATTAACAGTAATGTTTGTACTAGTAATAGTACCATATTTAGAAATTGTTTGATTTCCTACTGTAAGGGTTATGTTTTTTACATCAGATGTTACTGTAGCACTTGCTGTTTTTCCATTTGCTGTTTTCGCTGTTATAGTTGCATTACCTATTGCTTTTGCTGTAACTTTACCAGAGTTATCAACACTAATTATACTTGAATTACTACTTGACCATGTAACACTTTTATTAGTTGCATTACTTGGAGATATTGTAGCTGTTAAAGTACTAGAATTCCCAATAATTAATCCTAAAGAATTCTTATTTAATGAAATACCTGTTACTTCAACATTTTGATTTTCTGGCGTTGGTGTTGGTGTTGGTTTCGGTGTTGGTTGCTCATTTTGCTTTTCTTGTGATGGTTTTGAAGTTGTATTATTTTTATTAGTTTCCTTTTTATTCTCCTCTACTTTTTCCCATATAGCTTTTAGAGTAATGTTTTCTTCAATTATGGCTTCGGTCTTAAATTGTTCTCCGTTTTCATATACCCACTCTTTAAAATGATAACCTTCCTTTGTTGGTTTTTCTGGTAATGTTATTTTTTCCCCTTTTATAACAGTTATACTAGATATTGTATTTCCACCATCTGTATTAAAAGATACTGTTACTACTTCTTGAGTAGGCTCTGCCCATTTTGCTATTAGTTTCATATCTTTAAGAACTTTAAAATTATTTGATACTGGTTTATTTTCTTCATCCACCCAATGTAAGAAAACATATCCTTCTTTTTCTGGATTTTTTGGTAATACTAAAGTTTCGTTTACTTTAACTTTAATTGATTCTATTGTATTTCCTCCTTGAGTATCAAATGTAATAGTATATTTTTTGTTATTTTTCATTGATATAGACACAATTACAGTAATTATTGCTATTGCTAAAACTGTGGCAACTATTGCGATAATAATTTTTTTGTTTTTCATAAATTATACTCCTTTTTTTATATTTATTTAGTTCCTATTAAAAAAACATTTCACCCCCATATTAAAAAAATATTATTATTTTTATAATTTATATCATAACTATATTTTTTTATACAATATGACTTTGGGTATAAATTCACGAACAAAAAAGTGACAAAAGTCATGGCTAACTATGACTTTTGTCATAATATGATTTTTATTAAAATTTTTACTATATTATAACTTCAACACAGAACTCATCATTACTTTTTATATATAAGCTTCCACCTAATTCTGTTATTTTTCTTCTCATACCTTTAATTCCTTCATGCTCTACTATCTTCGTTTTAGGTTTCAAGCCATTATTTATTATATTCATTTTATAATGTTTTTGAGATTTATCTATGGTTATTTTTATATAATCACTATTTGCATGTCTTATTGCATTTGTAATTGCTTCTCGTATTATTTCAAAGAAAGCTTCTCCTATTATATCGTCTTCTGGCAAGTCTCCTATTAAATCAATTTTTGTTCCTGTATTACAATAAATATCTATTAAACTTGTAAGATTCTCATGTGGACTTTTTTCTTCTATTTCAGTAAACATCTCTTTTATCATATATTTAATTTTTTCCGAATCATATTGTTTACTATCTTCATTTATTAAATATTGATGCAATAACGACAAATTCTGCCCGGAGTAAATCATGATATTTATTTTTCATTTCCTGAACTTCTTTTTCGTTTTCTATATATTGCATATTTTCTAATGTCCATAATATTTTCTCGTTGTTTTTTTGGATTTCTTTATTTTGTTTTTCTAAAATAGCATGTAATTTATATTCTTCATCTACATCAAAACAAGTCATTTCATTATATTTTTTATTTATATTAAATACCCAAGCTTTATTTTCTACTAAAACCAAATAATCTGTATTTATCTTTTTTAATGCAATATTTTCAATGTTTGAGAAATAGCTTGAATTTATATTTAACTTTTCTAATAATTCTTGCATAGTTTCATTTACTATAATTTTATCTTCTTGGTTGTTCAAAACTAAAATCCCATCTTTTGATAAATCAATTGCTTCTTTTATGGATTTATTGCTCATTCTTGTTTTACTATTCTTTTTGTTTTCAACTATGACATATCTTGCTTCCATCAACATAATTATTGCAATAATAATAGATATTATTGTTTTTATTGTAGTTATGTTATTATCTCCTAGAACAAGTAAATCAATTATTAAAATGCATAATATTACAGTATCTTTAATCAAGGTGGTTTTCTTTAATTCTATTCTATCAATATTCAAATATATTTTATATAATTGAACCATTGTAATCAAAACAACTAGTATATCTGCAATTAGTATATCATATCTCATATATTCCCTCCTTGTATTTTATAATATAATTTCTATACTTGTTCCATCTTCTGTATAAACTTGTTTAATTTCTTTATCTATATTAATTTTAGATATCTCTTTATCTATTCTAAATTTCAAGGATATTAAATTATTAACTTTTTTTATGATAATTAACACTCCTACATTTTCAACGTTTCTTAAAATTTCAAATATTGTATTATATAAGTCAGACATTTCCATACTTGATAATGTAATAATATCATTAATAACATAAGTAGCATCAATATCTTTCACTTTAAAATCTTCTAATAATTCATCTAAAATTATTCTTACTCTTTCTAAACTAAATTTTTCACTATTATGTGTTGATATAACTAGTGTTCCCATTCTTTTACAATATCCAACAAGAAGTTTAATTTGTGATAATTCTTTCTTATCTATTATTTTTGAAGAATTTAGTAATTTTTCTATTTCATCTTTCTTTTCTTTGATGTTATCTTCAAGTTCTTCATTTATTTGGTTTTTAACTTTTATATCGTGTAACTTTTGTTTTACATTTTGCTCATTGATTAAAAGTTTTTGTTGTTTCTTCAATTCTATATTTTTATTATTTATTTCTTCTTTTAATTTTTTTATGCCTTCTATTTCTCTTTTAGAAATTGCATAACCATTAGTAATTCTTAAAACTTGAAACTCATCATAATAATTATCTTTAGGTTTATTTGCTTTAATATCCTCTATTATTTCAACTGGAATTTCTATTTTATTTAAGGTATTTAAAATAAACTCTCCACTATTGGAAATGATTGCTATATTAAGGTTTGAATTTTTAAATGGTCTTTTATATCTTATATTATTTGGTATAAGTTTTAATTGAAGATTAGATTCTAACCCCACTAAAAATAACACACCTAATACTACTGTCACATCAGTTTTAGTAAAAAATTCTATTTTGGCTACATATCCGAATTGTATATATTATGCCTAATATAATTGGTAAAAATGTTAAAATCGTTTTCCAATCTTTTTTTATGTGTATTTTTCTTATAGCAAGTAAAATTGTAGATACTATTACTTGATAAAATATCCATAAGCATATTACAAAATAACCTATTTCGTGATGGTATGTTTCTCTAAATGAAAATACTTTTTCGTGCAAATCATTTGTTAAAACCAATAAAAACAATATACCTGAGATTGATATTGGAATTATATATTCTATTTTGCTTTTTCTATTTAATATAATCTTTGCACATAAGTAATATAATGTTGGAATAAAAATCATTGATAAATAATAAGTATACCATAATATGTTATATTGATGTTGAGTTAGTATTCTAGCTATTCTTAACAGCATCAAAAGCATAAGTAATCCCCCTATGCCTAAAACATATCTTTTTATTTGCTTTTTATATATTCTATAATATAATGTAAATGTCCACATAGCCGATGCTATTAATAGAATAAATACTATTTGAATTTTTGTCATATTTTCGCCTTTCTTTGTTTTTATCTATCCAATCTTTTTTGATTTGATCATATAAATAATATTTTATAATAAAATGGTTTAAATGATATCATTTTGGTACTCATTCTTCTGTTCCTATATCATTTAATATTGCTTTAGCATTTTCATCAGGCATTGCAAATCTTTGAGACAAGTAACGTAGAGATGCGCCTAGTTCGCCATCTGGTCCTCCATATTGACTAATTATATATTTCGCAAGTTTAGGATTAGGACATTTTATATTTATAGGATATTGTAATACTTTATTGTAAGTCCACATTAAAAATTCCCCCTTTCCCAAGGCCATGGTTCCTCAAGCCATCTCCATTTATTACATGGGAAAGTAATAGTAAGAGGTCCAAAAACCTTTTGATATTTATCTGCTAACTCACGAAGTTTAGTTGCATATTCTCTATGAAGGCATAGGGCTTTCTCATCCTCTGGATGAGTATCTAGATATTCAGCGAGCTCAACAACCGAAAATCCTAAGCAACGTATTTTTTCAAGCATTTCTGCTCTTGTCATTTCTTCTTTAGGACAAGTTTCCTCTGGCATAATATTGGTAAAATTAAAAGAATATGTTGGAATACTTGGAGTAGGATTTTGTTGACAGCAACAATTACATGCAGAAGCATTTAAGTTAATTGCTGCAGGCATAGCCATAGGATTTTGAAATCCATTGTCTGTCATCATATTTTCATTGCTAGTCATAGGACAGGCACTATTGCAATTGCGACCACAACTGCAACCACAATTTCTATTTTCGTTTTCTTCTAAGAACATTTATTACACCCCTCTCCAATAGTATTCATAGCCTTAATAAAAGCATTTTCTTCTATAGATTGACATGGTACATATGGGCTAACAAGTTCTGGGAATAAAGTTCCCATTTTTAACCCAACACAGGGTGTAAAAGTTTTATCCATTGTTTGAATTGGCACATAACTTTGGCCAAACATTGGATTTGATGGAAAAACATTTTCACTTTCTTCAAAGCCACAATCACAAGAAGAATCTTTATTTGACGTGTAATAATTGGCTGTTACGCCACACTCATTACATGCAGTTTCGATAACGTCATTATCATAATTTTTTTGACAACAACATTTTCTATATCTACGATTATACATTTTTAATCCTCCTTATCTGTTGATATACTACATAATATGACATAGTTTTTAAGAAGGTGCATAATACTTAGAATAAATTAATATAACTTTACCAATGCATGTAGAATATTATCGGTAGCTGATTTCATCATTATATAATAACCATCCTCTTCTTTTTTATAGAAACAGTTTATAGTTTCTCCTAACTTTGCTGAATATTTATACATTATTTCTACATTATTAAAAAATTTCAAATATACTTCTTCTGGCAGTGCTTCTAATGCATAATCTAAATAATATAAATTATTCATATGATTATTTATATCAATATCTCTTCTTCTTACTGTGAAAGAAAATGTTTTTTCCGCATTATCTGGCTCTACAATTTTGTGTAAATCACTTTCATTAAATACAGTTTTGTTTTCTGCTAAATAAGCATTTTTAATTTCTTCTGTAATATGTATTATATGTCCTGTCTCTGTGCTAAGCAATACCCATTTTGAAGATGCTATACAAATTAAATTATTGTTTTCATCATATATTTCAAAATCTCTATATGTATATAATTTACTAGTTTCTCTTGACCATGTTTTTACTGTTACAATACTACCATAATTAATTCTACTTAATACTTTTATTTTCCAATTTAGTAAAACCCATGAAAAATGTGTCTTCGTTACATCATTAATTCCATATCCTACCATATCTGAATGTCTACAAGCAATATCTTCAAATAGTAGTATTATTCCTCTTAGACTTAATAATCTATCTTTGTCTACATATTTAATTCCAATATGATATTTATTTTCTATAATTGCCATTTCTAATTACTCCTTTTTATTTCATATAACAAGGGCAGTGATATCCCTGCCCTTACAATATAATTAAATTTTTAAAACTCCGCCTATTGTTCTATTTGTTGTCGCTCCATCATGGCAAGAAAGAATTGAAGCCCCTCCTGCAATTACTATTATATCATCTTTTTGTATATAATTATTTTGTTTAGCTTTTTCTACTCCTTCGTTTATCATTTCGTCTATATTTCTGTTGTTACTTACTAATATAGGATTAATGTTCCACAATAATGACATTTGTCTGTATGCTATTTCATTATCTGTTATTATATATATTGGGCATTGTGGTAAAAATCCTGATAGCATTGTTGCTGTCCTTCCTGTATTTGTATATGCAAATATTGCTTTTGCATTTAATTCCATTGCAGTACAACAAGTTGAATAATTTAAACTAAATTCTAAATCCTTATTTTCTGTTTTACAATCCTTATTTTTAAACCTTTTCCAATATTTTATAGATTTTTCTATTGTTTCACTTATTTTGGCCATTGTTCTTACACATTCAATTGGATAGTTTCCTGTAGCCGATTCTCCTGAAAGCATTATGCAACTACTCATATCATATATAGCATTTGCTACATCGCTTACTTCTGCTCTTGTTGGTCTTGGATTTAAAATCATAGATTCTAACATTTGAGTAGCTATTATTACTGGTTTTCCGGCTTTTGAACATTTAGATATAAATTCCTTTTGTCTTATTGGAACTTCCTCCATAGGAATTTCTACTCCTAAATCTCCTCTTGCAACCATTATTCCATCAGATACTTCTAATATTTTATCAAAGTTATTTATTCCTTCTCTATTTTCTATTTTAGCAATTATTTTTATATGAGTTCCATTATTTTCTTCCAATATTTTTCTTATTGCCATAACATCTTCTGGCTTTCTAACAAAAGAGGCGGCAATATAGTCAAATCCTGCTATAATACCAAATTTAATATCTTCTATGTCTTTTTGTGTTATACTTGGCAAATTAATATTCATACCTGGTATATTTATACTTTTTCTGTTTGTAAGTTTCCCTCCATTTATAACTTCACAAATTATATCTTGGTCTTCAATTTTCCTTACTATCGTTTCAATAGTTCCATCATTAATTAATATTTTGGTTCCGATTTGCACTTCATTATATAAATTTTTGTATGTTACTGATACTTTTGTTTCATCCCCTAATATGTCTTTATTTGTTAAAATAAATGTATCCCCTTTATTCAGCATAATCATATCTTTAACAAATTTTCCTATTCTTATTTCTGGACCTTTAGTATCTAATAACAATGATATTGGCTTATTAACTTTTTTTCTTACTTCTTTTACTCTTTCTATTCTGTCTTGTTGTTCTTCATAGTTTCCGTGTGAAAAGTTTATTCTAGCCACATCCATTCCTGCTAGCATAAGTTGTTCTAGTATTTCTGGATTATCAACAGCAGGCCCTAATGTACAAATAATTTTAGTTTTACGCATTTTGGTTCCTTCCTAACAGTAGAATTTATTTAGTTATCCATTTTACTAAATTCAAGTTTTCCGAGTCTAATATCATTGCATGTTTTGGCATAACTCTAAATGTATAACCATAATTTCCGCCATTTTTCAAATTTACTTTTGCAATATATTCATAAATTTTATTTTCTTCATCTGAACTTTGCATCTTCATTGGTATTATTGTTATATCGTCTACAACACCATTTTCTTCAATTTTACCATAATATACTTGAACTTCTACATTTTCAGGCGATATATTTGGTAATTGAACCTTACATTTAACTTCTATGTTATTTCCTGCATCAATTGTTATATTATCCATATTATTTTCTTGTGTAATTTTGATATCATCCCAATTATTATATAACTCTTGTTTCCATAGATTGTATGTTGCAACATTCTCAAGTGTTGAATAATATTTATTATATAAATCACATAATGGCATATATAATTTTTCTGTATAATCTATTAACATTCTTGAAGTACTAAACTTTCCACCTGTTGACATTATAGAATTTTTCATCATTTCTAACCATTTAGGTGAAATTCCTTTTTCATTTTTATCATAATATATTGGTATAACTTTATGTTCCAAAATATCATATAAACTCTCACTATCTGCTTTATCTTGTATTTCATAATTGTTATAATCTTTATTTTGTCCTATTGACCAACCATTTTTTGAATTATATCCTTCTGCCCACCATCCATCTAATACACTTAAGTTTATAACTCCATTTACAGAAGCTTTTTGCCCACTGGTACCTGATGCTTCCATTGGTCTTCTTGGATTGTTAAGCCATACATCTACACCTGAAACTAAATATCTAGACATTGCAATATTATAATTTTCTAATAAAAATACTTTGCCTTTAAATTGTGGTTTCATTGATATTTCATGTATAAATTTTATTAAATCTTGCCCTTCTTTATCTGCTGGATGTGCTTTCCCTGCAAAAATTATTTGAACTGGCTTTTCAGCATTACTAAATATTTGTGTTATTCTCTCCAAATCTTTAAATATTAATGTTGCTCTTTTATATGTTGCAAATCTTCTTGCGAATCCTATTGTTAAAGCATTTGGGTTTAATCCAGATACAATTTTATGTATTTCTTCATAATTATATCCATTTCTTCTTAGCCTTGATATTGTAGCATCTTTTACTATTTCTAATAATTTTTGTTTTCTAATATTATGCTCTTCCCACAATTTTTCATCTGGTATAGCTTTTATTCTTTCCCAAGTTGCATCATTTTGAATATTATCTTGCCAATATGGCATTAAATATTTATTATATAATTTTTTTAGTGATGGTGCCAGCCATGTACAAGTATGTATTCCATTTGTAACATATGTTATTGGCGACTCATTGGCTGCAATGTTTGGCCATATTTCTCCAAATAATTCTCTTGAGACTGCGCCATGTAGTTTACTAACTCCATTTTTCTTTCCTGCTATTTTTAGTGCTAGAATTCCCATGTTAAATCCGTTTTCTAATCCTGCCTTTGGCTTCATTCCTAATTTTAAGAAATCTGTCTTAGTTATTCCTAATTCATTCCAGTAATCTTTAAAATATTTTTCTACTAGGTTTAATGGGAATATATCATTTCCTGCTGGAACTGGCGTATGAGTTGTGAATACAGTTTTTGAGCTTACTATATCTCTTGCTATCTCAAAAGATACCTTTTTTTCTTTTATAATATCTTCTATCAATTTTAATGTTAAAAAGGCTGAATGTCCTTCATTCATATGGTACACAGTTGGTTCCATGCCTAATGATTTTAGCAATTCTACTCCTGCCATTCCTAAAACTATTTCTTGGCAAATACGCATTTCTTGATCTCCGCCATATAATGTTTTAGTTATTTTTCTATATTCTTCTATATTCTCTTCTATATCTGAATCTAATAAATATAAGTTAACTCTTCCTACTATAATCTTCCACACTTTTAAATAAAGTTTTTTCTTAGGTAACTTTATTGATATTACTACATCTTTTCCTTCATAATCTGTTACTGGTAATATTGGTAATGATGATATATCAATATCATAATATTCAGTTTCTTGAACTCCATTACCATTAATTTTTTGGTGAAAATATCCATTTTTATATAATAATCCAACTGCTACAAGTGGAATTCCTAAATCACTAGCTGATTTCAAGTGATCACCTGAAAGAATTCCAAGCCCACCTGAATATATTGGTAATATTTCATCTAATCCATATTCTGCTGAAAAGTATGCAATCAAATCATTTTTATTATTTGGATATTTTTTACTAAACCATGTTATCTTACTATTTATATAATCCTCATAATCTTCTACTATTTTATCATATTCTTTAAGAAATTCTTCATTTTCAATAATTTTTTCTAGTTTATCTTGAGAAACCAACTTCAAAAATTTAACAGGATTTTTCCCTATAGTCTCCCATAAGTCTATATCAATCTCTTTAAATAACTTCAAAAAATCTGTGTTCCATGACCACCAAAGATTATTAGCTATTTTAGACAATTTATCTATTCTTTTTGGTAGTTGTGGCTTTACTGTTATTTTATTAAATACATACATATTTCTTCCTCCTTATGTACTTTAAGATTTCTTTTGTAACTTTTACTCTATTATCTACTAACTTGTTAATTTTGTCAATTATTTTAATTTTAAAAATTCAATATCCTTTTCAGTATATTCTTCAGGTTTTAGTCCTACTTTATCTTTCATATTAATTAATAGTGCTGATAGTATAATTGTAAAAACTGTTCCTATTATTATGAAAACATTTGCAGTATTGATATATCTTAATAAAATTGAAGCTATAAGTGCTATCATGCATCTTAATAAATTTTCTACTAAATTATATAATGATGATATTTTATTTCTTATTTTATGCGTTGTAAAATTATTTAAATATCTTTTTATTAGTATATAAAATGGCCCTTTTACTATATATTGAACTAAATATAATAATATTAATGTGGTTATAATAAATACAAAAGGCATGTTGCTATTTGCTACTATTCCTAATATTATGCAAGATATTGTAACAGGTATTGATAAAACCGTAAGAGTTCTATTTTTTAACCTATTGTGAAACTTATGTTGATTTCTTGTTGTTATTCCTGAAATCATCTCTAATATTGCAAATATAACGCCAAAATATTGCTCTGGTAGCCCAACATCTTTCAATAAGCTATTTCTTAATGTTACTAAAATTGCTAGTAATCCATAAACCATTGCCCCAAAGAAAATTAAATTTCTTAGTCTTGGAGACTTTAGTATTGATCTATATGAGTCTTTTGTATTTTCTATATATTTTTTATTATCTACTACATTCTCATCATCATCAATTTCTCTAAATCTAAAACAGATTACTGTCGCTATTATGCACATAGAAGCACATAAAATCATTGGAATATACGGATTTATAATATATAAAAAACCTGCTGCAAAAGAAGTGATTGCATTTATATAATAATAATATCCTGTTGCTCTTCCATCTATCCTTGCAAACAGACCTCCCCTTTTAGAATTTCTTGGAAGAGAATCATATAACATATTTGTTTCACATATTCCCTTTATCATATAACCTAAGGCAGAAAAAAATTGAGAAATAAAAACATACCTTATATTTTGTGCAAAAATTAAAATTAGTACTGAAAGAGTTATTGAGATATTTGCAAGTATTAAACTTTTTCTTTTTCCTCTTTTTTCTATAAATGCTGTTAAAGGCACTAGTAATAGAATTTTAAAAATTGGATATGCTGCTTCTGTTAATAAAACATCAGCAGGTGTAAGTTTCTTTACTTGTGTTAAAAATAAAAAGGCAATTGCATAATAAAAAAATAAATCCCATGCAAATGTTTTATATAACGGATATAGTCGTATATTTTTTTCTTTATCTGTTAATTTTTCCATATTTTTTATCACCAAATATATTAAATTATATTTGTTAAATAAAGTCAAGCGTTATTGCTCATGTCTGGATTCATAAATATTAATAAAAAATTAATAGCTTTTTATTAACTTATAAGTTATAATAATTTTAGGTGATGTAAGTATGAAATTTATTAAAAAATTGCTAATTTTATTATTAGTTGCTTTGGTAATAATTATTACTGTTATTACTTTAAATGGCTACAAATTATATCAGTTAAGCATTGAAAAAATTAGTTTAAATGATATGGTTTATTCTAAGCAGAGTGATGATAATTTTGTAAAAATAGATACTCTACCTACTTATTATAAAAACGCTGTTATTGCAGTAGAAGATCACCGTTTTGAAAAACACGGTGCAATTGACTTTATTGCAATAGGAAGAGCTATTGTAAGAAATATTTCTAATTTTAAGTTGTTAGAGGGTGGTAGTACAATCACACAACAAGTAGCCAACAATTTATATTTCATAGAAGAAGACGTTAATCCAATACTTAGAAAAGTAGCAGAAATATTTGTTGCATTTGACTTAGAAAAACAGTATTCCAAAAATGAAATCCTTGAGCTTTATATAAATACAATTTACTTTGGCAATGGTTATTATGGTGTAAAGGAAGCTTGCAATGGTTATCTGAATAAAGATCCGAAAGATATGACTTTATATGATGCAACTATGTTAGCTGGTATACCTAATGCTCCTAGCGTATATGCTCCAACAGTTAATCCTGATTTAACACGAAGCAGACAAGAAAAAGTTATTCAGTCCATGGTTAAATATGGATATTTGTCACAAGAAGAAGCTGATAAATTAATATTAAATGATAATTAACCTTGTTTTCTACGAAAATTGTATTTTCGTAGAAAACATCACTTCAGCTCTCTTATTACTTTTGACAAATATTTCATACTAACTAAGCATTGTTCTAATGTATTTCCGGTTGCTCCAACTTCTATTATACTTGCTGCTTTTGATACAAATTGATTATAATCTGAATTTCTTAATATAATTGGCTTAAATAATCCTGGATATAATTCATTTGCTTTTTCTTGGACTTTTACTGCAAATTTTAAATTTTCTTGCCAATTTTTGTGTTCATCTACTCCGCCATTAGATCCTATTACAAACATTAATTGTGCCGCATATTCATCTCCAATTTTTACTGTTGGTGCATATGTATTATCCCCAATCGCATCTCTATGCAAATCTAATACAATATCATAATTTTCATTTTTTTTAAGAATTTTTTCCACTGTTTCTAATGAACTACTATATGAACCAGAATAAGATGGATAATCATGATAACTTTCATCATGTATCACATTATATCCATATGGCACTAAATAATTTTCAAGTTCTCTTCCTGCTCTTACAACTGAATAATTTCTATCTGTAGTTCTAAAATTGCCAGTTTGCTTATATGAATACTTCTCACTTGGTGTATAACTTTCACAAGTGTGTGTATGAAAAATCAAAATATTTTTCATATTTACAGTAACATTTGGTGTTAATATTTCTTTTGTAAGTTTATTATCTGTTTCATTTTTTATTTTCACTCCATTATACTCATCTGTAAATTTAGTTGGAACATTATTTTCTAATACTTCTGTTTCAATTCCAGTTTTTACTTCTTCTATTTTTTCTACTTGTGGCTCTTCCTCTATATTATCATTTTTTTCTTCTATTTTAATATTTTCTTCTTTAGCCATTTGTAAATTTTCTTTTTTTATTGAATCAATCATTGGCATTTCCATACTTAGCATCATTTTTAATGGTTCTACTTCATCTGTTTTGTATTCCTTTTTATTCATTGTTTTAATTCCCGGAATTGTTTCATCCAAACAATTTAAAAAAGTTTTATCACTAATTTTATTTACTATACTACTACTATATGTTGAAAAATATCTAGTAAGTGCGACTACAACCGTTATGATTATAGTAACTTTTACTAGATATTTTATTACTTCTTTTATATTTATCACGGCTAAATTTATCATATTTTATTTTCTCCTTTGTCCTTTTGCTTGTCATATATAATATATTCAAAGGATTAATAAAATAGAACTTAATTTTGCTTCCAATCATATGTAGATAAATCTATTTCTTTTTCTTCTCCTGTTTCCATATTTTTTATTTTAGCTTTTTTACTTATAACTTCTGTTTCTCCTATTGTTAAGCAATATTTTGCATTTTTTTTGTCTGCATATTTAAATTGGGCTTTTAAGCTCTTTCCAGAAATATCTTTTTCTGCATATATATTCTCTTTTCTTAATTTTTGTACTAATTTAGTAGCAAATATATTTGCCTCTTCGCCAATGTTTGTAATATATAGTTGTAGTTGCTTTGGCTCAATTTTATTTTCATTATACTTTTCATATATTTCTACTAATCTTTCCATTCCCATTGCAAATCCTATTGCAGGTACATCTACTCCTCCTAATTCTTTTACTAGTCCATCATATCTTCCCCCTGCTAAAACAGTATAACCTTCATCCTTAGAAATAAATTCAAACACTGTTTTAGTGTAATAATCTAGTCCTCTAACTATCCCCGTATCTATTCTATATTGTATATTTAGTGCATTTAAAGTCTTTTTTACATTTTCAAAATGTGTATTGCATTCATCACATAAATATTCTATTATAGATGGTGCATTTTTGTTATATTCTTTACATTTTTCTTCTTTGCAGTCCAATATTCTCATTGGATTTTTTTCAAATCTTGATTTGCAAACTTCACAATATTTATCTAAATTAGGTTTTATATATTCTTTTAATTTTTCTTGATATTTTTTTCTACATTCTGGGCACCCTATACTATTTATTGCTAATTCTATATTTGGAATATTAAATATTTTAAATATTTCGTTTGCCATAAGTATTATTTCAACATCAGCTAAATATGACTCTGTACCAAAAACTTCCGCTCCTATTTGGTGAAATTCTCTTAATCTACCTTTTTGCACATTTTCATATCTATACATAGACATATTATACCATAATTTTATTGGTGATGGTAAACTTGCCATTCCATTTTCTATATATGCTCTTACTACTCCTGCTGTGCCTTCTGGTCTTAAAGTTATACTTCTACCGCCTTTATCTTCAAATGTATACATTTCTTTTTGTACAACATCAGTTGTTTCTCCAACTCCTCTTTGAAATAATTCTGTATTTTCAAAAACAGGTACTCTTATTTCTTTAAACCCATAATTTTCGAATAATTCTTTTGTTTTTTGTTCTATGTATTGCCATTTATATGAATCTTGTGGCAATATGTCTTTCGTCCCTTTTGGTTTTTGTATCATATTTCTTCCCCCTTTTTGTATTTATATTTCTTGTCCTGCCTTTAATTCTAAATATATGTTTTTTTCATCACTCACTCTTGTAGTTCTTCCATGACCTGGATATATTATTGTTTCATCTGGTAATGTTAATATTTTACTAGTTATAGAGCTTATTATACTTTCAAAATTGCTTGTTGGTAAATCTGTTCTACCCCAAGTTCCTTTAAATATAGTATCTCCAGAAAATAACATGTTTTCTTGTTTACAATATAGAGAGCTACTTCCAATTGTATGTCCAGGTGTATGTATAATATTTAATGGTATATTTCCTACATGTATTGTATCTCCATCATCCACCCTAGAATCCGCTTCTAACTCTGGTACATTAATTCCTGCTTGTATTACCAAGCTTATATTTGGGTTATATAAGCCTTCTGCATCAAATCTATGTATTAATATTTTTCCCCCTTTTGCCTGCTTTACTTTTTCTACTGCACCTATGTGGTCACAATGGCAATGTGTTAAAAATATATATTTAAGTTTTGCTTGTAATATATCCAACATTTCTATAATTCTATCTGCTTCACTACCAGGATCTATTACTATAGTTTCTAATGTTTCCTTATCTTGGACAATGTAGCAATTTGTTTCTTCTGCTAATCCGGTATTCACTTTTATCCTCTTTAGTATCATTTTTTCCTCCTAACTTCATAAACACTGTCTACTTTTCTTAATGCTTTTAATACTTTATTTAGTGCTTCTATATTCGGAATTTCAACAGTCATTTCTGTTATAGCTATTTTTTCCTTCGTTGCTTTTGAATTTACAGCAATTAAATTACATTTTTCTTTTGAAACTTCTGAAATAATTTCTGCCAACAAGCCAGTCCTATCATTTGCATATATTTCTATATCCACATTATATGTTGTTTTTTCATCAGAATCCCAAGACACATCTATAATTCTATGTTCTTCTGTTAATAAATTTTGAGTATTTACACAATCTTTTCTATGTATTGAAACTCCTCTTCCTTTAGTTATATATCCTATTATTTCATCTCCTGGTACTGGATTACAACATTTTGATAATTTTACCAAGCAATTATCTATTCCTTTTACTACAATTCCTGCTTTAGATGGCTTATACACTTTAGCCTTTTCATTAGATAATTTTTCTAACTTTTCTTCTAAATTTTCTTCTTGATGCTCTTTTCTATACTCCTCTATCAATCTTGCAATTATTTTTCCAGCAGAAATTGCTCCAAATCCTACACTTGCATACATATCTTCTACAGTATTAAATTTATATTTATTTAATGCTGTTTGTACAAATTCATGCTTAAATATTTCTGCATAATTCATTCCTATTTTTTTTATTTCTTTTTCTATTAGTTCTTTGCCTTTTACAATGTTTTCTTCTCTTTGGGTCTTCTTAAACCAACTTAATATTTTATTTTTAGCTCCAGAACTTTTTATGAATTTTAGCCAATCCATGCTTGGACCTTTGGCTTGATCTGATGTAATTATTTCTACTATATCTCCATTTTTCAGTTCTGTAACTATTGGCATCATTTTACTATTTATTTTGCAACCTGTCATATGATGTCCTATTTCTGCATGTATATTGTATGCAAAATCAATAGGAGTACTACCTTTGGGTAAAGACTTTATATCTCCTTTTGGTGTAAATACATATACTTCATCTTCAAAAAGCTCTGTTTTTAAAGTTTTTAAAAACTCTTCTGGGTCCTGCATGTCTTTTTGCCACTCTAGTGCTTCTCTTATCCAAGCGAGCTTATCTTCTGTAACTGTTACATTAGATTTCTTGTTTCTACTATTATTTGCCTCCTTATATGCCCAATGTGCCGCTATACCAAATTCTGCAATTCTGTGCATATCCCATGTACGAATTTGCACCTCAAACGGCGTTCCTTTTGGTCCTATTAATGTCGTATGTAATGATTGATACATATTAGGTTTTGGAACTGCTATATAGTCTTTAAATCTTCCCGGCATTGGAGTATATAATTCATGTACTATACCTAAAGCTGTATAACAGTCTTTTACAGAGTTTACTATAATTCTTAATGCAAATAAATCATATACTTGTTCTAAAGTTATATTGTCTCTTTGCATTTTTCTATATATACTATATAAGTGCTTCGCTCTACCTGTAATTTCGGCAACTATTTTTTGTTTTTTTAGTTCTCCTTTTATTTCTTCTAATATAACATCTATAAATTTTAATCTTTCTTCTCTTTTTCTGTTAATTCCCTCAACTATTTCTCTATATTCTTCTGGATATAAATATTTAAATGCTAAATCCTCCAGTTCCCACTTTAGTGAATATATACCTAATCTATTAGCTAATGGTGCATATAAATCCATTGTTTCTTTTGAATTAGCTATTTGTCTGTCTCTTGTTAAATGTTTCAAGGTTCTCATATTGTGCAACCTATCTGCTAATTTTATCAATATAACCCTTATGTCTTTTCCCATAGCTAAAAACATTTTTCTATAATTTTCAACTTGCTGTTCTTTCATACTAGCATATTTTAGTTTGCTTAATTTAGTAACTCCATCTACCATTTCTGCTATTTCCACGTTAAACTCATTCTCTAAATCACTCTTAGTTGTATCTGTATCTTCTAATACATCATGTAAAAGTGCTGCACATATTGTAGCATCATCTAGTTCCAAATCTGCCAATATATTAGCTACTTCCAGAGGATGTATAATATATGGCTCTCCAGATTTTCTCAGTTGGTCTTCATGCTTATTTTTAGCAAACTCATATGCTTTTATAATTAATTTAGTATCATTTTTTCTATTATTTTTTTTCATAGTTGTAACAATTTTTTCTATTGTTGCTCCATCTTCATTCATATAAACAGTCATCCCTTTCCATAGTTACATTGCTTTTCTGATATCTTTTAAATTAATTTGTATATTTTCTTTATTTCCAAATGAATTTATCTCTATTGTTCCTACAACATCTACTTTATCACCTAAAAGATATTCTTTTGATAAATCTCCCATATTAAATCCTATAGCATCTACTATATTATTATCTTGTTTTAGAGTTAATTTCAGATGTTTTCCTCCTGATAATGCCCTTATTGAATCTATTTTTAAATTTCTTAATAAAAATAATGGCATTTTATTAGCTTCTCCAAATGGCTCTAGTAATTCTAATGATTTTACTTCTTCTATATTAATATTTTTTAAGTTTATCTCTTTATCTATGTTTATTATTGGCATTATATCACTTATATTACTTTCTTGTGCATATTTTTCTATAGCTTCTTTTAATTTTTCAAAATTTTCTTTCTTTATTGTTATTCCAATTGCCATTGAATGCCCACCAAATTTTTCTATATAATCACTGCATTTAGTTAAAGCAGTATAAAGATCAAAACCTGGTATACTTCTACCAGAGCCTTTGCCTTTGTCTCCCTCTAGGCAAATCAAGATACTTGGCTTATAATATATTTCTGTAATTTTTGATGCTACAATTCCTATTATTCCATGGTGCCAGTTTTCTTCTGCTAATACAATACATTTTTTATCTTTATTATCTTTTTCTATTTTTTCAATTACTTCTTCAAAAATTTGCTTTTCTTTTGCTTGTCTTTCTTGGTTAAATTGTACTAATCTTTTAGCTATCTTTGTAGCTTCACCGCTATCTTCTGTTAAAAATAATTGCAAAGCTTCTTCCTGAAATCCCATTCTTCCACAAGCATTTATCCTTGGTGCAACACCAAACGAAATTGCAGTTGAGTCTATTTTTCTTAAGTCTGCTATATTTAATAATGTTTTTAATCCTATATTTTTAGTCTTTTCTATTAATTTCAATCCTAATTTCGCAATAACTCTATTTTCATCAACTAATGGAACTATATCTGATATTGTTCCTATACACACCAAATCTAAATATTTTAAATATTCTTTTTCCTCCAACTTTAATTCTGTTGAAATAGCTTGTATTAATTTAAAAACAACTCCCACTCCAGCCAGTTGATTAAATGGATATTTATTATCTTTTCTTTTAGCATCTATTACTGCAATAGCTTCTGGCAATTTTTCTGCAGGTTCATGATGATCAGTTATTATTATTTCCATACCTAAACTATTTGCATAGTCTACCTCTTCCAATCCAGAAATTCCGCAATCTACGGTTATCATTAATTTATAGCCATCATTATAAATCTTAGAAATTGCATCTTTATTTAATCCATATCCCTCATTTAATCTGTTTGGTATGTATTCTCCCGTTTTTAACCCTATTTCATTTAAATATTTTTTCAATACTGTTATGCTTGTTATTCCATCTGCATCATAATCTCCATATATCATTATTTTTTCTTTGTTTTCTATAGCTTTTACTATCCTTTTAACTGCTATCTCCATATCAGGCATTAAAAATGGATTGTAAAAATCTTTGCGCGTAGGATTTAAAAATACATTTATCTTTTCTCCATCTATAATTCCTCTATTAACCAATATACTTGCTAATAAATTAGTTATATGTCTCTTTTTTACTAATTCTTCAACTTTTTCATTATCTAAATTATAACATTCCCACTTTTTATTCATATATTTCTCCATTCCATTTGCCTAATATTCTATACCAAATAGCATTTATTGTCAATTTTGTCACAATGGGGACGTTCCTTTTTGTGACATTTTGTCATCAAGGGGACAGACCTTAAAAGCAGGGAGTGTCCCCAGAGTGACTTTTTGTCACAAAAAGGAACGTCCCCATTGTGACAAAATTTCATAAATCACTACTTTGCTTATTACTGATATTAGTAAACTAAAATTTACAATTTGAATTCCTTTTTGATTTACTTTTTTATAGTTTTTTATTATTATTTCAATTTCTTCTTTTGTAAGTTTATCTGTTTCTTCCATATATTCTTTTGCTAAGTATTCTGCTTTTATCATTGCATCTGTTTCTAAATAGCTTCTTATTATATAATAAATAAATCCTAATATTATTAATATATTAATTTGTAAGGCTGTGTGTTTTATCTTTCCAAATATAGTTAATATCAATACTGCCAAGAAATATATTATGTATATATTAGAATATATAAAATTAAAAAGTAGTATTTTTTTATTTTGTATTGAATGTAAGCATTCATGAGCTATTGTTTGTACTCTCATAAAAGTGTCTTTTATATCACTTATTAAAATGGTATTAGTTGCTACTATATATAGACTTGCTTCTTTACTTTCAGTTTCTTCTATTTTAACATTTTCGTTTTCTAATTTTTTTAATATTTCTTTACATATTTGCTTATTTGGTGGTAATTTATCTGTAATTTTCGCTAATTCTTTATTATAACCTATTTCTTTTATTTTTTTTACATCATTTATTTTTATTCCTAGTATAAATTTTATTAGAAATATAAATACTATGTATATTAATACAATTATTATATTTTCCACTACACTTTCACTCCTTTTTATCCATATTTATATACACAATAACCTACACTTTTTAGTGTAGGTTATATTTTCAATGTTATTGTTAGTAAAGGGTGTCCCAAACTGGGCAAACGGGACAATTAGGGACTGTCCCTAATTGAGATTATAATACTCCTTTTATTGATTCTGCTATAATTTTATTAATATCAACAATCATTACATTAAAGTTAACTTCTAAATCGAAGTATTTTTTTATCTGCTCATCTTCTATTAATATTGCATACATATTTTCTAATTTTTTCATTTTTTCTTCGTCTTTTTGTTCACCGCTATATTGCATAAGTTGTATGTCATATCTTAATTTTTCAAATTCTTCTATTTTGCTTTTTAATTCTGGATTTGACATTATTTCATCTTTCATGTTTTTATAACTAATATATTCCTGTGATTCTCTTATTTCTTGTGCTAATTTATTTGCAGTATCATAAACATTCATATTTTAACCCCATTTCTTTCTATATGTTTTTATGCATATGCATGTTTTTTCTTAAAGTTAAGAAGATTTACTATTTCTGAATCTGTATTTTTAGCTTTGGCTGCCTTTTTAGCATTTTCTTGTTCTATTTCTTCTGCTTGCTTTTGTGCAACTGTTTTGCATATAGCTTTTTCATATATGTAATGTGTATCTTGAGCAATTTTGTTCCAGTTAAAGTCTTCTTTTACTTTTGCTTTAGCATTCTTAGCTATATTATTAGATAACTTTGCGTCATGTAATATGCTAAGCACTGAATCTGCAATAGAATTTGGATTTCCTGCATATGCCTTCATTCCATTTATTCCATGGTCAACAATTTCATTTAAACCTCCAACATCTGATACTACTGTTGGAACTCCTGCTAACATTGCTTCTAATGCAACAATTCCAAAAGGTTCATATGTGCTTGGGAATACTGCAACGTCAGCACATTTATACATTTTTTGAACTTGTTTAGAGTTTAAATATCCTGTAAAATATACTTTACTTGAAAGTCCCATTGAGTCGACTTGACGTCTTAATTCATCCATCATACCGCCTTTACCTGCTACGATAAGTTTTGCATCATGATAATTTCTTAATATTTTAGGCATAGCAGAAATTAAATGTTGAACACCTTTTTCATAAACTAATCTTCCCATGAATAAAATTATCTTTTCATTATCCATGGCATATTGTCTTCTAAATTCATAGTCTCTTTCTATTCCATTAAAGTTTGTTATATTTATTCCATTTGGAACAACATTTATTTTATCAAATGGAAGTCCAAATAAACTTTGTACATGGCCTTTCATAAAATTACTATTAACAATAACCTCTGTAGCTTCATATGTAAGTAGCCATTCTGTATCATTTATATATCTTTGTTGTTCATCATGAATTCCTGAATTTCTACCAGCTTCTGTTGCATGTATTGTTGCAACTAATGGAATTCCAAAAGCTTGTTTTAATGTTTTAGCACTTGTTGTTACTAACCAATCATGTGCATGTATAACATCAAATTTACCTTCTTTTCTTATTATTTCAGATGCTTTTGCCACCATATTAAAATTAAGTTGCATTATCCAATCTATAAAGTTGTTTGGTCTAATCATATAATTTTCTACTCTATATACTTTGACCCCTTTGTCATTTTCATATTCTGGTAAATCACCATCTTTGTATGTTACAACTGTAACCTCATGACCATCTTTTATTAGTCTTTTGGATAAATCGTGAACTACTCTAGCAATTCCCCCTACGATTCTAGGTGGATATTCCCATGTTAACATTAATATTTTCATGGCTGAAAGCCTCCTTCTTTTTTCTTTTGAAATTTAATTTATTGGTTCTATTTTATACAAATTTTTTACAAAAGTAAACAGTATTTTTAATTTTTTTAAAATTTTATTCTTTTCTATTGAATTTATTTTTTATTTGATATAGTATATAATAAAATATATACGTTATTCGGAGGAAGAAATGCCAAAAGTAGCAAAAGATAAGATTAAAAAAGAAAAAATTGAAAATACCAAAATAATAAAAGAAGCACCACCCAAATCAACTAGAGCTAAAAAGAGTGCTTCTATTAAAGTTGATGAAAAAAATAATAAAAAGTCAACTTCTAAAACTAAAGCTAGCAGTTCTACAAAAAAAAGTTCTTCCTTAAAAGAGTCTAAAACTTCTACTAGAAAAAAGACAACCAGCTCTACTAATAAAAAGTCTTCTAAAAAATCTACAAAAGCTGTAAAGTTAACCCAGGACTCAAAAACATCTGCTAAAGTAGATGTTATAGAATATTATGATTTACCTTTTAGATATAATGAAACAACTGTAAAAGTTTTAGTTCAAACTCCGACATGTCTTTTTATTTACTGGGATATTTCTGATGCAGATAGAGCAAATTTAATTAAGGTATTTGGTGACAATTTTTTTGAATCTACTAAGCCTGTTTTAATTATAACAAATGAAACTATGAATTATACTTTTGAAATAGATATAAATGATTTTGCAAATAGCTGGTATTTACATGTTCAAGATAGTAGCTGTAAATATAAAATAGAATTAGGTAGACGTCCTATAAACTCAGAAATTAATGTTCCAAATAATTATGTACATATTTCTTCTTCTAACATAATAGAAACACCTAATGACCATATATTATTTGACGAATTAAAACAAACAGCATTTTTTAGAGATGTAAAAACTAATGTTGTTGTAGAGAAAAATATTTTTACATTATCTCATTTAAGAAATATTGGTAAAATATATAATATATATGATTTATATAAAAAAATGTATAAAGATGAATTTAACTGTGATGATTTTGGAGTAAATCTATCTTCTTCACAAAGTTCTAGTAATTTTATTTAAAATATATGTAAGGAGATATTTACAATGACACAAAATAAAGGATATGTAAGTTTTATATTACATGCACATTTGCCATTTATACATCATCCAGAAAGCGAAGATTATTTAGAAGAACAATGGTTGTACGAAGCAATTTCTGAAACATATATACCACTTCTTACCAACTTTAAAAAATTAGAGGAGGAAAAAGTTGACTTTAGATTAACAATGTCACTTACTCCGCCTCTTCTTAATATGCTTGATAATAAACTGTTACAAAAAAGATACATAAAATACTTAAAAAAGCATATTGAACTCGCTGAAAAAGAAATCGTAAGAACCAAATATGATGCTAGACTAAATGCACTAGCTAAATATTATTTCGAAAGATATTCTAGTGATTTACATATTTTCAAAGATATATATAATTGTAACTTGATCGAAGCATTTAAACATTTTCAAGATATTGGTGTTTTAGAAATTATTACTTGTGGCGCAACACATGGTTATTTTCCTATTTTATATATTCAAGAGCAAACCGTTAAGGCACAAATAGCTGTTGGTGTACAAACATATGAAAAATACTTTGGCAAAAAGCCTAATGGAATTTGGCTACCCGAATGTGGATATATTCCAGAGGCAGACAAATATTTAAAAGAATATGGAATTAAATATATAATTACAGAAACACATGGCATTTTATATGCTAACCCTACACCTATATATGGAACTTTCGCCCCAATTGTCTCTCCTGAAGGTATTATAGCTTTTGGTAGAGACATAGAATCTTCAAGACAAGTTTGGAGCTCCATTAATGGATATCCGGGTGATTTTAATTATAGAGAATTTTATAGAGATATTGGCTATGATGCTGATTATGAATATATAAAACCATATATTGCTTCAAATGGTGTAAGAGTTCATACTGGTATTAAATATCATAGAATAACTGGCAAGGGCTGTGAAGAGAAAGATTTATATAATATTCAATGGGCAAAAGATTCTGCTGAAAGACAAGCAGGTCATTTCTTTGATTCTAGAACTAAACAAATAGATAACCTAGCTCCACTTACTGCTAATCCACCTATTATTTTATGTCCTTATGATGCTGAACTTTATGGACATTGGTGGTATGAAGGACCATATTGGTTATATGTGCTTTTTAAAAAAATATATTATGATAAATGTAACTTCAAATTAATTACACCTAGTGAATATATTGATAAATATCCTTTAATGCAGATTTCAACACCTTGTCGTTCAAGTTGGGGGGCAAATGGCTATAGTGAAGTATGGCTAAATCCTAGTAATGATTATGTGCATAAACATTTACATGTAGCTGGTGAAAGAATGATTGAATTGGCACATATGTTTCCAAATGAGAAAAACAAATTAAAAAAATTTGCTTTAAATCAATGTGCGAGAGAACTTTTACTTGCTCAAAGCAGTGATTGGTTATTTATTATAACTAATGGAACTATGGTAGATTATGCTAAAAAAAGAATTAAAGAACACATAGGTCGATTTACAAAGCTTTATTACCAGTTAAAAAGTAATAATGTTGATGAAGACTTTGTAAAAAACATATTTAAGCAAGATTGTATTTTCCCTGATATTGATTATATGGTATATTATTAATTAATCATATAGGCAAGAAAAATAAATTTTTTCTTGCTTTTTTTTTTCTTTTATGCTAAGATAATATAGTATTAATTCATAGGGGTATAGTGTTAATGGTAGCACATCGGTCTCCAAAACCGCCTGTGAGGGTTCGAATCCTTCTACCCCTGCCATAATATACTTTCAATTTTAAGGAATACGTCATTATGAATATTATTAAAAGTTTAATTAAAAAATTTTGCACAAAAGAATTTATATTTTATCTTATATTTGGAGTTTTAACAACTATTGTTTCTCTTTCTGTTTATTATTTTTGTGTTCTTACCTTTTTAAATCCAAACAATGCATTTCAATTACAAATTGCAAATATTTTATCTTGGATTTTAGCTGTTGCTTTTGCTTATGCTACAAACAGAAAATTTGTATTTGAAAGTAAAGATCCTAACAAGCTTAAGGAGCTAATCAAATTTGTTACTGCAAGATTACTTACACTTTTTTTAGACATGCTTGTTATGTTTATATTGGTTACTTTATTGCATTTTAATGATAAAATAAGTAAATTGATTTCTCAGGTTATAATAACTATTTCTAACTATATTTTTAGTAAAATTTTTGTGTTCAAAAAATAGTTTTTATTTTCCATGCATTTTTTAGGAGTTTTTATGTCTAAAATTTTCAAATTATTCATTATCTTTTTTATTCTTGTATTTATTATTTCTATATTTTTTATTCCAACTCTTCCCTATTTAGATACTCAAATGAACTTTTCACAAATTGATCTCACTTCTGAATTTCTTTGGCCCACACCTGAATATACTGGAATAAATTCATATTTTGGTAAAAGAGTTTCTCCTACTGCTGGTGCCTCCTCTTTTCATAAAGGAATTGATATTGCTGCACCAGAAGGTACTAAAATACTTGCTATTACTAATGGCAAGATAACTTTTACAGGATTTTTAGGTGGAGGACGGTTATACCATTACTTTATCCTTTGAAAATTATAAAATATCTTATTGTCACGTTTCTCCATTAATTTTAGTTAGTGTTGGAGATACTGTTTTTAAAGGTCAAGTTTTAGGATATGTAGGACCCAAAAATGTTTATGGAGTGTCAGGTAATACATATAAAGATGAGAACCGGCAGTCCAACAAATGGAGCAACTACTGGTCCTCATCTTCATTTAGGTGTTCGATATAATGATGAATATATTAATCCTCTATCTTTATTTAATTAATTACATATCATCCTCATCACTATTTTCATTATTTTCTTTATTATTATATTCTTCCTCTTCTTCTCTTAAACAACTACTTTTACAATGTGAGCATCCTTGTGTACATTCATCTTCATTCCAATCTAGCTCAATTACATTATGACATTCTGGACACTCTATTTCTTCATTAATTTCACTATCTACATCAGCAATAAATTGATAATTACAATATGGACATATTATTTCAAATTCATAATTTTCATCATCTGAATAGATATCATCTTCAATATTGTTTACTATGTTTTGAACTTTTAATATTCTATTATCTATTTCTCTTTGATTTTCTTCTATTTCACTTAATCTTGCGTCTGTCATTGATGTTAATTTATCTATTATATCTATAAAAAATACAGATAATTCCGTAAATTTGCCTTTTACAAATTCTAATTCTTCTGGATTTTTTATTTTCTCCTCTATCTCGTTTATAATATTTTTGTACTTATTATTTAGATCTGACATAATAAATTCCTTTCTGTTTTATACTCTTTCCATATATTCACCGGTTCTAGTATCTATTTTTATAACATCGCCTATATTAACAAACATTGGAACTGATATTTCATATCCATTTTCTAATGTTGCTGGTTTTCCAGATGTTGTTGTTGTATTACCAGCAAATCCTGGTTCTGTATATGTAACTTCTAACTCTACAAACATTGGTGGCTCTACTGAAAATACATTTCCTTTATATGATAATACTTTTACATTCATATTTTCTTTTATAAATTTTAAACCATCACCAATTTGGTCTTTATTTAAAGGTAATTGCTCATATGTTTCATTATCCATAAAATAATATAAATTTTCATCATTGTATAAATATTGCATTTCTCTTTTTTCAATTTCTGCGCCTGGATATTTTTCAGATGGATTAAAAGTTTTTTCTAATACTGCACCTGTTATTACATTTTTTAATTTTGTTCTAACAAATGCTGCTCCTTTTCCTGGTTTTACATGTTGGAACTCTACTACTTTAAATACATTCCCATCCATTTCAAAAGTTGTTCCATTTCTAAAATCTCCTGCCATATATACTTCTGCCATTATTATTTCCCCTTTCTTATCTTTCTTAAACTAAATCTATACTATTATATACCTTTTTGCCTTAAAAATCAAGACTTTTTCACTTTTCATCCACTATAATATAATTTTTATCTGATTTGGTTAAATTTATACAACCAGATTTTGTAATTAAAACCGTATCCTCTATTCTCACTCCATAATTGTTTGGCAAATATATGCCTGGCTCATTTGTAATTATCATGTTTTCCTTTAATAAATTGTCATTTTTAGAATTTATATATGGTAGTTCATGTATTTCTAATCCAACGCCATGTCCTAATGAATGAATTAAGTCATAACCATTTAACTTAAAATCATTTTCTACATTTTTAGAAATAATCCTAATGCTTGCACCTTCTCTTAAGTCTTTCTGTGTTTGTAATTGATTTTTTAATACTAAATTATATATATTTTTTATATTTTCAGGAATATATCCAGCAAATATTGTTCTAGTCATATCAGAACAATATCCTTTATATTTACATCCCATATCTATTATTATTGGATCTCCCAATTCTATTTTTCTATCGGATATTTTAGCATGTGGCTTAGAACTGTTTTCACCCGAAGCTACAATTGTTTCAAATGCTAATTCATCTGCTCCATTGTCTATAAAAAACTCTTCTATCTTTTCTGCAATTTCCTTCTCTGTTTTTCCAATTTTTATATAATTCAATAAATAACTAAAGCATTTATCTGTAATCTCACATGCTTTTTCTATTTTGGCAATTTCTTCTTCATCTTTTATCATACGTTGTCTTTCTATAATATAGTCTGTTTCCTCAAAATTATGCACTTTATATTTTTGCATATAATCTTTATATTGGGCATAAGTAATGTAATTTTCTTCAAAACCTACGTTTTCACAAAATATGAAAAAAGTTTCATAGTCTTCTTGACTTATTTTTGAAATATCAATAACTATTATTTCATCATCTATTGTTAGGGTAGATTTAACCTCTTCTAAATACCTACTATCTGTTAAGAAAAAATTCTCTTTTCTTGCTATAATCAATACTCCTTCTGCATCAATACCTGTTAAATATTTAATATTATATGGATTTGATATTATTATAGCTTGCATATTTCGCATTTTAATTTTTTCTCTTAGCCATTTAATTTTAGTATTCATAAGTATCTCCCACCTTAATTAAAAAATATTTTATACTATCTGCTTAAGTCTTTTTTTAAATTATTCTCAAAATTTTTGAAATCACCATTATAAATATATCATTTGGAATATATACAACTATTGCTGAAGCTAAAGCAATAAATGGTCCAAATGCTATATATTCCATTATTTTTTTCTTTCTTATCTTTGATATTACAAGCATAATTATACTTGCTATTGCAGCTATTAAAAATGCTATAATAATAGTACTTATTATATTTGTCTTACCTAAAAATAATCCTAAAGTTCCTATTAGTTTTATATCTCCGAATCCCATAGCTTCTTTTTTCGCAATTAATTCACCAATAAGTGTTATTATTAAAAATAGTCCTCCACCTAAGAACATTCCTAATATACTGTTTAGAAAAGTATTTATTCCTATGTTTGTATTTATAATAACCTGCATAAATATAAAAATTAGTCCTATTTCAAACATTGTTAATGTAAGTCTATTTGGTATAATTTGTTTCTTATAGTCTATTATAAAAACATTAATTAACATTGGGATTAATATTATATATTTTAATGTATCTAGTGAAAAACCATATATATATAATAATGCTATATAAGATATAGCTGTAATACTCATAAGTAAATACTTAGGAGTAGCACTTGTTAAATATTGTGTAAAAAAATCTTTTGATAAAACTTTTTCATATTTTGCTAATCGCATACTAGACCAATCTATAAGTTGCCCAATTATCAAGCCCAATACTCCTATTGATAAATAAAATAATATGTGAATATCATTTATATACATCTTTTATTTTTCTCCTCTTTTTCTAAATATTTTTTAATAATGCTATTCTCTATAGGTCGTTTTATTTTCGTTACCCATATGTCCTTTTCATTAATTGGTTTTACTAATATTGAAAACATTTGGCTTCTATTAGCCCCTATAACATCTGTAAAAATTTGATCTCCTATTACTGCAATATTCTCTGAATCTAAATTTAATATTTCCTTTACTTTATTAAAACCAAATTTAAATGGTTTCTTTGCGAAATAACTATATTCTATTTGTAGTTTATTAGCAACATTAGCTACTTTTTCTTTTTTATTACTATTAGAAAGAATATATAATTTTATATTGCTTTGTTTTATTTCTTCAATCCATTTATCTAATCCTACTAACATATTTTTATTATAATCTATTAATGTATTATCTACATCTAATATTAAACCTTTTATTTTATTTTGTTCTAGAAATTCTATTGTGATATCTATTACACTATTAAAATATGCTTTTGGATATAATATTGCTTTATTCATTTTTTCTTTTACCTTTTTCTTATTTTCTATATATTATCAATATGACCTTTTTTTGTCAAGAGGAGACTATATTGGGTTTGGTACATCAAAATGTATATTTTTATAAATTTTGGAGAAAATATAAATTATACTTTGATGTGGAGATTTTATATGGAAAGTTTAAAGAACATAATAAAAAAAGTGTTTATGCCTTATACAGATTCCGATTATGAATTTACTTTGCCTATTAAAAGTGAATCTGATTTAAATACTGAAAATATAGAAAATGTTGGTACTGTTAAAAACCTTTTTTCTGATATTAGCTCTAATTTAGAGCATATAAATGTACAATATAATACTATGCTAAATAGTGATATTGTTATTAGAGAATTTTTACTTAATGCTCGTAATAAGCAATTCAAAGCTTTTATATTTTTTATTGATGGAATGGTTGACTCTACACTTATAAATGACAATATTCTAACTCCTTTAATGCTTAGAAGTCGTGCTAATACTTTTGAAGGAGTCCAAAATAATGTTGATTATGAAAAAAATACCAATAAAGCTGTTATTAGAAAAGTAAAAAAATTTGATGTAAAAGATTATATAAATAATTGTTTACTACCCCAAAATTCTGTGGAAATTGTTTCTGAGTTTTCTGAAGTAGCTGACGCAGTAAACTCTGGCAACTGCCTATTATTTGTGGATACCTTAAATATTGCTTTTAATATAGATGTTAAAGGTTTTAAGCAAAGAGGTGTAGAACCCCCCAATAATGAAATCGTAATAAGAGGTGCTAGACAAGCTTTTAATGAATCTATTAGAGTTAACACTTCTCTTATTAGAAGATTAGTAAATAATGAATCTTTGATTATAGAAAATATATCAGTTGGAAAATTAAGTAAAACAAAATGTGCTGTTTGTTATATAAATAATATTGCTAATGATAATCTAGTCGCAGAAGTAAAATACAGATTAAGTAATATCAATGTGGACTATGTTTTATCTTCTGGACAATTAGAACAGCTTATAGAAGACAATGGTACATTTAGTGTTCCGCAATTAATAGCAACTGAGAGACCAGATAGAGTAACAGGCTATCTCTTAGAAGGACGCATTGCAATTATTATTAATGGTAACCCTTATGTACTAGTGGCTCCAGCTGTTTTTCTGGACTTTCTATCTTCTCCTGAGGATTCAAATTTAAAATTTCAATTTTCCAATTTACTAAAATTCATTAGAATCATTGCAATTTTTCTAACATTGTTTTTGCCTGGTCTATATATTGCAATTACAAGTTTCCATCAAGAGTTAATTCCTACTGAATTACTATTTACAATAGTGGCCTCTAGAGAATCAGTACCTTTTCCAATTATTGTTGAATTGTTACTAATGGAATTTTCATTTGAACTTATTAGAGAAGGTGGTTTACGTATTCCTTCTGCAATAGGTCCTACCATTGGAATTGTTGGTGCTTTAATATTAGGTCAAGCAGCTGTAGATGCGAGTATAGTGAGTCCTATATTAACTATTATAGTTTCTATAACTGGCCTTGCCTCTTTTGCAATACCTGATTTTTCTTTAAGCTTTCATTGTAGAATATCTAGATTTATATATATTTTTTTAGGATATTTATGTGGTTTCTTAGGCATTGCTATGGGATTCTTTATTAATTTGTTTATTTTGTCTTCTATAGAATCTTTTGGTGTTGCTTATTTGTCTCCATATATTCCTTTTGAAGAAAAATATAAAAAAGGATTATTGGTTCCACCAATTTGGAAACGCGAAAAACGACCTGGCTTTCTAGATACTAAAAAAGAAAATAAACAATCTAATATTAGTATGGAATGGAAATATATAAAATAAAGGAGAAATAATTTTATGAATCTTACTAAAATAGGAAACTTAGAAGCTATTGCTTTATTACTAATTGTATCTACAAATCATTTGTTATTAAATATGCCTCAAACAATAATTGATACTTGTGGTTCCGCTTCTCTATTAAATATAATCTATTCAACCATTTTAGTTTTTATAATAGCATATATACTTTTGTTTTTGCTTTTTAAAAACTTTCCTTCTTGTGACATTTTAGATATTTCTAATTACCTTGGAGGAAAAATACTAAAAAATGCTATAGGTATTATTTGTGCCATATATCTTCTTTCTGTATCTAGTGTTTTTCTTAGAAATTTTGCTGAAGGTTTAAAACTAATTTATTTTTTTGACGCTCCTATAATATATATATTGCTATTTTTCCTGTTTGTTTGTAGTATTGCTAACTTTTTTGGTCCTAAAACAATTATAAGAACTAATTTGTTTATTGTTCCTGTTGTTCTAATAGGTTTGATTATTATTTTTATTTTTGCTATTCCAAATATTCAGGTAGAAAGAATTTTTCCTATATTAGGTTATGGAGCCAAGGAAACCTTTTTAGTTGGTATAACTAATACTTTCGCTTTTAACGGATTATTTTTTGTTTTCTTTTTGAGGCCATTAATGCTTCAGACAAATAAATTCCAAAAAATAATTTCATCATCAATAATAATAACATCCATATTTATACTTTGTAGTGTTGGAATATTATTGTTAGCATTTCCTTTTATATTTTCAGTACAAGAAATATCTCCAATTTACTTTATAATAAGAAATATTAAATTTGGTAGGTTTTTCCAAAGACCTGAAGCTTTATTTGTCCTTACTTGGATTTTTGGAGTAATGTCTTATTTAAATTGTATATTGTTTATTGTTCTAAAAATTTTTAAAGATTTAACAAATGTAAAATCTATTAAAAATTTATCCTTTCCTTTTACTTGTATAATATTATTTCTTGCTTTATTACCTAAAGATATGTCACAAATAAGATGGCTAGAAGATGTTATATATAAATATGGTACCCTTATTATATCATTTGTTTTATTAACCATTGTGTTAATTAGTGCTAATATAAAATATGTTATAAAACACAAACATAATTCTTTGGAGGTGAATTTACAAAAATGAATGATTCTTATATTAAATATGTATATATTATTTTATTGATTATATTTATTTTTTTCTCGCTTACCATACGTACCGGAAAATCTTTAAATGAATTAGCTTATGTTATAGCTATTGGCCTAGATGTCGGCGAGTCTAACAAATTAAATTTAAGTTTACAAATTTCTAATCCAAGTGCATCCGGTATTGCGGAGTCTAGTAGTAGTTCTTCTCAATCTTCTGACTCTATAATAGAATCTATAGAGTGTTCTTCTTTAAGTTCTGGCTTAAATCTATTTAATTCTTATTTGAGTAAAGAATTGAACCTATCTCATTGTAAAGTGCTTGTTTTGTCGGAAAACTTAGCAAACACAGATATTTCCGAATATTTATATACATTAATGAATAATATACAATTTAGGTCAGATGCTAATATTGTTGTTTGTAAAAATTCGTCCGAAATGTTTTTAAAATCTTCTAAACCTAGTCTTGAGCAATTATCTGCTCGCTATTATGAAAGTATTCCTACTTCTAGTGAATATACTGGTTATACTGCTAATATTACATTTGGTGACTTTTTTTCTGCTTATACCGACAGTTTTTCAGATCCTGTTGCTATTTTAGGTGCAATTAACAGTAAATCCTCTCAAGATAGTCTTAATCTCGCTAATAGTAATTCCGATTTGAATATAGATAATGAAAGCACTGAAAAAAACTTTTCTATATTTACTACTCCTTCTAAAGACTCTTCTTATTTAGCTGGGCAAACCCCATTAAAGTCACAGTACACAACTGAAAATATTGGTTTGGCTGCTTTTAATAATGGAAAACTTGTTGGAGAATTAAATGCCATAGAAACAATGTGCTATTTAATTATTGCTAATAAATTGGAAATCGCACAAATTAGTATTCCAAACCCATTTTATCCAAATGAAACAATGGATATAACAATAAAAGCAAATAAAAGCACAAAATGCACAGTAGATTTGGTTAATGGAACTCCATATATTAACATTAATATTGATATACTTTCAAGATTAATGTCTATGGATGTTGGCTCAAATACATTAAATAAAGAAAGAGTTAAAAAAGTAGAGGAATATACCAATAAATATTTAGAGGAAAATATTTTATCTTATTTATATAAGACTTCAAAAGACTTTAAAACAGACATCAATGGTTTCGGTAGATTTGCTGTTAAAAACTTTTTAATATGGAATGACTGGATAGATTATAATTGGCTACACAAATATGAAAGTGCTACTTTTAATGTAACTGTTAAATCTGATTTTAAATCTTCATATTTATTAATGGAAAGTTAATAAATAATATAATGAAAGGTATTTAATAAATGGAAATAGTTATTTTTATTATTACTTTATATGTTTTTATAAAAACATTAATATATGGAATAATTGAAATTAAACAAGAAAAAAATATATATGGAGGAAGTGCAACAATATTAATTGGAATATTAGCACTTATCCTCCCAAATATTATCATTCATTTTAGATAAGTTTAAAATTAATTCTTCTTAATTGCTTATCTGCATATATTACTTTTATTTTAACTTTGTCTCCTATTTTATAGACTTTTTTAGTATGCTCACCTATTAAAGTCTTATTTTCATCATTATATATAAAATATTCGTTTCCTAAATCTTCAAATTTTATTAATCCTTCTACAGTATTTTCTAATTCAATAAACATTCCAAATGCTGTAATTCCAGAGACAATACCTTGATATTCATTTCCAATTTTGTTTTGCATATATTCTGCTTTTTTAATTTCTACTGCTTCTCTTTCAACTTTTTGAGCAATTTTTTCTCTTTCTGATGATATTTGTGCATATTTTGTTGCTTGTTCTGCATATTTTTCTAACTCTTTTTCAGTTAGTGTATAGTTTTTTTCAATATATCTTGAAATAATTCTATGAATAAATAAATCTGGGTATCTTCTAATTGGTGATGTAAAATGACAATAATACTTACTTGCTATTCCAAAGTGTCCTTTATTTTCACTTTCATATCTAGCCACTTTTAGTGTTCTTAATATTAAATTTGATACCACCTTTTCTTCTTCCTTACCTTTTATTTTTTCTAATATCTCTGCAAAGGCTTTTGGATAAATTTTTTCTTTATTTCCTTTTATTTTATATCCAAAATTAAATAAAAATTTATTAAGTGTGTTTATCTTTTCAATATCTGGTGTTTCGTGCACTCTATATATAAATGGAGCCTCCAACCAATAAAACTTTTCTGCTACAATTTCGTTTGCAGTTAGCATAAATTGTTCTATTATTTCATTTGCAAAATATATTTCATATTTTTTTATATCTATTGCATAACCATTTTTATCTAATACTACCTTGCTCTCTGGAATATCTAAATCTAAGCTTCCGGCTCCTTCTCTTCTAGCTTTTAGTATTTTTGCTAGTTCTTCCATCAATTTAAATTCTGTAATATAATTTTCATATCTTTTTAGTACTTTTTTATCTTTTCCATCTAATATTTTTTGCACATCTGTATAAGACATTCTTTCTTTTACATTTATAATGCTTTTTCTTATATCAGAAGAAATTACTTCTCCATTTTGTGCAATTTCGCAAATTACAGATATGCACAGCCTATCTTCTTTTGCATTTAGACTACATATTCCATTAGATAATTCTTTAGGCAACATTGGAATGACTCTATCTAACATATATATACTTGTCCCTCTAGTAATTGCTTCTTTATCCAATTTAGAATTTTCTTTAACATAATAGCTAACATCTGCTATATTAACACCCAATTCATAATTTCCATTTTGTAATTTTTCCACATATATTGCATCATCTAAATCTTTTGCATCTTCTCCATCTATAGTAAAAATATTTTTCTCTCTTAAATCTAATCTATTTGGTATATCTTTTTTACTTATTTCTGCCTTTATTTCAGTTGCTTCTTTAATCACATCATCTGGGAACTCATATGGCAAATTATATTCCTTTACTAAAGAAAGCATATCTACTCCAGCTTCATCAATATGCCCTATTATTTCTATTATTTTCCCTTCTGCGCTTCTGTTTCCTTGAGGAAATTTAGTGATTTTTGCTACTACCTTTTGATTGTTTTTTGCCTTATTAAAATTCTTTTTTGAAATAAATATATCTGTATTAAAACCTCTATCATCTGGTACTACAAATCCAAAATTTTTTCTTTTTGTAAAAGTCCCTACTATCTCATCTCTTTTATGTTGTACTGTTTTAACAATTTCTCCTTCTCTTCTATTTCCTTCTATATCTTCATTTATTATTTTAATCAAAACTTTGTCTCCATTTAATGCATCCTTAGTATTTCCTCTTGATATATATACCTCATCATCTTCTCCTTCTAACTTTACAAAGCCAAACCCTTTTTCATTGCCTCTAAAAGTTCCACTTAGACAATTTTCTAAATTCTCTTTTTTTCTTCTTGACATTTTTTATTTGTTCCTTCCATTATATATAAATTCGTTTTTCATAATTCTATTATGTTCAAATTTTAAGCGGCAGATACTATCTACCGCTTAACTTTTTTTGCTATACAACAAATAAAATTCCTAATACTATTGATAAAACTCCAAATAATATTCCTAGAATTATGGTCCATTTTTTTAATTTGCCCTCTTTAGTTCTTCCTTTGTTTTGATCAAAAAAATTATTTGTAGAAGAACCAGTTATTGTCCCAGAAACTCCTTTATCATCACTTGTTTGTATTGTTGTTAAAACTATTAATCCTATACAAACTATTGCATAAACTGCTAAAACTATGTATTTTAATATTTCCATCTGTTACACTCTCCTATTTTAGTCTTCTTAAGATAACAGTATAATTTTATCATATTTAAATTTAAAATGCAACTGTTTTTATAGTACATCTTGTTAAATTTATTTTATTTATATATAATATATATATATTATATATAAGGAGGATTTGAAATGCCAATTCATTGTAATGCAAAAAAAGATGATATTTCTAAAACTGTACTTATGCCTGGAGATCCACTTCGTGCAAAATATATTGCTGAAAATTTTTTAGAAAATGCCAAACTTGTAAATACTGTTAGAAATATGTTTGCTTATACTGGTACTTACAAAGGTAAAAAAATAACTGTATTTTCACATGGAATGGGAATGCCAAGTATGGGAATATATGCTTGTGAATTGTTTAAATTTTATGATGTTGACACAGTAATTCGCATCGGCTCTTGTGGTGCATATTCTGAGGAGTTAAATATTTTTGATACAATTTTAGTTGAAAATTCTTATACAGAAGGCAATTTTGCTTTCGAGTGGAACGAAAATGATTGTCATGTTATTGAGGCTAATAGAGAACTAAATGCTATTATTGAAGAAACTGCTAGAAAAACAGGTATTAATTGTATAAAAGGAAATACCTTATGCAATGATTGTTTTGATGGTTATTTAGATGATATTCCTGCATTTATAAATAGATTCCCAAGAGACTTAAATATTATAGCTTGTGAAATGGAGGCTTTTGCTTTATTCTATTTAGCTAAATATTTTAATAAAAAAGCTTCTTGTTTATTAACAGTTGTGGATTCTTATTATAAGCAACAGGAAATATCTTCTGAAGAAAGAGAAAAATCTTTGAATAATATGATTAACTTAGCACTAGAAAGTGCTTTAACCACTTTATGAGAAAGGCGTGCATTATTGCTTTATAAAAAATTAACAGGTATATCTCTTACGAAATACCTGTTAGTTTTTTAATCTTTATTCATATCTTTTAATAATTCTAGTTGTGATATTAGAAGTGATTCCATTTTTGCTTTATATACATCTATTTGTTTTTCTAAATCTTCTAATTCTTTTCTTTTCGTTACTATTGATTGTTCTATTTCTATAACTTCTTGTTTTGCTGTTCCTTGTGCTTCCTTTACTATTTGGTCTGCTTGTTGCTTTGCTAATTCTTTTATTTCATCAGCTGTAGTTTGTGCCATTACTAAAGTATTTTGTAACGTATTTTCTATATTTTTATATTTTTTTAATTCTTCCTCCATATCAGACGCTTTTTTTGTTGCTTCGCCCACTTGTTTGTATATCTTTTCATAGTCTATAGTTAGCTCGTCTAAAAAATCATCAACTTCTTCTACGCTATATCCATTTACCATTTGTTTTGAAAATTTTTTGTTTTCTATATCTAATGGTGTATACATATTTTTCCTCCTACTTTTGTACTATATTATTTAACAGTATTGTTACCATTTCTTAGCCAAGATACTGAAATTTTACTTCTCATTTCTTCTCTTACCATTTCATTTTCTATATCATAGTTAAATGGTGCTATTAAAAATATTGCATTTGACACCTTTTGCATATGTCCATCTAATGCGTGAACCGCACCACTAACAACATCTATAATTCTTCTTGCAACATCTTTATTTACATATTCCAAGTTTACAATTACAGATTTCTTTTCTTTTAATAAATCACATATTGCTTCTGATTGTTCAAATGTTGTTGGTTGACTTATTACCATTTTTACTTGCTGTACTTGTGGCATGCTTACAACTTTACTATTTCTTTTTCCAAAAAACTTTCTTTCTTCTCCACTATCTTCCTCTTCTTGTTCTTCTCTATCTATTACTTCATCATAATCTACTGCATCTTCATCATCTTTATCCTCTGCTGGCATCTTAAATAAATCCAACACTTTATTCATAATTGCTCCTGACATTTAAACAACCTCCTAAATATTCTTATCTCTGGTAAATTTTCTATGTATAGTATCTAACTTTTCTACAATAATGTCAATACTTTTTTGTCTTGTAATTATCTTTTAATATTTTTGTAATATTTTTGTAATATTTATTTTACATTTTTTATTATTTCATCATACAGCACTATTTTTTTTCTGTTCTCTATTTCTTCTACATCATAACCTAATTCTTCTAGTTCTTCACTTTTGTAGTTGTCAACAATAGCATAATTTTCATTTTGTTTTAATATTTTTACTAGAATTTTATTTGTATATCCTGCTCTTGTTCGTATTACATATGGAACTTGTTTATCATTTTTTTCTTCATATCCTATTGCCGTATTAGGTATTTTTTTGCCGCTCTCACTCCACCATATTACATCAAGTGATATTTTTCTATAATTTATTAATTCTTGTACAGCTTTGTCTATTTTAAATACTATTATTCGTTCTTCATCTTCTTCTATTATATTTTCTATTGTAGTATCTACCTCTATTCCACTTGGCAATCTTAGTTTTAGTTTATCACCGCACTTTAGATTGCTTGGCTTCTTCTGAATTTAATATGCAAGCTATATAACACTTAAAATTATCTATAATCTTTCCACTTTCTTGACTAGTTGCAACAACTTGTCCTACTTTTAGTTTTATCCCTTTTAGAAAATCTTTTGTTAAATAATCAAAATTTTCTGTTGTTAATGTATTCTCATATCCATCTACTCTATATGATACAACTCCACTTCTAGGTGATATTATATATTCTGCTCCTGAGTTTAATTCATTTTCGTATTTACTTCTTTCATCTATTAATTTTTTTAAATATGAGCCTGCTGGACTTTTTTCTCCAGCTATTTTTGCTTTTTTTATGATATATGTATTAATATCTTTTTTATACTCTTTTATTTTTTGCAAATCATTTAAGTTGTAAGTACTATCTATTTTTTCATCTATTTGATTTTCTAATATTTTTAAATCACTTACAAATATAGTATTTTGATTTGACATTGCTTCATCTATTTTAATATCCAGCTCTTCTATCTTTTTTGTTAAACTTTCCTCCTTATTTGAATAATATCGGAAGATTGCTTCTCCTTTTGCTACTTTCTCTCCTTCTGTTTTTATTTGTAATATACCATTTTTATAATTTTCGCCTTTTACCACTTGTTCGTCTCTTAAAATATAGCCTATTGCATTTTCTTCTTCATATATTTTTCCTTTTTCCACAAAAAAAGTTTCTGATGGGTTTCTAATCAAATTTGTGACTTTATATATTATATAAATAGTAACTAAAAATACAATCAGTATAATTCCTATTTTCTTTTTATTTATTTTTATATTACTTATTTTTTCTTTGCTTTTATTGTTTTTTGCAGTATTATTTGTTTTCTCTTTTATTTTATCTTTCACTTGTACTCCTCCAAAATAATTTTTAAATTATTTTGCAATTCATCTAAGCCATTTAGCCATATTGTTTGTTTATTTTTTCTAAACCAAGTTAATTGCCTTTTAGCATATTTCCTAGTATCATTTTTAATTTTGTCTATCATTTCTTGTTTGCTTATGCTTCCATTTATATATTCCACAACCTCTTTATATCCTAAACCTTGCATTGCCGTTGGAAATTGTTTATACTTTTCTAATAATCCTTTTACTTCTTCTATAAGTCCATCTTTAATCATTATATCTACTCTTTTATTTATTCTTTCATGTAATTTTTCTTTGTCCATATTTATAGCAAACACAAGATAATTATATGGTACTTCATTTTTTCTAGATTCTATTTCTTGCTCTGTTTTTGTTTTCCCTGTAGAATGATATATTTCTAATATTCTTATTATTCTTTTTCTATCGTTAGAACTAATTGCTAATGTTGCTCTTTCGTCTATTTTTTTTGCCATTTCATATAATTTTTCTAATCCTTCTTCATCTGCTACTTTTTCCAGTTTTTTTCTATATTCCAAGTCTGTTTTTATTTCTGGATAATCTATATTGTATATTAAAGAGTCTACATATAACCCTGTTCCACCAACTATTATAGGAACTTTTTCTTTACTTAGAACCTCTTGTATTGCCTTTGTTGCATCTTTTTTATAATCCGCAACACTATATCTTTGGTCTGGCAAAACGAAATCTACTAAATAGTGCTTTATACCTTGCATTTCTTCTTTTGTTACTTTTGCAGTTCCTATATTCATATCTTTATAAATTTGCATTGAATCACAACATATTATTTCTCCGTCAATTTTTTTCGCTAATTCCACCGAAAGTTTGGTTTTTCCGGATGCTGTTGGTCCACATATAACTATTACTTTTGGTTTTTCCATGTTAACCTCATCCTTTTTAGTATATTATCTTCTTGAAAACTTTTTTTCTATGTCATTTTTTGTTAAATGTATTGCCGTTGGTCTTCCATGTGGACATGTAAATGGATTTGGCAATACTAATAATTGCTTCATTAAATTGTCCACTTCATCTTTTGTTAAAACCATATTGGCCTTTACAGCTGATTTACAAGCAAGTGTTGCTATAAACTTTTCTTCTATTTCCTGTTTTGCTGTTCTAGCTACTGTGTTTATTTCATCTAAAGTCTCTAAAAATAGTTGTTTTGTATCTAAATCTATACAAATATTAGGTACCCCTGTTAATTTTATAGTATTTTCTCCAAATTGTTCCAACATAAAACCCGCTTTTTCAAATACTGGTATATTTTCCTTTGCAATATCCATTTCTTTATGTGTTAAATTAATTATATCTGGCAATAGCATTAATTGAGAATCTTTCTCTCCCTCACTATAAAAATTTTTCTTTATTTTCTCATACATAATTCTTTCATGAGCTGCATGCTGGTCTATTATATACAATTCATTATCAATTTCTATAATTATATATGTAGCAAATGCTATTCCTATAAATTTATACTTTGGTATAGTTTTATCTTCCATATTATCAAACATAGATATTTTCTCTGTCATTTCTAGTTCTTCTGTTTTCACCTTAGTTTCGTCTTTTGGCTCTTCCTTGTTTTCTGTTTTAGGTAGATTTCCAAATGTTTTTGCATACATTTCTTCAAAATTTTTACTATTTTCTTCTATTTTTAAATTATCTAATTCTGTTATCTTGCCCATTATTCTTTCATTTATTTCTTGTGTATTTATAACATGAGTATCCATTTTTGAAAGTTCGTCTTCTTCTGCTGTTTCTTCTGTTATCTGTTTATTTTGTATTTTATAACTTTCTTCTTCTTCTCTTACTCCATATTTATTACTATATATTTCTGCTATTGGATTAGCTTTATATTCAAATGGATCTTCTACTTCTTTTTCTTCTTTTTTCGAGACCATTTTTTGTAACAGGTCACTAAATTTAATAGATTCTTTTTTTATTTCTGTTTCACCAGGTGTTACTATCGTTTCTTGTCTTTTTATTTCTACCGGCTTATCTTCTGGTACTAATTCGCCTTTTAACAAAGTCTCTTTTATTGCATGATAAACTGCTTTAAATATTGTATTTTCATCTTGAAATCTTACTTCTAACTTAGCAGGATGAACATTTACATCAACTTTACTTGGGCTCATTTCTATGTTCAATATCAAAAATCCATACTTTCCTATTGTTAATAATCCTTTGAATGCTTGTTCTGCTGCACTTGTCAAAGTCTTATCTTTGATATATCTTTTATTAACAAAAAATATCTGGTTTCCTCTATTTGAACGTGCTATTACTGGTTTGCCAATTACTCCTGTCACTTTTATATCTTCATATTGGTAATTTACCTCTAATATATTATCTGCTACATCTTTTCCATAAATACCATACACTACTGACTTAATATCTCCATTTCCAGAAGTTTGGATAATAGTTTTACCAGAACTTGTCAGTTTTATAGCTATTTCTGGATGTATTAATGCAATTCTTGTTATTACATCTTCAATATACCCCGCTTCAGTAAAATCCTTTTTTAGAAATTTATAGCGCACTGGTGTATTGAAAAATAAATCTGTAATTGTTATTATTGTTCCTTTTGAACATCCTGTTTCTTCTTTATTAATTATCTTTCCTGCTTGTACATTTACTTTATATCCTATCTCATTTTCTCCTGTCTTAGATATCATCTCTACTTTGCTTATTGCCGCAATACTGGCCAAAGCTTCTCCTCTAAACCCCATTGATGTTACTGTTTCTAAGTCTGAGGCATTCCTTATCTTGCTTGTTGCATGTCTTTCAAACGCCATTTCCATATCGTCTGGCATAATTCCTTTTCCATTATCTGTAATTCTTATATATGAAATGCCACCGTTTTTTATTTCTATATTTATATTTGTTGCCCCTGCATCTATTGAATTTTCCACTAATTCTTTTACTACTGATGCTGGTCTTTCAATTACTTCTCCTGCTGCTATTTTATTTATTGTTAAATCATCTAATAGAACTATATTTCCCATTTTTAACAGTCCTTTCTTATGTGCATTTTATTTATTTATAAATTATATCATTAATGCATATTTTTTGTAAATGTCAAATTTGAATTTGTAACACTTTTTTATAGTTCGAATACTATATATCATACGAAAGAGCAAAACAAAAAAGCATTTAAGGAGGTATGTTAAATGGGATGTTGTTGTGGTAATAACGGGGAAATTTTATGGTTTATAATCCTATTCTTATTACTTTTCTGTTGTGGTGGCTGCAATAATAACAATTCTTGTGGCTGTAACAACAACTGTAACTGCAACTCAGGTTGTGGTTGCTAATTCTAATCCATAGATAATTATTTATTTCATAAATAATTAATTCGTAAAATTTGAAAGGGGTGAAATAATATGCCAGAGAATAGAGGATGTGGATGCGGATTTGGTTTTGGTGATGATTGCATCTGTATAATAATAATTCTTATATTAATATGCTGCTGTTGTGGCGGAGGTAGAGGTGGATGTTGCTAATTAGTTAAACATCAATCAAAAAGACTGTAGACTTTTTGTCTACAGCCCCTTTTTGTTATTGTTCTTTTTCTCTGTTTGTGTTTCTTTTCTTCTGTCGTTTTTTACTTTTTTACTGTTTTCTTTTCTTCTATCTTCAAATATTTTACCTTTGCCATCCACTATCACGCTATCTCCTCCTTTGTTTTACATATTCATCTTTTGTTAATTTATTTATACATTATTACTTTTAGATTGTCAAGTAGAAAATTTTAACAAAATATAATAGTAATTAATATGTAATTTCATCATATTTTTTATCTTATCATTTCTTCTTGACTCTCTTGTTTCCTTTCTTCTATTTCTGTTAAAAAATTTTCATAATATTTTCTATCAAATTTTTCATCTTTCAATTTTAATCGTCCTATTACTCGTTTTATTACTTCATCTTCTCCTGATATTTCCAATTCCTTTTCTAAAAATTCTGCAAATTGTTCTTTTGCCTTTGTCATATCATTTTTATCGTATAGGGCACATGTTAATAATATTGCTGGATAATATTTTTGCTTTTTTATTTCATCTACAATTGATTTTGCTTCTGTCCTTTGTGAAGTTTCTATCCATTCAAGAATTTCTCTTGATTCCATAGAAATTGTATCTTCATTTGTCGCTTTATTTGTATCGTTATCAATTTTAGCATTGTTTCTTTCTATTTGTGGTTTATCGTTCTTAGGTTGCCCTAGTATATTATATATTTTTCCTAATTGCAATTGTATTGGTTTATGCCATGAAAATTTTTCTCCTATTCTTTTCGCTCTATAGTATTTTCCTTGTCTCATATATACACTCATCATTTGGGATTGTATTATAGGATTTTCTGGAAATTCTGCTCCTAATTTTATTGCTTCAACATAGTTTCCCTCTTTCATATATATTTTTATCATTTGAGATTGTATTTTTTCTTCTTCTGGAAACTTTAATCCTATTTCTTTTGCTTTCTCATATTCTTTTTGTTCTATATATATGCTCATCATTTGGGTTTGTATTATAGGATTTTCTGAAAATTTTGCTCCTAATTTTATTGCTTTCTCATATTCTTTTTCCTTTATATATATGCTTATCATTTGGGATTGTATTATGGGATTTTCTGGAAATTTTGTTCCTAATTTTATTGCTTCAACATAGTTTCCTTCTTTCATATATATTTTTATCATTTGAGATTGTATTTTTTCTTCTTCTGGAAACTTTAATCCTATTTCTTTTGCTTTCTCATATTCTTCTAGTTTTATATATATGCTTATAATTTTAGATTGTATTTTAGGAGCATTTGGAAATTTAGCTCCTATTTTTTCTGCTTCAATAAAATTTTCTTCTTGAATATATTGATCCATAATTTTTTCAAATTCATTTATGCTCTCTTCCATATAACGTTCCCCCATCCAGATAGTTTTTTCTGTTTACGTAAAGTCATATGCATTATATCATATTATGGAAACTTTTGTCAATGGTGAGACTGTCAGCAAGTGCGAAAAGAAAAGACTCTCATTTTTTTGAAAGTCTTTATATTACTGGTTCCGTTGTTTAAGTTATCTACAACTTCTGGAGCTTATTATTATTTATATAAATATCAATCTGTTTAATTTACATATACATTATCAAATTATTTTTAAATATTCAAGTGTTTTTTATATATTTGTATTAATTTCTATAAAACTTAAAATCTTTTAAAATAGTAATATATGATTATCTTATAATATCGTCTATTGTTCTTTTGGTTCCTTTACCTATAACATCTTTCATCATGTAGTTTTTTCCTGTTTCATAAGCTGTATATCCCTTTTCATTTTCTTCATCTATTGTTATAAAACCTATTTCTGTATCACTTTCAAGATTATATGTTATAAGATATTTTCCGTATGTAAATGCAATAATAGCATATTCATCAAAAAGGAATGTACTTGAATCTTTAAAATCTGGACAATATAAATGAATTAATTCCATTTCTCTTTTTCCTATGTTTATAAAAGCTTTTCCATCTCTTAAAGATATTTTTGATTCTGGATTACCTGTAATTGTTTCAATACATCTTTTTAATGACATATGTTTACGAGGAGCAGGATAATCAGCCTTCTGAAATGTCCTTATATCTTCTTTTAATTTTTCTTTTATACTCATTTTTTTCTCCCTTCTAACATGTAATGTCATTTATTAAAGCTCCACAATCTTTGCATATAATATCTGGATCTTGCTCATCTGCAAATTCTGACATTATTATACCTGTTAAATGAATTCCTCCACATATTGGGCATATTGCTAATTTATATCCTTTAGGTAATGGCACACATCTACTAATAACTAAATTATTATTTTTCATTTTTCCATACCTCCTAATTCTATTATAAATCCAGTCAAATACTATGTAAAATACAAATAAATTATGCAGTCATAACTTTTAGTTATAACTGCATAATCCTTTTTGTATATTTAATTACCTTTTATAGTATTTATGAATTTATTTAATTCACTAAATCTATTATTTTTATTAATATATATTCCAAATTCAACTTTAGGAATATTGAAATCTGTTTTTAATTCTGTAACATCATTATTGTTTAATTCTTTTTCTATATATTCTTTGGTTATAAGTCCAATAGAATCTTGTTCTTGTAATAATTCTAGCATTGCATTATAAGTAATATTTTTTGAAGTTATTAATTCTGATTCAGTAAGTTGTGTTGCATTTAGAAAATTATTATATGTTATAGAACCTTTTCGTGGCATATAAAGTAAAACTGTTTTTAATAAATCAATATTTATAGTTTGTGACACATATTTTGAATTATTGCTAGTAACTAAAATATCTTGTAGTTCACCCAGTTTTATAAATTCTAATTTATTTGTATTATATGAATCAGTCTTTTTAGAAATAACTAAATCCAATTTTTCATTCTCTAATTTTAAAAGCATATCATTTAGTTCAGGAGCTAACATATTAACTAAATTCGTATCATGTATATTTACATTGATATTCTCATTTTCTGCACAGAATTTTGTTATAATTTTACTAAATAATTTATACATACTTACATGTATACCTAAATTAATGTTTCGCACATTTCCATATTTATTATATATACTTTCTAATATGGAAACAGGTTCTTCTATTTCATTATATATTTTTTGACCTTCTTCTGTTAGTTCTATTCCATGATTAGTCCTATTAAATAATTTTATATTTAAATCACTTTCTAAATTTTTAATATGATTAGTTACCGCTGGTTGTGATATATGTAATATTTCACTAGCCTTTGTAATGTTCTTTTCTCTGGCAACTAATGCAAATATTTTATACAACTCTAAATTAACCATAAAATGCATACCTTTCTATATTTCTATTTCCATTGATTTATCTCTAAGATCATATTCCTTACCTGTTTCTATTATTGTTGCTCTTCCAGGCATTTGTTTTAAAAACTCTTCGCATACAATATCAGATGTACAATGTGCTAAATATACCATTTGAACACCATTTTGTTTCATATATTCAATTGTTTTTGTTGTACATTCATCTACTTGTTTTAAATGAAATCCGCCCATAACAGCTAATACTCTACTATCTCCTGTAATTTTTTTTGCATATTCAACTGTATTACAAATACCACTATGTGAACACCCTGAAAATACTATCAATCCATTTTCTGTTTTTATCACTAGACCTGAATCATCTAAATGCTCATAAGTTTCACCATTTTCATCCCATGCAGGTAAATTTTGTCCTCTTTCAAATTCATTTTCTCTATCTATTTGTCCTAAAAATATTATTTCATCACTTATATTATATGGCTCTCTTGATTCAATCAAATTAAATTTTTGTGCTAATTCTTCTCTGGTTTGATTTAATCCATTATTATTTCCTGTTCTCTTACTAATTCTTGTTAGTTCAAAATCTGGATGACATATTAAATCTGTTTTAGTGGTTAGATATTTTAGACCATTTCCATGATCAAAATCGCCGTGACTTAAAACAATTGCGTCTAATTTCTCTAAATCAATATTTAATTTTTTTGCATTTTGCATAAAAATATCAGTTTGACCACAATCAAATAATATCTTTTTACCATAACATTCTATATATAATGATATTCCATGTTCATGTCCAAAATTTTCATTACTACATCTATTATCATTTAATGCTACAATTCTAACCATTTTAACCCCTCCCAATTCATTATTTCTTTAAAATTTATATCATAATTTAAACAGTATTACTAGTTGAAATATTCTTTAATGTTGCCCTTAATCCCTTATAACTTCCTTCTACAGATATATTTGCAAAATTAGTCAAACCAATTATACTATTTTTTCTTTGTTCATCTAATTCTTTTTTTCTAATAAATTTAGTTTGATTTTTGATTTTAGACTTAATTTTATTTGGTATCACTAATCTATTGTTAGGATCAATTACAAAGCCTGTTACTTTCTTAAATTCATTTACACTATATCTTATAGTTTTTTCTTTACTTAAATTGTGCTTGTGTTTTTTTATAATTCTTTTTATTTCGGATTCTTCTTTTTTTGTAATATATCTATTTGATGATGATATAGTGATGTCGTCTACATATATTGAACATTGCAATTTATGTTTTTTAGTATATTCAATAATCTTATCAAACATATCTATATTAGCCAAATAAGATAAAATTTGACTAGTTGGTGTCCCTGAAGGTAAATGATTTGTATTTTTTATTTTCTTTCTCTTTAAAAAATCATATACTTCATAATCTATTTCTACATCTTCTTTTTCATAATTGACCGTAACTATATCTGTACAAATCGATGATACATCTGAACTCATTTTCAATTTATCTTTAAAAAATTCATATATATTATTTCTGTGAGTGTTAGGAAAAAATTTACTCATATCTAATTTCAGCATATATTTACAATTAATATGATATATTGCATTGCCAAATGCAGATCTGCCTTTAATTCCTGAAAACACATACTGCGGAAAGTCTAATTGATATAATTTATATAAAATGTTTCTTTGTATCTTCTTTAATTCTTCGCTTGGCTTTTCTAATAGTCTTTTTTTATCCTTTATACATACTTTATACTTATATAATTCTTCATTTAATTTATTTTCATCTATATGTAATAAAATAAATAAATCTCTTTTTCTTTTTATCTTATATAATTCGCAATTTTTAAAATTCATATTTCATTTTCCTTTTATAAGTACACTTATATATAAAAATATATTTATAAAAAGAAAAGTTTAATTAGTTTTTAGTGAAAAATTTAATAGCATATTCTTTTATGTCTTTACTTTTTTTGATAATAAATTTAGCATTTACTATAATTCCAAAACCTATAATAAATTTCACTAAACTCATTATCGATTCTTCACTATAACCACAAGCTTTCCCAACTAACATTACTACAATTACTAAAACAATTTGTTCTGGAATCTTCATAATCGTTACACCTCCTTTTTTTAGATTAGAACTTATTTAATAATAAATAAGCGCCCCTCTGTCTTCTAATCTTGGAAAGTGTACAGCTTGTTTGTGGTTCCTAATTAAATTTTCAAGGAAGAGCCCCTCATTGGACAATAAATCGTACAATTAAGTATTATTATCTATCATAATCTCTATAACATTACATAGTTCATCTTGTCCTGTCCTAATATGGGCTCTTTCAGTGTGTATTTCTATCTATAATATGTACTTTTATAGTCAGTCCACACTAAAGAATGCGGGAATAACATTTTTTTAGTTGTTCCTTCACTATTTCTAGCCAAACAGGGGCTAATTTCGAGCCTTGTTGGGAATAATTTTATTATACATTGCTTAATTTTTAATGTCAATATTCCAATCTTGTATTTTATTTGTCTCATATTTTATATTTCATTAAATAAATATAATGCAATTTGATTTTGGTCTTCTTTTGATATTTCCATTATTTTAGCCATTGCAAATGTTATGATAGGGTATTTGCTATAATTAATTATAGTCGTTTTATAGTCTTCATCAATTTCTTTTAGTCTATTATTGAATCTTTTATACATTTCTGGTTTATTATACTTTAGATTAGTATAATTGCTTTCACTCATCCTTATTGCTAGTCTTAATTTATCTTTAATATCCATTCTATCAATTATAGATATTACATCGTTTATTTTATCTTTATCCATAGTTATCCTCCTAATTCAAATTATAATCATTTTTATGTTTTTCTTTTTTAGCTTGTATTTCAGCAAGTTCTCCATTTGTTAATACTTTTCTTCTTGGGTTATGTACTATATCTGAATCATTATCATCAAATATTTCGCTTCTTTCTAAATCTTCTGCAACTATAGTATAACTTCGATTCTCTTCTGGAATATTTTCAAATTCTTCATCAAATACCTTTGTTTGAAATCTTCTAATTAGTCTTCTCCAAAAGTCTTTAAAGCCACTTAATTCGGCTTTTACTTTATCTAAAACACTTTCTAATTTGCTGATTTTTTCTGTTTTAAACTCTAGTTCTTCCTTCAAATCTGCAATAGTTTCATCTTTTTCCTTATTACTATAATATAATTTATCTCTTTCATCTTCCAAATCTTTATAGTTTTTTTCTACCTTCTCAATAGTCACATTTAAATCATTTACACTTCTAACTGTCTTATTAGTATTACTTACTTCTTTAACAAAATCTTTTATTTCTTGGACATCCTCGCTTGAAATAACCATATTATTTTTATTCATTACAGTAGGTTTTAAATTATCTAATATTTCATTTATATTTTTACTAGAATTATCTAATTTTTCAGTTTGTTTATTTGCTTTAGCAAGTCTTTGTTCATTTTTTTCTAATTGTTTCTTTAGTTCTTTATATCCACTCATATCTTTAACATTAATATCTTGATTTCTGCCTTTTTGCTTTGTCTTGAGTTCAGCAGTTTGCTCATAAAACTTATTAAACGACTTTATACATTTTTTTCGCATTTCATCTTGAATTCTAGTTAAAGACTCTTTTGTAAATATTTTTGATTTAGCAACTTGTTTTTTCATACCTCGTTTATTATTATCGCTTATTGGTAGTCCTATTAGGTGCATATGGGGAGAGGTTTCATCAAAGTGTATTACTGCATTTGCTACTTTAAATTGTGGTACAACTTTCATTAAATCTTCTACTTGTTCTTTATATACATCAACCATTTTTAGTCTATAATTCATATCTTTATCGTTCCAATAGTCCATATCTCCAAGTTCTATTATAAATTCACAAGCTAAATCCCATAGCTTACTATCTGATATATGGTCAAAGTAATTATTTATTTTTCTATCTTCACGAGTTTGTTTTGCGTTATATTCTAATCTTGATTGTTCAAATTCTTGAAGATATAAATTCTGTACATCTTTATACAAATTATTTGTTCCAAAAACTATTTCAATTTCGTGTGCTTTACGATCGTAATCTCTTAAATTATGCTTATTAGCTTTTGATAATCCAGCCTTACTTTGTATTGCATTATTAGAAAAAGATGTTGCACCTGATGGATTACTTTTTGCAATTCCTTTTGCTTTTGTTGTTCTATTTTTATCACTGCCCAAGTGGATAGAATATGCTAATTGTGCACTCATTTTTTCTCCTTTCTTCGTAGTTTTGCTTATATAATCTTCGTAGAATTTACAAAGAATTAGCGAATAGATAAATAAAATTTGTTTTGCTTTTTACAAATTTTATTTAGATATTTTTCATAAAAACGAGTTGTAAAATGAAATTTTACAACTCGTTTTTGATGAAAAGATAAGCTAATTCGATGCCTCGCAGAGCCCCCGTAGTTTTGATACTTGTCAAAACTACTAGGGGGTTAGGAATTTTGTCTTTAGACAAATTCCTGCTCCGTAGCAATTCTAAAAAGCTACTTTAGATTAGCTTAATCTTCGGAGCTAACTTCTTTATTTTCTTCGGAGAATTTTACAGGCTTTACTTCAATTTCTACTGGCTCATCTTTCTTATATGTAACTGTCATATCATTTACATCTGGTATAGCATTAAAGTATGGCTCAATATTTTCTATATTTTCTACTTTGAATTCATCATCTCCATCAATATAAATTATTCCAAATCGATATTCTTTCATTTTATTATCTGGATCTAATTTATAATAATCTTCTAATGGAAATACTCTAACAATAGCACTATTGTTTTCAGCAAAATTAAAATAAAACATTTGCTTTTGTAAATAATATGTTGCCTCTGCAAAATGAACATCATATTATTGTTGTAACCTCATTATTATTTCTCCAAATTCTTCTTCTGGTAAATAATTACTAAATCTAACACTTCCTAGTACATTTCCTAATAGCATTGGTTTTGTTGTGTCAATATACCCATTATCGTATAATTCCTGGCATGGTTTACAAATTGATTCTCTAAAGTTTATTTGTTTTACAACTACTTCCTTACCAACTAAAGCAAGTTCTATATCATCTACATACCTCATTATTACATCTGCTTGTTCTTCTCTTGTATAATCTTTCCACATTTTAGTTCTTTCTTGATATTCTTTATTAAGTTTAAGCCTATTTATATAATCAATATCTCTTTTTAATAAAATATCTTTTGGTGTAAATTTTAATTCTTCTATTGAATCTGTTTCATTTAGTTTGCTTTCTAATTCTGTTATTGCTTTTTCTACAATATGTTTTTCTTCTTTATATTCTTTCACATCAAATGCACCATTAATATATGCTTTCTTTATTCTTTCTAACTTGTTGGTTTGATTTATTATCTCTTTTTGCAATTGTTCTTTTGGCTCATCAAATTTTTGCTTTAGCATTGGCAAAAAGAATTGATTTACAACTGAATCATATTGTACTAGTTCTTCTATAAACTGACTAAAATAGTCATTTATAGTATTCTCTTTAAATTCAATTTTACAGTCATTACAATAATAGTAATAATATGTGTTATTGTTTTTCTTTGTTGTTGCTTTACCACCTAAAATTCTGTTACATTTAGGACATTTTAGTTTCTGCAAATATAAATATGTTAGAGTTCTTTTATAACTTCTAGAATTTTTCTTTTTCTGCACTTGGCATTCTTCCCACATTTCTTTTGAAATAATTGCTGGTGCAACATTTTCATAGTAGGTTGGATGCTTTGTTCTTTTTCCGTGAATGAAATCTCCTTTATATATTTCATTTTCTAAAATAGAAAGTATGGTTGCATCTCTCCAATTTTCTCTACCTAGAACTTTTTCACTATTGAATAAATTACTTATTTTTTGATATGAATAACCTTCATAATATAAATTAAATATTCTTACTACTACATCTTTTGTAGAATAATCTATTACTAGTTTTTTATCTTCTCTTTTATACCCTAATGGTTCTTTATGTGGTATATGTCCTTGTTTTATTGCTCCTGCCATTCCTATTTTTGTTCTTTCACTAGTTCTTTCTATTTCATTTTGGCTTACACTCATAAGTAGTCTTGAAATCATTTTTCCATTTGCTGTTGTAGTATTTACTTCATCATTTGCACAATCTAAATATGCATCATTTTCATCTAAAAAGGTTATTAGATTTTCCCAATCATAAATACTTCTTGTTATTCTATCTAGCTTTAAAGCAATTATTGTATTTATCTTTTTAGATTTAATATCTTCTTTTAATCTTTCAAACTCTGGTCTATGATTACCAGTCTTTGCACTAATTCCTGCATCTTGATAATAGTCTATAATTTCATATCCTTTAAATTTGCAAAAAGCTTCTAATCTTTCTTTTTGCTCTGGTAGGCTAAAGCCTTCTCGAGCTTGATCTTCTGTTGATACTCTCATATACAAGCCACATTTTTTCTTATCTTCCTTCAATTCGCCAAACCTCCTTAACAAAAAAGAGACATCAAAAGTACATATTAGTACATTTGACATCTCTTGAATTTATTTATCCCAAAATATAGTTTTCTAAAAATCATATCACCAACTCCTGTTTTGTGATAAACATAAATGGTTTACAATGAGTATTATATCACAATTTTCAGAAATGTCAATTATTTACAAATTACATACTTTTTAAGTATTCTTCTAATTCAGATAGTTTTATCTTTTTTGCAAGATTAGAAATATACACATCATTAGAATAATTAAATATTAAAAATGTAGTATTCTTTATAATTACTCTATGAGGCTCTATATAGGAAAGGTTTGTTTTTTCTATTTTTCTAATACTACCATTAAGAAATATAGGCTTTACTTTAGCAAACTGACATATAAACTCTAACCTCTGTTTTAGACTTTCCTCAAATTGCAATTTTTCCTTAATTATCTTCATATCAAACACCATCCTTTCTGGATGATATTTTGCAATAAAAAAAATACCATCCTTTTCAGAATGATATTCATATCTCCGTTCTAGTTCGAACAGATTTAACAATGGTTGGGCTGGCTAGATTCGAACTAGCGCATGCCAGAGTCAAAGTCTGGTGCCTTACCGCTTGGCTACAGCCCATTATACTGGGGTGGAAGATGGGACTCGAACCCACGGCCTCTAGTGCCACAAACTAGCGCTCTAACCAACTGAGCTACATCCACCATATGCATTTTTTCAAATGCATATATAATTTTAAACTATTTTTTTAGTATTGTCAACATTTTCTTTAACTTTTTATTATAAGTTTAATACATTCCTTCCATTCCTGATGGCTCATTATGTCCACAATTGCATTCTTTTTCTTCCTTTTTATCTGTTACTATACTTTCTGTCGTTAATATCATTGAAGCAACTGAAACTGCATTTTGAAGTGCACTACGAGATACCTTAGTTGGATCAACAATTCCAGCTTTTTTCATGTCTACATATTCTTCTGTTGCTGCATTAAATCCTATTCCAGTTTCTCTTTTCTTTACTTCATTTACTATTATTGCAGGCTCTAATCCAGCATTTATGCTTATTTGTCTTATTGGTTCTTCTAATGCTCTTAATATGATCTTTCCACCTATTTTTTCGTCTGCATCTAACCTTTCAACTGCTTTTTCAACTTTTGGCATTACATTAATATATGCTGTTCCACCACCAGCTACAATACCTTCTTCAACTGCTGCTTTTGTCGCAGATAAAGCATCTTCTATTCTTAATTTTTTCTCTTTCATTTCTATTTCTGTTGCAGCACCTACACCTATTACTGCTACGCCACCTGCTATTTTAGCTAATCTTTCTTGCAAATTTTCTTTTTCAAATTCACTTTTTTCTTCATTTAATTGTGCTCTTATTTGTGCCACTCTATCTGCTATTTGTTGTTTATCTCCCATTCCATCTACTATAATTGTATTTTCTTTTTGTACTTTAATTTGCTTTGCTCTACCTAATTGTTCTACTTTTGTATCTTTTAGTTCTAATCCTAAATCAGATGTTATAACTTCTCCACCTGTTAATATAGCAATATCTTGCAACATTGCTTTTCTTTTATCTCCATATCCAGGAGCTTTAACTGCTACAACATTTATTACACCTCTTAATTTGTTTAAAATCAATGTAGATAAAGCTTCTCCCTCTATATCATCACATATTATTACTAATTTACCAGATTGTTGCATTAATGCTTCTAATAATGGTAATATTTCTTGAATATTGCTTATTTTTTTGTCTGTTATTAATATGTATGGATTATCTATAACTGCCTCCATTTTTTCTGTGTCTGTTACCATATATGGAGACACATAACCTTTGTCAAATTGCATACCTTCTACAACATTCAACTCTGTATTTGAAGTTTTTGATTCTTCTATTGTAATAACCCCATCTTTTGAAACTTTTTCCATTGCATCTGAGATTAGTTCTCCTATTTCTCTATTATTTGCAGATATGCTTGCAACTCTTGCAATATCTTCTTTGCCATTTACTACTGAACTAATTTCTTTTAATCCATCTACTGCAACTTTTACAGCTTTATCCATTCCTCTTTTTATTGCCATTGGATCTCCACCTGCTGCAACGTTTTTAACACCCTCTCTAATCATGCTTTGAGCAAGTACCATAGCAGTAGTTGTTCCATCTCCTGCAACATCATTTGTTTTTATAGAAACTTCTTTAACCAATCCTGCTCCCATATTTTCAAATGGATCATCAAGTTCTATTTCTTTTGCAATTGTCACACCATCATTTGTAATTAGTGGTGAGCCAAATTTTTTATCTAAAACAACATTTCTTCCTTTTGGTCCAAGTGTTACTTTTACAGTATCTGCAATTTTATTCACACCACTTAATAAACTCTTTCTAGCATCTTCTCCAAATTTAATTTCTTTTGCCATTTTATATTACCTCCTAATTTATATTTTAGATATTAATCATCTGCTTTTTTACTCTACTATTGCTAATATATCTTCTTGTCTTACTATTATAAGTTCTTCTCCTTCGTATTTTATAGTTGTTCCTGCATAGCTGTTTATAACAACCTTGTCTCCTTTTTTTACACACATCTCTTTTCTCTTTCCGTCTTTTTCTTCTCCTGGTCCTACCTCTAAAACGGTCGCAATTTGAGATTTTTCTTGAGCATTTCCTGCTAGAATAATTCCACTTTTAGTTGTTTCTTCTTTTTCTAGCATTTTAATTATAACTCTGTCTCCTAATGGTTTTAACATTAATATTACCTCCTTCAAAATACTTAGTTATATAATATGCTAATTCATATATTGTAATGCCTAACTCTTGTTAAGGTGTGTCCTTACAATGACAGAATATCATAAAAAGAACATCCCAAAACCGTCAAATAAATTAGCAGTCTCTTTTCAAGACTGCTAATAATTTATACCCTTTTTTCTCAATTGTCAATACTTTATTTTAAAATTCACATAACTTTCACAAAATTTGTTTAAAAGGGTGTCCCAAATTGGTAAAACGGGACAATTAGGGACTGTCCCTAATTGAGCATTAGTTGTGGGTCTAGGTATTCGTCATCTTTTATTATTTCAAAATGTAGATGTGGGTCATCTAATACTTCAAATGTGCTTGTTGTTCCTACTGTTCCTATTGTTTGTCCTTGTTCTACATTTTCCCCTACTACTACAAATTCTGTTGATAATAGATTTGCATATACTGTTTTATATCCACTTGTGTGCTCTATTACTATTGTTAATCCATATCGTGGATCATTTTTTATATATTTTACCGTTCCTGCTGCCGATGATTTTACTACTGTTGTTTTGTCTGCTTTTATATCTATACCATAATGTGTAATCCATTCTCCTAAGGTATCTGAATATACTAAATTATTTTTAGCAAATTCTTTTATTATTTCTCCTTCTACTGGCTTTGTAAAGCTAGGTATATCTGGTTTTGTTTCTTCTGGCTTAGTATTTGTCGTTACTGTTTCTTCTGCTTTTGATGTTTCTTCTTGTTTTTTTATTTCTTCTTGTCTTTCTTCTTGTATTTTTTCTTCTATGTTGCTTGTATTTATTGCTATTTTCTTTGTTTCTTCTTTATTATTTTTCTCTCTTATTTCATCATCTTTTATTTCTGTCTCCATTTCTGTACTAACTCTCTCCGAATTATATTCGTCTATTATATTGGTATCAAATTTACTAAGTTGTGTATCTTTTTGCTTGCTATACATAAAAGATGTAATAATAAAGGCTATTAATAATATTGAAAATATACTTCCTGTTATAAATAACATTTTCTTTATATTTGCTTCTCTCATTTTTCTTCCTCCTTAATTATTGTTTTTATAATTATTTACATTATTGAGAAAAATATACAAAAAAATGTTATATGTTTTGTATTTCAACACCTGAATAATAATGTTTTATTATTTCTTCGTAATTTTTTCCTTCCTTTGCCAAGCTATCTGCTCCTGTCTGACTCATTCCTACTCCATGTCCATATCCTATTACTTCAAATTTGATATCATTTTCATTAATTACTATCTTAAAATTTGCAGACTTTAATCCAAATATATTTCTTACTTCTACACCTGACAAATTTAAATTTCCTATTTTTAGATTTTTTACTCTATTTCCTTCTGTATATTCTGTTATTTTTATACAATCCTCTTTGCTAAAATCAATAAAAAAATCACTATGTTTTTCTTTTATTTTATTTTTAAGTTCTTCCTTTGTTATGGTAATTTCTGAACTATATTGACTATATGCATCTTCGCCTGCTGTAGCTACTGTTTGCAAATATGGATAATTGTTTCCTCCCCATACGTTTACTGGTGACTCTGTTGCACCTCCACTATTAGCATGAAAAAATGCATTTATTGGATTTCCATCATATGTTATAATTTTACCTTTAGTTGAATTTACAGCTTCCTTAATTTTATTCCAATATTCATTTCTATTTTTTTCGTCCCATTTTTGTAATCTATCTTCTTTTGATATCCATGCCTGACAACAAGTAGAGTTATCACATATGTCAGCTTCTCCATGCTTATTATCATTATTGTTAATTTTGTATATTGTATATGTTCTTGCTGCTACAGTCTGTGCTTTTAAGGCTTCTATCTCAAAACTTGCTGGCATTTCACTTGATACTACCCCATATAAATATTCATCTATTTCAATCTCTTCTATTGAGTTTGTTTTCTCATGTAATAGCTTTATTTTGCTATATTTTGTATAATTATATTCATTATTTTCTTCACTTTTATCTATTTTTTTTCCTTCATCCTCTACAATATTTCCATTAGTTGTTTCTATTTTTCTATTTGTAAAAATAATAGGAATTACCATACAAATAAAAATTAAGAATAACATATATGCTAATATCTTTCTCATAACTCCACTCCTACTTACATATTTTTCTTTTCATTGTTTCGAGTATTTGTTTTTCTAATCTTGATACTTGCACTTGTGTTATTCCTAATACTTTTGCTACTTCTGATTGTGTCTTGTTTTTATAATATCTCAATAAAATTATTTGTTTTTCTCGTTTTCCTAATCCCTCGATTAATTGCTTTATAGCCAATTTATTTATTATCTGACCTTCTTCATCTATGTTTGTACTTAATTTATCTAAAATACTAATTTCATCTCCATCTTTGCAATATGCTGCACTGTGAATTGATTCTACAGGATTAAAGGTCTCCATTGCTAAAGTTATCTCCTCTTTTGAAGTTTTCAGTATTTTAGCGATTTCTTCTATTTTTATGTCCTTTCCATTTTTTTGTATATACTGTTTTTGAACCTCTATTACTTTATATGCTAATTCTTTTATACTTCTACTAACCTTTACTGGTCCATCATCTCTTATAAATCTTTTTATTTCTCCTAATATATATGGAACCGCATATGTAGATAATCTAACCTCAAAACTTGGATCAAACTTTTTTATACACTTTATAAATCCAATTACTGCTATTTGGTATAAATCCTCTACTTCATATCCTCTATCTTTAAACCTATTTATAATACTCCATATAAGTCCTTTATTATTGCTAATTAAATCTTCCATTGCTTTTTCGTCACCATTTTGAGCAGCTATAATGTCTTGTATGTTGTTATCATATTTTTCGTACATAAATGTTTTTATCTTCCTCCCATATTCGTAATTTCCACTCCTTCTTGTTCTGCCTCTTCATCCTTTTTTATTATTTTTTTCATGACTACTTTTGTACCAATTCCTAATACTGATTCAATATGTACCTCATCCATAAAGCTCTCCATAATAGTGAATCCCATACCTGACCTTTCTAAATTTGCTTTTGTAGTATATAATGGCTTTCTTGCAATTTCTATATTTTCTATTCCTTTGCCTGTATCTGCTATTTCTATTTCTATAGTATTCGCGAAAAGCCTTGCAACAATTTTAATAATTCCCTCCTTGTCTTCATATCCATGTATTATGCAATTTGTTACTGCTTCTGAAACAGCAGTTTTTATATCTGCTAACTCTTCTATAGTTGGATCAAGTTGTGATGCGAAAGCTGCAACTGTTATACGTGCAAAAGCCTCATTGTTCGATTTACTTAAAAATTCTAATTTCATTTCATTATCATATAAACTATGCATATACCTCTCCCTCTTCTAATTTTATTATTTTTGTAATCCCACTCATTTCAAAAACTTTTCTTATACTTCTACTTACATTTTTTATTTCTAATTCTCCTCCTAGCATTTTTATAATTTTGTACCTTCCTATTATCATTCCTATTCCTGCACTATCCATAAAAGAAACTTTATCAAAATTAAATATAACTTTTCTAGGCATATATCTGGTAATTTCATTATCTATTTTCCTCCTTAATTTTTCGGTAGTATGATGGTCTATTTCTGCTATTATCTTTACTATCAACAGCTTGTCCTCTTTTATATATTCAAATTCCAAATTTATTCCCCCTTACTTTTTAATTTATTATTATTATACATTCATTTCCATTTTTTTCCTAGAGCGAAACTTTAGAAGTTTTGACGATTTTTGGGAAGTATTCGACATTTTAGAACAACAATAAACTTTGTTCACAGCTTTTTTTCTGTGTAATGCTTATGTAAGCTTTTTATATGCAATAAAAAAAGGGGAATACATTTCCCCTATACGCTTCGTACGAGTACGAGTATTATTCTCCTTATTGTTTCTTTCCGTTGCATGTGACCTTATACCTATGGTCGCTTTTCTACTTTATTTGAATTCAATTAAGAATCCTATATATAGTATAGCGCAATTAACATAATTTAGTAAGTTTTGTCAACCTTTCTTCGACATTTCTTAGCATTTCTTCATATTTAACTAATTTTTCTTTTTCTTCTTCTATTTTATTTTCTGGCGCTTTATTTATAAATCCTGGGTTAGATAACATTTTTGTTGCTCTTTCCACTTCTGCTTCTAATTTTTGTTGCTCATTTTGTAATCTTTTCTGTTCTTCTTCTAAATTTACTAATTCTTCAAATGGAAGATAAGCTTCTAATCCATCATTTAATACAGAAATGGCATTTTGTGGTATATTTTCTTTGTTTTCTTGTACTACTATTTTATCTGCAAATCCTAGTTTTTTTATAAATTCTTGTGAGGAACTAATAATATTTTTATAATCTTTTGTTACAAATATTAACGTAGATTTTTTCGCTGGATGTACATTCATATTAGTTCTTACATTTCTTATTCCTACTATTATTTGTTTTATTTTTTCTATTTGTTCCTCTTCTTGCTCAAAGTTAAATTCTTCTTTATATTCTGGCCATTTTGAAATCATTATGCTTTCATCATAATTATATAATTTTGTATATATTTCCTCCGTTACAAATGGCATAATTGGATGCAATAACTTTAAGCTATCTCCCAAAACTTTATTTAATGTATACTGAGCTGCTTTTCTTGTTTTGCATTCTTTATTATATAATCGAGGTTTTACAATTTCTATATACCAGTCGCAAAATTCTCCCCATATAAAGTCATATGTTTTTTGAACCCATACACCTAGGTCATAATTATCTAAATTGATGGTCGCCTCTTTTATTAATTCATTTAATTTAGATAAAATCCATTTATCCTCATAGCACAAATCTTTTGGTACTGCATTATAATCTATTTCTTCTAAATTTCCTAATACAAATTTAGAAGCATTCCACAATTTATTTGCAAAATTTGCTGCCGATTCTAGTTTTTCCGGCATATATCTTATATCATTTCCTGGTGATATTCCTAAAACTAATGAAAACCTTAATGCATCTGTACCATATTTTTCTATTATTTCTAGTGGATCTATTCCATTTCCTAAACTTTTAGACATTTTTCTGCCCAAACTATCTCTAACAATTCCATGTATAAATACATCTTTAAATGGTACCTGTCCTGTATGCTCTATTGCTGAAAATATCATTCTTGCAACCCAGAAAAATATAATGTCATATCCTGTGACTAATGTTGAAGTTGGGTAAAAATATTTTAAATCTTCTGTTTGTTCTGGCCACCCCAATGTTGAAAAAGGCCAAAGCGCTGAACTAAACCATGTATCTAATGTATCTTCATCTTGTTCAAAATCTGTATTACCACATCTTTCGCACTTTTGTGGAGTATTTTCTGCTACCTCAATATTGTTGCATTTTGTACAGTAATATGCTGGTATTCTATGCCCCCACCAAAGTTGACGTGATATACACCAATCTTGTATATTCTCCATCCAATTATAATATGTTTTATCAAATCTTTCTGGTATAAATCTTGTTTTTCCTTCTTTTACTGCTTCTATTGCTGGTTTAGCTATTGGCTCCATTTTTACAAACCATTGCTCTGAAATCTTTGGTTCTATTGTGTGATGGCATCTGTAGCATTTACCTACATTATGTATATAATCCTCTATTTTAACCAATGCACCAATTTCTTCTAATTTTTTTACTATCTCTTTTCTCGCCTCATATATATCCATACCTTCATATTCTGGTATTAGATTTCCCATCTTCCAATTTTTATCAAATACCTCTATTATCTCTAGATTATGTTTTTTACCTGCTTCATAATCATTTAAATCATGTGCTGGTGTAAGTTTTACTGCACCTGTTCCAAATTCTTTCTCTACAAATTCATCTGCAATTATTGGAATTTCTTTATTCATTATAGGAAGTATTACTGTTTTTCCTATTAATTCCTTATATCTTTCATCCTCTGGGTGAACTGCAACTCCTGTATCCCCTAACATTGTTTCTGGTCTTGTTGTAGCAACAATTATATATTTATTTTCATCTTTTACTTTATATCTAATATACCACAAATGAGTTGTTTCTTCTTCATATTCTACTTCTGCATCTGAAATTGATGTATTACAAAAAGGACACCAGTTTATCATTCTTTTTCCTTTATATATTAATCCTTTTTCATACAACTTTATAAAAACATAATTAACTGCTTTTGATAAACCTTCATCCATTGTAAATCTTTCACGAGACCAATCACATGAACATCCCAACTTCTTTAATTGGTTTAAAATTGTTCCACCATATTCTTTTTTCCAAGCCCAGGCTTTATCCAAAAATTCTTCTCTTGTTAAGTCCTTTTTATCAATCCCTTCTTGTCTTAACTTTTCTACTATTTTTAGTTCAGTTGCTATAGCAGCATGATCTGTTCCTGGAATCCATAAACAGTTATATCCCTTCATCCTTTTATATCTTATTAAAACATCTTGAAGAGTTTCATCTAATGCATGTCCCATATGTAATTTCCCTGTAATATTGGGTGGTGGCATTACTATTGTATATGGTTCTTTTGTTCTATCTTCACTTGGCTTAAAATATTCCTTTTCCTCCCAATTTTTATAAATTTTTTCTTCAAAATCTTTTGGATTAAATTTATCATTTAATTTATGCTCCTTCATATTCTTTTCTCCTTTCTTTATAACAAAAAGCCTCACCCATAAATAAGGGTGAGGCTCTATCTCACGGTACCACCTTAATTTGCAAAACAAGCTTGCATCTTAATTAGCCTTTAACGTTGCCTAAACGAATATACCTACTTAATTTCAATATATTAACTCCAAAGCTACCTTCAATTTCCTTTTCTATATAAGAATTCTCAGCGCATTCATTCTTATTCTCTGTTTAGCAGTAAAACCTACTCTTCTTTTTCAATGTTTTTTCTTGTAATTTTTATTATATATTAACACAATTATAATTTAATTTCAACTGTTTTTTTCAAAGGGTGTCCCAAATTGAGCAAATGGGACAATTAGGGACTGTCCCTAATTGAGCAATGTTGTTACTGCTCCTGATATTGATAATAAAAATCCTACTATTTTTAAACCTAATGTAGCTTCATTTTGGTCTCCGAAGCTGAAGGTTTTTTTAGTTATTTTTCTTGCATCATATATTAGAATTACTCCTACTGATACTAGTGTTAGTCCTATTATTTTTAATATTATTTTCCCCATTTTTTTCTTCCTTTCGTTAAAAAAATTCAACTGTATATTTACATTCAAAGGTTTGTTTTGGTTTTAGCGAAATTAAGTCTTGCTTTTGTGTAAATACTCCTGAACTTTTTACATTATCTGCTGTTGAATACCATGGTTCTATACATATAAATGGTGCATTTGGCTTTGACCATATTGCTAAATATGGGAAATCTGTAAAGTCCATTGTTAATATAGTTTTATTTTGTTCTTTATTTTTTAGACTTACCCTTTTAGATGTAATTCCCTTCATTATTATTGCATCATTCTTAAAAGAATTTTCATCTATTAATATTTTTCTTTTATCTGTTAAAATATCTTTTGCGTACTCTGTACCTATTAGTCCATCCACTAAATACAAAAAGTGTAATTTTTCTTCATCTTCTTCAAATTCTATATAATAATTACCTTTTTTCAGTTGTTCTAAATCAATTTTAAATGCAGGATGCCCTCCTATTCCAAATGGCATATTGGTTATCCCTGTATTTATTACTTTATATATTGTTGTCAATTTATTTCCATCTATTCTATATGTTGCATATAACTCAAAGTCATATGGATATCTTGAAAGTGTGTATTTATTACTTTTTAACATATATGAGTGAAAATTATCTAATTTAGTTAGTGGTTCGAATTCTAAATCTCTTGCAAACCCATGCTGTGGCATTTCATAAGTTCTTCCGCCTATTATAGTTTGATTTTTCTTTAGCTTTCCTACTACTGGAAATAATATTGGTGAATGTCTTTGCCAGTATATTTTTCCGTTTTCATCCACACAATCTTTTCCTTGATGTATTTTTTCTTCTCCATTTAGCTTAAAACTTATTAATTCTCCACCAAATTTCGAGGTTAACATTTGTGCCTGCATTTTTCCACCTCCAAAATTAATTATATATTAATTTCTTTATAATTTTATCATTTTTTAGCAATTTAATCAATAGTTTGGGCTCAAGTTGTTTTACTATAAAACCAGTAATATAAAAGATGCCAGAAAAATTCCAGCATCTTTGGTCATTACACAATTACCGCATACGGTAATTTTATCCTTTGCTCCAAATATGGATACATGGAGTTAAGGAATTCAAAGCCTTTGTAATGCTTTTTTAAAGCTTTTACTGTTTCTAATGCCTGCACAATATTTTCCCTAAATGCTTTCTGCACAAACTTCATATTTCTAAGTATGGCATCAACATCTCTCTTGTCTGGACATATGCTTATGCAACATCCCATAAAATCTGTGAAGAATGCTGTTCGTTCTCCTACATCACAAAACCATTCATACCATTCTGCAGTATCTATGATTCTGGGCTTTTGATCCCTTAGTCTTTTCCAGAAGTTTTGAATATCCTTCTCTCTTTCCTCTCTTATCAGCCTCCTGTATGTATATTCACGTGTAGCCTGCCAATATGCTAAAGCAAATAGCCTAGCCGACTCTTTTGGTTTTTTGTAATTCATTTTATTTAAACCTATGTTAAACCGAATCACTTGTTCACCATCTTCCACTTCAATATTCACACTGTTACAGTATTTACATACCTGTTTTTCATCTACTTTACATAAATACTGCATACCTATTGCCCTTATCTGGTTAAAACTTGAACAATTTTGAAATCGTAAAGTTTGAGTCTTTTGATTCCAAATTACAGCAGGCATAGTTAAGTCAGCATCAAGTAAATCATCCTCTAAATTGATGTCTTCTATATCGAAGTATTCCATGTTTTCACCAATTTCATTGGTGGCTGTTCTCTCTTCTTGCATAATAAATCCTCTTTTCTTATTTTTTCTTTTGTACAAAATAGACCTACGCAAAGGTTATTGCCCGTACTACTATATTTTACACTAATTTACATAAAAAGTCAAGATTGTTGATATGCTAAACTTGTTATGTTATAATAAATTAGTAAATTACTAAAAGGAGCATTTTATGTTAGATAAATTAGAATATTCAGAGATTATTAAATTGATTAGCAATTATTGTAAAACATATATAGGTAAAGAGACTGTTTTAAAATTAAGTCCTTGTTTTGATTCTGATGAAGTTAGCCACTTGCTTGAAGAAACTACAGAAGCAATGGATATTAGTATTAAAAAGTCTAATATCCCTGTTTGTGAAATTCCTAATATTGATATTTGGATTAAACAATTAGAAAGTACCAACGTTTTATCTGCCAAAGCACTAATTGATGTTGCTACTATTTTGAAGGTATCACGTGAATTAAAGGAGTTTTTCTTTAAAGATCCTAGTTTTAATACTAATAGCTTTTCTATTTTATTTGATTATTTTAATTCTTTATATGTTAATAAAAATATTGAAAGCACAATTTTCGAGAAAATATTAGATGAAAATACTATTGCAGACAATGCCTCTCCTAAACTTTCATCTATAAGAAAAAACAAGAAAAAAGCTGAGCAAGCGATTCGAGATAAACTTGATTCTATCATTCATTCTAGTAGTTATTCTAAATATTTAATGGAGCCTATTGTTACCATTAGAAATGATAGATTTGTTATTCCGTTAAAACAAGAATATAGAAACATGATTAAAGGATTTATTCATGATATTTCTAGTAGTGGCTCTACTGTATATATAGAACCTTTGGCAATTTTTGAAATTAATAATGAAATTAATAATCTTAAAATAGAGGAAAATATAGAAATTGAAAAAATATTGCAGAATTTATCTATTTTACTTTATAAATATACAAATGAATTGAAAAATAACGTAATTTTAATTGGTAAATTAGATGTTTTATCTGCCAAAGTTTTATACTCTAAAAGTATTGATGGCATAAAACCAACATTGAATACTCAAAAGTATATAAATTTAATAGCTGCTAGACATCCTTTAATAGATAAAAACAATGTTGTTCCTATTAATATTGCATTAGGGAAAAATTTTAATAGCTTAATAATTACTGGTCCAAATACTGGCGGAAAAACTGTTTCTTTAAAAACTACGGGGCTTCTTCTTTTAATGGCATATACTGGTTTATACATCCCTTGTAATGAAAATAGTTCTATTTGTGTATTCAAAAATATTTTTGCAGATATTGGAGATGAGCAAAGTATTAGTGAATCTTTAAGTACCTTTTCTTCTCATATGACAAATATTATTAATATAACTAACAATGCAAATGAAAATAGCTTAATTCTATTGGACGAACTCGGTTCTGGAACAGATCCTATTGAAGGTGCTAATTTGGCAATAAGTATTCTTAACTATTTTTACAATATGGGTTGTTTGGTCATTTCAACAACACATTACCAAGAGTTAAAGAATTATGCCTTAATTACAGATGGATTTGAAAATGCAAGTTCTGAATTTGATATTGAAAATTTAAGACCAACATATAAGTTGTTAATAGGTATTCCTGGAAAAAGCAATGCTTTTGCTATTAGTCAAAAACTCGGACTAAAGCAAGAAATTTTAGATAATGCTTATTCTTTATTAAAAGATGATAATATTCATATTGAAGATATTTTAAAAAATATTTATGATAATAAAATACAAATAGAATATGAAAAACAGGAAATTGATAAAAATTTAATGCAGATTCAAAATTTAAGAAAAGAATTAGAAAAAGAAAATAAAGATGTTAAGCAAAAGGAACAAGAATTAATTGAAAATGCTGAACTTGAAGCTAGAGAAATTATTCTTACTGCTAAAGATGAAGTTAATGAAATTATAAAAAAGCTAAATAATATTAATGGTGATTTAAAAACTGCTAATAATTTAAGAAACACATTAAATGATAAATTAAAACAATTTGATGTTAAAAAAATTGAAAATGGCAATTTGGAGAAAAAAGATATACAACTTGGTATGTTAGTAGAAGTTATTCCTTTTAATGCAACTGGAACTGTAATTAGTCTTCCTAATAAATCTAATGAAGTTCAGATTCAAATTGGTAATACTAAAATGAATATTAGTTTGTCTAATTTAAATAAAACAAAAAAAACCTTAACAAACGAAAACTTTTCTACTACTAAAGTAAATAGGAATAATGGTTCAAAATCTAAGTACATTTCTCCCGAAATAAATGTTATTGGTCAAAATGTTGATGAGGCTATTTATATTATTGATAAATATTTAGATGATTGTACTATTTCTAATATTTCTCCTATTAGAATAGTACATGGAAAAGGAACTGGCAAATTGCGTGAAGGAATACATGCTTTTTTGAAAAAACATCCACATGTAAAATCATTTAGATTAGGTACATTTGGTGAAGGTGAAATGGGCGTGACTGTAGTGGAATTGACTTAAAGTAAACCACTTTTTGCCATTTACAGTCTTTACTAAAATAATGCTGTCTTACTTTCATATATAAGAAAGGCATTTCGCTAAGTAAGCCTTCGAAGTAAGTGCAAAATACATGCCACTCGCTTTGCTTGGGCAAATTTAGGTAGCCTAACCTTGTTGTAATAGAAATATTTTTTTATTTTTCATAACATTCTCCTTCTTCAATACTTGACATTAATTTCATCAAAGTCAATCCCTTGTGGTCCATTTACATATCTACCTTGTCCTAACTGTGGCATCACAGAATGAGTTAATGTATCTGGATGGGCAAGTCCAAACGCGTGACCTATTTCATGATACACCGTTCCTGTTTTATTAAAGTCTGTTAATGTATCGAATACCGGAGAATTGAGTTCAATTTTGCACCAGTACCATTACTATATACCCACATGTTCATTGAATCATTAATTCTACTGTTATTTATTTTTTTATGACATTCTGTTATTTTTTTATAAATAATATCATTTTATACTTCTTATTATTGTCTATATCATACATGTATATATGTTGTTAATTAAAATTCATTGACAGATTTCGACTTTTTTCTATGTTCTATTACATTATTTATATGCAGGTTCTATTTACCATTTTATTGTATCCAAAAAATCACAGAAGTTTTTTTCCTTCTGTGATTTTTTATGACTCTTTTTAGAATGAATATCCATAATATTGTTGCATTATATAAGAATAATAATCAAAAACGTCTAGTGTTGTTGGCATTCCATAGTCTATACCAAATGTTTCTACTGTTATGCTTTTTATTATTGGTGGTTCTATTGGTTTATCTGATGCTATTGTATTTCCTTCTGAATCTTTTGGTGCCTCTGCATTTTCTTCTAACTCACTATCTCTATATACAACTTTGACATTTGCTATTTTTTCTACTACATCCATGCCTTCTATAACCTTTCCAAATGCTGCATATGTTCCATCTAAGCTTGTATTATTCGCTGTCATTATAAAAAATTGTGAACCTGCTGAATTATACCCTTTTTTTAATATTTCTGTTGATTGGTTTCCATAGCTTGCTCTCGCCATAGATACTACTCCAGTTTCGTGTTTTAATATATTATCATTATAGCCATTTGCAATGAATTCGCCTGGTATACAATATTCTTTGTCTTCTTCCTCTTTTACTTCTTTTAAATCACTTAATTTTGGTGAGCCTGTTCCATCTCCATTTTTAGAACCTCCTTGTATCATAAAGTCTGGTATAGTTCTGTGAAAATTAAGTCCATTGTAATATCCATTATTTGCAAGCTTTATAAAATTTGCAACTGTGTTTGGAGCCATATCTGGATATAACTCCATTTTTATTGTTCCATATCCTTCTACTTCCATTGTAGCTATTGGATTTTGTACTTGTAATGTTGCTTTTTTGTATATTCCATATCCTACGAAACCTATTCCTGCTACCACTAGTAAAATTACTAAAATTAATAAAATTCTAACAAATACTTTCATTTTTTCCTCCTATAAAATTAAATTATCAAAAACAAATTGTTCTTGCATTCTTTTTAATGATTGTTTAATGGTTCTTGCTCTTACTTCTCCTATTCCTTCAACCTCATCAAGTTGTGGAATATCTGCTGCCAATATATGTTGAAAAGATTTAAAAGATTTAACTAAATTATCTACTATATTACTTGGCATTCTTGGTATTTTATTAAGAACTCTGTATCCTCTTGTATAAACACCAACCTCATCATAATTTTCAAAATCTTGATATCCTAATATTTTCGCTATTTTATCTGACTTCATTAAGTCCTCATGGCTTAATTTTTCAATTTCCTCCAATACTTTTTCTGGTAATTTTTTCTTACTTGGAGATATATAATCTTTTATAATTAAAATTTCCTCTTCTTCTAAATCTCCTACTAATTCTTCTAACTGTATTTCTAAAAGTCTTCCTTCTGCACCTAATTCAAATATTGCTCTTTCTACTTCTTCAACCATTTTCCTTACCATTTCTGCTCTTTGTATTGCTATTATTACATTTTCTAAAGTAACAATATCATTAAATTCATATTCATTTAATAAACTTAATTTATTGTCAAACACTTTTTTATATTTTTCCACTGTTTGTAATGCCTGATTAGCTTTTGAAATAACTTTTGCAGTATCTTCTAATACATATCTCTCGTTTCCTTTAAATATTGTTATAATACTTCTTCTTTGAGAAATACTAATTACCAAAGCTCCTGTTTGTTTTGCTGTACGCTCTGCTGTCCTATGTCTAGTTCCAGTTTCTGTTGTTGTAATACTAGAATCTGGAATAAGTTGTGTATTGGCATATAAAATTTTTTTAAAATCTGCACTTAGTACAATAGCTCCATCCATTTTAGCCAATTCGTATAATCTTGATGAAGTATAATCTATATCTAACTTAAAACCCCCATCTACTAAATCTAAAACTTCTTTTGTATCACTTATAACAATTAATGCACCTGTTTTAGCCTTTAATATATTTTCTAAGCCATCTCTAATAGGCGTACCTGGTGCAATAAGCTTTAGAATATCAGTAATCATCTCAACCTCCTTTTTGTCACAATGGGGACGTTCCTTTTTGTGACAATTTGTCACTTTGGGGACACACCTTTATTTTAATCCCACTGCTTTCATCGCCTCATTAATATTTCCAACGCCTATTATATCTAATTTATATTTTTCTTTCAATAGTTTTTTATTACTTTTTGGAATTATACAAGTTTTAAAGCCTAATTTTTCGGCTTCTTTTAATCTTTTATCAATTAAATTTACTGCTCTCACTTCTCCTGTTAATCCAACTTCTCCTATTACTAAAGTTTCCTTTGGAATACTATAATTTTTAAAACTTGATGCGCAAACTAATACAACACCTAAATCTACAGCTGGTTCTATTAACCTTATTCCACTAACTACATTTAAATATATATCTTGAGAACTTAAATTAAATCCTGCTTTTTTTTCAAGCACGGCTACTAAAAGTGTTAATCTATTATAATCTATACCATTTGCTGTTCTTCTTGGCATTCCAAAAACAGTTGGAGTCGTTAATGCTTGAAGCTCTACAAGAAGGGGTCTTGTTCCTTCCATGCTAGCTACAATTATGGATCCTGCTGGATTATCTTCTCTTTCCGAAATTAATATTGATGATGGATTCGTTATTTCTACCATTCCTTCATTTTGCATTTCAAACATTCCAACTTCATTTGTAGAACCAAACCTGTTTTTAACACTTCTTAAAATTCTATAAGAAAAATATCTTTCTCCTTCTAAATATAATACTGTATCTACCATATGCTCTAATACTCTGGGGCCGGCAATATTACCTTCTTTTGTAACATGTCCTATAATTATAGTTGTTATATCATTGCTTTTACATATTCTCATTATTCTAGAAGTTATTTCTCTTACTTGGCTAACTGTACCTGCTGCAGAAGATATATCTTCTGAATACATTGTTTGTATTGAATCTATAATAACTAATTTTGGATTCATTTGTAGTATATTTTCTTGTATAATATCTATATCTGTTTCTCCTAAAAACATAATATCATCATTATTAATATTTAACCTGTCAGCTCTTATTTTTATTTGTTCTGCTGATTCTTCGCCTGAAACATACAGTACTTTGCCATCTCCGGACATTTTATTACAAAGCTGTAAAATTAAAGTCGACTTTCCTATTCCTGGCTCTCCACCTAAAAGTACTAAAGAACCTTTTACTAGCCCTCCTCCCAAAACTCTGTCTAGTTCTCCTATTCCTGTACTTGTTCTAACTTTTTCTTTACCTTCGACATCTTTCAGCATCTTTGGTATAGCATTCTTTTTACTCTTTTCTGTGCTACTTTTAGAATCTTTTACTATTTTTTCTTCATAAAAACTATTCCATTCATTACATGCAGGACATTTTCCCAGCCATTTAGCTGATTCATATCCACAACTGCTACAAACAAATATCATCTTTTCTTTACCCATTTTTCCTCCTTTTGTCACTTTGGGGACGTTCCTTTTTGTGACAATTTGTCACTTTGGGGACACACCTTTTCTGTCCTTATTAATCATTCTATATGCCATTCTTTTGTTTATTCCTACTATTCTACTAATCTGTGCAATATTTGTATAACCATGACTGTAAATTTTATTTACTATTTCACTTATTTTATTTTTGCTATAATTTTGTATTTCTATCACATTTTCTATTTCTAGTACTGTATTTATCATTTTTATAACACTTTCATCTGAAATTGTTTTTTCTAATTCAAATTCTGTCTCATCTGCATATTGCTGAGCTTGACTGTTTGCTTCATTAAATTCTTTAAATAATATCTTTGCTTTTATACTATTCTCATCAAATAGTCTCAATATAAATTCTGTATCTACATTTTTTTTATTTCTAATATATTCATTATAACTACTCCAATTGTATTTATCAAATCTACATATTCCATCTTTCTCTGGATTTTTGTGGATATATCTTTGAAGATTTAATAGATATGTCTCATCTTCTACACATTTGCTCTTAAATCTGTTGTAAAATACATGTCCAATTCTTTCGTATTTTTTATTAAAATACATTGCATAACTAGTAGCAATTCCTTGTATTACTTTCGATAAATTATTTTTTTTGTCATAAATTAACATATGTACATGGTTGTTCATAAGCACATATGCATATATTTCATAATTATAGATTTCTTTTGTTCTTACTACTTCAATAATAAATTTCTTTCTATCTTGGTCATCTAAAAAAATATCCTGACTATTTATTCCTTTAATAATAATGTGATATAAATTTGTAAATGACCTTCTCTCTTTTCTTGCAATTCGGGGCATTAGACACTTCCTTTCTATTTTTTATATTGCCCCCATTAATCCCCTATACTATTCATAACAAAAAATATAACATATATTTTTTTAATATGCTATATTTTTCACTAAATTTTCATATTAAATTGATTAAGGTGTGTCCCCAAAGTGACAAATTGTCACAAAAAGGAACGTCCCCAAAGTGACAAAATGAACATTGCGTGTGACCAGCCTAGTCCTATTACCCAGTTGGGTGTCATTGTTTTGTTGTCTATTTGTTCTGCTAACAGTCCGTGTTCATTGCAACTGTTTACTACAAATCTTATACATTCACTTGCTTCTTCTTTTTTTCCTATTTTATCATAATACATTGCCATCCATAAAGTTGCTATTGGCCATGGATTTTGTCCTTCCATGTAATGGTCTTGTTCAAATCTTAGGTATCCTCCTGTGTATGTTCTTAATGTTAAATTTATTTTTTCTATTGTGTTTTTTATTTTCTTTTCTTCTGGTGCAAATAATCCAAATGGTTCTACTACTCCTAATATGCTGATATCTGTTTTTTTGTCATTTAAATTTCTTAATAGTGTTTTTGTTGTTTCATCATATAAGTTTTTTGATATATATTTTTTTAATTCTTCTATGTATTTTTTTATTTTTATTTCATTTTTATGTATGTTTTCTAATTTTAGTCTATTATCTGTGTATTGTTCTTTTATATTATCATATATTTCTAGCATGCTGTTAAATGCTCCATAAATACTGGCCAGCGAATATAGATGTACTCCTTCATGCATTTCCCATATATCATAGCTTAATGGTAACTTTTCTCTTCCCTTGGTATGATATGTTTCTTCTATCTCATTTTTTACTATATCGCTTTCATCTCTTGTTCCTAATATATTGTCCATGTAAATATATAAAAATTTCGTTGCACTTTCACATATTTTTAGTGTATCTTTTAAAAATTTCATTTCTTTTGTTTTTTTGTAATGTTCATTTATTCCATACACTACGCTTGCTGTCTCGTCTATTTGATATCCCCAGCATGGTGCTAATTTTCCATCTGTATAGAATCTTTGCTCCCACATTCCATTTTTACTTTGTGTGTTTTTACAAAAAATTTTATAAAATTTTTCTGTTTCTTTAGTCATATTTAATATGTCTAATGCTTTTGTTATAAATACAGCATCTCTTGGCCAACAATATGCATATTTTCCGCATTTAGTAATATTTTCGTCTACTTCTATTGCTGCTGATATTCCTCCTGTTTCTTGGTTCATTAATAATGGAAATAATAATATTGTTCTTTTATATATTTTATTCAGTTTTTTGTTGTATTCTGTGTCTTCCTCTGGCATTTGTAAAGTATTATGGTCTTTAACATATTTCTTCCAGTATTTTTTTACTAATGTTTCTTCTTTTTGTGCATCTAGCTTTTTTATTGATTTTAATTTTTCTTGTAAGTCTATTTCTTTTTTGTTTTCTATTATTGATACATAAATAATTATTTCTTTTGTTTCATTTGGTTTTAAATTGCCTATATTATAGCTTATGCTAGAGTCTGAAGACATCCCTATATAATCTTTATCTGCTATTTTTCCACTATTTATATTATTTTGTGTATCATTTAGTTGATAACTTAACAATTCTTTATTAGAAAATACACAAAATGCTGTATTATGTGTATATTGAATTAATGTATTGTCTTTTACTATAGAACCCACCATATTATTATAATCTGACAATAATTTAGAATGTATTAAAAAATTTATATTTAATTCTATAGAATTCTTATTTTCAAATATATATTTTTTTATTAATACACTGTCTTTTAGTAATACAAAATCTGTTTGTTTTATTTTTAGATTAAAATATGTGTTTAGTATCTCTGTATTTAAAATATTTGTATCTTCTGTATAATATTGATTATATATGTTATTTATATCATTGTGTAGATAAACAATTCCAGAATCATTTATTTTAATACCTGTCTCAAAATAATCTATAAATTGCATATAATCTGGTGAAGGATATATCATTCTTAATAATTCGCCATTTTTACTATAACTGGCTGTAATGTTTTTTCCCCCTATTATAGCATCATTATAATATTTATTTTTCATTCGTATTGTCCCCTTTAACTTTTTTCAACTATTTTAACTATTTGATTTTCTAGTTCTTTTAATTTTTCTGCAAGCTCAGTTATATCTTCTTCTTTTCTATCTTCTGATAGATAACCTTCTTTTACTATATCTTCCATATCTTCAATTTCTTCTTTTAATGTTCTCATTCTTTCTAATATTTCTAATCTTACAAATTTTCTTTCATTTGGCAATTCTATTCTATTTGTCATGCTTACTTTTTCTTTAAACTCATATGTTTCTCCATATTCTGGAATAGTTACAGGTATATTTAGCTCTTCTAAAATTTTATTTTTTAAAGTCAATTGTCCTTCTGGTTCTCCATGTACTAAAAAGATGTGTTTTGGTTTATTTATATATGAATAGATAAAATTCATTAACCATTCTTGGTCAGCATGTCCAGAATATCCTTCTATATATTCTATTCTTGCATTTACTGCAATTTCTTCTCCAAATATTTTAACTGTTTTAGCACCATCTACAATTTTCCTTCCTAATGTTCCTGGAGCTTGGTAACCAACAAATAATATTGTACTATTTGGGTTCCACAAGTTATGTTTTAAGTGATGTTTTATTCTCCCTACTTCACACATTCCACTTGCAGAAATTATTATTGAAGGTTCATTTTTTTCATTTAGTTCTTTAGATTCATCTGCTGTTCTTGTAAATTTCAATCCTGGGAATTCTAATGGATTATCTCCTCTTTTCATTATTTCTTGTGTCTCTTCATCAAACAAATCCATATTTTCCTTAAAAACTTCTGTAGCTGATATTGCTAATGGGCTATCTACATAAACTGGTGCACTCATTAACTTTTCATACTCTTTTTTAAATTTTTCATCATCTTGTTGTTCTTTTAAATTATTTAGTTCGTATAATATTTCTTGAGTTCTTCCCACTGCAAATGATGGAATTACAACTGTTCCACCTTTTTCTAATGTGTCTGAAACTATATTTAAGAACATTTTAGCTTTATCATCATTTCTATTATGTAGTCTTCCACCATATGTAGACTCCATTACTAAATAATCTGTCCTCTCAATCATTGTTGGTGAAGATAATAATGGGATATCATTATTTCCCAAATCTCCTGTAAATACTGTTTTTATCTCTTCTCCATTTTCATTTACCCATACTTCTATAATACTAGAACCTAGCATATGCCCTGCATCATTAAATCTAACATGTATATTGGGGTCTATTTCTATAATTTCATCATATTTAATTGGTTTAAAAATTTCCATCGATTTTATTGCATCTGCTGCTGTATATAATGGAGGTAATGCTTCTTTACCTTCTCTTTTTCTTTTTCTATTTCTCCATTCTATTTCCATTTCTTGTATATGTCCACTGTCTGGTAACATTATTGAACATAAGTCACAAGTTGCTTTTGTTGCATATATTGGTCTTCTATATCCTTCGTTATACAATTTTGGAATTCTTCCAGAATGGTCTATGTGTGCATGTGTTAAAAGCATAAAATCTATCTCATTTACATCAAATAAAAAAGGTTCTGAATTTTTCATTTCATCTTTTGTACTGCCTTGGTACATACCACAATCTACTATAAATTTTTTTCCTGCTCCTTCCACCAAAAAATTAGACCCTGTTACTGTTTTTGTTGCTCCTAAAAAAGTTATATTCATAGTATTCCTCCATTAAATAAATATTTTTGTTTTCTTTTTTACTTTTAATTTTTTTGCATTTGTTTCTATTTTATTTTCTAAAATTTTATCATCATAATATTGTAAATATAAAATATCATCTTCATATTTTGGCTCTATACTTATACTTTGTAAATCTATTATTTGAGTATCAAACAATATTTTTAATATTGTAAAATTTTCTTCTGCCTCTTCACATATTGTCTGAATCGCTCTAAGTTTGCATGCCTTATCTATTACTTGTTTCATTATTTCGTCAAAACTTATTTTTAATTCTTCTACATCTTTTAAAAATTTATCCTTATATGGTATAAATCTATAATATCTTAATTCATATATTATTTCTACTAACTCTTTTTTATCTTCAGTCTTCTTTACTATTTGATTCAATCCTACTAAAAAAGTTTTGCATAATTCAATTATTTTATCTTCATTTATTTCACTTAAAAATTTTACTTTATATTCTAGGCTTTCTATATTTTTTATATATTCTTTAGGCTTTATTAATAAATTACATTCATTTATTTTTTTTAGAAGTTTTTCTCTTTCTTGTTTTAGCATAGTAGTCCATGTTTCTAAATTCATATCATTAAATTTTTTATTTCTTTTAGCATACTGCTTTGTTAGTAATTCTTTGTTATTAAATAATTTATCTATCTTGTCTATTCTTTTATTTAGCTGTTTTTTTTCAGTTGTTACTCTCTCCAAGAAATTTTCCTTATTTTTCATATCTTCAAGTTGTTCTTCATATTTATCCTTTAACTTTAGTAATTGATTTTTTGTTTTCATATTATCTTTTACATATAGATACATGATATTTTTATATAAAATATCATTAAATTCTTTTCCTATTTTGTTTCCGCATTTTTAGAACAACTTGTTCATTTAATATTTTTATATAGTCTAATGTTATGTTATTATTATCAATAAATTCATACAATAAGTCATAGCCAACTATATAGTTTAGTGTTTGATAAATAATATTATATTCATAGTTTCTCATATTACTAGATATGTTCCAAGACCATCCATTAAAATTCCTTATTACTTCTATTTGATTTATTGTTGCTCCAACATTTAGCAATTTTCTAAATGCGTCATCTACATATTGATATTGAATAGGTATTTTTATTTCATTTCTTGAAATTTCTAATATTGCTTCTAAAAGAATCTTATCATTTTCTAAAGCTATTATTTTATTATTTTCTATTATATATCCATGTTCATTGTCTTGTAGCTTTTGACCTTTCTGTGAATTATTCTTAATTATTTCAATCTCTGTACACTTTTTTTGTATTGTGTTAATTAAATATTGTATAAAATCTTTTTTTAATGGAACTTGCCTTTTGGCTTCTTCATAATCTGCATATGAATTTTCTATTTCATAAAACATATTTAACAGAAGGTTTTTCGTATTTAAGGAATATACCTTATTTTCTAAAACCTTCTCTAATTGATTATTATAATCTTTTATATTTAATTTAGAAAATAATTTATTTTTTATCATTTTATAATTTATATTAATTTATCAAATTAATATCTTCTCCTTTATACATTATTCCATTTCTGTATATGATGTAGTTTTTAATTCTTGCCATCTTTCTTTAGACATTAAAACCTCTCTAGGTTTGCTACCTTGAAATCCAGATATAATACCTCTTTCCTCCATTTGATCAATTATTCTTCCTGCTCTTGCATATCCCACTTTAAATCTTCTTTGTATAAATGATGTTGAAGCTTGTCCTGTTTCAACTACAACATCTATCGCCTCCATTAAAAGTGGATCTACAGAGTCATCATTTTGCTGTTCCTCTATTTCTTTATCTGTACTATTAACTCTTTCTATTTGCTCTAATATATCATCATTATAGGTTGCCTCACCATTTGCTTTTACAAAATCAACCACTTTTTCTACTTCTTTATCTGATATAAAGGCTCCTTGAACTCTTGTAGGTTTAGTTGCTCCTGCTGGGTAAAATAACATATCTCCTTTACCTAATAGTTTTTCTGCTCCTGCCATATCTAATATTGTTCTTGAATCTACTTGAGAAGAAACAGCAAAAGAAATTCTTGAAGGTATATTGGCTTTGATTATACCTGTAATTACATCTACAGAAGGTCTTTGAGTAGCTATTACTAAATGCATTCCTGCCGCTCTTGCTTTTTGTGCTAATCTGCAGATTGAATCCTCTACATCTTTTGAAGATACCATCATCAAATCTGCTAACTCATCTATTATTATTACAATCTGTGGTAATTTTTCTTTTGAGCCCTCTTTATCTAATTCTTCATTATAGCCTTTTATATCTCTAACATTTTTATTGGCAAATAAACTATATCTATTTTCCATTTCTTGCACTGCCCATGATAATGCTCCTGCTGCCTTTTTTGGATCAGTAACAACTGGTATTAGTAAATGTGGTATTCCATTGTATACAGAAAGTTCTACTACTTTTGGATCCACCATTACTAATTTTACTTCACTTGGTTTTGCTTTATATATTATGCTCGCAATTAATGTGTTTATGCAAACACTCTTACCTGAACCAGTAGCACCTGCTATTAATACGTGTGGCATTTTAGATATGTCTGTTACAATCTCTTCTCCTGCAACATCTTTTCCAAGTGCAAATGCTAATTTTGATTTGTGTTCAGTAAATTTAGGACAATCTATTATATCTCTTAAATGTACTATTTCATTTTCCTTATTTGGAATTTCTATGCCTACTGCTTGTTTTCCAGGTATTGGTGCTTCTATTCTTATACTTTCTGCTGCCAAATTTAAAGCAATATCATCTGCTAAATTTGCTATTTTACTTACTCTTACTCCCTCAGCCGGTTTTAACTCATATCTTGTTATTGCTGGACCTACAGAAACATTTTCTACTTTTGCTGAAACTCCAAAACTATACAATGTTTTTTGTAATTTTGCTGCTGTATCTGTTACTGCTTTTTTTCCACCCTTTATTGCCTTTTTTTCTCCTGCACTTAATAACTGCACCGGTGGGAATTCATAGTGTTCATCTTCTACAGTTAATGCATGTTCTAATTGTAAAACTTCTTTTACTTTTTCTTGTTTTTGTTCTTGTTCTTTTTTAAATAGATTTTCTTCTATGTATCCTTCTTCCTTCTTTTTTTTGTCATCATCATTCAAATTTATAGTTATTTGTTCGTCTAATTCCATTGCTGCTCTTCTCTGCTCTTCTTTCTCCCTTAATCTTTTTTCTTTTTTAGTTTCTTTCTTTTCTTCTTTCTCACTTTTATCTATTACTACTGTTTTTCTCTTTTCTTCTTTTATTCTTTCTTTTTCTTCTTCCTGCTTTTTTTCTTCTCTTTCAGCTAGTCTTTCCCTTATTTCTTCTATTGGATTTATGTTAAATATTAATATTATTAATACTAATTCTACGCCTAATACAAGTATTGCAGCTCCCACTTTTCCAAATAATTTTGTTAATGGAATTGCACCTACAGCCCCTATTATTCCTCCAACTTTATCGTCTGTTTTTCCTTGCTCATATGCACGTGCAACAGTATCTGAAAATCCATTTGACAATTGTATTGCATCTTGTGGTAAGTATACTATATGCATAAAGACTGCAACACATATTAATAGTAATGCATATTGAAATAACTTTATATATGCATCCTCTTTTTTATTACACAATTTGTATATTGCAATTAGAAAAATTCCTATTGGTAATATATATTTTATAAACCCCATAACACCACTTAAAATTGGGCTTATTTTTTGTCCTATAGTGCCTGATTGATTATATATAAGCACTCCTAAAAGTATACTTGATATCATCATTATAATTATTGAAATATTTGAATTGATTTTTTTCTTTTTTCTTCCTCTTTTTGCCAAATTTATCTCACTCCTAATAAAATAACTTCATTTTTCCTTATGACCAAAAAACAGAAGTCGGAAATCAATTTTCATTGATTTTAATCTATGACCTCCGACTTCTGATTTCCCAATCCTTTATTTAAGTTCTTTTCTATTATTTCTAATTACCTTTAATGCATCTTCTAAAGCCACTTCTATACCCGCTAAAACATTATCTGCATATTCTTTTGTTCCTTTTGAAATTTCTCTAGACATTTCATTTGCAGTTTCTATAATTTCAACTTTTTTCTCATATGCTTTTCTTGTTATTTCATGTTCATCTATCATTGAAATAATTCTGTTTTCTGCTTCTTTTATTATATCATCAGCTTCGTTTTGTGCTTGTACTAAAATTTTTTGTCTTTCCTCTTTTACCCATTTTGCTTGTTTCAATTCATCTGGTAATTTTAGTCTTATTTCTTTAATTATGTCTAAAACTTCTTCCTTATCTACTATGCATTTACTAGAAAATGGTACATTCCTACTTTTTTCTAATATATCTTCCAATGTCTCCAATAAAGTAAATATTTCCATTGGTTTACTCCTTTCGCTTTAAAAATATAAGGTTTGCTCTCCCATATTTTCTTATATCAAATACTTCTACATCTATTTGAGTTAAATTTTTTAACTCTCTTTCTTTTTCATCGGTTTCTATGATTATTATTCCTTCTTTTTGTAATAAGTTTAGTAATAATATTTTTTCTGTTGCGTTTACTGCAATATTTGCTTTATATGGTGGATCTATATATATAATGTTAAATTTTATCTTGTCATTAGATAATTGTTTTAGACATTTTTCATAGTCTTTGTTAATTACTATTGCTTTATCTTTAAGCCTTGTTCTATCTAGGTTTTCATATATCATTCTTGTTGCTTGATGTGACTTTTCACAAAAATATGCTTTTGTTGCACCTCTGCTTATACATTCTATTCCTATTGCTCCACTTCCAGCAAACAAGTCTAATACAATAGAATCTTCTAACTTATTTTGTATTATATTAAACAATGCCTCTTTCACTCTGTCTAAAGTTGGTCTTGTCTCAATACTATCTATTGAACTTAATTTTGTTCCTTTTGCTGTTCCACTTATTACTCTCATAGTACCTCTACGATTTTACATATATATTTTATCTTTTATGGACAATATGTCAATAATAATAACATAATTGTAATATACATTTAACAGTTTTGTAATATTTTTAACTATTGTAATTCAGTTTTTATTATACAACAAATTATTAGAATCAGTCAATAGTCATTTGTCATTTTGGGGACGTTCCTTTTTGTGACAATTTGTCACTCTGGGGACACACCTTGTTTTGCAGGAAAGATATATTAAAAAAGACTGTCTTTGTATGACAGTCTAAAAATTTGTATATTATTTAATGTATTTTTATTTTGTTATTGATAAAATTTTATATTGTATTGTTCCCGCTGGAGCTTGTGCTTCTACCACTTGATTCTTTTTAGCACCTATTAAAGCCTTTCCAATTGGAGACTCGTTTGAAATTTTATTTTGCGATAAATCAACTTCAGTAGAACCTACTATTGTATAGGTAAGTTCTTCATTAAATTCCATATCTAATATCTTTACAGTGTTTCCTACTTGTACAGTTTTAGTATCTATTTCTGATTCATCTATTATTTTAGCATATCTTATTTTATTTTCTAATTCTGCTATTTTTGCTTCATTTGCAGCTTGTGCATTTTTGGCTTCATCATATTCAGAATTTTCAGATAAATCTCCAAATCCTAAAGCTACTTTTATTCTATCTGCTATCTCGCCTCTTTTTTCTGTAACTAAATATTCTAATTCTTTTTCTAGCTTCTCATATCCTTCTTGTGTTAATAAAACTTCTTTTTCTTCCATTTTTGTCTACCTCCTTTTCTACTTGAAGTTTGTACTGTCTTTTACAGTACAATATATATTAATCTAATTTTTGCATTTTGTCAAGAAATTCTTGCAAGTTCCTTTTGGTCTATTGTTCCATTATATCCTATTAAATCAAGAATATGTATATTATCATCTTTTATTCTTGTTCTTATTCTTTCTAGCTCTTGTTTTCGATTTAATAAACTTACATACAAAGTAGTTTTATCAATTTTTTCTGTCAAAATATCAAAATATTTCTCTATCTCGTTTGGAATTTCTATATTTATATTGTTTATGCATATTCCTTCAAATGCTATGTTCTCTATCTTCATATCGTTATTTACATTAATTATTACTGCTGTCCTATTTATACTATACTGTATTAATTTTTCTGTGTCAAAATCAAAATTCACTATATATTTTGCTCTTCTTAAGCTTTTCTTCTTATTATTAGATATTGATATTACAGTTTCATCTTCATTAAATAGAGTTTCTGTTATTTTTTCAAATTTATTAATGTCTTCTGTTACTATATTAGTTGTTTTAAATATTTTAGATAATACTATTATATTTTTCAAATATATTTCCTCGTCCTTATTTATTAGAAAATATATGTCCTCTGGTTCCATCTCTTTTCCTTGATTTTTAAAAACATATTTGAGTATTTCAAGCAACATATAATTCATTATGCACTTTTTAGATACCTGCTGCTTGTCTGTTTTTATGTATTCTTCAATTTTCTTTTCGCATATTATTTGTTTTACATTATTTTTGCTCATTTTTTTGTTTAATCTTTTTATACAATTTTTACTTGTATTGCTTAGTTCATATATATAATTTTCTTCCAATTTTGTCGTAAGTATTATATTTAGCAATTTTTCCCACCATCGTGCTCTATCTGATAAAAAAATATATCCTATTGACATTTTTTCTCCCTTATGTTTAGTTTTATATTGCTTAATATATTTCTATCTTTCTAATTTATTCCTAATTTTTCTGATATAATTTTCCATATATTTGATGTTTCCATATCTTTTTGCCAATATGCTGCTCCTGCTAAATTATATTTGTCTATTAATGATAATTTTGCTTCTAAAGATTTTTCATCTTCCGACCAAAGTTTATATGTTGCTCCATTTTGATCGTATTCTATATAATATTGCTTTAATTCATCATCCCATTCAATGCTTGCATTGCTTGGAATTACATCTTGTATATCTTTCATTGCCACTGCGATGTTATCTAGCTCTCCATTTTTTTCCTTCCAAACTCTTGTATAAAATGGTAAAGCCAATATTACTTTTTCCGCATCTATTTCTTCTTGTGTTCCTATAAATTTATTTATATTGGTTTCTATCCAGTCATATCCAGAATTTGTTCCTATTTTTTCAGAAGAACCTCCATGTTGATCATATGCCATAAATATTATATAATCTGAAATTTTCCCTATAACATGCCTATTATAGCATAAAGACCAATTTGGTGAACCATCTGGAGCTGTAACATCTACTGATAAAGTTGCTCCTATTTCATTTAGTCTTGGCGCAAGTTCTATTATAAATCTAGAAAATAGTTCTTTATCATCCATAAACATATATTCAAAGTCTATATTTATTCCATCCAAATTATATTTTTCTATTAAATTAACTATATTTTCTATAAGTATTTGTCTTAATTTATAGTCATTCATTATGTCTGAAGTTGTTTGTATATAAGAATTATTTGAAATACTTGGCCAAACTTTATATCCATTTGAATGTGCCCATTTTATATATTCTATCCCTTCATTTCCCACATTTACATCTATTTTTCCTCTACCTTCATCTGTTAATGTAAAAAATGTTGGAGATACTACATTTATACCATTTATTCTTGTACCAGCTCTATCAGGTGCTGAACCATATTCAGAAAAGTAATCCCATACCAAGCTTACTTTACCATCTATTTGTTTTTCCTTTTTCTTTTCTGTTCTAGATACTGTTACATCTTTAGCATCGTTTTTTTTCATATATCCTAGTATGCCATTATCGGTTCTTACTTTAAGCCAATTATCCATTTCAGATACAACAACAACACTTTCTCCTTTTTTTACCTTGTCTACCGTTTTAGAAAAAATAGTTGTTTTATATTTTATGCTATTATCTTTTATACATTCTGTCTTTTTTTGTTCTCTATTTAAAGATTCAATTACAACTCTATCTGTCTTTTCCACATACTCTACACTTATGTTATAAACTTCTTTCAACTCTGAAATTGGAATAAAATATCTGTCATTTTTTTCTATCACGGAACTCTTTATGTTTTGCTCTTCTCCATTTATATATATTGTAGTATTTTCTACTTCTAGTGTAGCAATTTTATTTTCTGATGTTGTAATTATTTGGTTATATTTTTTATCATAGTATACATATTCATCAAAAAAATTATCTATATCTTCTTTTGAAAGATATATAACATCGTTTTCATCAATGTATATATCATTTTTTAAGCTTGCAGTAACATTGCTATTGTTTATTACCAAGTTTACTTTATTTTTTATCTCATCTCTTATATAGTTTGGTGCTATTTTTAATATAGCTATTGCTATCATTAAAAGGATTATAACAACTAAAACTTTAATTATATTTTTCTTCATATGATTTTCTCCTCTTTTATATACTATTATTTAAATTATCACATAAAAACCAATTATTCAATATTTTTCATCCATTTTTAATATAATTTTAATATTGTCATTCTGAATTCTGCTTTTTATTTATCAGTTTTTTTATTGTTTTTTGCATATTTTAACCCTTTTTAGGAAATTATATAAATAAGTTTATAGGTAAATCTTGTTTAAAAACCTAAATAATTTATAAGGGATGAATTTTTATGCAAGTCGAAAAACATTTATATGTAACAGCTACTTCTGATGTTTCTTGGAAAGATGCGATAACAAAAGCAATATCAGAAGCTTCTAAAACAATAGATTACTTATCTAGCGTAACAGTTTTGGAGCAACGTGCAACCATAGAAAGAGATAAGCTTAGTGTTTATTACGTGGATTTAGATATATCATTTATCGTTGATCCTAATAGAGAGCAATAGAAAGGAGTTCAATTATGAAACCTATAGAAACTAAACAAGATTATAGCAATTACGTAGATAAAAAGTCACCCAATTCCCCTATATTTAAAAACTGTATTAATGCGTTTTGGGTTGGTGGCTTAATCTGTTCAATTGGTCAACTTATATTATCTTTTTGTCAATATAAAGGCTTTGATGACAAAGCCGCTGGTACAATAGTCTCTATTATATTAATAGGAATATCTGCAATTTTAACAGGATTAAACATTTTTAATAAATTGGGTAAATTTGCTGGTGCTGGCTCTCTTGTACCTATTACTGGATTTGCCAATTCTATTGTAGCTCCATCAATTGAATATAAATCTGAAGGATATATAATGGGAGTTGGTGGAAAAATGTTTACTGTTGCCGGTCCAGTTTTAGTGTTTGGTATATCTACTTCTGTAATAATTGGAATAATTGCTACATTTTTTATTTAAGGACAATTGGGGACTGTCCCCAATTGGGAAAAATGGACAATTAGGGACTGTCCCTAATTGGGAAAATGGAGGTTTTATGAAAAAAATTGGGAGTCAAACAATTCAGTTTATTAATGCTCCTACTATTATAGAAACTTCTAGTATTGTTGGTCCTAAAGAGTCACAAGGTCCTCTTGCTACTTACTTTGATCAATGTTTAGAAGATGAATTTTGGGGAGAAGAAACATGGGAAAAAGCTGAAAGTAAAATTATAAAAGAAAATGTTAATTCTGTTATTTTAAAATCTGGTATTGCTGCTACTGATATTGATTTTTGTTTTGCAGGTGATTTGTTGAATCAATGCATTTCCTCTAGTTTTGGATTAAGAGAATTAAATATGCCCTTTTTTGGTGTTTTTGGTGCTTGTTCTACTTTTGTGGAAAGTATGTGTTTAGGAAGCGTTTTTATTGCCAGTGGTGCTGCGTCTAATGTTCTTTGTGCTACTTCTAGTCATTTTTGTAGTGCTGAAAAGCAATTTCGTTTTCCTTTAGAATTAGGCAATCAAAGACCGCCTACTGCTCAGTGGACTGTTACTGGTTCTGGCGCTGCTATTTTATCTACAAATGGTACAGGTCCTAAAATAACTTACATTACTCCTGGCAAAATAGTTGATATGGGTATCAAAGATGCTAATAATATGGGTGCTGCTATGGCACCTGCTACTTTAGATACTTTAATTACTCATTTTAGAGATACAGGTAGAAAACCTAGTTATTATGATTTAATTATCACTGGTGACTTGGGTTATATTGGTAAGGAAATTTTAGCAGAATTAGCTGAAACAAAAGGTTACAATATTAATGCGAATTATAATGATTGTGGTGTTCTTATATTTGATAAACAAAAACAAGATACCCACTCTGGTGGTAGTGGTTGTGCATGTATTGGAACAGTTTTTTCTGGATATTTCTTTAAACAGCTAAAAGAGAAAAAAGTGAATAGAATTTTATTAATTGCAACAGGTGCTTTGATGAACTCTATGAGCTCACAGCAAGGTGAAACTATACCTGGAATCGCACATGCTATTGCAATTGAAAACTTGTAAATTTATGGAAAGGAAAATTTTTATGATAGACTTTTTACAAAATTTTGATTGGATACAACTTTTAAGATGTTTCGTAGTAGGTGGAATTATTTGTATTATTGGTCAAATTTTAATTGATAAAACTAAACTTACTCCTGCAAGAATATTAGTACTCTTTGTGACTGTTGGCGCTATTTTAGGTGGACTTGGCATTTATCAGCACCTAATAAATTTTGCTGGTGCTGGTGCGACTGTTCCCATTACTGGTTTTGGTGCTAACCTTGCTAAAGGTGCAATAGAAGAAGTACAAAAAATTGGTCTTTTAGGTGCATTTACTGGAGGTGTTAAAGCCTCTGCTGGTGGAATTGCCGCAGCAATTTTCTTTGGATATATAGCTTCATTAATTGCAAAACCTAAAATTAAAAAGCAATAGTATATACTCAGATTAACTCAAAAAGCAGACTGTCATTTCTAATTTAATGACAGTCTGTTTAAATATTTTTTATTTATGCTTTTTTTGCTATTTCTGCTATTTCTGTAAAAGCTTTTGGATCATTTACTGCTAATTCTGCAAGCATTTTTCTATTTATAACAACATTTGCCTTTTTTAATCCATTGATTAAGTTGCTGTATGTTATTCCATTCATTCTTGCTGCAGCATTAATTCTTGATATCCATAGTTTTCTGAAATTACTTTTTTTATCTTTTCTTCCAACATATGCATACATTCCAGATTTCATAACAGCTTGTTTTGCCATTCTAAATCTATAATGTTTTGCACCATAATATCCTTTTGCTCTTTTTAATATTTTCTTATGCTTTTTACGAGTTATTATTGCTGTTTTTACTCTTGCCATTTTCAATGCCTCCTTATTTTATCTTCAATTTTTCATTACAACTTTTAGTTACCATATGGTAATAATTTCTTAATTCCTGCTTCACATGTTTTGTCTGCATATGCATCTTGAACTTTTCCTCTTGATTTTGCTCTGTTTGTTTTTGTAGCTAAACGATGTCTTCTATTTGCTTTTGTTCTTTTTACTTTTCCTGTAGCAGTATATGAATATCTTTTCTTTGCTGCTTTATTAGTTTTTAATTTTGGCATAATTTTTCCTCCTTTATATTGTAAATTATTTATCTGTTTTTTTAGATAATATAATAAACATGTTTTTACCTTCTAGTATTGCTTTTTTATCAGGTGTAGCAATATCTGACAAATTATCAATAAATTTATTTAGAGCTTCTTCTCCTAATTTAACATAGTTTAATTCTCTTCCTCTAAATCTAACAGTTATCTTTACCTTATTGCCATCTTCTATGAATTTTCTAATGTTTTTAGCTTTAAATTCAAAATCGTGTTGCTCTATGTTTGGAGTAATTCGTATTTCTTTTAATTCTGAAATCTTTTGTTTCTTTTTTGCTTCTTTCTCTTTTTTAGATTGTTCAAATTTATATTTTCCATAATTCATTATTTTACATACTGGAATATCTAAATTTGGCGAAACTAATACTAAATCCATTTTTTTATCATATGCTAAATCTAATGCATCATTGATGTTCATTATACCTTTCTTTTCTCCAGTTTCGTCTATAACTTGAACATCTTTTGCTCTAATTTGTTCATTAATAGGTAACTCTTGCTTTATATAAAACACCCCCAAAAAAAGATTGATTTTTCCAAACCAATCCACAACTCTAATTATTAAATAGCTTACAATAATATTAAGCTTTTTTAATATAATATTATAACCTTTTTCCATTTAGATAAGGTGAGCCGTGAATTGCTTCTTCTTTTAACATAAATAATAATAATACTTTTTTTATAATTTGTCAATACTTTTCTTGACTTTTGGTTAATTTTGTATTAAAATATTATGTGTTATGTAAAAATATGACTAAATTACAAACTTCTCCCCGGTAGTTTAATATTTAGTTTCATATAAATATTAATTTTGAATGGAGGGTATATATTACCATGAATAATACAACATATAGTGTTAAAAAAAATGAAATTGAAAGAAAATGGTATATAATTGATGCAGAGGATAAAGTTCTTGGAAGAGTTGCAACAGAAGCTGCTAGATTATTAAGAGGAAAACATAAACCAACTTACACACCACATATGGATGTTGGTGACCATGTTATTATATTAAACTGCTCTAAGGTAGTTTTAACTGGTAAAAAATTAGATCAAAAAATTTACAGACATCACTCAGGATATATTGGTGGAATGAAAGAAATTTCTGCTAGAGATTTACTTAATAAAAACCCAGAAAAGATGATGATGCTTGCTGTAAAAGGTATGCTTCCACACAATAGCTTAGGAAGACAAATGTTAAAGAAATTAAGAGTATATGCAGGAGCAGAACATGAAAATATTGCTCAAAAACCTGAAGTTTGGGAGGTAAAATAATATGGCAAAAGCAAAATCTGATAAAATAATGTTTTATGGAACAGGAAGAAGAAAAAAATCTATTGCTAGAGTAAGATTGGTAGAAGGTACTGGAAAAATTACTATTAATGGTAAAGATATTGATGAATATTTTGGAACAGAAACTTTAAAAGTTATTGTTAAACAACCATTAAATTCTACAAACACTTTAGGAAAATATGATGTTATTTGTAAAGTAGTCGGTGGAGGATTTACTGGTCAAGCTGGTGCAATTCGTCATGGTATTTCTAGAGCATTATTAGAAGCTAATGGAGAATTTAGACCAACATTAAAATCTGCTGGATTCTTAACAAGAGATCCACGTATGAAGGAAAGAAAAAAATACGGTCTTAAGAAAGCAAGAAAAGCTCCACAATTTAGTAAGAGATAAAAAAAATATCAAAACCCAGAATCTTTATTCTGGGTTTTATTTTTTTGCCATTTCATGTTATTTCTTCACTATCTTTTTTTACTGTCTAGAGCATCTAAATTATCTAATGCTTTTCCTGTTCCTAGCGCAACACAAGACACAGCATCTTGGGCTATCATAACATTTATTCCGGTTTTTTCTTGCAAAAGTTTATCTAAACCATCTACTAGGCATCCTCCACCTGTCATGTATATTCCTTTATCACTAATATCTGCTGCAAGTTCTGGAGGAGTTTTTTCTAATACTGAATGAACACTATCTACAATCATCATTGCTGGTTCTATTAATGCTTCTAACATTTCACTTGAATGTACTGTAATTGTTTTTGGCAATCCAGTTATTAAGTCTCTTCCTCTTATATCCATATCCATATCTTGTATTTTTGGATATACACATCCTATATTTATTTTTAATTCTTCTGCTGTTCGTTCTCCTATCATTACATTATGTCTTTTCTTTATATATTTTACTATTGCCTCATCAAATTTATCTCCAGCTACTTTTAGAGATTCACTTACAACAGAACCACCTAATGAAATTACAGCTATATCTGTTGTTCCTCCTCCTATATCAACTACCATATTTCCACATGGTTTTGATATATCTATTCCGGCACCAATTGCTGCTGCAATTGGTTCTTCTATTAAATATACTCTTCTTGCTCCTGCTTGTGAAGCTGCATCTATAACAGCCTTTTTTTCTACCTCTGTTACTTGTGATGGAATGCATATCATTATCCTTGGAGCAAATACAAATTTTCCGCAAACTCTATTTATAAAATATTTAAGCATTTTTTCTGTTACTGTATAATTAGATATAACCCCTTCTCTTAGAGGTCTTGTTGCTACAATATTTCCTGGCGTTCTACCTAACATTTTTCTTGCCTCTTTACCCACAGCTAAAACATTTCCTGTATTATTGTCCACTGCAACAACAGATGGCTCTCTTAATACTATCCCTTTTCCTTTTACATAGGCTATAACTGTAGCTGTTCCTAAATCTATTCCTATATCTTGCCCCCATTTAAACATTTGCATCTTTCCTTTCAATAATGTCTTCTAAATAATATTATTACGATTATGTTACAATTATATTACATATATTTATATATTTCAATTATTTTTTTTAGTTTTATAAGAAAATTTTATTTTGATGTTTCCTATACAAAAAACTGCTGACAATTTTTATATTGTCAACAGTTACAGTTACCTAATTTTAAAAATTATTCTTCTCTTCCTTTATCTAGTACCTTATGATTGTCTTTTTTTTCTATCTCTGCTATAGCCTTTCTTCTTGCATCTGCTTGTGCTTTCATCGCACCTCTAAAAGTATCTGGTCTGGCTGATGATACTTTTTCCTCTATTATTTTAACTCTTTCATCGCTTTCTTCTAATGCTTTTGCTGTTTTTTCATCTGCTATATATTTATATTTATTTTCGCCAGATCCGCTTTCGCCATTAGTATCTGGTCCTAACATTTCCCAAAAATTTTTCCAAAATCCCATATTTATTTCTTAAATTTCTTTAAGAAAATTCACCTCCATTCATGTTGTTTACACATTACTATATATAGTTTACCATATTATGTGAATAATGTCAAGGTTTGAGGCTTAATTCATATAATCTTTAAGTTTTTTGCTTCTACTTGGATGTCTTAATTTTCTTAAAGCTTTTGCTTCTATTTGTCTAATTCTTTCACGGGTAACCATAAATTCTTTTCCTACTTCTTCCAATGTTCTTGCTTTTCCGTCTTCTAGTCCAAATCTTAATCTTAATACCTTTTCTTCTCTTGGGGTTAATGTTCCCATTACTTCTGCCAATTGTTCTTTTAAAAGTGTATATGCTGCTGAATCTTGTGGTGCTGGGCTATCATCATCTTGTATGAAATCTCCTAAATGGCTGTCATCTTCTTCTCCTATTGGAGTCTCTAAAGACACTGGATCTTGTGCTATTTTTTGTATTTCCATTACTTTTTCAACTGGCAATTCCATTTCTGCTGCAATCTCTTCTGGGGTTGGCTCACGTCCCATTTGTTGTAATAAATGTCTTGATGTCCTTATTAATTTATTAATAGTTTCTACCATATGGACTGGTATTCTTATTGTTCTAGCTTGGTCTGCTATTGCTCTTGTAATAGCTTGTCTTATCCACCATGTTGCATAAGTACTAAATTTATATCCTTTTCTATAATCGAACTTCTCTACCGCTTTAATTAAGCCCATATTTCCTTCTTGGATTAAGTCTAAAAATAACATACCTCTACCTACATATTTTTTTGCTATACTAACTACTAATCTAAGGTTACATTCAGCCAATCTCTTTTTTGCATCTTCGTCACCTTCTAATACTTTTTTAGCCAATTCTATTTCTTCATCATATGATAATAGTGGTATTTTCCCTATCTCTCTTAAGTACATTCTAACAGGATCATCTACACTAATCCCTTCCATATTGCTTAAATCTATATCTTCTACTTTTACCTCTTCTACTTCTTGTAAATCCTCAAAATCTGGTTCTTCTGCATCATCTTTTAAAATGTCTATTCCTAAATCTTCAAATGCATCAAATACTTTATCTATATTTTCTGGATTTGTGTCATCTAATTCTGTTGCAAGTTCAGAATAAGTAATTTTTCCCTTTTCTCTAGCTTTTTCTACTATATCTAATGCTTTCTTTTTTGCTTTTTCATCTACAGTTTCTTTATTTTGCTCTATATTATTTTCTTCCATTTTTACTATCTCCCTTTCTAAGGTTTCACCTTTTATTGCTATTTTTTTAATTTAATAACTATATTACTTAATTCATCTTCCAAATTACTCAATTCTTCTGAAGATAAATTTTGTGCATTTTTTAGACTCTCTAATATTTCTTGTCTTCTATTTATCAATTTTTCCTTTTCATATGTATTAGCTATATCTTCTATACATTTATTTAAGTCTGATATTTCAAAGTCATATGACATTATTGCTGAAATATGATTTATTATATCTTCTTCTTCAAAGCAATTTAATATATCAATATTAATATTTCCTTTTTCTATTTCTTCATACATTTTTTTTAATATCTTTTGGTTTGCTTCTAGCTTTATATCTTGTTCTAATACTATATTTTTTATTTTGCTGTAACTTTCTTGTGGATAATTTATTAGTAAATAAATTATTAAATTTTCTCTCTTAACTATTGCTTCATCTATTTTTGGCTTTTCTTTTTTTACTTCTTTCTTTATTATTGGTTTTTCCAAAATTTTTTCACCTGTATTTTTTGCATATATTAATTTATTTACTTCTCCATATATAGACTCTTTTGATACTTTATATTCTGTTGCTATTTTCTCAATATATAATTCTCTTTCTATACTATTTGTTACATTTGCCAATATTTTAGCAACTTCATTTAAAAATTTAATTTTATCATTTATGTTTTCTAAATTAAGGTTTTGCTTTAGCATTTTTACTTTAAATTCTACAAGTGATATTGCTTGCTCAACACATTTTAAAAATCTTTCTGGTCCATATTTTATTACATATTCATCTGGGTCTTTTGCTCCAGATATTTGTAATATTCTAACATCACATCCAATGTTTTGTAAAATTTCTAATCCTCTTAATGTAGCTGCTTGTCCAGCTCCATCTGAATCATAACCAATTGTTACTCTTTCACTATATCTTCGTAATAATCTACCTTGTGCTTCTGTTAGTGCTGTTCCAAGTGATGCAACTACATTTGTTATTCCTCTTTGATATAAAGATATTGCATCCATATAGCCTTCAACTATTATAATGTTTTTTAAATCACTTTTTTTTGCAACATTTAATCCAAAAAGATGTCTCCCTTTGCTATATACTATATTTTCTGGAGAATTTATATATTTGGGTTTACTATCATCTAATACTCTTCCTCCAAAAGCTATTACTTTATTTCTAATATCTTGAATTGGAAACATTACTCTTTTTCTAAATCTATCTATATATTTCCCATCATCAGTTTTATTTACTAGGCTAGATGCTAGTATTTCCTCTTCTTTATATCCCTTTTGTTTTAATATTTTATATAGCTCGTCATAATTTCCCGAATATCCTATTAAGAAAGATTTTAGTGTTTTATTATCCAACTTTCTTTTTTTTATATATTCTTGTGCTGTTTTTGAAGTTGGTCTATATAGATTATGGTGATAGAATTCTGCTGCTATTTGGTTTATTTCGTACACTTTAGTTTTTAACATAGCAGTTTTATTATCTTCATAATTATTCAATGTTGGTAGCTCTATTCCCGCTCTATTAGCTAATATGGATATGGCTTCTTTAAAATCGGCATTTTCTATTTTGCTAACAAAGTGAATAACATTTCCTCCTGCACCACAACCAAAGCAGTGAAATATCTGTTTATCTGGTGATACAGAAAAAGAAGGTGATTTTTCTTTATGAAAAGGACACAATCCAAAGAAATTTCTACCACTCCTTTTTAATATTACGTATTGTGATATTACATCTACTATGTCATTACTGTTTTTAATTTCATCAATTAATTCTTCACTATAACGTACCAATTTTTTCTTACCTTTCTTATTATATTATTCGACATAAAATGTGTAAATCCTTTTTTACTGCAAAAAAAGACGAGCTTGTCGTCTTTTTTTTATTATCTTTTATAAATTTTCTGAAGTTCCAGTATCTTCAAAAGGTATAAATTTGTTAACAAAGTTTTTGTTTAAATCTATGCCTTCATCCTGTGGTAACTTATTTTCTTCAAATGATAATTCTATTTTGCTATTTACTAAATTTTCTATTTCGTCTTGTGACGCATGCTCTGCTACTACTAATTCACTAACCAGTATTTGCTTTGCATTACTTAACATTTTCTTTTCGCCTGTTGATAATCCTTTTTCTTTTTGTTTAAAACTTAAATTTCTAACAACATCTGCTACTTCATATATGTCTCCACTTTTCATTTTGTCCATATTATCCCTATATCTTTTGTTCCATTTGTCTGACATTTCAGTTTCGTTTTCCTCTAAAACTGCCATTACTTTTACTGCTTCTTCTTTATCTATAACACTTCTAACACCTATTTGCTCTGCTTTATCTACTGGTACCATTACTTTAACTTCTCCAGGCATTTTTAATATGTAATATGACTGGTTTTCACCTAATATATTTTTTTCCTCTATTGCATCAATTCTTCCCGCGCCATGCATAGGATATACTATTTTATCGCCCACATTAAACATGTAAGTCACTCCTTTCTTGAGTTAATAAAGGATTTCAAGTCTCTTATTGAACTACAATACTATTATACTACAAAAAATGGTAAAAGTCAAAACTTTTACCATTAATTTTTTGTCAATTTTTTATTTACTTGTTGAACCAAAACCTCCAACTCTTTCTCCTTCTGCCTTATCATTGTCTACTGTTAAATACTTTTGGAATATTGCTTGTCCTATTACATCACCTTTTTTTATTTCTATATCTTCTGCTTTTATATTAAAAAATGCAAACATAAAATGTCCATCATTATCTGGATTTTCGTAATAATCACTATCTATAATTCCTATACTGTTTGCCATGACTAAACCTTTTTTCTTTGGATTTGAGCTTCTATTACAAAGCATTAAATATTCATCCTCTGGCATATATGCTTTTAATCCTGTTTTTACAAGTGTTGGTACTTGTCCTAATTTAAATGCTGGTATAACGCAATCCTCTGCTGCTTCTACATCATAACCTGCCGAATATTTTGTTTTCCTTTCTGGTAAGTTTATACTCTCATTTTCAAATCCTTTTGCCACTTCAAAACCTCTTATTTTTTCCATACTATTCCTCCTAATATTGTTGTTTATTTTTTATTTTATTATATGTTGTTTATTTTTTCAATACCTTTTCCTAGGTTTTAGCAGTATATTAATTATTAGTCTTGAATAGCACAGTTAGTGCATAATATTTCTTCTTGTTTTATAATATTTTTTTCTTCGACATTATTGTTATAAATTTCTAATTGTTGGCAAAACATGTCTCCCTTTGTAGTATACAAGTTTAAATTTTTGCTTTTGCTTAATATTTTTCTTATAGTCCATAGTCCTAAACCATGTTCGTTATTATTTTCTTTTTTAGTTGTATACCCCTTTTCAAATATTTTATTTATATCGACATCAAAATTGGTATAGCTATTCTCTATTATAATTAAATCTCTATTAGTCGAATAATCTTTTAGCATTCTCACATTAATAATTTTTTCTTCAGTTTCTTTTGCCGCTTCTATTGCATTATCTAATAATATTGCAAGCATTTTACATAGTTCATAACTAGTTATTTCTAGTTTTTTCAAGTCTATCATAACTTCAATACTCATTTTTATATTCTTTTCTTTAGCTAGATAATATTTGGTTGTTAAAATACTATAAACTCCAGGCTCATTTATTATTTTAGGGTCTAATATTCCCATTTCATTTATTTCTCTACACTCCTGCAACATTTCTTCACATATTTTTTTTATTTGCTCTATATTTTCCGTTGCTACATAACCAGATAGTGCTTGCAACATATTAGCATAATCATGTTTAAATCCTCTTATACTATCATACATAATTGATAAAGTTTTATTATATGCTTCTAGATTATGAATTCTTGTTGCTTGTTTTTCTAATTTTACCATCTTTGAGAAATTACTTATGCTTATATAAAAGTAAATAATCAATGCCATAATATCTGTTATAAAAATTTCGTATGGGAAATCTGAAATAAATATTGTCATTTCTATAAAGTTAAAGAAAATAACTACTTCTCCTATAATAGATATTGCTATTAATGTTCCTTTTTCTTTAATATTTAAGTCATCTCTTATTTTTACTTTTATCTCTCTTTTATTTATTATATAGTAGATTAAAAATCTACATGCTGCTACAAGTATTAATAAATCAAATTTATATTTGTAATTATATATTCCATCGGTATACAGTTCTATTCCATCAAATAACATACATAAAAATTTAGAAAATACTGCTTCAGTAAAAATGACGATAATTGAGTTTGTTACTGCTCCTAATATATTCTTTTCTACTTTTTCATTAAAATATAATTCATATATTATAGTTTCTGTTATTACACACGCTATTCTATACATATAAATTGGTAAAATTGTAGAATATATACATTTAAAAATTGTTTCTATCGCTGTTACTTTTATTATATCTTTTTTACCTTTTATTTTTACATTAAAAAGCTTAACATATATTAAGGTATTAGTTAAAGCAATAACTATTGCTGTAATAACTGTAACTATTGACCATGGAATAATTTCGCCTTTTTCAATTATTTTTTGTATTTCATATATTTGTTGTTGCATGTAATCCCTCCTTTATCATTTTTGATTTTATCATTGCATATGTCAATAAGCAAGAAAAATCACCCTCCTTATTTAGAGCTTTGCTTACATTTTTCGACATTCTGTTGAGGGGGTTTTATCAGTGTCAGATTATTGTCAGTGGGACGGAGATTTTAACAATCTCCGCCCCACTGACAATAATCTGACACTGATAATTTTCTTTAATTATTTACTATTTCACCTATCAAGTCATAGCCCTTTGTATCTATTATTTTACATTTAATAAATTGCCCTATTTCCAATTGTTTTGTATTTTTTATATAAATTACTTCATCAATTTCTGGTGCTTGCATATAGCTTCTACCTATGTAATACTTTTCATCAAAAGTATTATTTTCTATTAAAACCTCTAATTCTTTTCCTATATGTTTTATGATATTTTGTTCTACTACTTTTTGTTGTAATTGCATTATTTTGTTGTATCTGCTTTTTTTAGTTGCTGGATGTATTTGCTCTTTTAGTTTTTCTGCTGGAGTATTTTCCTCTTTTGAATAACTAAATGCACCCATTTTATCAAATTTTGTTTTTTCTACAAATTTATATAATTCTTCATAATCTTCCGCTGTTTCTCCAGGAAATCCTACCATTACAGTTGTTCTTGTTATAACATCTGGAATTTCTTTTCTTAATTTTTTTATTAAATTTTCTATACTTTTACCATTACTTTTTCTATTCATTCTTTTTAATACATTATCTGATATGTGTTGTATTGGTATATCAAAATATTTACAAACTTTTTTATTTTCTCTTACAACTTTTATTAAATCTTCATCAATTGTTTCTGGATATGAATATAAAAATCTAATCCATTTTATTCCATCTATTTTAGATATCTCTGTTATCAATTCTGCTAGTCTGCTTTTTTTATATAAATCTAATCCATATTTTGTAGTATCTTGTGCAGTTAATATTAGCTCCTTATAGCCTCGTTTTTCCAAGTCTTTTGCTTCTTCTATTATTTCTTCGAATTCTCTACTTTTAAATGGTCCTCTAATATATGGAATAGCACAGTATGTACACCTATTGCTACATCCATCTGCTATTTTTAAATATGCTGTGGTTTTTCCTGTTGTAATTACTCTATCTTGCCACTGTTCAAAGTCTATTTTTTCTTCTCTTTTTTTTATTAGCTCTTGAATCTTCTTCCATAAATCACCATATTCACTGTATTTTATAAACAAATCAACTTCTGGGAGTTCTTTTTCTAATTCTTTTTTATATCTTTCTACTAAACATCCCATAGCTATTAGATATTTGCATTTTTGTTTTTTATATTCTGCCATTTCCAATATAGTATTTATTGCCTCTTCTTTAGCTGATTCTATAAATCCGCATGTATTTATTACTATAATTTCTGCTTCTTTTGGATTATTTACTATCTCATAATTATTTTCTTTAAATATGCTTATTGTTTTTTCTGTATCAACTAAGTTTTTATTACATCCTAGTGATATAAATCCTACTTTCATTATTGTTTTGACCTTTCTTCCTTTCCTTTATACCTTGATGATTGTTGACACAAACTCTCTAATCATTGCTCCACATATGTTTTCTTGTCATCTCTAATAAATCTAATGGAGTAAATCCTATTACTTGTGTCTTTGACCTATCTTTTTTCAAATTTTCTTCTAATATTTCTAATATTTTTGCTTTATCTTCTTTATTTTCCATATCTATGTAATCTATTATTATTATTCCGCCAATATCTCTTAGTCTTATTTGTTTAGTTATTTCTATTGTAGCCTCTTTATTTACTGTGAATATTGTTTTTTCTAAATCTTTTGTTCCTACATATTTTCCAGAATTTACATCTATTGCTGTTAAAGCTTCTGTTTTGTCAATTGTTATAAATCCACCACACTTTAACCATATTTTTCTATTATTTGCTTTTTCTAGCTGTTCTTGTATCTCATATATATTTAAAATATTTTTTTCTTTTTTTAATTCCACTTTTACATCTGTTTCAAGTGCTATTTTTTCTAATACTTTTTTTATATTTTCATATGTTTTTTCCTCATTAACTATTACTTTAGATAAATCTTGATCTATAAGATCTATTATTAATTTTTCTATTATTCCCTGGTTTTTATATATTAACTGAGGAGTAAATGTTGTTTGCTTTTTAGCTTTTTCATATTTATTTACAATTTCTTGCCAAGTTATTATCAAATTGTTTATATCTCTTTTTATTTCTTCTTCACTTTTTTCTTCTGCTGAAGTTCTAATTATTATTCCATAATTTTGTGGCACAATTTCTTTTACTATTTTTAATAATCTATTTTTCTCAGTTTCCTTTTCTATTTTTTTTGATATAGTAATAAAATTCGAATTAGGCATAAGTACTGCATATCTTCCAGATAAATTTATATGTGTAGAAACTCTTGCACCTTTTTTACTTGTAGCATCTTTTTTTATTTGAACTAATATTGGCATTCCTGTTTTTATGTAGTTTTTTATATTGTGCTTATTCAAAGGCTCATTTTTATTTCCTGTTTCATTACTTGCTTTTGGTATAATGTCTCTTATATGTATAAATGTATTTTTTTCTTTACCTATATCTACAAATGCTGCTTGCATACCTAATAATACATTTTCCACTTTTCCTAGATATATATTTCCTTCTAACCTTTCTTCCCCATAATTTTCTTGATATTTTTCTATTAGTTTACCATTCTCAACTACAACTATAGTTTTATTATTTTGCTCATCTACATTAACTAAAATTTCTCGCATTTCTATCCCTTTCTTGCTTTCAAATAAATTAATTAAATTTATTCATTGCACTATCTATCCCATTTTTCAAATATTCTATAATTGCATCTTTTGCTTTTTCTATACCTTTTTCTATTTTTTTGTATTCTTCTTCATCTATTGGTTTTATTACATAATCTATAATTTTGCTATTTCCCACAGGTCTTTCTATTCCCACTCTTATTCTTGCAAATTCTTCACTTTGTAATTCATGCACAACTGATTTTGCTCCATTATGTGTTCCTGGTCCACCAACTTTTCTTACTTTTATTTGTCCTTTTTCTATATCCATATCATCATATACTACTACAACATTTTCTAGTGGTATTTTATAAAAGTCTATATATTTTTTTATAGACTGTCCACTTAAATTCATATATGTTTGCGGTTTTAATAAAATTACTTTTTCTCCTTCTATTACTCCAGAGCCATATAATCCTTCAAATTTAGTTCTAGATATATCTATTTTGTATTGGTTTGCTAATTTATTTATTACATCAAATCCCATATTATGTCTTGTTTTAGAATATTCTGGTTCTGGATTTCCAAGTCCTACTATTAAATACATTTTTCCTCCTAACTTACTTTTAGTTCTCTTAATATTCCAAAGTTAGTTCCATCATATTTTTCCGACTCTATTATTGCTATTTGACAAAAACCATTTTTTTCGTAATATTCGTTTAATTTTTTATTACTTCCTATATTATCTAATCTTATACTGTTTTTTGCTTCCTTTTGGGCAATATGTTTTATTTCATCAATTATTCGTGCTCCGATACCTTTATAATTAATATCTGTTGCTAAATGATGTATATGAATGACTTCTCCTTCTATATCTTGATAATATTGACTGCTATACTGAAGCATAAAAGTTCCGTACTATTTTTTCGCTTAATTTTGCTATATAAAATTTTCCTTCATTAATTTTTTGTTCATAATATTGTTTACCATATGTTCTTGTAACATTCCACTGGTTTATACAGTTATCATCTAACCATTTACATCTGCTTTGTATTATTCTAATAATCTCTCCTATGTCTGAAATATTTGCTTTTTCTACAACAACTCCTTTATATTCATTCATTTTAGTACATCTCCTTTATCATTCTCTTACTATGTCTCTATTAATCCTATTTCTTACTTCTAGTGCTTTTTTCTTTGTTTTCTCAATATCTGTTCCTTTAACAATGATAAGTCCACATCTTTGTGCATCAGATATATATTTTTCTATTTTATCTCCAACACTTTTTTCAAAACATATTTCAATAACATTATCATCCATATATTTTTTAAAGTCGGGAAGCTCTTTTATTATTCCTTCATCTAGGTCCAATATTCTTGTTGCTATACATCTATCAAATTTAGGTTCTAAGTCAATATCTTTCTCTCCCATTGCTAATTTTATTATATTTCCCACATGATCTATGCCTTTGCTATGTGGCACAATATGAGATGTTATTGCATTTCCCCCCATTCTTGCGCCAACATCTACAATATATGGTTCATTCTCTTTTGATAATATCATATCCATATTAACAGGCCCGTTTTTTATGCCTATTTCTCTAATCAATCTACTCACTATTTCTTCTATTTTGCTTTCAATCTCTCTAGGTAATTCTGAAGGAGTACTATGTCCTAGTTCAGAACGGTATGGCAAATTTGTCATATTTTTTTTCATAATTGCTAAAATATGAACTTTACCATTATATACAAAAGATTCAATACCATATTCTTGTCCTTCTATAAAAGTTTCTATTAACGCTCTTCCATTAAAAGACCCATTTATTACTTCTTGAATTTTTTGCATTAATGTTTCAAAATCATCTATTTTATACACATATAAACTTCCTAACCCTGAACATGGTTTTAATATAATTGGAAATTTTATTTTATCTTTTATTTCATATAATTCCTCAATTTTACTCACTTCATAAAATTGAGGAACATTTGTAATATATTTTTCTTGCATTTTTTTTCTAATTTCATATTTACTTTTTACTAATTTAGCTACTTCAAAATCTAAACCTGGTAAATTCATTTTATTAGCTACATAGCTTGCTGTTAATACTGCGAACTCTGTTGCAGTAACAACACCATCCACATGTTCTTCTCTAGCATATTGTAAACATTCTTCATATGCTTCAAACGATATATTTTTAAATTTATCTGCTTGCTTAATGCAAGCTATATTAGGATTTTGGTCAATAACAATAGTTTCATATCCTAGTTCTTTTGCTTTTTTTATTACATGTTTTACTGCTCCAAATATTAAGACCTTTTTCATTTTTATCCTCCAATTTTGTAGTTTGCAATATTTCTATAATATTCTTCTACCATATTTATTGTTTTATTCCATGAATATTGTTTTGAGGTTTCTAATGCAGCTCTTGAAAGTCTTTCTCTAAGCTGAGCATTATTTATAAGTTTCTTTGTTTTTTCCACAATATCATCAATATTATCTTTTTCTATTACTAAAGCATTTTCATTATCTTTCACAAAATCCATATTACCACCATTATTAGTTGTAATTACTGCAACTCCGCAAGTCATTGCTTCTAAAACTGGTAGGCAAAATGATTCATACATAGAAGCACAAATATAAATATCCGATTTTCTCAGAGTATCTCCTATTATTAATTGTGGTGGATTTACAATTGCTTTAATTTTATTTCTTTTAGGCTCTGTTGGTGTAATCCAATTTAATTCTATATCATATCCTTCTTCTTTTACTATTTCTATTGCTTTTAATATATTTCCTATTCTTTTAAATTCTGATTCTTCTGAACCAATTATCGCAATATTTATTTTTTTATTATTTTTCCTATATTCTTTACAAAAGAATATAGTTGAGTCAACTGCATTTGGTATCACTATTGCATCTTTATTATATATTTGCTTTATTTTATTTTTTGCAAAAGTTGATACAGTATATACAAATTGAACTACTTCTAGTTGTTTTTTTATATACTCATATGTTCTATTATCTAATTTTTCTAAGTCAAACAAATGATAGTCTCCTTGCTCAAAGTAAATAACTGGTGCTATTTTTTGTTCTATACATTCATATATTTCTCTCCAATACGTTGCAACAATGACATCACATTTTGGTATGCTTTCGCATAATGTTTGTCCCCATGGAACTTCTATAAATTGTATACTATCATTCATTTTAAACCATATTGGCTTTTTGTCATGTGATATTATTGTTATTTTATGACCTCTTGCTGTTAATTTATTTGCATGTTCTAAAATAATTTTAGAACCTCCACAAACTCCTGTCCAAGTCATTACATATGTAATATGTAATTTTTTATTTTCAGTAGGTTCATAAATTAATTTTTGTGGTATTGCTGTTTTTAATCTTTCTTCCCTTTTATTAAATTCTATTTGTTTTAGAGTTTTTATATCCTGCTCTTGATTCATTTTATAAATTCTCCTCTTTTAATCTATTCCATATTTCATTTGTCTTTAAATATTCTTTATAATGCTTTTCTACATTTTTAGAATACTTTTCTAAATCTCCTATTAATATGTTAAAATCATAGTCTTTAAATAGTTTATTAATTTCAGGAATACTTGTTTCTAATTGTTTTTTTACTTTTTCCATTTTAGATTTATAATTGTTTTTATCTAAAATATATGTTAATAATGGTTTATATTTTATCCAACCTCTAGATGCTTGCAGAAATCTTTGTGGAATCAATTCCTCTTCGATTTTTATTTTTCTCAACGTTTTTGGATACTTTTTTCTCATAATACAAGTATATTTTAAAAATCCATCATGGAAATGATATACTGGCACTTTAATTACTTTTGAATCTCCTAATAATGTAGAAAAAAATGTATCTTCTCCGTCTTGCTTCTGGTGGGTTATAAAATGCTGGTATCTTATTTATATTTCTTAAATTTAAGCATAATGTTGAACCAACAACCCATTTGCTGGCACCTTCTTTTTGCAATTCATAAGCTACTTCTCCATTAGCAATTTTCTCATCTGCATAAGTAACTCCATTATCTTTAATGAATTTTTGTTTAATTGAGTCCCATGATACTACTTCATTACTAATTGCTTCAATATATTGCTTAAATAAGTCCTCATTAATATCTTCATTTAGTTCAACATATGGAATAGGAGAAATATATCCGCAATGATATCCTATTGTTATATCTGCATTTTCTATATATTTTAAATGCATAGCTACATTATCTTGCTCTTTCCATATTAATTCTCCAGTATCTTCATTTTTTATACAAGCTACTGGATATTCATCATCATCCCAAAACAGCAGATAGTCTATATGCCACATCTTTGCATAATACATTAATGTATTTCTACCTTTTGCATGTCCATGTCCAAAAAATAATTCTGTTTCCTGTTTTGTTAATTGTTCTCTTGCTATTAATCTCTTTTTTAATTCTTCTATATTTTCTGGCGTTATATATTTTACTTTTATATCTTTGTATACTTTGGGTATTAATCCATAGAAATCAACCCTTGTAGTATATTGATATTGTAAATCAAATAAAATAAATACTGTAAGTTCTACTTTTTTACCAGTATTTTTAAATTGTTCTATTAAATGCTCATATGTACTATTTATTACTTTACATACATTTGGTCTACCTGTTACAAAACCTAATCCAAATTGAATTATTTCTTCCATGTTTTTCTCCTTTTGTTTTAGTAATACCTTTAACTGCTTAATTATACCATATTTTAGTGTAAGTGTCAATTCTTCAATTTAGCCTATCTGTAAGGATTTTCCGGTGTTTGTTTTTAAAGTTTATACTCTTTTTCTAATTTATTATTTAAATATATCTTACTCACTAGTTTTAATTGATATATATTTTCTTCTGAAATGTTAAACGAGAAAATTTTTTTTGCTGGAGCTTTTATAATATATTTTATTGCATTTTGTGTTGCTTCTGATATTTCTATTGCTCCTTTATCTTGTTTTCCACATGTATTGCACTTAAATCCATTATCTTTTAACGAAAAATATTCTAATGTTTCTGAATTACCACATTGTACGCACTTGTCTACAATTGGCATAAATCCTAATATGCACAAAAGTCTTAGTTCAAAAATAGATAAAATTAAATCCATATTCTTATCTGTTTCTGAAATCACATATAGTGTATTTAAAAATAATTGTAATATTTTATATGTGTTTTGATTTTCATCAGTAACATCATTTATAATTTTAGTTATTAAAGCTACATAGTTCAATTTCTCGAAATCTGTCCTTATATTATAGAAAAGTTCTATTATCTCGCAAGAATTCATATTGTAGCTTTTTGAATTACTGTATAACATGTATTCTCCAAAACACAAAAATTGAGTTGCTGCCATAAGCATACTTTTTGGTCTTCTCGCTCCTTTGGCAGCACACCCAATTTTTCCATTTGGTGTCAATATTGTAAGCATTTTATCAAAATCGTTCATATTGCTTTCTGCTATTATTATTCCTTTTGTTTTCAATATTCCCATATTGATTACCTTCCATATTCTTTTTTGTGTTTTCTATTTCTATTAATTCCATAAATGTATTAATATTACCTGTATTTTTAAAAGTGTTCCACGCCATTTGTTTTAGCATAAAATCAACTCCTTTTAAATTTATCTTTTGCAAATTTTATAATTTTATACTTTTACATCTGGACTTTTTATATATTTTACATTTTAAATTTGTTTACAATAAAATCTTTATTCATCCAATCTTCTTTTACTTTTACCCAAACTTTTAAATTTAATTTTGTATTTAACATTTTTTCTAAATCTTCTCTAGCATATGTACTTATTTTCTTTAGCATTTCTCCATTTTTTCCTATTATTATAGCTTTATGTGATTCTCTACTACAATATATGGTCGCTTCCACATTAAATATTGGCTCTCCTTTTATTGTCTTTCTTCTTTTCATTTTTTCTACTTCAACTAATATTCCATGAGGTACTTCATCTCTTAATAGTTTTAAAGCTTTTTCTCTTATTATTTCTTCTACCAATTGTTGCATTGTTTGGTCAGTATATTCTTCTGTATCATAATATAGTGGACCTTCTGACAAATTATCTTCTATTTCATCTAACAATCCTTCAATATCTTTTTGATTTGTAGCTGTCATTGGCACTATTGTGATAAAATCATATTGACTTTTATACAACTCCATAGATTTTGCAACCTGTGCTATACTTGCTAAGTCCATTTTGTTTAAAACTAATATTGTTTTTTTCTTAGCTTGTTTTATTTTTTCCAATATTAATTTTTCTTCTTCATTGATTTCTTTTGAAAAAGCTTCAACTACAAATACTATTAAGTCGACGTCTTTTATTGAAGTGAATGATGTTTCTAACATTGTATTTCCTAATTTATTTTTTGGTTTATGTATGCCTGGTGTATCTATAAAAATAATTTGTGAATCTGGTCTATTTACAATTGCTTTTATTGCTTTTCTGGTTGTTTGTGGTCTATTTGCTGTTGCTGCTACTTTTTCTCCTACTAATGAATTTATTATGCTTGATTTTCCTACATTGGTTTTTCCTACTATTGACACAAAACCTGATTTCATATTATTTACCTCCTCATGTTTTTGTTTGCCTGTCAAGTTTTTATTTACTCATAGGTAAACATTGCTATTTATTTTATTATACACCTATTATTTTAAAAAGTTTGTCGAATTTTGTAAATAAATTAATTTTTTTAACTAAATATTGTACTTTTCTTTTTTGCTATAAGTTGTATGAAATAATTCGTGTGCTTTATGTCCTCCTGGAACACCTATATATTCACTATATATTTGTTTTAATACTGGATTTTCATGTGATTTTCTTATTCGACTTTTTTCATCTATTGTATACATTGCATCAGCTCTCTTTTTTCTAACATCTACAGTTGCTCTAATTTTTGAATTTTTAATTGGTTGTCCTCCTCCCATTATACAACCACCTGGACAAGCCATTATTTCCACAAATTGATAGTCTGCTTTTCCTGACTTTATTTCCTCCATAATTATTTTGGCATTTCCTAGTCCATTGGCTACAACTACTTTTATATCTCTTTCTCCAATTTTTAATATTGCTCTTCTTATTCCTTCTTCTCCTCTTACTTGTTTAAAATCAATATCTTCTAATTCTTCTCCAGATAATATTTCTGATGCGGTTCTTAATGCTGCCTCCATAACTCCGCCTGTAACTCCAAATATTGCTGCTGCACCAGTTGCCTCTCCCATTGGATTATCAAATTCTTCATTTTCCAATTCTGAAAATTCTATATTGGCTTGTTTTATCATTCTAGCTAATTCACGTGTCGTTAGAACACAGTCAACATCATACATACCATTATTTTTTAGTTCTGTTCTTTGTCTTTCATATTTTTTGGCTATGCATGGCATTACAGATACTACATATATTTTTTCTGGATCTATGTTATTTTTCTCTGCATAATAAGTTTTTATAAGTGCTCCAAACATTTCATGTGGCGACTTGCAACTTGATAAATATTTAATATTTTCTGGATAATTTGCTTCTACATATCTTACCCATCCTGGACTGCAAGATGTAATCATTGGTAAATTATAGTTTTCATTTAGTCTTTGTATAAACTCTGTTCCTTCCTCCATAATTGTAAAATCTGCACCTGTATTTGTATCAAAAACTTTATCAAATCCTAATCTTTTTAGTGCAGCAACCATTTTTCCAGTCACATTAGTTCCTATTGGCATACCAAATTCTTCTCCTAATGCTACCCTAACTGCTGGAGCTGTTTGCACTATTACATAAGTATCTGGATCTTTTAATTTTTCCCATGCTTCTTCAATAGAATCCTTTTCTCTTAAAGCCCCTACTGGACAAGCTTCTATACATTGTCCGCAAAATGTACAATTTACATCATTTAAACTATTATCTCCTACTGTTGATATGCAAGAATTAAAACCTCTATTTATACAATCTATTGCACCTATTTCCTGAACTTTTTTGCAAACAGATACACATCTTCTACATAAAATACATTTATTGAAGTCTCTTACTATTGATGGAGATAAGTCATCAATTTGGTGCTTATTGGTTTCTCCTTCATACTCTATCCCTGTAACATTAAATTTCACTGCCAAGTTTTGTAATTCGCAATTTCCATTTCTTGTGCAAGTTAAACAATCACGTTGGTGATTTGATAATATTAAATCTAATATTACTTTTCTTGCTTCTATAACCTCTTTCGAATGTGTCTTTACTACCATACCTTCTTCTACTTTTTGAATGCATGAAGTAGCAAACCCTCTTCTGCCATCCACTTGTACAATGCACATTCTACAATCTCCAATTTCATTTATATCCTTTAAAAAGCATAATGTTGGAATATCTATACTTGCTTGCCTTGCTGCTTGCAGTATTGTAGTTCCTTCTTCCACTTGTATTTCTTTATCATCTATTTTTAAATTAATCATTTTTTTATCGGACATAATTTCCTCCTATTTTATATTTTTATTTCTAATAAAATCACCAGCAAATTCTTCTTTTAAGATATCCATATGTATTGTATCATAATATTTCCCATTTATATAATTGCATTGTCTTCTTCTTCCCATTTCTTTAAATCCACATTTTTTATAACAGGCTATTGCTCTTGAATTAAATTCCATCACATCTAATTTTATACTATTAAGATTCAAGTAATTAAAACCATATTCTAAAATTAAGTTTATAGCTTCTGTTCCTATTCCTCTATCTCTCCCTTCTTTTTCGCCTATAAAGATTCCCAAAATTGCTGACCTGTTTATATGATTTATATTTTCTAGAGAAACACTTCCTAATAATTTGTCATCTTTCAATCTTACAATGCCAAAAGAAGCTTCATCATTAATATGTTCTTGAAGATATTTATTTTCTGATTCAATTGTGGTTAATGAAGCACTTTTGCCTGTATAATCTGTTATTTGAAAATCATTAATCCATTCTACATACTTTTCTGCATCTTCTGTATTCCTAGGAGATAAATATATATCATCTCCTAACAATTTTTTAAAATATTTCATACTATTTCTTCTCCTCCATAATTATCAATCATTCATCAATCTGTTAAAATTTCGCGGTCGCCTAAGATACCAAATTGTTTTTAATGTACAGAATATATTAAAAACAATTATATATTTAGTTCTAATAATGAATTAATTCCTTATCCTATTGCGTGGAATGGACAATTTGCCACGCAAGTTCCACATTTAATACAAACATCTTTATCTATTATATGTATCTGTTTTGGTTCTCCTGAAATCGCATTAACAGGGCAATTTCTTTTGCACAATCCACAACCTTTACATTTTTGTGGATCTATTTCTATATTAGTTAATGCTTTACATTCACCAACTTTGCATGTTTTGTGTTTTATATGATCTAAATACTCTTCTCTAAAATACTTTAGTGTTGATAAAACTGGGTTTGGTGCTGTTTGTCCTAATCCGCATACTGCTGTTTTAGGTATATTTATTGCTAGTTGTTCTAATTTTTCTAAATCCTGCATATCTGCTTTTCCGTCACAAATTTTTGTTAATATTTCTAACATTCTTTTTGTTCCAATTCTACAAGGAGTACATTTACCACAAGATTCATCTACTGTAAAATCTAAATAAAATTTAGCTAAATTTACCATACATTTTGAGTCATCCATTATTATTAACCCACCAGATCCCATCATTGAACCTATTTCTTTTAAAGATTCATAATCTATTGGTGTGTCTAAGTGTTCTTTTGGAATACATCCACCTGAAGGTCCTCCTGTTTGTGCTGCTTTAAATTCTCTATTATTAGGGATTCCACCACCTATGTCATATATTATTTCTCTTAATGTAGTACCCATTGGCACTTCTACTAATCCAACATTAACTACATTGCCTCCTAAAGCAAATACTTTCGTTCCCTTTGAATTTTCTGTTCCTATACTTGAATACCAGTCAGCACCATTTAATATTATTCTTGTTATATTTGCATATGTTTCTACATTATTTATTAAAGTAGGTTTACCCCATAATCCCTCATTTGCTGGATATGGTGGTTTTAGTCTTGGTTGTCCTCTTCTTCCTTCTATAGATTCTAGTAGGGCCGTTTCCTCTCCGCAAACAAATGCTCCCGCTCCAAGTCTTATCTCTACATCAAATTCAAAATCTGTTCCAAATATATTTTTACCTAATAAACCATATTCTCTAGCTTGTTTTATTGCTATATCAAATCTATGTACTGCAATAGGATATTCTGCTCTAACATAAATATATCCTTTATTTGCTCCTATACTATATCCAGCTATTGCCATAGCTTCTATAACAGAATGTGGGTCTCCCTCCAATATACTTCTGTCCATAAATGCACCTGGATCTCCTTCATCTGCATTACATACCACATATTTTTGTTCACTTTGTGCTGCTTTTGTTAGTTCCCATTTTTTACCTGTTGGAAATCCTGCACCACCTCTGCCTCTTAATCCAGACTTTTTAACTTCTTCTATTACACTTTCTGGTGTCATCTCAAACAATACTTTTGCTAATGCCTTATACCCATCAAATGCAATGTATTCATCTATATCTTCGGGATTTATTATTCCACAATTTTTTAGCGCTATTCTTTTTTGCTTTTTATAAAATTGTAAATCATCCAACTTTTTGACAATACTACCATCTACATCTTTACATAGTAATCTTTCTACTAGCTTTCCTTCTAGTATGTGTGAATTTATAATCTCTTCGCAATCCTCTGGTTTACAATTAGCATAAAAAGTATCTTCTGGTCGAATTATTACTATTGGACCTTTTGCACATAAGCCAAAACATCCCGTTTGTATTACTCTTACATTTTGTATATTTTTTTCTTTCAGTATTTTTCTAAAAGTATCTATTATTTGTGGAGATTTTGAAGATGTACAACCTGTACCCCTACATACTAATATGTGCTTTTCTCTGCTAGTAGAATTTAAATTTACTCTTAAGTCCAGTTCTTCTCTTTTTTGCTTTCTTATTTCTTCAATTTCTTCTAAAGTTTTCATATTTCTCTCCTATCTATATTAAAGATTATTAATTAATACTTTCATCATTATTCATCTTTCATTAATTTTTCCAGTACTTCATCTAGTTTTTTTACTGTTGCTTTTCCATGTACTTCATTATTAACAGTAAATACTGGTGCTAATCCACATGCACCAACACATCTTGTAGCATCTATTGAAAATTTTCCATCTTGAGTTGTCTGTCCTACATCTATTTTTAATCTATCTTTTAATCTATTTAATATTTGTTCTGAACCTTTTACAAAACACGCTGTTCCTAAGCACACAGAAATTGCATATTTTCCTTTTGGCTCTAATGTAAATCTAGAATAAAATGTTATTACTCCATATATCTCTGCCATTGATATATTTAAATATTTTGATATTTCCATTTGTGCTATTTTAGGAATATATCCAAACTTTTCTTGTATCTCATTTAATATTTGTATTAAATTATCTTTATCTGTGGTGTATTTCTCTAATATTATAGCCATATCGTTTTTCATTTTTGTTTCTATGCATTTACAGTTTTCACCTTCCATATTTTTCTTCCTTTCTTTTCATCTCTATCACATTATTTGTTCTTTATATAAGAATTGTATACGGAAAAGTCTAGCGATTTTTCCTATTAAATAACAAAGAACAGGATTTTATATTTTCCTGCCCTTTATCTATTATTCTTCTGTTGTTTTATTTTCTCCTTCTATTGTAACCTTTGCATTTATTGGGCAAATTTGTATAAATGTTTTTCCATCATTTACTTTTATTTCATTACCTTGTAAATCCTTATATACTGTTTGTGCTGTTCTTGAAGTTTTTTCACATGTTATTTCTATTGCTTTGCCATTTGTTATATAATATCCTTCTAACTTTCCTATATTATCTAGCCCTTGTCTACCTTTGCCCGAGCCATCATTCAAATTATAGTTTTGTGCAAATGTTATAATTATATTTTTAGTAGTTACAGTTGTATCTGTATCCCAATCTACTTGCTTTTCACCTCTTGAATATCTAGTATATTCTTTTGTTTCCTCATCATATATATATTTAACTGTATTATAATCTGAATATGGTATTATAACTGTATCTGCATTTTTGTCAGTTTCCAATTCTACTTCATCTGCTACATAATTCAAAACTGGCTTTTGGTCTGTTGTCGTTCTATATTCATTATTTTTTGCAATTTGCAAGATATTTTTTGTACTTATTACTGCATTATGTGGTGCATATTTGTCACTAACTCTCCAAAAATATGTACCATCATAATAAAGTCCATTTATGTTATCTACACCTAATTCTGAAATATCTGCTTCTGCCTGTGGGCTCCATCCAAAATGTACATATATTGCATCATTCTCTAAAGCATAATCTAAGAAATAATGTCTTGAACTTCTAACAGGTCCTATTTTCTCCAAATTTTTACCTTTTAGGACTGCCATCATTCTTGTTTCTCCGCCTTCTACAATTATTTCATATACTAAATCTGCTTCTAAGAGTCCAGCTTGTGGCATTGCATTTATATTGTTATCTATCATAACTGCAATTGGTCTGTCATTTCCTGCAAATGTTGTAGGTAATTTTATAACTTCCTTTTCAGGCTCTTTATTTTCATCTACTTCGGCATTTGCTTGTATTTGAATATTTTGTTTGTCTTTTACAAATTTTAGTGTTACTAACACTCCTGCCACCAATATTAGCATTACTAATAATATTATTAATACTTTTGTCCCACTATTTATTTTCTTTTTATTTTCCATATTAATTATTCTTTCCCTTCTTTTTATAAGTTTAATACTAGCATGCTAGTACCATATATTATTAAAACTATTAGTGTTCCTAAACAAGCACTAAATATTATTTCAGAAAGCTTGTGTTCTTTTGCTACTATTCTGCTTTCTGATATTAAGATTGCCATAACCAATGAAAGTATTAATATCACCGCATTTTTTGTGGTTATCCATATAATGGTATTTGCTGCAAAGGCTATTGTTGCATGCCCACTTGGTACAAACTTACTATTAAATAATTTATGTTTGTTTGTTTTTGAATATGCTATTAGCGCTAAAATCGCTATCATAGTAATTATTATTGTTGCAAATGCTAAATGTGTTGGAGAATTCGCTACATTTTGTATAAATGCGATACCCATATCACTTATTTTCTCAAAAAACAAAAAGTATGCTACTATTATTGCATTTATTGTTGTTATTACTACTCCTCCTGCAGCCACATCTTTGGCTATCTTTGCCTTTGGATGATAAACATCTACATATAGATCCACTACTGTTTCTATTGCTGTATTTACCATTTCTGCAAAAATTATTAAAATTATTGTAAATAAAAATATTAAAAACTCTGCTTTGCTTAAATTAAAAAATAAGCTTATAATTACTACTGCTACAGCTATTACCAACTGTTTTTTTATGTTTGCTTGAGTTGTAGTTGCATATATAATTCCGTTTATTGCATTTTTCCAAGCATCTATAAAACTGCTATTTTTAATTTTCTTTTCTTTGTCGATTTCTGCGTTATGCTCTTTTTTTTCCATCGCTTGTCCTTCCAATTATTAATTTTTTATATTTAATTTTCCTAATATATTTTCTTCTTTTTCTCGCATTTCTGCCTTTTCTTCTTCTTTCATATGGTCAAATCCCATTAAATGATAAAATCCATGAACAACCATATAAGACAATTCTCTTTTAAAGCTATGACCATATTCTTCTGCTTGTTCTTCTACTTTAGGTATTGATATTACTATATCTCCTAATATTACCTCATACTTTTGTTGCTTTACTTCAGATATTTCTTCTTTTTCGTACATTGGAAAAGATAACACATCTGTTGGATTATCTATTTGCCTATATTTTTTGTTTATGTTTCTAATATTTTCTGGATTTGTCAATGTTACTGTTATGGTTATATGCTTCCCTAGCTTTTCTTCCTTAAAACACTTATCCAATACTTCTTTTATAATTTCTTTATACTCTATTTTTTCTTCTATACCATCTGTAATAATTTCTATTTGTTCCATCGTATATCCTCGCCTTTTATTATCTCTTACATAAAGTCCCTGCTTTTGAATATAGTTTTATGTTTGAAGTAAAACTGTTTTTTAAATTTCTCATTGCTCCTAATTCAACTAATTTGTTTTTATAGAATTTTATGATTTTATAATATTTGTTTTCATTTGCATAAACCTTTTTTAAATCATTAGTTATAAATAAAATTTCTATCTGTTCATTATATTCTGCATTATTTATTCCTTTTAACTCACTTATTTTTTGATATTTTTTCCAAAATTCTTTATATTCTTCTCTATCTGATGGCTTATCCCAATAAATTTTAGTTGATAATAACTTTATATTATATTCTTCTATTAGCTTTATTAAAAGGGAATATGCTTTTTCCTGTTTTCTAACCACTTTAGTATCTACAATTAAGCTTCTTACATCTTTTAATAATTTTATATAGCATTGCTCTGCTACTATAAGAGGTAAGCTATGTGTAAATAATTTTCTGCTAATACTTAAAAGTATCATATTTTTTTCTATATTATCGTTTTGATCCAATTTACCTACGGTAAACTTTTCAAAATTGTTATAATCTTCTAATATTTGAGCATATTCTTTTGATTTATTTTGTTCAAATTTTAGCGGTAGTACATTAACTATGTATTCTTCTACTGTCGCAAAAATTTTATTATATGTTTCTTCTTTTGTTCCATATGTCAAGTTATCTGCTAATTTTATAGAATAATGTTTTAATAGTCCTTTATATAAAACATCCATCTCTTTTATATAAAATGTCTTATATTTATCTAATAATTTTGTTTTTTCACTTCTCTTTAATGATTGATAATCTAATTCTAATAAGTATATTTGTTTTCTATATTTATATTCTAGATATTCACTGTCTTTTAAATGTATTACCGTATAATATTTCGATAATGCATTTTTTTCAAAGTCTGTTGCAGTATCATTCTTTACTTTTTTATATATTGAATCCATTATATGTTTGTCAACAGCTTCTAAATATAATGCATATACGTCTTCAAATTTCTTTTTTGCACTTTCTTTTTTTTCTTGATTTTCTGTATCTTCTAATGTTCCTTCATATGCTTTAAGTACATTGTTTCTCTTCATCGAAATGAGTACACTATTAATTCCTATTTGCGTTGGTACAATTATTTTTGTTAATGTGTTTGTAAGTTTTGAAAAAAAGGTTTTTTCTGAATTATAAATCCTTAAGCTTCTTTCCTCCATACTGTGTTCCTCCTTTTAAAATACTATTTTTTCTTTTGTCCCAATATTTTCAAGCATCTCATACGTAACTTCTACTTCTATATATTCACTTGTTTGGCTATCATTTATTTGTATGCTTAATATATTGTCTAAATTTTCTATTTTATTGTTTAATTCCTGTTTTGCTTTTTCTATGCCTATATTTTTTGCTTCTTCTAAAGTATATGTAATATCTGTTATATTTACTTCTGTATTTGTAATTTTTATTAGTTCTATAGGTAAGTAGAAATTCGAAAATAATTTTACTTTTTTATTTGTCTCTATTGTATCATAATTTTTAAATTTTGAAACCCCTTTATTAAAATTTATTTTAAAATTATTTATATTTAGGGAATATTTATTTTCGACATTTCCTGTTTGTTCTTTTTTCTGTTGTTTAAAATAAATTCTTTCTTTTTGAGTATACCATACTTTTCCCTGAACAGAGCCAGTTGCATGAACATATCTAGTGCCTGTATATTTTCCTTCGAGCCATCCAGCAATTAGCACTGTGCCTTTTTTTACTATTTCTCCTTCTTTCACTACGGGTGTACCATTTTGTGCACTTATCTTTTTTATAATAGCATCTTTTGTTGCAACTATGTTACAAAACTCTTCATCATCTATAATGTTGGGCTTTGGTATTGATTCTACTATTTTTATAATTGCATTTGTTCCTTTTATTTCTATTCCTATCCATGCTATATCGTCTCTCTCTAGTCTTAACTTATTTATTATTTTTTTTGTATCTACCTTATTTTTAAATTTGCCTATTTTTAAATTGTTTTCATTTGCTATTTGTATTATTTCATCATCATTGATTTTTTCATTTCCTATTACCTCTATATTCCATATAAATTTTGATAATGTAAATATTGTTATTAATACCATTGCTAATCCAATCACAAATATTTTTCTTTTTTTGTACTTGTTAAAAATAAAAGGTAGTCCTTTTTTGCTTTTTATCTTTATTTTACATTTCGTTTTTTGTGCTATTGGCTTTAACTTTTTAAAATCTTTTATACTCACATTTGTATAAATAATAGTTGTTTTGCTTCTTTTCAAGTTCCATAAAAATATTTTCTGCTTATTACATATGTTTATAAATTTTTCTACAAAATATCCTTCTACTAAAATATTTACATACCCTAATATATAATTTAAAATTATCTTAAAGTACAATTTTAGTTTCCCCCTATTCATCTACTATTCTTTCTAAATCTATATTTTCTATTTTACCTGTTACCAAAACTTCATCTGCAGTCATTTCCCCCAACTTTAAATCAAATCCATTTATATTTATTATCCCTATTTGTGTGCTAATTCTTATAAAAAAATCTTGATATTCTAATATCATTTTATAATTTTCAATCAACATTTTATTGAATCCCATATTGGTTAATCTAGGCTCATTTGTAGAAATTTCTTTAGGAATTTCTAACAGCTTATCTATTTTACTTTCTTTTTTTATTTGGTTTTTTCTCATCTTTAAATTCCTTCTTTATCTTATAAATTCATCTAATGTTTTAAATTCATAACCCATTTTTTTTATTTCTTTTATGCAATAGTCTAGAACATTAACATTATCCTTAGAATTTCCATGTAATAGCATTACTGCTCCATTATGAATATTTTTTAAAATTTTATCTTTAGCATATTCCTCTCTACCTTGTTTTTTTTCATCCCAATCATCATATGCAAATGACCACATTACTGTTTTATAGCCTAAAGTATTGGTATATTCTATAGTTCTCTCACTATATTCTCCTTTAGGTGGTCTTATATATTTCATCTCATATCCAAATTTCTCATATACTGATTTATGCAAATTCATAACTTCTTCTTTTATTTGCTCATTACTCAAATCTGGCATACTTTTATGGTTTACTGTATGATTTCCTACAATGTGCCCATCATCCAACATTTTTTTTACTAAGTCTGGTTGTGTATTTACATAGTGTGCTGTTATAAAAAAAGTGGCTTTTACCTCATTCTTTTTTAAAATCTCTAAAAACTTTTCAGTATATCCCGCTTCATATCCTTCATCAAAAGTTAAATAAATATATGGTTTTTCTTTGTTTCCCATACATATTCCTTCATATTTTTCTAGTATTCTTTTGTTATTTGTTCCTAAATCTGGTTGCTCATGATTATCATTTCTTCTTATTCCCCATCCAATTTTGGTATTGCTTAAGTTTTCTGCACTTGTTGTTTCTACTGGCTCTGCTACATTTGTTTTTATTACTGCAAATGCAAATATTACTATAAACAGTATGCTTAATAATTTATATACAATATTCTTTGCTTTCATAACATTCTCTCCTTGCACTATGCTTTTGTTAAATTTTATGTTTTAAAAGAAATATTATTACTTGTATTTTGAGCTTACAATTTAATTTATATAATAATATCTTTTATAAAAATATCAAATTTAGATATTTTATGTTATAATCATATTATTGGAGGAGATTAATATGGAAAATTGGTTAACCCGAACAGAATTATTGATAGGAAAAGATAATATAAATAAATTGCAACAATCTACAGTTGCTGTATTTGGTTGTGGCGGTGTTGGTTCATATGTTGCTGAAGGTTTAGTTAGAAGTGGAATTGGTAATATTGTTTTAATTGATAGTGATGTTGTTGATATTACTAATATTAATAGGCAACTAATTGCTGATACCAGCACTATTGGCATTTCTAAAGTTGAAGTTGCTAAAGAGAGATTGTTAAAAATAAATCCTAATTTAAAAATTACTATATTTAAAGAATTTTATAGTGCTTCTACTAATGATATGTTAATAAAAGATTATAATTATATTGTCGATGCTATAGATACGGTTACTTCTAAAATATTGTTGGTTGAAACTGCCATAAATAAAAATATTCCTATCATTTCTTCAATGGGAACTGGAAATAAACTAGACCCTACTCAATTTGAAATATCAGATATTTCCAAGACTTCTGTATGTCCTTTAGCAAAAGTTATGAGAAAAGAGCTTAGTGTCCGTGGGATAAAGCACTTAAAAGTTGTATATTCTAAAGAAACTCCAAAGAGATTTAATAATGATGAAACTTTAAGAAGAACTCCTGCAAGTATTGCATTTGTTCCTTCTGTTGCCGGTTTAATTATTGCAGGAGAAGTAGTTAAAGATTTAATTGGGACAATTGGGGACTGTCCCTAATTGTGCAAATGGGACATTTGGGGACTGTCCCTAATTGAACTTTTTTGTTAAAAAGTATTGTGTTTTCATTATTTCTGTGTTAAAATATTTAATAGTCGATTTTAGTTATGTCATATAGGAGGTGCGAACAAAATGGCAAGATGTGAAATTTGTAATAAGTCAATAGCTTTTGGAAATAAAATCAGTATTACTCGTTCTCATACAAGTAGAAGAACAACTAGGACATTTAAACCAAATTTAAGAACTGTTAAAACAATTGTAGATGGACAACCAAAAAAAATAAGTGTATGTGCAAAATGTTTGCGTTCTGGGAAAGTTACGAGAGTTTAATTTTTCGAATTAAAATAGAGCAAAGTGAAAAATCGTTTCATTTTGCTCTGTTTTTAATAATATTAAATTTTTATCATATGTATTTAATCTTTTATCCCAAATATAAACTTTACAAAACCTCGTAAAAATTTAGGAACTTTTTTTACAACTATAGTCATTTTCCCCACTCCTTTTAACAAGATAACCACATTAGTCCAACTGCTACTATGACAACACCTATGGTAAATAGCCAGCCGGATATAGGAAGTAATAATACTAATAATATTCCAAGTCCTAATCCAATTAAACATACACCTAATGTTTTCTTTAATGCACCTAACATAATAAATTACCTCCTTTTTTTATATTATATTAATTTTATGTTTTAATTGTGATTATTTATAGAAAGGATTTATTATGAAAGAAAATATTGTAATAAAAATAATAGAAATTTTAAAACAAGCATATCCAGATGCTAAATGTAGCTTAAATTTTACTACTCCATTTGAAATGCTTATTGCTGTTATGCTTTCTGCACAATGCACAGATGAAAGGGTTAATAAAACTACTCCTTCTATTTTTAGTAAGTATAATTCTCCCCAAGATTTTGTTAATATTCCTTTAGATGAATTAGAAACATTGATTCACCCTTGTGGGTTTTATAAAAACAAAGCTAAAAATATAAAATTAACTTCTGAAAAATTATTAAATAATTTTGGTGGTCAAGTTCCACAGACTATGGAAGAGTTGATGAGTTTACCTGGCGTTGGTCGAAAAACTGCTAATGTTGTTATGTTGGAGGCTTTTAATAAACCTCAAGGAATTGCCGTTGATACTCATGCTAAAAGAATTTCGAATAAATTAGGACTTTCTGCAAAATCAGAGCCCCAAAAAATTGAACAAGACTTATTAAAATTAATTCCTACAAAATATTATAAAGATATTAATCATTTATTTATTTGGCATGGTAGAAATATTTGTACAGCAAGAAATCCAAAATGTGTTGACTGCCCTATAAAAGAATATTGCAAAAGTTTTAAAAAAGTCGCATAATTTTTAAAATTTAGAGTAAACTAAAAACCAATAATATATTATTGGTTTTATTTTAATTATGATGAAATCAAAAATTTCTTCTATATAATGAAAAAAGAGGTGTTTATTTTGACTATCATAAATTGCTCTGCTGACTGTATTTATCAAAAGGATGGAAAATGCAACTTTGAAAATATAACTATACAAAAAGTAACCCCTAATTCTGATTGTGCTTATTTTGTTAAAAAATAATTTCATTTTTTTAATTTATTTATCATATCATTTTTATCTTCTGCTTTTATTAAAGCACTTCCTATAACTACATTGTCTATTCCTGCTTCTTTCAAAAGCTCTATATTTTGCAAATTAATTCCCCCATCAGCTTGAATGTCCACTTCTAATTCTTTTTCGTCTATATATTTTCTTAATTTTTTTACCTTTTCTATTGTTTCTGGTATTAAAGTTTGTCCTCCTAATCCTGGCTCAACTGTCATTATTAAAACTAGATGTATATATGGTAGAAACTGATAAATTTCTTCTATTGGTGTTGCTGGTTTTAGAGACATACCAACTCTTGCATTATTTTCTTTGACTAATTTTATTAGTTTTAATATATTTTCCCTATTTTTCCCAGCTTCTAAGTGAAAAGTTATGATATTAGGCTCAAATATTGAAAAACTTTTTATATATTGCTCTACATCTTCTACCATTAGATGTACATCTAATGGTAAATTAGATATGCTATTAATATATTCACTATATTCTAGCATTTTCTCTGTTGTGTTGTTTTTTACAAATTTTCCGTCCATTACATCAATATGAAAATAATCTATTTTAGCTGTTTCCAACTCATACAGAGTTTTTATAGCTTTTTCATTATCCACATTTAATACTGATGCTGAAACTTCTACCATTTATTTTCCTCCTTTTGCTTTAATTCATTATATATTTTACAGTAACTTTGATATCTCACCTCTGATATTTGTCCGCTTGCTACTGCATCTTTTATTCCACAATTCACTTCTTTTACGTGATTACATCCTATATATTCACAATTTGGTATATAATTGTGGAAATCTTTAAAATATTTATCTAATTCATTGCTTTTTATTTCATATATATCAAATGTTGAAAAACCTGGTGTATCCGCGATGTACGAATTACAATCTATTTTAAATAATTCTACTGTGGTTGTGGTGTTTTTTCCTTTTTTATTTTTATTGCTTATAAGCCCTTCCTCTGTTATTTTGTCATTAAAAATACTATTTATTAATGTAGACTTGCCTACTCCAGAATTTCCTGAAAATGCTGTTATATTATTTTTTAAAATCTCTTCTACTACTTCTATATTCGCTCTTATTTTAGCATTTGTCTTTATAACTTTATATCCTATTTTTTTATACAAATTTTCTATCTCTAAAATTTTTTCTTCTTTTTCCAAATCTATTTTATTTATACATATTACTGGGGTTATACCTAAAAATTCTGCAAATGCTAACTGTTTATCTAAAAGTAATAAATCCGGCTTAGGCATATTCATAGATAAAACATATATAATTTGAGTAATATTAGCAATCTTAGGTCTCTTTATATAGTTTCTTCTTTCCAATATTTCTTCCACTATACCTTTTTCTTCGTTTAATAAAGTAATGCTTACTCTATCGCCTACAACAGGTATTATACCATCTTTTTTAAATTTCCCTCTTGCCTCGCAAGCATATACTTTGTCTTTAACTTCTACTTTATATAAATTTGAAATATTTTTTATTATTATTCCTTCTTGCAATTCCTACCCCTTTATTCAGCTCTCCAGAATGTATTTGATGAATTTAAATTCATTTGAGTTTGTCTTTTTAGAATATCATCCACATATACCTTTATTGTTATTGTTCCTACTCCTTTAACATCAAACATAATAGTAGATGTATCTTTTCTATGTTTTTCATTATATACAGTTTCTTCTTTTCCTGCAGAAGTAACTTTTACAGTAACAGTTGCTTCTGGGTCAATTTCATTTCCATCTGCATCTAATTTTATTCCACCTGTTATGGCTTTTAAATTAATATCTATTTTTCCAGTTTTTATTTCTGCTATCTTATTTACTGTAATTATTATTTTTGTTCCTTCATCTACTGTTTTACCAGCCTCTATGCTCTGTTTTAATACTATTCCATTTTCTTTTGTAGTATCTTCTTCGTTTACAACCTCAACTTCTAGTCCATCTTTTGTCAATAGTTCTTTGGCATCTTTTTCTGTTTTTCCTATAACGTATTGTGTTACTATTTGTTTTAATCCATTTCCGCAACTAACATAGATCTTTACTTTTTCGCCTGCTTTTATTTCAGTGTTTTCTGCTGGCTCTTGTTCTATTACTATTCCTTTTTCTACAGTTTTACTAACTTTATCTATTTTCTCAGCTTGTAAATTATATTTTTTTATTTCTTCTTCTGCCTCTTCATATTCCATACCTATAATTTTAGGTACTTTAGTCATTTCAGTTCCCTTGCTTACTACTACTTCTACTGTACTATTTTCTTTTACAGTATAATTTTCAATAAAAGGTGGATTTTGAGATATTATTTTACCAACTTCTATTTCTGAATTAAACTCCTCTTTTTTTTCTATTTTTAATTTTGATTTATTTAATTCTTGTTCTGCTTCTTCTATTGTTTTTCCAACTAAATTTGGTAATTTAACGTCTTTTGCTCTGCCCACATTCAAAATAGCTTGTGTACCATAAAATCCTATGACTGGTATTAAAATTACTATTAATACTATTATTGCTATCATTATTGCTTTTTTATGCTTTTTAAAAAATGCATTTACTTTCTTTTCTTTTTGGTTCATTTTTTCACCACCTTGTATAGTAGGAATCCTTTGTGTGTAAGAGTTTTCTATGTTTTGATCTGGCATAACTGTATTTCCGTCTGGATTTTTTAGCGCTGCATTTAAATCTTTCAACATTTCTGTTGCTGAACTATATCTTAATGCTACCTCCTTTTGCATTGCCTTCATGATAATTTTGTTCACTGCATATGGTATTGATGGATTTAGTTTTATTGGTTCTACAGGTTTTTCCTGCATATGCTTTAGAGCTATTGATACAGGTGTATCTGCATCAAAAGGAACTCTGCCTGTCATCATTTCATACATTACAACGCCTAAAGAATATATATCTGATTTTGCATCTGTATATCCTCCTCTTGCATGTTCTGGAGAAAAATAATGTACTGACCCTATTGTTGTTCCAAATGCAGTTATGGTAGAATTTGATACAGCTTTTGCTATTCCAAAATCTGTTACTTTTGCTACTCCATCTTCTGTTATTATTATATTATGTGGCTTTATATCTCTATGAACTATATTGTTTTTATGTGCTATTTCTAATGCAGATGCTATTTGAATAGCTATATTAATAGACCATTTCCAAGGTAATACACCATCTTCTGTTATTATTTGTTTTAGTGTTTTTCCCTGTATTAGTTCCATAACTATAAAATACAAATTATCCTCATGTCCTACATCATAAATAGAAACAATATTAGGATGTGTAAGACTTGCTGCTGCTTGCGCTTCTGTATTAAATCTTTTTATAAATTCCTCATCTGTTGTAAACTCATCTCTTAAGACTTTGACAGCTACATTTCTTTTTAAAATATTATCCTTTGCTTTATATACTGTTGCCATTCCGCCAATGCCTATTTTCTCCAGTACTTCATATCTGTTTCCTATTATTTTTCCCTCTAAACTCATACTTTTTCTCTCCTCATAAAAAGTTTTACAATATTGTTATTACTGTAATGTTATCATATCCGCCTAGTTGATTTGCTAAATTTACTAGGTTTTCTGGTGCATTATTTGCATTTTCCTTAACCATTTTGTATATTTGCTCTTCTTTAACCATATTAGTTAGCCCATCTGAACACATAATTAATATATCATTTGGTTCATAATTTCTAGCTCTTATATCTGGCTCTACATATGGTGTACAGCCCAAAGCCTTCATAAGCATATTTTTTTTAGGATGAGTTATCGCTTCTTCTCTTGTAATTGTACCATCTTCTATTAATTTTTGTACGTAACTATGGTCTTTAGTTAATTTTCTTATTATATTGCCTCTTATTCTATAAATTCTGCCATCCCCTACATGCCCTATAAATACCTTATTATTATATATTAGACATATATCTAAAGTAGTACCCATTCCTTCTAATTCTTTCACTTCTTTAGATTTTTCATATACTACCATATTAGCATATTCCATAGCATTTTTTATTAAACTTAATATAGCTTCTTTTGAACATTCTTCTTTTGGGAAATTAGTTTTTATATATTTTTTTACTGTCTCTGTTGCTAATTTACTTGCAACCTCTCCGCCATTGTAACCTCCCATGCCATCTGCAAGTATACATAAATTCAGTTTTTCTGTTTGATTTGGAATATAATAATAATCTTGATTATTTTCTCTGGCTTTTCCTATATCTGTTTTTGCGAATGCTTTCATTATTCACTCCTTTTCATTTCTTTTCTCCTAAGCTGACCACATGCTGCATCTATGTCTGAGCCTAACTCCCTTCTTATTGTTGCTACTATACCATGTTCATTTAAATAATCTCTAAACTTTATTATGTTTTCATTTGTGCTTTTTGAAAACACACCATTCTCAATTTTATTTATTGGTATTAAATTAACGTGACATATCATTCCTTTTAGTAATTTTACTAATTCTTTTGCATCATCCAAATTGTCATTATTATCTTTTGCAAGTGCATATTCAAAAGATATTCTTTTATTTGTTACTCTTATATAATCTTTACAAGCTTTTATTAACTCTTCTATCGGATACCTATTGTTTATTGGCATCATTGCGCTTCTTTTTTCATTATTAGTTGCATGTAGTGATATAGATAATGTACACTGTAATTTTTCATTAGCCAAGTCATATATTTTCGGAACAAGTCCGCAGGTTGAAATACTTATATGCCTTCCACCTATATTCAAGCCTTTTGGATTATTCATAATTTTTATTGCTTTAATTACATTATCATAATTGTCTAATGGTTCACCTATGCCCATAAATACAATATTTGAAATTTCTTCTCCTATATCTTGCTCTACTGCTATAATTTGTTCTACAATTTCGCCCGCAGTTAAATTTCTTATAAAATTTATACCTGTAGAAGCACAAAATTTGCATCCCATTTTACATCCTATCTGTGATGAAACACATATAGTCTTTCCATGATGATACTGCATTAGAACTGTTTCTATTGCATTACCATCTAAAACATCAAATAAATATTTTTTCGTACCATCAGAAGATTCTTGTTTTTTTAGTATTTTGAAATTGCAAATTGTATAATTTTGTTTTAACTTTTCCCTTAATTCAATAGATAGGTTAGTCATCTCTTCAAAATCTTTTACTCTATCTTTATATATCCATTTAAAAATTTGCTCTGCTCTATAGCTCTTTTCACCTAAAGAAATAAGCTCTTCTTTTAGTTCTTCTAGATTATATTCTTTTATATTTTTCATTTTAATCTTATTCCTTTATCTATCTTTTCTGACACAGTTATATCACAATACTTATTTTTTTGTCAATTCTTTATACCTTCTTAACCTTTCTTCATATGCTGCCATTACATCTTCTCTAAATGCTATTTTAGGTTCTTCTATTCCCATTATTTTTAATAATTTTTCTGTAAATAGTGGATTTAAAATTAATAATGGCCCTATTACATATGTACCGAAAAAATTATTTTCTTTTATTCCTTCTAGCTTAGTTGTATTATTTATTCCTATTCCCATTTCAGTATCAGCAAAATAGTTTTTACTATTATCTCCATACAACATTGTAAATTGGCTTTTAAATCCTAGTATTTCTATATCTTCATATTTTCCTAAATATAAGCAGTTAAATCTTTGTAGCATATTTCTTTTTGCATATACTTCAAAAATTCCTAGTCCTTCTATATTTGTTCCATCCTCATTTTCAATATATTTTCCTAAAACCTCTACTGCATTCCCTGTAAAAAGAAATGGTGTTTTATTATTTATTAGTTCTTCAATTTTTTCTTTATATGGTTTTAATTTATTTATTACTATTTCTTGTTTTCTTTCTGTTAATGGTCCTAAATATATTAAATTAACATTTTGTGTTAAAAATGCTGGTTCTTCATCTATAGAAGTATATATTATTTCTGCTTCTGGAATACATTTATGCAGATATTCTATATTGCTCATATCTCCATATAAATTGCAAAACTCTGGAAACAATACCTCAATTTTCATGATTTTTATTCCTTTCTCTTATCATGTCCTCTACTCTCTGTTTGATTAAGTTGGTTTCTTGTATAGAGTATAAATCATGTAAAATATATACTCCATCAATTCCTTCTAATTTTATTTTATCTGTTGCTTCTATCATATCTTTTTTACAAAATATTTTTTCTTGTGGTACTCCTGCCATCAGCATTCTAACTTTTCCATCTAAATACCTTGGTCCTGCTATTATTATTTGTTTTATTGTATCATCATTTAAAAACTCATAATCTGTATCATATTGCCATGATGTATTTTCTGAACCTTTTGCTTCTTCATGTAAATCATCAACTATTACTATTGCAACTTTATTTCCTGTCGCATTTTTTACATATTCAAATGCTCTTGAACAAGCAATTGGATTTATTCCTTTAGCCAAATGTGTTACTATTCTAACTCCATTAACTATTTCTTCACTAAATCTTGTACCTACTATTTTTAATTTTGCAAAAGATATATTCAATTGTTCTTCAGATAATCCTAGTTGTTCTAAAACAGTTATTGCTGCAAGCATATTATATATATTTATAATATTATCTGTAATAAGATTAAAGTTTTGTTCTCCTGTTGGAGTTTGTAATTTCATGCTTTTATTTTGTATATCTATATTTTTTACTACAAAATCTGCTTCTGGCGTACAAAAATCACATTTAGGGCAATGTGCTTTTCCTATATGATGATAACGATAATATTCGTATTCCAATTTTGCATTGCATTTTGGGCATGTTATAATGTCTCTTACAATATTATGTGATTCTTTTGTATCTGAATCCAATTTATCAATACTAAAAAATATTTTCTTATTATTTGGAGCAATTCCACTACATATTAAATCATCTGCATTTTCTATCATTATAGTATCTTTTGGCACATTTTTAGATACAATTTCTGAAATAAATTCTGTATGTGCATTTCTCATTAATGAATCTCTAAAAATATTTGTACAAATTAAATATGTAGGTGTTATATATGGAAAAACTTTTGGTGAGCTTCTTTCATCAATTTCTAGAACAGCAATATCCTTTTTTGTTGTTCCTAATAATGTTGCTCCTTGGATTAATGTAGTAGCAATACCTGCATCTATATTAGATCCGTATTTATTGTTTACAATTTTATATCCATTATCTATTAATATATCATTAATCATATTAGACACGGTTGTTTTGCCATTAGTACCTGTTACTCCTATTATAGTTTTAGGCTTGTCTAACATTCCCATAAAATCCGGACATAATTTTAATGCTAATTTTCCCGGATAATATGTAGCATTTCTTCCTAAAATTTTAAGTCCTATTGAAACTAGTTTTGTAATCCATAATGTTATATAAAATTTAAAATTTTTTTTCATTCTTATGTCTCCTTGTACTTAAATAGATACTAATATTTTAATATACATCCTTATTTTTTACAATACTTTTAAAACAATTTAAAGCGAAACTATTTTGTTTCGCTTTTTCTTTGAATCATAATTTGTAATGTTCGCTCAATATTTGAAATTCTTTTTTCAAATACTTGATTTGTCATGTCTGCTATTTGATTAAATTCTCGTAATTTTGAGAAACTATGCATATAAACTTTATGCCTTTTTTTGACATCTTCTTTTGCGTATATTTGCTCATCTTTTATTTCATTTAAAAGTCCTTGTATTTCTTCAATTAATAATTCTAATTTTTTTTGTTGTTTTTCCATTAGCTCTCATTCCTTTCCTAAAAATTAAAATTTTAACATCTATACAATAATATTGTAGCATTAATTTTTATATTAAGCAATAGTTTTTGCGAATTTTTGTTTTATTATGTTTTTATTCTCTTTAGTCCAAATGTTGCAAAATATATTATTCCAGAAATCATTACAATCATTGGCCCTGTAGGAATGTTATAATAATAAGACAATATTAATCCTAACATTCCCGAGAATATTGAAAATATTACTGAATATAAATGATATGTTCTCATATTTTTAGCTATATTTCTGCTTGAAGCCGCTGGCAATATCAATAGTGAATTTATTAATAATATTCCTATCCATCTTATAGATATCATTACTATTATTGCTATTAGTATTACAAAAATGTTATCTATTAATTTTATATTTATTCCTCTGCTTTTTGCTAGTGATGTATTTATACTTATTACATTTAGTTTGTTGAATGTAAAATACCAAAATATCATTACTGTTATAAATGTTAAAAATACATATAATATTTCTACATTTGTTATACTTAAAATATCTCCGACTAGATAACTTGAATATTTATTAAAGTTCCCACTTTGTGCAAGTATTGCTAGTCCTAAAGCTATCGCTATTGATGAAAACACACTTATTATTGTATCTGCCCCATATGTAGTTTTATTTTTTACCCAATTTAATAAAAGAGCAAATACTATTGCAAAAAATATCATAGATATATTTACATTTGATATTCCTAGTATTGTGCCAATTGCAATTCCACAAATTGCAGAATGTCCAAGTGCATCTGAGAAAAATGCCATTTTATTGTTTACTATCATTGTACCCAAAATAGCAAATATTGGTGATACTAATATTATTGCTATTAAAGCATTTTTCATAAATGTATAATTAATAAATTCAAATGGTAATATTGTTTCTAAAATACTATATATTACTTCCATATTATAATTCTCCAAATCTATTTTTAAATTCTAAGCTATTAAATACCTCGTCTGGTGTTCCCTCTTTTATTACTTCTTTATCTAACAATATGATTTTATCTGCATATTGCTTAGCTAAATCCAAATCATGTGATACTAATATAATTGACATATCATACTCTGTTTTCAGTTTATTTACTATTTGATAAAAATCTTTTATTCCATTGTTGTCTATTCCTGATACAGGCTCATCTAATATTAGCAAATTAGGGATTGGCTTTGTTGCCATTGCTATTAATACTCTTTGAAGTTCTCCGCCTGACAAATCACCTATGCTTTTATCTATTAAATGTTCTACTCCAAATATTTTAAGATGATCTTTAATCTCTTTGTATACTTTTTTGTCCTTTTTCATAAACACAGGTATGTATGAAATACAAGCTGCAAACATATCAAAAACAGTTGTAGGCATATGTTTCTCTATATTAAGCTTTTGTGGAACATATCCTATTTTTATTCTTTTAGTTAAATTATCTTTTTGGTCTATAAAAGTAATATTTCCTGTATGCTCTATTTCTCCTAATATGGCTTTTAGCAATGTAGTTTTACCTGCTCCATTTTTTCCAATAATAATTGTTAACTCTCCACAATGTATGTGAATATTAATATTTTTTATTATTACATCTTTGCCAAATTTAACACTTATATTATTAATTTTAGTGCAATGTAATCCACAAGCTTTTTTTTGACTCATATTAATCTTCATTCCCCTCTACATCTTTTAATATCCTAATATTTTCTTTCATTTCATTTATATATGAAGTATTATTAATTTCTCCATTTAGACTTGTATTTAATTTATATATTTTCGCTCCTGTTTCATTTGCAATAATTTCTGCATTTTTAATGTTATTTTCTTTACCTACTAAAATTATTTTAATATCTTCATTTTTCATCTCATCAATAAGCATTCTTAAATTTTCAGCTGATACTGAACCCTCATCATGATCTGTATGCAATGAAGTCACTTTTAAATTTATATCTTTTGCTAAATACTCCAACGCTTCATTTAAGCATACTGCTCTTTCTCCACTTAATCCTTTTAACTCTGCATTATACATTTCTTTCAATTTTTTAAGAGATTTTATATATTCCTCTGTGTTTTTAACATATATTTCTCTATTTTCTGCATTTTCTTGAATTAATACCTGCGATATTTTTTCCACTTGCATTATATAGTTATCTATACTCGTCCAAATATGTGGATTTATTTCATCCTCTTTAATCAAATTTGTTATATCTTCACTTGAATTTAATATTTTTAAATTTGGATATATAGATAATATTTTATCCATAAATATCTCTAACCCCAATCCATTTTGTACAAATATATCTGCATTTTCTATTTTTTTCATATCATTAGTTGTAATAGTATAATCATGTATACATCCCACATTTTGTTCTGCCATATTCACTAATTCTATATTTTGAGCACCTTCTGTTATATTTTTTGCCATTATATATATTGGATAAAAAGATGTTACTATTTTATAATTTTCTTTTTGTGTTTGTGTAGCAGTACATCCTACAAGCATAAACAAACTAATTACTAAAATTATTAATATTGCAATTACTCTTCTCAACTCTTTTTCACCTCTCTTTGTCACTTTGGGGACGTTCCTTTTTGTGACATTTTGTCAATCTGGGGACAGTCCTACTTTCTAATTACTATAGCTACTAAGGAAATATCCCTTTTTCCTATTCTTTAGAAGGTCTGTCCCTCAAGTGACAAAATGTCACAAAAAGGAACGTCCCCATTTACCAAAATTTAAAATATGGGAACATAGTTATATGTCCCCACTTTATTATCGTTCTATTATTATTCTTGAGTATATGGTAATACTGCAATTTGTCTTGCTCTTTTAATAGCCAAAGTTATATCTCTTTGGTGTTTTGCACATGCTCCAGTTGCTCTTCTTGGAAGTATTTTTCCTTTATCATTGATAAATTTTTTCAACTGGTCTACATTTTTATAATCTAATGCTAAATTTTTATCAGCACATAATGGACAAACTTTTTTTCTAACTTTTCTAAATTTAGGATTAAAATCTTCATCCATATTGTTATTTCTGTTATTATTTCTTTTATTTTTCTTATTATCTGCCATTTTTCTTTTCCCTCCTACTTGTTAAAATGGTAGGTCATCTCCTGAAGATATTTCAAAATCCGAATTTGGATTAGCAGATGGCATTGCTCCAAACGTTGCGTCAAAGCTTCCGGCTGTTTCTCCATCTCTTTTGCTATCTGCAAAATATGCTTCTTCTGCCACAACCTCTGTTATGTAGTGCTTTTGACCTTGCTCATCATCCCAATTTCTTGTTTGAATTCTTCCTATTATTCCTACTTGTTGACCTTTTTTAAAATATTTACTACAGAATTCACCTAGTTTACTCCATGCAACTATATTAATGAAATCTGCTTGTCTTTCTTCTCCTGGTTTAGTAAATCTTCTATTTACTGCCAAACTAAAAGAAGCTACTAATGTATTGTTTGTTTGAGTATATCTAACTTCTGGATCTCTTGTTAATCTTCCCATTAAAATTACTTTATTCATACTACACCTTACCTTTCAATTTAAGGCCCCCGAATTTTAATTACTCTTCTACTTTTACTACTATAAATTTTAGTACTTCATCTGTTATTCTGTAATTTCTTTCAAGTTCTGCAATTAATTCTGGTTTAGCTTCAAAGTTAATTATTATATAATAACCTTCTTTATTTTTCTTGATTTCGTAAGCTAATTTCTTTTTACCTAATTCATCAACTTTTTCGACTTTACCAGCATTATTAATCAAATCTGTAAATCTTTCTACTAAAGTCTTAATTTTTTCTGCATCAACAGATGGATTAATAATGATAACACTCTCGTATTTATTCATTATTTTCACCTCCTTATGGATTATAGCCTGCTATAAAATAGCAAGCAAGGATGGCTTTTAGCCATTTATAACGCTTAATATTGTATCATATATTTTTATATAGTGCAAGTTTTTTCATAAAAAAATCCGAGCAATGTAACAATATTACATTGCTCGGACTAAGAGCCCAATTTGATTATTCCTCTATTAGCTTCAATCCAGCCTTTTGAAGAACTTTTAGGTTCTCTGGGTAGTATAGCGTGATAAAGAAACCTTCTTTTGTGACATACCAGATTTCGTTTTCATAACCATCATCGCATTTGACAATGATCATAGTACCTATATCTTCTGGTTTTCCAAATATGATTACTCTTCCACCATACCATACTTCTTGTGGATTCTCTATAAAATCCGCTCCACCAATGAGTTTCTTGTCATCTACTATGATGTCTTCGCCTATCTCAAGAGGTGTAAATCCTTGTTCTTTCAGTATTTGGACATTGCTATCACTGTATTTAACAATATAAACAAGTCCTTCATGGAAGAATAAGATTTCTCCATCTCCATTCTCATATACGATTCCAATGAATTTTTTATCGTTTTCTTTTGGATCGTATTTTTTATTTTTGATGGTTAATATTCCATCATATGCGTCCAGAACTTTTCCTTTAAGACCAAGTATTGCCATGTTGTCTTTCCTTTCTCCATTGCTCTTATTCAAGGTACTAAAAAGCAATAGTTATTTTGTTGTCATTTCTTGGGCATGACTAGCTACTCGCCTTGAAATAATATTTTACCACCCTTTGCTTTCATAAAAGATATTTTTACAAAAATCTCTTTTTGAAGCTTCCTCGAATTGCCATAATTAACAATTACTTTATATAGTGTATCACTTTAAGCTTGTTTTGTAAACCTTTTATGGTACTTTTCTTTCAATAGTGAGTAACTCATATCTTTTATTTTCCATTACTACTAAATACCACATATATCCAATTATTATTACTATTGCTATATTTTTTAAATATAATATAGCAACACTACTTATTGCTGTTAATATTATAACTGTCGCATTTGCTATTTTATTTGTATATTTTCGTGCTTTTTCTAAGCCTAAATAAATATGTAATACTTCTTTTAGTATTCGTCCTCCATCCATTGGATATATTGGAATTAAGTTAAATATTCCAATTAGGATATTTGAATATATTATGTTTTGATTAAACTCTGTATTTTTAAGTGGTAATATTGTAGATAATATTATCATTATTAAGTTAGTTATAGGCCCCGCTAATGCAATTATCGCTCTTTTTACACATAAAGCAGTTCCTCTTCTTATCTTCTTATTATATTCTTCACAATGTATTTTAAATTCTATTTGTAGTCCATATGGTGTAATATTTATTGACATCGGCTTAAATCCTAATAATATTCCTATTATCAGATGTCCAATTTCATGTATGAAGGCAAATAACATTAATATTGCATATATTTTTATTTGTTTTGTTATTAAATATATTATTGCAAAGAGAAATATTTTTAAATCTATTTTTATGCTCATTTTTTCCTTTCTAAGGTCATTAGTAGATATCATTCACTCTGACCTGAATTTTAGAATTCCATTACATATTCTGGGTTTATAACTCTTTCTTCTTTTATTATTTCAAAATGGAGATGTGGACCTGTGGCTTTTCCTGTCTCACCTACTTCTGCTATCTCATCACCTTGTTCTACTCTATCGCCTTCCTTTACTAAAAGTTTACTGCAATGCCCATATAGTGTTTTTACTTTATCATCTTTTATTACTATGTAGTTTCCGATAATCCCTATCTGTTGCAGCTATTATTACTTCTCCACCCATTGCTGCTTTTATTTTAGTACCTGTTTCTGCTCCCAAATCAATTCCTTGGTGATTCTCTGATACTATATCTGTTGGCTCTCTTTTTCCAAATCTTGATGTTACAACTCCTTTTATTGGTAAAATCAAATTATAGTTTTCTTTTATGTACTCCGCATCTAATTCCATCTGTGTTTTTTCGGCAGATGGTTCTGTTACCGCTGCCACTATCTCCACATTTCCGCCGTCCACCCACACCATTTATTTCACTTTGCTCAACATTTTCATCTTGCATATCATTTCCATCTGTATTTTCAGCATCTACATTTTCTACATTATTTTCTATTTCTTCACTTAATGGCTTTTTGTTGTCTATATATACTAGTGCTTTATTGTATAAATTGCTAAAATTAATATCATATTTTAGTATCTCTGAAGTTTTATTCATCACTTCTTCTGAAAATATGTAATTATTATTTTTTATAAGATAAAATATAAAATAAATTACTGTACAAATTAATAATTGTAATATCATCTTTTTCAACAATGGCCAAGTTGTTCTTTGTCCAGAATTTACTGTAGCAGAAGATACTCTTACATTTTTATTTTTCCTTTTATTATATATTTCTTCTGCTCTTCTTATTCTTTCTTCTACACTTATGACTTTTTCCATAATAAAAACACCTCTTCCTTTGTAAGGTTTTTTTAATGTATATTCTGTAAAGAGATGTTTTATAACTAATTTATATTAAATTTAATATTAAACTAATAAATAATATTATACTTAAACATATATTTATTTTTTTCGATAATTCATATTTGCTTTTTATTGCTTCAAGTTTTTCTTTTTTATTATTCCTTTCCATTCTTGATATATATTCTGCAATTAGCATTTCTGCTTCTTTTGTTATATAATTATCAAATTTATGTTTTTCGCTTTCGATATCTGTCTTTCCTTTATTTTCTATATATTCTGGCTTTTTTATTTTTTGATTTTGTTTTAAAACAACAATTGCCTCTTCAACTAAGTTAGATGGTAAATCTTTAAGCATTACTATATTTCTCATATTCTCCATTTATATATATACCTCCACTTTTTTGATATATATAAATTATTTCCACTTTTGTTATGTTTATGCAAAACTATTTATTACTTGGCTAATTCCCTCTGAAACAATATTGGCTAATTTTTCTATTTGCCATAAATTTATTGAATTTAGTTCTTGCAAATTTATTAATATACTTTTACTGGTTTTTGCTACTATTCCTTTTATGTTTATATGTGAATTGCAATATATTCCATTTTTTATTGCTTCTCCTAAAAATATGCCTCCCCAGTTTACTAATATTTTTCCCACATCTGCATTTTTTCCCATTGCAGAGTCTATACTAATTATACATGGATTTTTATATTTGTCTTTTATATTTTTCCAAGTCTTTTCTATATTCATATAGTTTACTGGATTTTCTAAAGTTCCCCACACATTAACTTTTGTGTTTAATTTCGTTTTTAGTTTATTTCCTACCATAGGTCCTAAACTATCTCCTATTATTTTATTACTCCCTACACAAATAAATATTAAATTAGTAAAATTATTTTTTAAGCTTAACCTATATAATTTACTACCAAAGTTCGCAACAAATTGTTCGTTCGCCATACCATTTCGTCCTCCATAATTTTTATATATTCTTATTCTCTATTTGCCGATATTATTATATTAATGTTTTCATTTTTAGAATATTTTTTTATTATGCTTTCTGAAAAACTTGCTACTTCATTGGAAAGTATTATGGTATTGTATCTATTCTCAATAAGTTCTTCTATTTTATCGTCTGTTTGCTCTAAATTTTGCAATTTAAAAACATCAAAACCTAATTTTTCTGGTAATGAAAAACTTTTATTGTCTTTTTCGTATTTTATCCAAGAGACTTTCATAATTAATATCATTTCCTCTCAAATTATTAATTACTTTTTATTAGTTTCTGATGTTTGTTATCTTTTTATTCAGTTATTTTCTTTTCATTTTTTTAATTTCTTCTTTAGTTACTTTATCTACTCTATAAGATTCTGCAATTTTTTGTAAAGCTTTATTATATGTAAAATTATCCAATTTAGTATTTTGTAAAAATTTTAATGTTTTTTCTCTATATTTCACAAATGCTATTGATATTGCCCAAGCAACCGCCATTTGAACATAGTACTTATTACTCTTTATATTATTTAATATTTTTAAAGCTTTGTCTATATATTGTTCCTCTAAATAATAATTAAGTAACATTACTATTGCAAATCTTACTTCAAACTCTTTAGAAGAATTAAAATATTTTTGAATATATTTCCACATTACTTCCATATTTTTTTTAGTAAATTTAAATGTAGATACAGAACAATCACATACTGCCCAATTGTCTATATTAGGTACAAATTTATCTAAATATTTTATTCTTTCTTCTATAGTTAATTGCATGTATCCTATAACAAATCCTTGTAGCATACGTTCTTCATAATATTCAAATTGATATTTCTCCAAAAATTCTTTTCCATTTGTATTAGCTATTTCTTTTGCCATTCTTCTTAGTTCTGGTATTCTTACCCCAATCATATTTTTTGCATTTGGACATAGGCTACTATGAAATTTTTTGTACTCTTGATCTGATAATGAATTTAATTTTTTTCTAATTTCTTGCATTTCAATCATCATCCTTTTACACTATTCTAATAACTTTAATATTTCCTCATCGTTTTTTAGTTCTTCTGATAAAATATATTCCCTTGCTTTTTTATTTTGTTTTATTGCCTCAATTACCACCTCTTTGTCTTGTCTTAATCTACTACTTGCATATTTTAATATTATTCCTTTATTTTTTACTGCCTCTAAAACTACTTGTTTGTCATCTCTTAAACTCTGAGAAGCGTAATATAATGCTTGTCCACTTTTTTGTACAGCTGCTAAAACTATATCTTTATCATCTTGCAATTTTTCATTAGCATAGCATATGGTCCACCCAACTTTTTTAACCGATTCTAAAACAATATCTTTATCTCCTTTTAAAGTAGTACCTGCAAACTCTAAAGCTTCTGCATTATTTTTTATTGCCTCCCAAACTAGTTCTTTATCCTCTTTTAGTTCATCACTTGCTAAATCTAATAATTTGCCTTCTGTTTTAACTTTATTTAAAACATATTCTCTGTCATTATTTCTTTCAATTTTGAAATCTACTTTATCCATATTGTTTCATCTCCACCGCACATATTTTTCTTTACTCACTATACAGTATATAATTTTAAAAAACAAGCGAACATCTCAAATTTTTATAATTGACTTTTTGGGATTTTTGTCATATTATGTTATATATTGTTTATAGAAAGGATTGATTTTTGATATGTTAAAAGAATTTAAAGAGTTCGCTACTCGTGGGAATATATTTGATATGGCTATTGGTATTATTATAGGTGGCGCTTTTCAAAAAATAGTTACATCTTTAGTTAATGATATTGTTATGCCCACAATATCTATTATTACTGGAAAAGTGGATTTTTCCACATTAGAATTTACAATAGGTGATATTTCTATTAAATATGGTAATTTTATAACATCTATTATTGACTTTTTAATTATAGCTTTTTCTATTTTTATTGCAATACGCTCAGCAAATAAAATAAATAAGAAATTGGCTGATACCGCAAAGGGTAATTTTGAAAAAATATCTAAAAAGAACAAAGAAAAATTAGAAGAGTTATCTAAAAAAAGTAAATTATTTAAGAAAAAAGAGAAAGAGGAAGAGCCTGCACCTGAGCCAACAACTAAAACTTGTCCTTTTTGTTATACTGAAATCAATTTTAAAGCAACAAGATGCCCTAACTGTACATCAGATTTAAAATAGGTTAAATATTTATATAAGAAGAAAAACCAGACTTTTCGGTTTTATCCGATTAGTCTGGGACATTTTTTAATTAAGTACATATAATTTCTTCTTATTTTACATATTCATTTAATGGTTTTACCCTATAATTTAGCTCTCCCATTTTTTCTGTTGTTACATATCCAGGTTCTGCATTTATTACATCTGGTATTCTGTTTACTACAGTAGCACAAGTCAATTCTACTGTTGATGGTCTCGCTACAACTATTGTTGTATTTGGTTCTCCATAAATTGTCCATTCATTTTTGTCATAATCTTCTTTTGAATATACTTTTCCTATGCATTCTGTTTCTAAAATAATTCCTTCTTTTGTTTGTGTTGTAACAACTGCACTCATTCCTGTTGCTTGTCCTGCTTTTACTGTCATACCCAATGTAGAAGACTCAATATCCTCTTTATAAGTTTGTGGTACACATTTTTGTGTTTGCTCTATTTCTGTCAAGCCTAATTTTGAACAAAGCCATCCATTTACATTCCACATATATGATGGTAAAAATTTTCCATTATTAATTAATTCTATTCTTTCTTTTTCACTAATATTATCTGCTGCTGCAACTTCTTTTTCAAATTCTTCTAGTGTAAGTCCTGCTCCATGTGCTTTTGCTAAAGCTATTCCGTAATCCTCTACATTATAGCTTGAACTTCCAACTATTTTTGTTATTTTTTGTGTAGAACCTGCAATTGAGCTTATTAATTGTCCCCAATATATGTCTTGATATCCACTTCCTGTAATTGTGCATCCATTTTTCTTTGCTAATTCATCAATATTCCTTGTAGCTATTGGGTTTGAGTTTTGTGGATAAAATGCTTCTTCACAGGTTGTTATTGCATTAACTCCTAATTTAGCACATAACATTAAAGCATCTTTTACATCTTCTATTAGGCTCATAGTTGTTACTATTGCTATATCTGGTTTTGTATTTTTTATCATTTCTTCAGCATTTTCTAATGCTGTTACTGTAACATTTTTCTTATCAGCAATCCCCATTATTTCTGAAATATCTTTTCCTATAACATTGGGGTTTACGTCTATTGCGCCAACAATTTCTCCCCCTTTTTCTAGTACATATCTCATTGTGTATACTGCCATTTTACCCGTACCAAATTGTATAACTTTTACTTTTCTATCCATACATATCTCTCCTTTGTTTAAAATTTATAGTTAAATTATATACTATTTACGTTATTTTATACAAGTACTGATTAATATTTATTAATTAACTTATTTTTGTTTTATTGCTAGTATTTTGCTTTTTTACGTGTTATAATACTTATATATTTTATATGGGAGTGAGTATTGTGAAATTAACATCAGATAATGAAACTTTAGCAGAGGGTAAAGTTATAATTTTATATATTTTGAATAAATTGCCTAACCCTGTTTCTAATGAAAGTTTATATAAGCTTGTACTTTCTATAAATGATATGAATTATTTTTATTTTCAACAGTTTTTGTTAGATTTAATTAATAATAAATATATTGAATTTTTTAATAATGGTATTCATACTATTTATAAAATAACAACTTTGGGCAAAAACGTTTTAGAACTTACTGAGGATATTTTACCAGGAATTTTAAAATTACAAATAGATACTGAATTAACAACTGCCAAAAATGAAAGCTCTGTTATTGCTGAGTACACCCCTCGCAGTGAGAATAATTATGTTGTAAGCTGTAAAATTATAGAAAACAATGAATGTTGTTTTGAACTGAAAACTACAGCTCCATCTAGAGAACAGGCTAAAAAAATTGTGAATAATTGGGAAAATAATTCCAACAAAATATATGGAAAAATTTTAAGTATACTTACACAAGAAAATTAATTCTACATATATATCAAATGTCTTATTTGGTATATATTACCTTTGCTTTTTACATTAGAATTATGTTAATATTAATATAAGAACATCTTAAGAGAGGTTGATGTAAATATGAATAAGGTTTTGAAAGAATTAAAATCTTTTGATAAATTAATATTAAAAACTGTAAAATCCGGAGTTAAATACTGTTTTTTATTTTGTATATTAGCCATATTTCTTTTACTTATTTATAAATTTTATGCTTCTCCTATATTTTATTACATAGGAATTTCTTTATTTCGCTCTGGTTTATTTTTTATAGTTGCCTTTATTATGTGCGGAGTTGTGTTTAATCACATAAAAAAAGATTTGAAATGTTAAAAAAATTCGAAAGCAAAAGCTTTCGAATTTTATTCTTTATTTAATTCCTCTAAAAACATTTTATTAAGTATTTGTGGATTTGCCTTTCCCTTTGTTTCTTTCATAGCTTGTCCTACTAAAAATCCTAGTGCTCTGTCTTTTCCTGCTTTATAATCACTTATAGATTGTGGGTTTTTATCTAATATTTTTAGCACTACCTCTTTAATTGCTCCTTCATCTGAGATTTGAACCCATCCTTTCTCTTTTATAATATCTTCTGGATTTTTTGGATTTTCAAATAACTCCTCTATTATCTTTTTTGCAATTGCTGAACTTATTGTTCCTTTATCTATTAGCTCAATTACTTTAGCTAATTCTTTTGAAGTAAATGGTATTTCATTTGCTTCTATCTCTTTTTCATTTAATATTCTTGAAATATCTGATAAGATCCAATTTGCTATTGCTTTTGGCTTACCATATATATTTAATGTTCCTTCAAATAAATCTGACAAATATTTAGATGCGGTTAGTAATGTAGCATCTTTTTGTGATAGCCCATAGTCTTCCAAATATCTTTTCTTTCTTCTTTCTGGTAATTCTGGTAATGTTTTTTTAACATTTTCAATATATTCATCTGACAATCTTATTGCTACCAAATCCGGCTCTGGGAAATATCTATAATCTTGTGCATCTTCTTTATCTCTCATTGGAAAAGTTCTTCCTGATACATCATCCCATCTTAGTGTTTCTTGTTCTACCTTTCCCCCATTTTCTAATACTTCTATTTGTCTTTCTACTTCATATTCTATTCCTCTTACAATTGCTCTAAATGAGTTCATATTTTTCATTTCTGTACGTGTTCCATATTCTTTTGCACCTTTTTTTCTTACAGAAACATTTACATCTGCTCTAAAAGATCCCTCTTGCATTTTGCAGTCTGATACTTCTATATATTCTAGAATAGATTTTAACTTTCTTAAATATTTTTCTGCTTCTTCGCTTGAACGTAAATCTGGTTCTGAAACTATCTCTATTAAAGGCACTCCTGCCCTATTTAAATCTACTAAGCTTCCTCCGCTTAATTCACTATGGTTTAGCTTTCCAGCATCTTCTTCTATATGAATTCTTGTAAGTCTTATTTTCTTTTTTTCTCCATTTTCTTCTTCTATCTCCACATACCCTCTTTCACAAAGTGGTTTATCAAATTGTGATATCTGATATGATTTAGGAAGATCTGGATAAAAATAATTTTTTCTATCATTTTTACAATTTCTTGATATTTCACAATTAGTTGCCAGTCCAGCTTTTACAGCATATTCTACTACTTTCTCGTTTAATACTGGTAATGTTCCTGGCATTGCCATACAAATTGGACATGTATGTGTATTGGGTTCTGCTCCAAACTCTGTAGGGCATGGGCAAAATATTTTTGTTTTTGTTGAAAGTTCTGCATGTACTTCTAACCCTATTACAACCTCATAATCTTCTCTAGCCATTGTTGTTCTCCTCCTCTAAATTAATTACAAATTATTCTCATATAATAGTCTAAATTTATTTAAAATTAGGCTTATAATTTTCTCTAAATTTAATCTCTTGTTCAAGTGTATATGCTGCATTTAATATTTTCTCTTCTTCAAACTTATTTCCTATAAGTTGCATTCCTATTGGCATGCCATTATTATCTACTCCCACTGGTACAGATATTGCTGGAAGACCTGCTATATTTACTGGAACTGTACATATATCTGCCAAATACATCTCTAAAGGATTATTTGATTTTGCACCTATTTCAAATGCTGCTGTTGGTGCTGTTGGTGTAAGTAATATATCATATTTTTTAAATGCATCATTAAATTCTTTTTGTACTAGTGTACGAACCTGTTGTGCTTTTTTATAATATGCATCATAATATCCAGAAGAAAGTACATATGTACCTAATATAATTCTCCTTTTTACTTCACTTCCAAAAGCCTCACTTCTAGAATTTTTATATATATCTTTTAAATTTGAAAAATTCTTTGTTCTATATCCATAACGAATTCCATCAAATCTTCCTAAATTTGAGCTTGCTTCTGCACAAGCTATTATATAGTAAGTTGCTAAAGCATAATCTGCAATACTTAATGAAAATTCTTCTACTTCTGCACCTAATTGTCTATATTTTTCTATCGTTTCTTCTAACTTCGCTTTTACCTCTACATTTATTCCATCACTAAAATATTCTTTTGGTATACCTATTTTTAATCCTTTAACATCATTTTTTAAGCACTTTGTATAATCTTTATCATTAATTTTTTCTGAGGTTGTATCTTTTTCATCATGTCCTACTATTACATTTAATAAAATTGCTGCATCTTTTACATCTTTTGTAATTGGTCCTATTTGATCAAGAGATGAAGCAAACGCTACTAAGCCATATCTTGAAACCAATCCATATGTTGGTTTTAGTCCCACTACTCCACAAAATGATGCAGGCTGACGTATTGAACCACCTGTATCTGACCCCAATGCCCAAGGTACTAAATTAGCAGCAACTGCTGCTGCACTTCCACCAGAAGAACCACCTGGAACATTTTTTAAATTCCATGGGTTTTTTGTTACTTTAAAAGCCGAGTACTCTGTAGAACCTCCCATTGCGAATTCGTCTAAATTTAATTTGCCCAAATTTATTATGCCTTTACTTTCTAATTTTTCTATTACTGTTGCATCATATGGTGATACAAAATTTTCTAGCATTTTTGAAGCACATGTTGTTTTTATATTTTTTGTACATATATTGTCTTTTATTCCTATCGGAATACCCGCTAATTCAGATAAATTTTCTTTTTTTTCTATACTCTCTGCTTCTTTTAAAGCTTCCTCTGTTAATAGTGTTATAAATGCTTGTACATCTTTTTCTTTTTCATTTATTCTATCTATATATGCTTTGTTTATTTCTGTTACTGTAAGCTCTTTATTTTTTATTTTTTCAACTAACTCATGCACTGTTAATTCTGTAATATCCATTGTTCTCCTCCTTTAATTTTGATGTTAATTATTTAATGTATAACATCTAATTTCCAACCTCTATTGTATTACCTTTGGTATTTTAAACATATTTGCCTCTTGTTCTGGCGCATTTTTTAATAGTGCTTCTATATCTTCAAATGGTTTTATTTCATCTTTTCTAAATATATTACAATTTTCATTTACTCCTATTGTCTCTTCCATGTCACTTACTGGTGCTTTACCTACAATATTAGCAAAATTCAAAATATCTTGAAGATGTAGTAAATATGTATCTATCTCTTTATCTTTTAAATTTAAGCTTGCTAAATTTGCAATGTGTAATAATTCTTCTTTACTAACTTTCATGTATACTCACGTTCCTTTCAATATGTAAACAATTATATATATTTTTTTACTAAAATTCAAGTTATATCTAAAAAATGTTTAATTTATGCCAAAGGGGACGGGGAATTTTGGCACATTTCATTTTGAAAATTAAATTGCTTTTTCCTTTGCAATAAAATAGTGCCAAAATTCCCCGTCCCCTTTGGCACCCTTTGGCACTATTTTTGCTTATATATTATTTCCATAATAGCTATCTAATAATATTTGCTTTAGCTCACTTACTAGTGGTAATCTTGGATTTGCTGTTGTACATTGGTCTTCAAAAGCTCTATCTGCTAACATATCTACTTTGTCCAAAAATTCTTTTTCATCTATACCTGCATCCTTAAAATTTGATGGAATTCCTAAATCTGAATTTAATCTTTTTATTTCTTTTATTAATGACCATACTCCTTCTTCATTTGTATATGCTGGAAAGTTCATTTTTCTTGATAAATCCGCGTATTTTTGGTCTGCAATAAAATATTCATATTTAGGGAATGAAACAAACTTTGTCGGCTTTTGACTATTGTACTTAATAACATAAGGAAGAAGAATTGCATTTATTCTTCCATGTGGTAAGTGAAACTCTCCTCCTATTTTATGTGCTAACGAATGATTTATTCCTAAGAATGCATTTGTAAATGCCATTCCTGCTATTGTACTTGCATTATGCATTTTTTCCCTTGCCACTTTATTACTTCCATTGTTATACGCTTCTCTTAAATTCTTGAATACTAATTCAAAAGCTTTTTCTGCTAGTCCATCTGTGTAATCTGATGCCATATTAGAAACATATGCTTCTATAGCATGTGTTAAAACATCCATACCAGTATCTGCTGTTATTCCCTTAGGCAAACTCATTACTAAATCTGGATCTACGATTGCTACATCTGGTGTTAATTCATAATCTGCTAATGGATACTTTTTATTAAGTTTTTTATCTGTAATAACTGCAAACGAAGTTACTTCTGAGCCTGTGCCTGAAGTTGTAGGTATTGCTACCATTTTGGCTTTATTACCTAATTTAGGAAATTTATATGTTCTCTTCCTGATATCCATAAATTTAAGTTTTAATCCTTCGACATCTGCCTCTGGATGCTCATAAAATAACCACATTCCTTTTGCAGCATCTATTGGACTTCCTCCACCTAATGCAATTATTACATCTGGCTTAAATTCCTTCATCATTTCTACGCCTTTATTAATTGTTTCAAACGATGGGTCTGATTCTACATCTGCAAAAATTTCTGAATGTACATATTCTTTTCTTTTTCTTAAGTAATATAATATTTTATCTACATATCCCAGTTTTACCATTGATTCATCTGTTACTATGAATGCTCTTGTTATATTTGGCATTTTTTCTAAATATCCTATAGAGCCTGCTTCAAAATAAATTTTTTCTGGAACTTTAAACCACTGCATATTTACCCTTCTTTTTGCAACTCTTTTTATATTTATTAAATTAACAGATGATACATTTGCTGTTGTTGAATTTCCTCCAAATGTTCCACAACCTAATGTTAATGATGGCATATTTGTATTATATATATCTCCTATGGCTCCGTGCGTAGATGGAGAATTTACTATTATTCTTCCTACTTTAACTTTTTCTGAAAATTTTAATATTGTTTGCTCATTCTCTGAATGAATAACAGCAGAATGTCCAAGTCCACCAAATTCTATAAGTCTTTCTGCTATGTTTATTCCTTCATCTGCATTTTCTACAATATAGTATGCTAAGACTGGGCTTAACTTTTCTTTTGAGAATGGATATTCTATTCCAATTCCGTTTTCTTTAAGAACTAATACTTTTGTATCTATTGGAACTTCTATTCCTGCACCTTTTGCTATTTGATATGGGCTTTTTCCTACTATATCTGCATTTAATGCACAACCTTTTTCTTCTATAAACATACTATTTCTTAAAGTATTTGTTTCATCTTGTGACATAAAATAGCATCCTGCTTCTTTCATAAGTCTTTCAAATTCTTCATGTATTTCTTTATCTACTATGACAGATTGTTCAGAAGCACATATCATTCCATTATCAAATGATTTTGACATTACTAAATCATTAACAGAAGTTTTTAAATTTGCTGTTTTATCTATATAACAAGGCACATTGCCTGGTCCTACTCCTAGTGCTGGCTTTCCGCAAGAATATGCTGCTTTTACCATTCCTGTGCCACCTGTTGCCAATATTAAATTCACATCTGGATGATGCATAAGCATATTTGTTGCTGTAACAGATGGTTCTTCTATCCATAAAATGCAATTTTCTGGTGCCCCTGCTGCTACTGCTGCATCTCTTAATATTTTAGCTGCTGCTACACTACATTTTTGAGCTGATGGATGAAATCCAAATATTATTACATTTCTTGTCTTTGCTGCAATTATTGATTTAAACATCGTTGTTGAAGTTGGGTTTGTAACAGGTGTTACACCTGCAATAATTCCAACAGGTTCTGCTATTTCTACATAACCCTCTTCTTCATTTTCGTTAATTACACCTACAGTTTTATCATATTTTATACTATGATATATATATTCTGTAGAAAACATATTTTTAGTTATTTTATCTTCATAAATTCCTCTATTTGTTTCTTCAACTGCCATTTTCGCAAGCTCCATATGATGCTCCAATCCTGCCATTGCCATTTGTTTTACTATATTATCGACTTGCTCTTGAGTTAAATCCATATATTCTTCTGAAGCTATTTTGGCTTTTTCTACCAGTTTATCTATCATTTCTTTTATTCTGTTTTTCTCTTCTTCTGTAATTTCAATAGCCATATTATCTCATCCTTTCTGGCAAAATTTCCTTAGTTATATTATTTGCACTTATTAATTATTATATACTAATGAATTTAAAAGTCAAGAATTAGAATCTTCTTTTTATGTTGATTTATAAAACTTTTCTCCCACATTTTGTTTGTATATTTTTAGATTTTCTAAATTTTATTATTTATTTCTAATATTTACTTTTTAATATAATTATTATATAATGTTTTAAATTATTGATGAGGAGAGAGTTTTATGATATATGACTTTAAAAATATAGATAAAAAATGGCAAAATAAATGGTATAGTGAAGGAACTTTTTTTGCTAAAGATGATCCTTCCATGAAAAAATGGTATGGGTTAGTTGAATTTCCTTATCCATCTGGTCAAGGTCTTCATGTTGGTCATCCTAGAAGCTATACGGCTTTAGATATTATTGCTAGAAAAAAAAGGATGGAAGGATATAATGTTTTATATCCTATTGGTTTTGATGCTTTTGGCTTACCAGCTGAAAATTATGCTATAAAAAATCATGTTCATCCTAAAATTACAACTGAGAAGAATGTAAATCATTTTAGAGAACAATTAAAATCTTTAGGCTTTTCATTTGATTGGTCAAGAGAAGTAAACACAACAGATCCCAATTATTACAAATGGACTCAATGGATTTTTATTCAATTATTTAAAAAAGGGTTAGCATATAAAACAACTATGCCTATTAATTATTGTACTGGTTGTAAAGTTGGTTTAGCAAATGAAGAAGTTGTAAATGGTGTTTGTGAAAGATGTGGCAGTGCAGTTGTTCAAAAAGAAAAAAGTCAATGGATGTTAAAAATTACAAATTATGCTCAAAGATTAATTGATGACCTAGATGAAGTTAATTTTTTAGATAAAATTAAAGCACAACAGATTAATTGGATTGGCAGAAGTGAGGGTGCAGAAGTTAAATTTAAAATTGCTAATTCTGATGAGGAGTTAACAGTTTATACTACAAGACCAGATACTTTATTTGGTGCTACTTATATGGTTGTTGCTCCTGAGCATGAGTTTATTAATAAATTAAAAGATAGAATTACAAATTTGGAAGAAGTTGAAGAATATAAAAGATTAGCTAGTTTAAAATCTGACTTCGAACGTTCTGAATTAAACAAAGAAAAAAGTGGAGTTGAGATTAAAGGAATTAAGGCAATAAATCCTTTAACTGGTAAAGAAATTCCTATTTGGGCTTCTGATTATGTTTTAATCACATATGGTACAGGAGCTATTATGGCTGTTCCTGCGCATGATAGCAGAGACTGGGAATTCGCCAAAAAGTTTAATTTGCCAATTATAGAAGTTGTTAGCGGTGGAGAAGATGTTCAAAAAAGTGCATTCACAGATGTTTCTTCTAGCACTTTAGTTAATTCTGGTTTTTTAAATGGCTTAAATGTAAAAGATGCTATGGAAAAAGTTATAGGATATTTAGAAGAAAATGGTATTGGAAAAAGAAAAGTGAATTACAAACTTCGTGATTGGGTATTTTCTAGACAACGTTATTGGGGCGAACCAATTCCAATGGTATATTGTGAAAAATGTGGTTGGGTTCCAATTCCAGAAGAAGAATTACCTTTGGTTTTACCAGATATTAAAGATTATGAACCTAGTGAAAATGGTGAATCTCCTCTTGCTAAGCAGACTGATTGGATTAACACTATTTGTCCACATTGTAAAGGACCTGCTAAAAGAGAAACAGATACTATGCCTCAGTGGGCTGGATCTTCTTGGTATTATTTAAGATATATGGATCCACATAATGATAAAGAACTAGTTTCTAAGGAAGCTTTGGAATATTGGTCTCCTGTTGATTGGTACAATGGAGGTATGGAACACACTACTTTGCATTTATTATATTCTAGATTTTGGCATAAGTTTTTATATGATATTGGAATTGTTCCTACAAAAGAACCTTATCAAAAACGTACTGCACATGGCATGATTTTAGGTTCAAATGGAGAAAAAATGTCTAAATCTAAGGGTAATGTTGTTAATCCAGATGATATTATAGAAGAATTTGGTGCAGATACTTTTAGAGTTTATGAAATGTTTATGGGGCCATTTGATCAAACTGCTCCTTGGTCTATGGAAAGTATTCGTGGCTGTGGTAAGTTTTTAGATAGAGTATGGAACTTGCAGGATATGTTAATAGAGGGCAATTCTTACTCTCCTGAATTTGAAAAAATGATGCACAAAGCTATAAAGAAAGTAAGTTCAGATATTGAAGAAATGAAATTTAATACTTGTATTTCTACTTTTATGACAATGGTTAATGAATTTTATAAATTAAAAAGAATAAATATTGCTGAATTTAAAACCTTTTTGCAACTATTAAATCCATTTGCACCACATATTACTGAAGAACTTTATGAAAGAATTGGTGCTAGTATTACAATTGCTGAAACAGAATGGCCTACTTATGATGAAGAAAAGACAATTGATGACGAAATAGAATTACCTATACAATTTAATGGAAAGTTGAAAGCTACTGTAAAAATTGCAAGAGATACTGATGAAAGTACCGTAAAAGAACTTGTACATGCTAATCCTACAGTTATAAATAATTTGCAGAACAAGACAGTTATTAAAGAAATATATGTAAAAAATAAGATATATAATATTGTTGTAAAATAAACTGTAATGTTTTTGTAATATAAAAGTATTAGTTTTGTAATATTTTTATCTATGTTTTGTTGTATAATAGTGTTGTAATTTGTACTAAGGAGAAATTTAAATGAATATAGAAAAAGAATTAAAGAAAAATGGGATTACAGTTATAAATAAGTTAGACACTTTAAGTGTTAATACTTTAGCAAAAAATATTGCCCAAAAACTATGTAGAGCTTTTCCAAATCAACACTTTATTGCCCAAAAATTATTTATAACTATTTCAAGAATTCCTATGTATTATGCAGAAATGCCAGAAGGTTTAGCTGAAGCAAACTACTTTTATAAAAATTCCTCTATATATTTTAAAGCAGGTCTTTCTATTGATGAAATAGAAAAATTCGCTATACATGAAGTTATTCATTATTTACAAGAAGTAAAAGACAGAAGAGGAAATTTGAAGAAACTAGGATTATGTGCTTTTATTAATTCTAAAGAATATGGTATGGCTTTAAATGAAGCTGCTGTTCAGCTTGCAACTTCTAAAGCACTAAGACATAACTACGAAATGGTTAAATATTATGATATAACTTTTTCAACAACTTCACCATCTTACTATCCTGTACTTTGTAATTTGGTTTCACAATTAGTTTATATAACAAATGAAAATGATTTTTATGATAGTATGTTTTCTGCTACAACACAATTTCAAGAAAATATAATACAGGCATGTGGTGAAAAAGTTTTCTTTTATATCCAAGATAATTTAGACGAAATTTTGTATACAGAAGAAAAAATAATAAATTTAAATAACAAGTTGCTTAACATCTCTTGTACAGATAGTCAAGCTGCAAGATATGGAAAAAAGATTTCTTTATACAAAAATAAATTAAAAAAATTATTTTTTGAAACACAAAATGTAATTTTCACTTCATATTTTGACAATGAATTGAAAAAATTAAATACAACTGCCGATATAGATGAATACAGATATAAGTTATATAATTACAAAAATTATTTAGGCTCTACAGATGGTTATACCTTTTTTAATGACTATTATGTTCAGCAAATGGAAGCTTTGGAAATTAAATATGATACAATTATAAATAATGTATCTTTAGTTCCTGTAAATAACTCTAAGTTACATGCACTTTTCAATAGTCTAAAAAACTTATTCTCTTTTGGCGGAGAAAAAAGGGTTAATGAGAATTAATATTACACCCAAATCACCTCTAGACTTATATATCTAGAGGTGATTTCTTATTTTTTATCTTCCTTCATCACCAATTTCTCTTTCTGAAACCAGTTTTGCTTTTGTTATAGTATACATTCCTGAAAGAGGGTCTTTTTCTTCCCAAGTATCTAAGTGCCATCCTGCTTCATTTATTGGTTCTTCCGAGTCTACAAATGACAGTTTTCCATCTTTATCTATTTTTATAGATTTATAATATAATTCATTATATATAGCTTCGGCATTTTTTCCACCTTTCATTACTTCTGTATAATATTTAAGCAAATCTTTTGTTTCTTTCCAACCAAACAATGATGATGTGAATCTTTCTCCATTTAGATTATATTCAAACCTAATCTGGTACTCCCCATCAGACACTCTTTTGGTATATAGTCGTTGGTTTGCTGTTTCTTCAAATCCCAAAGCTTCTGATACTTTATCAGCTATTAGTCTAAGTGCAATTTTTGTTGCTTCTTCATCTGTATTATAATTCATTTTTGGCACTTTCTTTTCTTCATTTATATCATCTGAGTTTGTTTCATCTAAGTTTACTTCATCTAAGTTTGTTCCAGTTAATTCACTAACTTCTTCTGGCTCTCTCATATCTACTATAGTGTCTGGTAAACTCATTTCCTCATTGTCTTTATTTGCTTGCTTAATTATTCCTAAAGAAGCAGCTATTAAGCCCATTGTTAGTCCTACACCTAATGCAAATCTCCTCCTTTTATACTTTATATCTTGATTTAATTTTATTTTTCGTTTTGGTCTTTTATTTTGCGGTCTTTTGTTTTGTGGTACTTGTAGACCTCTTATGAACTCTTCTCTTCCCATATAAATCTCTCCTATCCTTTGTATTTATTTTATAATATCAAACTATATTATTTATGTCAAATATTATTGTTTAAAAAGCTTTCTATATTTTCGGCTGTATCTCTCCCACTTCTCGCTGCCCATGCTACTGTTGATTTTTCGCCTTTTATATCTCCCCCTGCAAATATTTTCGTATTACTTGTTTGATTTTTATTGTTTACTTTTACATATTTGTCTTGTGTAAGCTCTATACCTAATTTATTTAATACCTGTATATCTGTTTTTGAGCCCAATGCCATTATAACATAATCCATATCTATTATATAGTTACTATCTTTTATTTCAACTGGCGATTTTCTTATTTCTCCCTCTTTTTGCATTAGCTCTGTTTTTATACATTCTATTTTTTCTACTTTTTTATTTCCTATAATTTTTACAATATTATTTTTAAATAAAAACTCTATTCCTTCTTTTTTTGCATTTTCTATTTCTTTTTTCTCGGCTGGCATTTGCTCTTCTTCTCTTCTATATATAATGTTTACTATTTCAGCGCCTAATCTTTTTACTGTTCTAGCACAATCAATGGCCACATTACCTCCACCTATTACTGCAACTTTTTTCCCTTTGTAATTAGGGTGATTTCTTGACTCTAGTAACTCATTTCCACCATATACTCCTTCTAACTCTTCCCCCTTTATTCCCATTTTTCTTGTTATATTAGCTCCTATAGCTAAAAATATAGCATCATATTCTTTATCTAATTGCTCAATATTTAAGTTTTCTCCTAATGTCATGCTATATTTTACTTCAATTCCTAAATCTAATATTTTTTGTATTGTATTATCTAGGATAACTTTGTCTAATCTAAATTCTGGAATACCATTTCTTAATATTCCCCCAAGTTCATTATATTTTTCATATATTGTTACTTTAAACCCTTTCCTTCGTAAGAATGCTGCACATGTTAGTCCAGCCGGTCCGCTACCTACTATGGCAATTTTTTCTTTTCTTTCTTGTTCACATTTGGGTAAATTATATTTTTCCTTTATTGATATATCTCCTATATATTTTTCTATATCTCCTATATTTACAGGTTGTCCCTTTATACCACGTATGCATTTCCCCATACATTGTTTATAATGTGGACAAATTCTTCCACATATTGCTGGTAAGACCGTAGTTTCTGAAAGAATATCATATGCTTCTTTATATTTACCTTCTTTTGCATTTTTTATAAATATTGGTATGTTATTTCCTAATGGACATCCTTGTGTACATGGTTTTGTTTTACAATTTAAACATTGTTCTATTTTTTCTTTTATTTCTGTGTTCATTTTTTCCCTTTCTATAAATACTTTTTTAATTCTTTTAAATCTTGCCAAAATTCTATCTTTTTGTTCTCGTCTCTTAGAAGTGCTGCTGGATGCCATGTTGGCATATATTTAATTCCGTTTTTTTCCATCCATTTTCCACGTACTGCTGTTATTCCATATTCTTTTCCTAGTATAGTCTTTAGGGCTGTACTACCTAATAGAACTATAATTTCAGGTTTTATTAAGACAACCTGATTTCGTAAATAGTTCAAGCAAGCTTGTGCTTCGTCCTCTTCTGGAACTCTATTTGATGGTGGTCTACATTTTACTATATTTGCTATATATATTTCTTCTCTATTTATTCCTAATGCTTGAAAAGCTTTGTTCATAAGTTGTCCTGCTTTTCCTACAAAAGGTAAGCCTTGTTTATCTTCATCTGCACCAGGTCCTTCTCCTATAAACATTATTTTTGCATTTATATTACCTTCTCCCAAAACAATGTTGGTTCTATTGGTGCATAATCTACATTTTTTACATTCTGCAATACTTTTTTTTAAATCGTCCCAATTATCATACATTTTCTTCGTCTCTTTCTATTATTTGATTTCTATTATTGCCATATTTCTTCCTGAATTTTCCTTATCTACTCTATATGAGTGAAACAAATTGCTATTACATACTGTACATATATTACTATCTATAATATTTTCTTTTCTTAATCCTATCTGTTTTAGTAAACATTTATTTATTAATACAGTATCTATATAGTATTTATGCTTTGCTGTGTTTTCACTTATTATATCATTAATTTCAGGAAGATCTCCATATTTATTATAAAATATTTCTTTTACATCTTCATCTACTTCAAAATGACATTTTCTTATACTTGGACATATACAGCAAATTATATCTTTTGGTTGGCAATTAAATTTTTCTATAAGTTCTTGAACTGTTTTTTTTGCTATCCCTTTTTCTGTTCCTCTCCATCCTGAATGTACATTTGCAATTACGTTTTTATTAGGATCATAAAATAATAATGATATGCAATCCGCCGATGTTGTTCCTAAAGTTACATTTTTTTTATTTGTTATTAAGCCATCTATTTCATTTAAGTTTTTTTCATTATTTTCTATTATTGTAATATTATCTGAATGTGTTTGCTTGGGTTTTATAATGTTTGTAAACCCCAATTCTCTTGAAATATTTTCATAGCTTTTTAACATTGTTGCATTATTTTCACTTCTAAAATTTAGTTTCCCATCACTTTTTAAAGTATAACAATGAGCAATATTTTTATATTCTAACAGTTTTCTAAATTGTATATATTCTACATTATCTTTTTTTATATGTATAATATTTTCATTTGATAAATCCATTACTCCTCCTAATTTATAACAGCACCTATAATACCAGCATCATTTCCTAAACTTGCCAATTTTATTTCAGGTAAAGAATTTTTGTTAAATACGTATTTTCTATTATAGAACTCTTCTAAAAGCTTGTTATACAATATATCTTTATAATATGCAAATCCACCACCTATTGATATTGCTTCTGGTTCAAATATATCTATTATATTTGATATTCCTACTAAAAGGTCTTGTATGTACATAATTATAACTTGTTGTACTTCCATATTACTTATATTGTTATGTAATATATCTAAAAAGTCTTTTCCTTGTATTTCCTCAGGTATTTTTAATATATTTTTTATTTTTTCTCTAAATCTTTTTATAGAACAATATGCTTCAAAACATCCAAGCTTACCACAATTACATTTTTCTCCTTGCTTTTCTATTACCATATGCCCTATTTCAAATCCTGTATTCCTTTTTGGAACCAATAATTGATTATTTAAAAATACTGCCGAGCCAATCCCTGTACCTAAACATAAAAACACCGCATCTTCATAGTCTTTCAAACTCCCATATCTTTTTTCTGCTAGTGCTGCACATTTTGCATCATTTCGAACTGTTATAGGCACTTTATAATATTGCTCTATCTTTTCTTTTATGTTGTATTCGTCAACTCCTAAGTTAACCATTGTAGAAATATTTCCATTTTTAGGATTACCTGGTGTTGCTATTCCTATTAATTCTATTTCTTCATTTTGTTTTAGTTTAGAGATAGTATTCACAATATATGTTAAAATAAATTCCTCAATGTCTTGAACATTATTTTTATTTATTTCTGTTTCGCTTTTATTTATAATGTTATTTCCATCTACTATTCCCACTGCTATATGGCTTCCACCTATATCAATTCCTATTTTCATTTTTTCTTTCCTCTTCATTATTTTTTTGTGTTATAAATTATTCTAATTATTACACATTTATTATACATATTGGTAAAATATATAATAATTTGTTATTAATAACATAATAATGTTTGCTAAACACATATAATATGCTATTGGTATTTTTGCTTTCGCATGTTCATCAAATTTAACATATTTTATTTTTCTATTTTTAATTTTGTTTAGGATTAGTTTAATACCTATTATCAATAAGGCATATGTAGCTGTTAAAAAATAAACTTCTTCATATGTGAATAATATCATAAGCATAGATAATAGTAATACATTTAAGGTATAATTTTGCTTTGCTTTTCGTTTCATATATATTGTATCTGCTATAATCAATGCACATACTATTAACAAATAAGTTGCATATCTATATATAGATATATCGCTACTTGTAACATATGTGTAAATCATATACACGGTTACTACTATAAAACCAAATAATAAGATTATCTTATCTACTCTTTTTTCGTTTTTATCGATTGTAGCAATTATAAATAGTATACTAATATATAAAGTGGTAAATATAAAGTAAATTAGCATATCTTTTGTTAGTGTATTTTGATTTAAATTTATTGATAATGCAAATAAAACAAATATTATTCCGCTTAATGTTGCTCTTAATATATATGGTTTTACAATTGTTACTTTCTGTTTTAATTTTATTCTACATAGCAATGTGGTTAATGCTCCGAAAATCATACCTATTACAAATATTGTTATATATAATAATATATTCATCTTTTGCTCCTTTTTTAAGAGTTATCTAAATAATACTATTCTTTTTATTTAAATAACTCTTTTTTATTTATCTTATAAATACTATTCCTATTATTAACAAACCTATTATGATTCTATAAATTGCAAAAACTTTAAAGCTACCTTTTTTCAAATAATTTAATAAGAATTTTATTACAAAAATTCCTACAACAAAGCTTGCTAACACTCCTATCCAAAATGATAAACTTGTTAAGGCTAAATCTCCTAAACTAAATATTACTGCTGCTGCCGTTATGGGTGTTGCTAATAAAAATGAATATTTAGCAGCACTTTCTCTGTCTATTCCTAACCATCTTGCAACTGTCATAGTTATTCCCGAACGTGATACTCCTGGAAATGCTGCAGCTAATGCTTGTGACATACCTATTAAAACAGATTGCTTTAATGTTATATTTTCATATTTTATAGTTGATTTCGAATTTTTGTCTACTAGATATAGAACTATTCCCATAATTATTAATGCCATTGATATTATAATCATTTCTAAATTTAAATTATTTCCTATTATTTTATCTACTATTTTATCTAATATTAAACTTAATATTCCTGCTGGTACTGTAGCAATTACTAAATACCAGAATATTTTTCCATCTGTTGTTTTCTCTTTTTTTACTACTTGTTTATATCCACCTGCTATTAACCTTATCCAGTCTTTAAAGAAATATACTATTATTGCTAGTAATGTTCCTATATGTAAAGCTACGTCAAATGATTCTGGCATCTCTTGCCATTTTAGCAGCCAAGGAAATAAATTCAAGTGTGCTGAACTTGATATTGGTAAAAATTCTGTAAGTCCTTGTACTGTTCCTAAAATAATTGCTTGTATTATTGTCATTTGTTATCTTCCTTTCTTTTTAATATATTATATATCGTTTCTTTTATATATTCTGCTGAGCTTAATGGTGCTATCTTACCTGGTATGCCTAATTCCCATATTGTCTTTATTTTCAAGTCTTGTGCTACATTAAAATCTATTCCTCCTGGGGCTGATGCTATATCTATCAAAAGTACATCTTTGTCTAATAACTTCAATCTTTCTTTATCTAAGATTAATACTGGCACAGTATTTATTATTATATCAAATTTGTTTAGCTGTTCGTTTAAATCTTCATATTTTATACTTTTCCCTCCAAAAGTGTCTATCCATGTAATGTCTTTCCCTCTTGCACTGCAATACACATTTGCTTTAAATGCATTTAGCCTATCTACTAATATTTTACCTATTCTACCATATCCTATTACTAATATATTACTTTTATATAAATTTTTCTGTGTTTCTTTTATAGCAATATTTATTGTCCCTTCTACTGTTGAAATTGCATTTAATATAACTAAATTTTCATCTTTCAATATATCTATTGCTTCTACTTTATCTAATACATTATTTGGTATTGAACCTGCTAATAATAACTTACCTTTTAGATTTTTGGTTAGTTCTTCTATTTTTAACTTTTGGTTTGTATATTGAGTACACACATATTTTTTATCTTTTGTAAATGGTGTTGGCCCCAATATTATTTCTATTCCTTCTAAAGCATCTTCTATGCCACTACAAAGTTTAACTTTTGTTTTAGTTTCTTTTAATTTTAATATTTCTTCATTATTTTCAAATCCCCATACCTTTATGGTATTTTCATCTTGTGCTAGCAATTTAATTAATTTTACTGTTCTTAAATCTCCACCAATTATAGATAATTCCATATGCATAATCTCCTTTTATATTAATTATATAAAAGGACTTTTAAAATATGTCTATCTTTCTCTTCCTTTATATTTTTGATTTTCTTTTATATTTTTCATCATGGTCAAATCACTATTGTTTAGTTTACCTACAATCGAACAGGTTTCTTCCAAATGCTTTTGTACTTTTTGTTCTTTGGTTAATTTATTTTTTTGTTTTTTCTTATATTCTGCAGGTTTATCTATGCTATTTTTTATTGGCAAAAACACTGTATCTTTTTCTATTTTTTCATATAGTTCTGGTTCTAGTTCTATTGCTACTTTTATGTAATTTTTTGCTTTATCTTCATCACCTTTTATCATTGCTATTTGTGCTAAATAATAATATGAGCCAGATTCTAATTCTTTTTCTTTTAAGCTTTCAAATAAATACATTTCCGCTTCATCTAATTCACCATATATTATAGCTATCTGTGCTAAACTTAATTTTGCGTGATATAATAGACTATTTAATTCTGCTGCTTTTTCATAAAATTCCTTTGCTCTTTGAAAATCATTTAGCATTGTATAAGCTATTCCCAAATTGTAATACAACTCATAACTTGCTGGATTATATCTTAATGAACTCATATATACAGATATAGCTTCTTTATATCTTTCCTGTCCAATTAATATATCTCCGAGCAATTCTGTTGCTTTGCAATCCTCTGGTCTCTTTTTTAACAAATCTTGTAATAAGTTAATAGCCTCATTATCTTTTCCCTCTACATGCAGTAATGTAGCTATTTTGCAATTCATTTCAAAATTTTGTGGTCGTATTTCTATTGCCCTTAAATATTCAGATATAGCGTTAGAAATTTTTCCTTCTTTTTCATATATTTCTGCTAGTAATTTATGTCCCATAAAGTTTTCTGGATATTTATTTATTAATATTAATAAATACTTTTTTGCATTATCTTTTTTGCCTAAGTGTATCATCCATTCTGCTAAAATTATATTTAACATTTCTGGAAAATCCATATTTTGCTTATGCTCTAATAATAGTATTATTCCCGGTATTATTATTGATAACACATATATAAATATTTTTAAAACTATATTAAAACTAGTTGCTAATATTAGCTCTACAAAATTTAGTAAAATTCCTATGAACTGAATTACTAACAAATACAAATATTGTGTATTATTTTTCTTTATCATTTTGAAAAACATTGTTATAAATAGTGTAACTGCCAATATATTAAATATTATTTTGAATATCATACTCCTTCTCCCTAATAATTTATTTAACAAATTTTTTATTATAGCTATCTATACAAGTTTGAATTATTTTTTCTGCCTCTTCCCTTCCTAATATTTTTTCTATTGTTGTGGTTTTACCTTCTAATTGTTTATATACTTCAAAAAAATGTTTTATTTCTGCTGAAATCTGATGAGATACTTCTGATATATCTTGATATTCGTTTAAAAATGGATCTTTTTTTGCTACAGCTATTATTTTTTCATCATATTCTTCCCCATCTATCATAATTAGAACACCTATGGGATAACATTCTACTAATGTAAGTGGAATAATATCTTCTTGACAAAGTACCAATACATCTAAGGGGTCATTATCTCTTGCATATGTTCTTGGAATAAATCCATAATTTGCAGGATAGTGTGTAGAGGTATATAGTACTCTATCTAACCTTAACATTCCTGTTTCTTTATCTAATTCATATTTGTTTTTGCCACCTTTTGTTATTTCAACTACACTTATAAAATCGTCTTTTTTTATTCTTTCTGGTGATATTTCATGCCATATATTCATACTATCTTGCCTTCTTTCTATTCTAATATTTTAAGCTAATTTCTTATAAATGTCTACACATATTGCAGAATTTTATTTTTTTTTATTTTAGTATTGACAAATGTGGTTTTATCGTATTATAATATGAGTTGTCAGTTCAGTTACGCAGATGTGGCGGAACTGGTAGACGCACAGGACTTAAAATCCTGCGGACGAATAATCCGTGCCGGTTCGATTCCGGCCATCTGCACCAAACACTTACGATTTTCTAGAGAAATTTAGAGAAATCTATAAAAATAGAAAATCGTCAAAAGCACTTATCAATATAGTTTGATAAGTGTTTTTCTTTTTTGCAAATTTCTGTCAGTTTCTCAAAAATAATCAAATTTCGTTCCAAATTAAAGTTCCAAATTTTTTAGTTTATTTCATATTAAGTTCGGAAAGGACAAAATATGGAAAAAGATTTTAAATTTATAAATCAAAAAGATATTTATCAATACAAATTTTATATGATACCAAAAGAACTTTTTGTAAATGAGAGATATATTTCTTTATCTCCTGCTGCAATACTTCTTTATGGTATTTTATTAGACAGGCTAACTCTATCTATTAAGAATAATTGGGTAGATAAAAACGGAAATATTTATTTAATATTTACTAGAAAAGAAATACAAAGCATACTGCATATTTCAGATAAAACTTGTACAAAAACATTTAAAGAATTAGTAGATGCAAAATTATTATTAGAAAAAAGTCAAGGAAAAGCTAAACCAAAACTTTTATACCCTGCCCAAATGGTACACGATGAAAAATTCGATAATCTGACTCGTAAAAATTCCGACTCACGAAGCGTAAATTCTACGACTCATGAATCGGAGAATTTACGTCCTAACTATACTAATAATAAAAATACTAATATAACTAATAAAAATTATTGCAATTATGAACAAAGGCAATATACAAAAGAATTTTTAAATAGCTTATATGCTAATTTTGTAGATTAAGGAGGATTTATAAAATGGATGAAAGATATGATGAAAATGGAAATCTAAAAGAAAAATTTGTAGATAGTAAAACTGGTATTGAGTATGTATTACAAGGAGATTATTATATACCAAATATAGTAGCACCAAGTAATATTAAAAATTTTAAATTAGGTAAATATGGAAGGTTAAGACTTAACTATTTAAAGACTAATAAGAAAGCTGAATATATGATTTTACAAATGGAAAATAAACTACAAAAGCATTTAATGGATATAGATATAACAGCTACAGAAAGAGTAAATGCTATTATAAAAGAATTAGCTAAAAAGGAAAATGTTACTGAAGAATTAAAGGCTAATAACCAACTAGAATGGGTACGGAAAGATGAATAATATAAAAAATAGAGCTGAAGAAATTGTACTAAAAGAACTAATTCATGATTAAAAGTGAGGTAAATGTTATGAGTGAAATCAAAAGTTTTTATAAAGAATATGAAGATATGTTTGAAGAATATTTAGAAGATATTATTGGAAATTTGAAAAATAAAAATGAAAAATACAAACAATTACAAGAACAATATTATGAATTATTAAGAAAAAATAAAAATTTAAATTGGGTTTTAGAAGGACAAAATGAAGGAAGAAATCTGAACAATTATGAATGTAAAATGTTATCTAAATTGGTACAAATATTTTACGATATGAAGGAAATTGAAGCAAAAGAATTGTTCTTTTTAGGTGGCAATGAGGCTTACTTTTATTTCAAAAATATGGGCATTTTAAAGTAAAAATAACTCTGGCGTGTGGTAGTACAATTGTTGTTTTTATGTATAAAGCAAGCCATGAATTTGTACTACCGCACAATTCTTAAAGTACAAATTATAAAATATATACTTTAAACAAAACTTTAGAAAAGTTTTATAAAAAAATATTAGAGATTGGAGATGATAATTTATGCGAACAAGATCAATAAAAAAACAAGTATGGCTTAATAGTAGAGAAAATGAATTACTAAAAAAGAAATGTTTGAAAGCAGGTTTATCAGAATCTGCTTTTTTTAGACATGTCATTAATGATACTCAAATAAAAGAAAAACCTGATGAAAACTTTTATAAAATACTAAATGATTTAAGAGGTATTGCAATAAATATAAATCAACTTGCAAGAGTAGCTAACACATATCAGTATGTTGATGATAATAAATATTATCCACTTGCTAATAAAGTTAATGACATGATAGATGATTTACAAAACTTCTACCTTACCCCAACCAAGAAAGAAGGTGGAGTTTACTATGGCGGTCACAAAATTTTTGACTAGAAAAACAAGATTAAACACAATAATTAAGTATATTATGAATGGCGAGAAAACTGAAAAGATGATGTATGTGTCTGGTGTAAATTGCAGACCAGACACTGCAATTTACGAAATGCAAGATACAAAGAAAAGATTTGATAAAGAAGATGGAATAATATCTTACCATTTAATACAATCATTTGATGGAAAAGAAATATCTCCAAAGAAATGCCACGAGCTAGGATTACAATATGCTAAAGAACTGTTTGGAGATGACTTTCAATTTGTAGTTGCAACACATCTAAATACAGATAATGTACACAACCATATTGTTATAAATTCTGTTTCTTTTAAAAGTGGGTATAAGTTTTATAGTAATAGAGAAACAAAAGACTTTATAAGAATAACATCTGATTTTATATGCAGAGAAAATGGATTAAGCGTTATAAAAACTCCGTGGAAGAATAAAGGCTATTATAAGCTGTATGCTAAAAATAATCCATATATGCAATTAGTAAAAAAAGATATAGATGATGCAATTGCTATTTCATATTCATATAAGGGGTTTGTATCAAAGCTAGAAGCAAAAGGCTATTATGTTTCAGAAAATGAAGATACAGGAATTATTATTGAAAGAGATAATAGTTACCAAGTTGTAAGACCACAAGAATTATTTGGAGATAATTATACTAAAGAAAAGATACGATATAGAATTGAAAATAAAACTTATAGTCAAGTTTATATTCCAAAGAAAAAATATAAAATGAGTATTGAAGAATATAATAAATTTAAGCAAAAACAAAGAGAGCATCAATTACGAGAACTTCCTGCATTATATATTCTAATATGCATATTATTAAGAATTGACCCACTCCCTGAAAAAATTGAAATTGGAAACTATAGAGTACCAATTACAAAAGAAATGAAAATATCTTTAAAACATTTAGAAAGTTTAAGTAAGCAAACCATTTTACTATCTGAAAATAAAATTAATAACTTAGAAGAACTTAAATCTTATAGATTCAATTTAGAGGAGAAAGTACGAAATTTAAAAGGCAAAAGAGAAAATCTATGGAGAAAAAGAAAAAGAGAAACAAATCCTGAAATCAAAGGGAAAATTACACACGAAATTGCCAATTTAAAGGCTTTAATTAATAAAACCAATAAAGATATCGTGGGCTGCTATGAAATTGAAAATAGAACCATTCTGCTTAAAAATCAACTTAAAATTGAAAAATCAAAAGAAATTGTTAAAGATAAGAAAAAAGATAAATCGAGAGGTAGATAATATTTTTTTAGTAATTGTATTTCTCAGTTACTTGATAAAAAGAGTAAAAAATGGTAATATATAGTCATAATTATTTTGATTATAAAGGAGATCAATTTTATGGAATTAACATATAAAAAGATTGAAGAAAAAGACAAAGAGCAGTTATTTAAACTTATAGATATAGTATTAAGTGGATTACCAGACCAAAATCATTTTATTCCATATGAACAATGGGAATTAGATAGTATGTTTGATGAAGTAAACTATGCACCATTATATGGAGCTTATGATGGTAATAAACTTGTAGGAATGGCACAATTATATGTTTCACAAGATATGTTAGAAGATTTTAAAAAGGAATTTGATTTAACTGAGTACAAAGTATGTGAATTAGGTGGAAATTTAGTATTGCCAGAATATAGAGGATTAGGAATTACTACTAAATTACAAACACTTGAAATGAATCTTGCAAAAGAATTAAATTTTGACTATATTATTTCAATGGCACATCCTGATAATGTAGCAAGTTGTAAAACATTGGAAAAAATAGGACTAGAGTTTGTAAAGGAAACAAAACTATCAAATGGATTTTTAAGAAGATTATATATGAAAAAAATTAATTAGAAGTATTAGAAAGAAGTGAAAACATGGAAAATAAAGTAGTTTTAGTTACAGGTAGTTCAAGAGGAATTGGTAGAGCAACAATTATTGAATTTGCAAAAAAAGGTTATAATGTAGTTATAAATTATATATCTAGTGAAAAAGAGGCAAAACTTAAATTTGTTGATGGCGATTTTGAATTTAACAATGAAGAAGATGCTAAAAAGTTAAAAGAATATGTTGAAAAGCAATATGGAATTCAGACAATGATTGTAGAAATGGATGTTTCAAACGAAGCAGAAATAATAAGTGGTATAAAAAAGATTATAGATAGATTTGGAAAAATAGATGTACTTGTGAATTGTGCAGGTATAGTTTTTGATAGAGATATTTATAAAGCAACAGTATCTGAATTTGAGAATACAATTAGAGTAAATGTTTTAGGTGCATTTATTGTATCTAGAGAAGTTTCTAAATATATGAAAAAAGGAAGTTCAATTATTAATGTATCATCAACAAATGGAACAAAGGTTATTGCACCAGAATCTATTGACTACAATATTTCCAAGGTTGGATTGCAGAGTTTAACAAGGGATTTGGCATTTCAATTCAAACCAAATATAAGAGTAAATGCTATAGCTATTGGATGGGCAGATACAGATATGAATAAAGATTTACCAAAAGAATATATTGAAGAAGAAAATAAGAAAATATTCCTAAACAGATTTGCTACACCAAGCGAAATAGCCAATACAATCTATTTTTTATCTAGCGAAGAATCAACTTATATTAATGGAGAAGTTCTTACAATTGATGGCGGATATTAGAGAAAAAGAGCCGAATAAATACAGTTATTTATTTGGCTCTTTCTTGATTTCTTTCAAGAAAGTTATTTAAAGTTAGTGAATAATATCGTTCACCTGCTTTTTTGAATCCATTTTTTGAAGCAATTTTAATACTAGCTTCGTTATCGTCTGATATTTCTAATTTAATATTTTGTATTGATGTTTTATTTGCTTCTGGAAATTTAGCTGATATACAGTCTATTCCATCGAATTCTTTTCCATCGTAAATTTGTTTTACTATTTCTTCTAAAACCACAGTCCCAATGCCTTGTCCTTGAAATTCATCTCGTATCCAATAATCCATACTTAATGAATAAGGCTCTAAAACTGAAACAGGAACTCTGCCAACAATTTGTCCAGAATTATTTAAAATAAAATATTGTGAATCTATTCTAGAATTACTAGAGCCTAATTGTCTATTTCTTATACTTCTACGATATAAATATAACTGTTCTCCATTTTTGGCTAGCTTTGGAATCTTTATTTTTTTATCAATATCATCCATGTCAAAACTATAAAACTTATCATTAATATCCATTTTTTCAATAATATCTTCATCTGATGGAAATGGATCTGGTTCTTTATTAGTAATGTTAACTTTTAAACTATTTAAAAATTCTTCTTTTTTAGTAGGATATAAAGTAGGAGGAACGACCTCTTTTTTAAATAATTCTTCCATATCTTCTTTTTTATAGACTACACCAAATTGTGATTCATCTCCATAGTCATATACTGTTCCACCCATTCTTTCATAAAATCTTTTAGCACCTTCATTATCTTTTTTTAATCTTAATGTATATAAATCTCTGTCAGGGAATTCATTGTGTATTTTTTCCATTAATTTTTTAAATAAAACAGCACCAATTCTAGTACCTGTTAAATTTTTTCTAGTATGAAGTTCATCAAAATATATTTTATCTGATTCGGCTTCACATAGCATAGTACTTAAACTAAAATTTCCCAAACAACAACTAACAAGCATTTGCTCCCAATGTTCTGTTGTTTGGTCTTTATATTGAAGTTGCAAATCTTCGAAATTGGTTATTACAACATATTTTATAAAAGCATCAATAAAATTTCCTACATTTTTAGTTTCTTGTGATGCATATTGTAATCCACTTTCAAGGTATTCTGGATTTTGTATATCTAATTTGCTTTTTATATAATCAAAAAAGGCTTTTTCATTATCAATAGCAGGTTGTACGTTTCCAAAATACTTCATCATACCTTTTCCACTCATATTTTCCATACAATCAGTACTCATTATCTGCTCTAATATATTACTTATTTGTTCTTGAGTATACCCTTGTTGTAAAAGCATCTCTGCAAAATCATAAAACCATCCAGTATATATTTTTAACCCTTTAAATTCTACACATTTATTATCAATTATTTGTTTCAATTCTTCCATATTCATAAAATCCTTTTAACATTTTTTATCATATATATTTTTTGAATTCATTTAATATATTAATGAATTCTCTTGGTAAGTATTTTATTGCTTTTTCTAAAATATTTTTAGGTATCTCTTTATAATATGCTTCTGCTATTGATGAATTTATTGTAGTAATAGTATCTGTATCTCCACCAAAAGATACCGCATTTCTAATACTATCTTCATAGTCAGTCGAGTTAAAGAAAGCAATTAACGCAGGTCTTACAGTTTCTTTTGCATCTGATGTATATGTGTAATAGTTTTTATATGAATTTATATTTTCATGTAAATCATAATTATAATTACTTTCAATATAATTCAATACTGCATCTTTAGTATAATTATTTTTAAATAGAAATATAGAAATGGCAACGATTTCGGATGCTTTAATTGCTCCTTCTTCGTTATGAGTAGGCATAATTGCTTTATATACTAATTTTTTAAGTTCTTCTATATCTTTAGCATACCATCCGATAACAGAAGACCTCATTGCACCACCGTTTCCAGACGATTTTCTGTATTCATCTTTTACACTTGTAATCCAATTTACAAATGATTCTCCATAGATAGTTGGAATTTTATCTGGGTATTCTTCGTAAAATTTTTTTAAAACTGTTATCATTTCAGTAGATTCATGATGTGTATGCAATAGCCAATATATAGTTGCAAAAGATAGAATAGTATCATCTGAAAATTTACTTCTATTTGTAAATAGTTCAAAATCCTTTGTTTTTAAGTTATATTTCTCATTTTCGTGAGTATATGAATTGCCAATTATATCTCCTACATAAAATCCATCCATATCTTAATCTCCAATATTCATAGTTAAAGTTAAATTAAAATCATCAAATCCATTTTTTCTATAAAACTCTATTGCATTTTTGTTTTTTGAACTTGCAACCACTTTTAAATTGCTGATATTATTATTTCTGCAATAATTTTTAAAATTATTTATTAGTTTTTTGCCAATGCCATATAGTCTGTAATCTTCTTTTATAAACATATTATTAATTTCACCATATTGTATTTCTTCATAACTACCTTTTTCATTTATTGAACCTGCTAGATAACCAATAATTTTATCTTCTAATGTTGCGACTATGACATATTGATTTTTGATTAAATCTTCGAAATAATCTTTGCCTTCTTCTGTTAAAGCCCAGTTCAAAACTAAAGTTGTGTCATAGTTTTCTTTTTCCAATTTAAATAATTCGTTATTTAAATTTTGGATGTAGCTAACATCTTCCAAAATTGCTTTTCTAATTACTATATTCTCCATTAAAAACTTCCTTTCCTTTAATGAATTATACTTTGTCATTTCATACTGCTAAACTTACTGCTTTTTTATCTAAGCAGTAAGATAAAGCTCTGCCATTACTCTGCCAAAACTTTGCCATTATTTATTTCGATTTAAATTTCAATTCTTGTATAGCTTTATCTATTAAATTCATTTGTTCTGTAGATAATTCTGGATTAGAATATTCTCCAGTTTCTCTATTGTAGTTATTATAGTACTTATTTTCATGCTTTTTAGTTTGTATTCTTAATTTACTTACTGCTCGTAATTGGTCTATCTTACAATATGAAAACCCTTCAAAATTTTCTATTTCTCCAATATCAATAACAACATCAGATGTGTTGGATTTACTTGTTAGTGGAGCAACAAGAACTGTACCAACATTTGGCCTTGAATAAAGTACCACAGCAGGGTGTGAATGATTTAATTCCTGACCAACATTTACTCCAAAATCCACCCATACAACTTGTTTTCTAGTAACATATGGCACATAGTTTAGTTGTTCATTTTTATTTACTTTATTTAATTTAAATATTTGTTCAGCAAACCATTTTTCTAATTCTTGTTGTTGGTTTGTATTTAGTTTGTTTAATTCATCATTTATATTCAAAGTTTATGCCTCCTAAAAGCTAAATTAGCATTATATTAACATATTTTTTAACAAAATGTTAAAAATTTTTAACATTTTGTTGATTTTTTTTAATAAATTGAGTATAATAATATTAACAGAAGCAATTCTGTTATGAGTTGAAATACACTCAATAAATAAGACATTTAGACCTGAAAGACGGTCAAGTTGATTTCAAGTAACCTTTAGATTTAGTCTAAAGGTTATTTGCTTTTTTAGTTTATTTATTTTTTGCTCTGCTTCTATAAACATTTGCTACATTTCTACAACTTGCTGTATCATAATCACTATTTAAATTTTTTGCAATAAATGGTTTAAAACAATGTTTACACATTTTAACTTCTTTTCTTTCATTTGTTTCATTAAAAGCAAGTATTAGCTCAATAGCTTGGAATAGAGAATTGAAATTCCAATTTAAAAATGTTTTTTCATCTGCAAAATCAAAATTAAATGCTACATTGTTAGGGTTAAACATATTTGCATATTTTTGATATATTGCTTTTTTATCTTCATTTTCAGTCCAAGAGCTATTTTCTACTGAATTAAATATTCTATATAAAGCTCTAGCCATTACTAAAATATTAGCTATTTTTTCAGTATAGCATTTAGAAAATACAATACTAAAATCTTCGCCTTTATCAAAGCTATTTAATAAATCTCCATTTGGATTATCAGAGCCATATACATATTTTAATATATCTTCATTAACTCCATGATCGAAATCTATTCTTTGTATATCTTCATTACCAATAAAATATGGTTTTATATATGTACTAGCAGACACTTCATCAATATTAGAATATCCTTGAGTTAGTGCTTTACCAGATGAAATTATGTGAGTATTTAATAATCTATATGTAAGTTCTCCAAACATACCATATTTATTTACAAAATCTAAAATCATATCTTGATATTTAGTTTCTGTAGACATTAAATCACAATTAGCATCATTTATATCTGCATAATTCATAGCTTCTCTACCAATTAAAAGAAAATCTACAAGAAGTTCTTTTTCTTTATCAAACACATCATAGATTTCATAAGAAGCTTTTTTATCTGGTCTAATATAGTATTCATTATTTATTTTTAAAATTTCATATTTTTTATATTTAGCCCAAAGCCCTTTATAATTGGGATTCTTTTCCTTAATCATTATAATTTCCCCCTAATTTCTTAAAAAATTTTAAAAAAGTTGTTGACTTTCAAAAATTACTATGTTATTATTTTAGTGTGCTTAGCTATTAACATAGATTGTTGCTAGATACTTTATCATACTTAAATTGTACTACATAAAGTAAATAAAAGCAATAATTTTTGCAAAATTTGTAAGTACAATATATATAGGATTATTATGCTTAAAATTTAGCAAGTATAAAAATCAACCAAGAAAGGAGGTAAAAAATGGTAGAAGAAATCTTAAAAATGTATTTTGAAGAGCATATGAAGCAAAAAGATATTGCAGAGTTTTTTAAAGTGAGTAGCGAATATGTTTCAAAAGTTGTTAGAAATGATGATAGATATCCAGAAGAAAAGCAAAGAAGACATCAAGAAGCAAAATTAAGAAAAGCTAAATATAATAAAGAATATTTAGAAACTTATGAAAGAAAAAAAGATAAATCTGATAAAGAAGATTACGAAAAACTACAGGCTTTATTAGATAGTGATGCAAGGCAAATGTCTAGACATTCTTTTGGAATTTCTACTGATGCATTTGTAAAATCAAATATAAGTGTTTATAAACAAGATAATGACGGAAATTTAATATTAGACGATAAAATAAAAACTTCATATGTTTTACCAAAAAAATACAAAAGAAAAGTAAAAAGATTTTATAAAGAACAAGTAAGGTAATACCCCATCTTTAGTGATGAGGTATTTTTTGCACCAAATTTTAAAGCGAAAGGAGTGATATTTATGCAAGAACTTGCTGGAATGAAAGTATATTCTTTAAAAGATGTATGCCAGTTGTTAAAAATTGGTCCAAAGAAAGGACTAGAATTATTTAACAATAATGAATTCCCTGCTCAAAGAGTTGGTAGAAGTTGGTGGATTGAAGCAGATGCTTTTAAAGAATTTCTAAAGGAAAGACACGACTATTCAAAATCTATAACATTAAGATAAAAAATGAGAACTTAGAAAAGGAACTTCTAAATTCTCTAACAGAGATTAGACCGAAATGATGGGATATCTTTTCGTTATCTCTTTAATGATTATATCACAAGAGATGAAAAACGGACAAGGTATTCCTTTAAATTTTTTAAAGGAGGAAGAAATTTGAAAACTTTAGTTGAAGGCAAAGACTATTCTGTACACGAGTATACTACTAAAGATAAAAGAAAAGCCAATGATAGACCAATATGCCCTACTTGTAGTAATTGTAATCACAAAGAATTTTGTGCTAATAGAAAAAAGCTATTCAAAATGAAAGAATGTGAAGATTGCAATAATTGTAAAGATAAAGAACATTGCGATAAATTCTATATTTATCCCAAATTCAAAGTAGAGCTTTTAACAAATGGCAGAAAATCCACAACAAAAGATACAAATAGGATGCAATTTAATGGAAAAACAAAAGAAGAAGCCTTAAATAAAATGCTTGAATATATCCAAGATGTTTCTATTCATGGGAAAACTGAGAAAACTAAAGAGAAAGATGCAACTATTGTTTCAATATGTGAATCATACGAAACCAAAAGAGTAAGAAACAAGGAAATTAAACCAAACACTTATAATAGGCATATGCAAACTATAAAAGCAATTGGAAATTATAAATTCGCAAATATTCCAATACAGAATGTTACAGCTAACCAGATAAAACAATATTTAGAAAGTGAACGAGCAAAATCTAATTCTTCAATAGACAAATATTATAGTAAAATTAAAAATGCTTTTTCTATTGCTTATGCAAATGGTATTATTCAAAAAAATCCATTTTTAATTGGAGAGGGAATTAAAAAGCCAGAGAGTTTTAAAGAAGATAAAAAGGTTGATGCTTTTACCAGAAAAGAAGAATATGTTTTAACAGAATATCTAAAAACTCATAAATCAAAATATAAGCTAATATTACTAATTGCTTTATATACTGGAATGAGAATAGGAGAAATACTTGCATTAAGACCTAGTGATATAAATATTGTAGGAAATATTGGAAGCATTAATGTTAGAAGAACATTGACAAAAGATATAAACAATAAAGTTGTAATTGGAGATATAACTAAAACTAAAAATGGATTAAGAACAATAGATCTTACACCTTTAGCAGTACCAGTGATACAAAAAGCATTAGAACAATACAAAGAAAATAAATATGATGTATTATTTTCTAAACCTAGTGGCAACTTTTATACTGATGGACAAGTTAATTCAGCATTTAAAATAATATGTAAAAATGCAGGACTTAGAGTTATAACATTAAAACATAAAAAAGTTAGTAAGAAAAAAGGAATACACTATGTTAATTATAAATCAAGTGATACACATACTCATATGCTAAGGCATACTTTTGCAACAAGATGTATAGAATCTGGAATTGCTATTGAAGTATTACAAAAAATTCTAGGTCATGCAGACATTACTACAACTATAAACACTTATGGATATATTTACTCATATTTAAGACAAAAGGAATTAAATCAAAAATACACAAAGTATATGCAAGATACAAATACTATATTAGAAGAAAACTTTGAAAGATTTGAAGAAGAATATTTAAAATTAAAATAATAATATAGAATTTTATATGATATAAAATTGAAAATTTGGAACTAAAAAATTTAATAAGAATAATTTGGAACTAAGTTCCAAAAATACGGTAAGCTGTAAATCTATGAGAAATACTAAGAAAGATGGGAGTTTTATTAAGTCCATCTGCACCAGAACGAGTGAAATTTCATTTTCACTCGCTTTTTGTTAAATTAAAATATTTTTGTGCCAAAATTCCCCGTCCCTATTGGCATATTATTTAACTTTATATCTGAAAGAAGTTTAAATCTGACTTAAAATATAAATAAAACAAGAGCCTAGCGTTTGTATACGACTTGGCTCTTGGCTGTTTTTAGAGTTGATAGCTATCTTCTCAAGTCACAGTTGACTATTTGGGGGGTTAATGCAGGCTCTCAAAATACTCGCGAAGAGTTTCGATCACCTTGCCATCCTCCGTGACGTGGTAGTAATCTTCAAACGAAGCTGTTCCAACGGTAAGAATATTCCCATCAAGCATTCCGAAGAATTTAGGCTTTTCAGCGTCATTTCCCAAACCATATACAATTGCAAAACCGTTACCAGCTTTACAATTGGAAATCCCCCACGGAGTCTTGATAAACAGATTTCCGTTTTCAACGGTTACCTGCCCATCAAAACGGGGCATCTCGAGAAAGATTTCGGGAATTTCACCAGTGAAGAGTTGTGCTTTAAGGGGCACTATCTTCGTCTGACGGAATTTACCATCAACTTCTTCGAGGAATCCTTCGGAAAGCTGTGTGGAAGCATTCGCCTTGTTCCAAAGATTCCAACCATGAGGACATCTTTCTTTGTCCTTGTCCTCCTTTTCCCAAGCGATGTATGCAGGAAGGGGAATCAATTCTCCATTTGCATATTCTCTGGATTCTACGCGGATTGCTCCTCCTGGTTCCAGCGAAACTGCAGTCCGAACATCTTCAGGAAGTTTCTGAATGTCGCCTTCACAAGAAATGTACACGAGATTTAAGAATTTCGGCTTCTTACCTGCAAAGATGAAGGATGCGTTGTTAGCGATTTCGTTACTCATGCTGACTCCTTTTGCTTGCATTGCAAGCATTGCCCATTTAGGGACTTTTGATATGTTCACTTACGTGATACAATATAATTATACCACATTATGTGAATTTTTGCAAATTCAGCTTTTCCTATTATGTGAAGATCTAAACTAAAAAACACTTCAATTTGAAGTGCTTAAATAATTCTATCTTTTCCTATTAATCTTGCAAGATTATTTATATGAAAATCATGAGTTTCCTTACCTAAATGGCTCATGCAATAATCTTTTAAAACATATACATCATAGTTTTGTTCAAATAAATCAATAGCAGTTTTTTGAACACAAGCATCTGTATCAAAGCCACATAAATATATTTTAGAAATATTATTTTTTTGAATATATTTTTTCAATTCATCATTTACTGCAGTATATATGTTTTTATCAAATACTTTATTGTTTTTAGTATTAATAGCAATTGCTTGTCCTTCTTTAGTCATACAGCCTTTATAATTTAATTTTTTATACCAAATGCTATTTTCATCATTGATAAATCTAGTAAAAGCAGTTAAATCATATTTATTTGAATCCACTAATTCTTTTATTTCTGTTAAAATATTTTTTGTATGCTCATTTATAAAATCATTTTGAACATCTATTACTAATAATAATCTATTCATTTATTATTCTCCTCAATTATTCATTTGTTTCTAATTCTATCCAATTTAAATAATCTTCATTACAGCTATTTAATTCAAAAACAGCGAACTCAAAGCACTCATAACTATGTATATTTTTAATTACATTATATATTTTATTTTGTAACGAAAGCTTTGCCTTCATTAAAACAATATATTCTTTACTATTTTCTCGTTTTTGTTTCCAATTCCAAATGCTATTACTTTCTAACATTTGACAACTTGCAACTAATCTTTTATTTAATAATTCATCAATTGCTTTATTTGCTTCTTCCTTATTACCGAAGGCAACTTCAATCATACAATATTTCATACTTCGCACCTACTTTTTTTATACCATTTTATTAAACCATATATATTTATTAATAAATAACCAAACTTGCTAATATTATCGTTCCTAGAAAATAATCTCTAGATGCAATACCACACAAAATTGTATATATTATATTCTTTTTTTTACTCATAAATACCTCTAAAAATTATAATTAATTATTTCACAATTATTTTGTTGAAATTTACTAATATCTTGGGTCTTTGGGTTGAAATATAAATAAATAGCCTTACATATATCTCCATGTGTGACTATTAATACATTCTTGTCTATATAATTATTTTTTATATCATTTAATATTGATTCAGTTCTTTTTACTATACTTTTAAAGCCTTCAGAATCTTTATATATAATATTTTTTGTTCTATCATACCAAATATTACTATCTAATGTTTCTACATCAGCGTAAACCATACTATTAGAATTTCTTTCTTTTATTCTATCATCATAGAAGATTGGAATATTTTTTATATTTAAATTGTTGTAAGTTTGTTTTGTTCTCAATAATGGTGAACAAAATACTACATCGATTTTTATATTTTTAAGCTGATTACCTGCATTTATAGCTTGTTGTATTCCTACTGAATTAAGTTTTTCCTCGTTCCAGCCATTAACCTGATTTTTTATATTTGTATCAACTTGTCCATGTCTAATTACATATAACATTTTATATACCTCTTAAATATATTTATTTTATATTCTTCTCCCATATTTTTCTTATGTATTTTAATGATAATGTTGACAATGTAAAACCAATAACAGGGACAAGTGAGCTTAAAAGTATATTAGAGTAATTTCTTACTATGTATGAATAGACAATTACAACTATATATGTTAATATACAAATACATATTTTTCTAGTTAAGCTCGTTTCCCATTTTTTATCTAATTCAACTTTTTTATTTCTAGTTTTAATATTTTCAATTTCTTTTTCTAAATCTTTTAATTCCATTTTTAAACCTCTTTATAAATTACATTTATTTTAAATTTACTTCCCTTAAGAACTCATCTAGAGTAAATTCAGTATTATATTCATCAATGATAATATACTTAGATTTATTTTCTTCATAAAAACGAATGAAATGATTTAAGTCTACATGACCATTTTTTAATATATACTCATCAAAAATGGTCGGGAAGTTGTAAAAATAACTTTTAACTCTGCCATTACTATGTCAGTACTATGCCATTATTCAATAATTTTATATTTTTTATTAGGGTCCTTTTCACCTTTTCCAATTGTTTCAATGGTATTATTATCTAGTAATTTTTTTAAAATTCTTCTTACTGTTCTATCAGCAATATTAGTTTCTTTAATTATTTCTTTTGCACCTATTAAAACATTTTTTTTAATACATTCAATTATTTTCATTTCATTATCAGAAAGTAGTAATTGAGCTTTATCTCTCATTTCTTTTGAGTTCATCAATTCATCTATTGTGTCATCGATAATTTTTAACATAAACTCTATAAATTCTGTTGATTCTCCTGCATTGTTACAATTTTGAATAGCTTTATAATATTCTTCTTGATTTTTTCTAATCATACTTTCAATAGGTAAGTAGGTAAATGCTTTTTCCCAATGTGATAAGATTGCAGTTTGCCATATCCTTGCTGTTCTACCATTTCCATCATGAAAAGGATGTATGAAAACAAATTCATAATGGAATATAGACGATAAAATAAGTGGATTTATTGTGTTTTTAACTTCATTCATCCAGTTAAATAAGTTATCTATTAATGTAGGAACCATTTTGTAAGGAGGAGCCATAAATATTTGTATATCTCCATCATAAACCGCTTCGCCATGATTCCTAAATTTACCAGCATCTTTTTCAATTAAGAAAGTTAATATTCCGTGTATTTTCTTTAAATCATCTACAGAATATGGATTTACTTTATCAATTTGTTCATAAGCTTCATAAGCATTTTTTACTTCTTGTATATCTTTTTGTTCTCCAATTACTGGTTTTCCATTTATTACATCTTCAACCTGAAATAATGATAGTTGATTATTTTCAATAGCAAGTGAAGAATGAATTGATTTTATTCTTGATTTTCTTCTTAGTTCTGGATATCTATTTAAGCTTTCGAAATAGTTTGTTTCTCCAATTTTTTTCATTATATCTGATACATAGTTTAACATTTTATTAGTAATTTTATATGGTGGATAATTAATTTCCATTTTCAACCTCCAAATAATTTTAATTTACTCAATATAATTATTCTTCTTTTGTCTGCTTTTGTTTATATTTTCTCTATTCCTACATTGTATAGTGTCATATTCAGCTTTAATGTTTTCAGCAATAAATGGTTTACCACAATGCTTACATAGTTTTACTTCAGTTCTTCCAGATGTTTCATTTAAAAGTAAGATAATTTCTATTATTTCACTTAAAGACATAAAATTCCATTTGAATTTTATTTGTCCATCTTCAGCACTATATGAAATATTTGGCTTTTTTAAGCTATCTCCAGTAATACTTTCTTGATATACTTGTCTTATATCTTCTGATACATCATCATATAAGTATGCACAAATTAAAAGCTTTTTATTGTATATAATTGTTGCAAAGTTAATAATTTCTGCAATAGTTTCAGCATAATTCTTTGAAAAGATTATATCATCAAGTCTATCTCCTTCAGTTTGTTTAAAATATTCATCTAATCCAGTATTCCTATGATAGTCATTTGAATCCATTGTATTTGACCAATCAATTTCCGAATCTTTCCAAAAATATTTCTTTTCAAATTCTAATGCACTTATAGAAGTATTATATCCTAAATTAACAGGAATTTCTCCATTATCCATAAATTCATAGTTTTCAGGTAAATATCTAAAGTTGCCTAGTAATCCATAGTTATTAACAAACTCAAGAACTAGGTTTTGAAATTTCTCCATTTTGCTTAAAGCTTCAATTGATACTTCTTTATTTCCTAATTTAAACATCTCATTATCAACTGATTCTTTTCCTATTACTAATAAGTCTTTTAATATTTGATTTTTTACTTCAAATGGATCATAAGTACTTGGCTTTGCATTTTTGTCTGGTAATATGTAATATTTATCGTCTTTCTTTTCAATTATATACTTACTGTACTTGCACCATTTTGCAGTAAATTCAATCTTTTCTTCTCTAATCATTTCACACCTCATAAAAAATCTTATAAAATTTTAGAAAACTACTTGACTTTTATAATAATATGTTATATATAGTTGTAATGGCTAAGTCTCTATGCTATTTCAATAAGATATATCAAGTATCTTATAACTATATCTATATTATATAATTTTTAAGAAATAATGTCAATAGATGGTAACTTTACAAAACAAACTTAAATCGAAATGAGTTCACTATGTAAATGAAAAGACAAGTGATGTGCATGTTCATATGTTAAGGCATACTTTTGCAACTAGATGTATTGAGGCTGGTATGGATTTAGCAACATTGCAAAAAGTTCTAGGACATGCTAATATTCAAACTACAATTAATATTTATGGAGATATATTTGATTATCATCAGAAAAAACAAATGTATAAATACACAGAATATATGGACAAGATGAACGAGAAATATGAAAAACTACTAGAAAATAATAAGATAATCGAAGTAGAATAATAATAAATAATTGAATAGAAAATACCTCCCGACAATGTCGGGACAAAGATACGAAATTTGAAAAAGCCTGAAGGTGTAAGAAAAGATGAGTAAAAATTTAAGCCCATCTGCGCCAGAACGAGTGAAATTTCATTTTCACTCGCTTTTTGTTAAATTAAAATTTTTTGTGCCAAAATTCCCCGTCCCTATTGGCACCTATTGGCACCTATTGGCACAAAAAAATGAAAGCAGACTTTTTGTGTCTACTTTCATTTTATCACTTCAGTTTAGCTAGGACTTTTTTATTTCTCACATCTTTATGCTATAACAAAATTAAATATTTTTTTACATAATTTTTTCTTCTTTTGCTTTTTACCCTTTATATTTTTTCTATAATATAAAGCTATTAATCTATCCAGCTCTATACTTATTTCGTATATCTCTTTATAATCTTTTCCGGATGTAATGCTGTTATTTAACTCTTCTCTTAATTTACAAATTTCTTCATTTAACATACAATCACTCTCCCTTTTTCTATTTTTTCTTTTGTATATATCTAAAATACCATATTTTTACATCTTAGTCAACTGTTTTTGTTGATTTTTCAGGCTTTTAGCTATTTTTCGAGTGACTTTTTTTGCTATTCTTCTTCGTTTTTCGACATACGTTTACTTTTACTTATAGATTCTACTATAATTCCTACTGATAATACAAAAATTATTAGTGACAAAATTTGAGATATTCTAAAATTAAATAACATTAAACTATCTGCTCTTAAACCTTCTATAAAAAACCTAAAAAGAGAATATAGAGCTAAATACGTGTATGCTATTTGTCCTTCAAATTTACTTTTGTTCTGCAATATTGTTAATATTATAAATATAATTACTGTACCTATAGATTCATATAAAAACGTAGGATGTACAAATTTTTCTACTCCATTTTCAACTATTCCCATTTTCCAAGGCAAATTTGTTTCTGTTCCATATGCTTCTGAATTAATGAAATTTCCCCATCTTCCTATACCTTGTGAAAGTGCTAATATAGGAGCTATACAATCTAATAAATTCAGTACATTAATTTTTCTTATTCTGCAATATATGTAACTTGCTATTATTCCTCCTATTATACCTCCATAAATAGCAAGTCCTCCAGCTCGAATGTTTAATATTTCTATTGGATATTTTAAATAATAATCTAAATTAAATATCACATAATAAAGCCTTGCACAAATTATTACAGTTGGTATTAATATAATAAATAAATTTAATATCTCATCAAAGTCTATATCATATTTCTTTGACTTAAATTTACACCATATTAGTGCCAAAATAATACAAAAAACTATTATTATAGCATACCACTTTATTCCTAATCCAAATATATTTATTGCAACTTCCGATATTTCTAATTCTAAATTTAATAATGGAAATTTTACTATATTCATTTTTTTCATTCCTTTTCTAGAGTATAAATATATTTTTTTGATAACTAATTCTCTGTCCCATAGTTGTTTACTATTTTATTATTGACAATACCATATTTTCTTCTTTAAATACATCTTTTAATATTTCTTCTACATATTGCTTTGTTACGGTTTCATATTCTTCTATATAATCAAAGCTATTTATTTCTTTCATATTGTCTGCTAAAAACATTCTGGCTATATCTCCAACGCTATTGTATTCTACTACATAGTCTCCATACACTTTTTTTCTTATTCTATCAAAGTGCTGTTCTTCTATTCCTTGTTCTTTGAATTTCATTACTGTTTCTTTTATTCTTTTTTGTATTTCTTCTGGGTTATTTGATTGCCCAGATATTATAACATGTGCATATTGCTTTGTAAACTCATAGTCCATACTTGGCTCTGCTAATATTATTCCTTTTTCATATAATTCTTTATATAAATTAGAACTTTTGCCTATAATCATATTTAACAATATTTCTATCGCTATATGTCTCTTTGTTGCTGTTTTTGCACTATAGTCTATATTTTGCATATCTTTATATCCAATTACAAAAGCTGGCGTACTTACCTCCATTTTCTTTTCTTTATATGGCATATTTATTTCATTTTCTGCTTTTGGATATATCCTTTTTATTTCTCCCTGACTTTCTCTTTTTACAAGTCTTCTTTTTATTTCCTCTAATAATTTTTCTGGTTCAAAGTCTCCACATACTACCATTGTCATATTTGCAGGATTGTAGAATGTATTGTAACATTTATATAATATTTCTGGTGTTATTTTTGAAATTGATTCTACTGTTCCTGCTATATCTATTTTTATAGGATTATCTTTATACATACAATCTAATGCATTCATATATAGTTGCCATCCTGGGTCATCTTCATACATTTTTATCTCTTGACCTATTATTCCCTTTTCTTTTTCTACGTTTTCGTCTGTAAAATATGGATTCTGAAGATAATCCATAAGTTCATCTAATCCCTCGTAAAAATTATCTGTACACTCAAACAAATATGCTGTATGGTCATTTGTTGTATATGCATTTGCATCTAATCCTAATGCCATTAAAGTATCTAAACTATTAGTTCCATTTTGCTGTTCAAACATTTTATGTTCTAAAAAGTGTGCTACTCCATCTGGTATATATACTTCTTCTCCTGTACTGGGCATTATAAAGTGATTGTCTATAGATCCAAAATGTACGCCCCATATTATATATTTTTTATTTGTATTTTTTTTAGGTACTATTATTATTTTTAGTCCATTTTCTAGAGTTTCCACATAAGCTTTTTCTTTAATCTTTAAACTTTCAATAATTTTCATTTATTCTCCTTTTCGGCTCTACATCACACAAGCCAATATTACAATATAATTATAGGTGATTTTTATTTTATAGTGGGCACAAAGTACGCCCTTATTTGTTAATCTTTAAGAAAATATATTGTATTAATGCTTACACTATTTGCTATTTCTACAATTTGCTCTTTTGTTACTGAGTTTACTTTATTCTCATAATCAGTTATTGTTGTAAATGTTCCTGATAGTTCTTGCCCATAGTAATATGTTATTTCTGTATCTTGTTCTGAAGTTATACTTTTTACAGATGCTATTATTAATTTTTTAGCGTTTTCTATGTCTTCTTCTGTTATCTCTCCTTTTTTCAAATTCTCTATTTGAACTTTTATTGTTTCTAAAGCTTTTTCATAGTTTTCTATTTCAATTCCACATCTTATAAATATTACATTTTTTTGTTTCAAATAATTTGATCCTGCAGTATATGCCAAGCTTTCCTTTTCCCTTACATTTTGAAATAATCTAGAATTTGCTCCTCCACCTAAAATAGCATTGTAAATAGATGCAATATATGCTAAATTTGGTATGTTGCTATCTATATTTAAGCTTATTACTAATTTACCTTGTGACACTTGCATGCTTTCTTGAATATAATTTACTGCTTTATTGTTATTTACATGTTTTTTATCTATTACATAATTTGCTTTTCTTGCTTCCAGATTTTTAATATTTTCATTTTCTTTTATAATTTTTTCTACATTTTTTAATATTCCTGAACAAAATATATCAATTTTACATTCTGATATCATTTTTTTGTAATACTTATATAAATCTTGTGGTGTTATTTTTTCCAAATCTTCTACATATCCATATTTATATAAACCATAAGGTTCTCCTTTGAATGTTTCTTCTATACATTTATCTAACGAATATTGTCCTTTGTTATCTATTTTAGATTCTATTATTTGTTTTATGTTTTTCTTCTCACCTTCCACATATTCTGCCTTAAAACCGTTATTTTCTATCAATGGATTAAACACTATGTCTAATAATATTTCTAAGCTTTTTTTCGCCAAATTTTCTTCTGTTGGTAAAAATTCATCACTTAATGCTTCTACATAAAATTTAAAAATATGGTTGTCTCCTGTTTTCTCTATACCACAGTCAAAAGTTGCCCCATACATAGCCTCCAATTCTTGACTTATTAATTCTTGTGATTTTATTTTATTTGTTCCCCTTCTTAATAGTGCTGATATTAAAGCATCTCTTGTTACATTTTCTCTCGTTATTGGAGTTGCTAAAAATATAGCATATAAATTTGTTTTAAAGTTTTTTGTGTCTATTTGGTGTAAAGTTATTCCTTCTTTTACTTCTTGCTTATTATAATTCATATTACACCATTCCTCTCTTAAATTTTTCTTATATTATTATAATATACTTTAGAATAATTATACAAGTTTAATATTAATAATTTATTAAAAAACCATATGAACTCTACTTTTTTTGGTATAGTTCATATGGTTTTTATTTAGCAATTATTTAATATTTTTTTAGCTACTTCGTTAATTGCCTTTCCATTTGCTGCCGCTCCTATTGTTTCTTTTGCCTTTTTCATTACAGCTCCTATATCTTTTATAGAAGTTGCACCTAATTCAGTTATTATTTCTTGCATTTTTTGAGTTAATTCTTCTTCTGTTAATTGTTTTGGTAAATATTCATTTAGTATTTTTATTTCTTGGTTCATTTGCTCTATTAAATCTTCTCTTCCACTTTTTTGGTAATCCTCTAATGCATCTTTTCTTTTTTTGGCTTCTTTTGCTATTATTTCTACTATTTGGCTGTCACTAACTTCTATTTTTTTGTCTTTTTCTATTTGTAAAATTGCTGCTCTTACCATTTGAACTACATTTTTTCTAATTACATTTTTTTCCTTCATAGACTCTTTCAAATCTTCCAATAATTTTTCTTTTAACATTTACACTCCTCCTTTATCTTTTAATAACTCTATAAAAATTGCTTTTTATCGTATTAAAACATAAAGAGGTCAAAAGCTTATTATACTTTCAACCTCCTTCACTTAAATTAAAATTTTCTTTTTCTAGCTGCCTCTGATTTTTTCTTTCTTTTAACGCTTGGCTTTTCATAATGCTCTCTTTTTCTTACTTCTTGTAATACTCCATTCCTTGCACATTGTCTTTTAAATCTCTTTAGGGCATCTTCTATATTTCCATTATTAACTTTAACCTCTGACATATATATATCCCTCCCTTCAGTAATTACACTTTTACGTGTGGGATTAAGAAAAAGTAACTTTTCCAATCTAAATTAACGCTCATGGTTATTTTCCTATCACCATATGTGTTTTATTATACCTTATATTTAACATATTTGTCAATATATAAAGCTAATTTTCGGTAAAAAAGAGTCCACCTTTTAGATTACTACTTCTTTATTCACACTCTCTATAAAATGTTTGTCCTTTATTATTCAAACAATGCCATTATGTCGTCTTTCGATAATTTGCTTATAAAGGTTGCATCTGTTGATAGCATATTATCTATTAATTTTGCTTTTTTCTGCTGTAATTCATATATTTTTTCCTCTATTGAATTTTTTGTAATTAATTTATATACTTGTACATTTTTCTTTTGTCCTATCCTATAAGTTCTGTCTGTTGCTTGGTTTTCTGCTGACAAATTCCACCATGGGTCATAATGAATTACCATATCTGCTCCCGTTAGATTTAATCCTGTTCCACCTGCTTTTAAAGAAATTAAAAATACTTTTATGTTTTTATTTGTGTTAAATTCATCTACTAATTTTATTCTTTCTCCTACTTTTGTTTGTCCTGTTAGTTTTAAATAATTAATTTTCAATTTTTTTAATTGCTCTTCTATTATTTCAAACATAGACGTATAACTTGAAAATAGTAAAATTTTGTGTTCTCCCAAAACCGCATCTTGTATTATTTCTATACATTGATTTAATTTACTGCTTTCGCCTGTATATTCGCTTAAAAACAATTTTGGATGGCAACAAATTTGTCTTAATCTCATTAAAAGTGATAATATTTTTATTTGACTTTTTTCAAATCCTTTCATATCTATTTGATACATTATTTCATCTCTTGCTTGTGCCATATAAGACATATATATTGAATATTGTTCCTCTTTCATCTCATTACTTAATATTGTTACCGTTTTATCCGGAAGCTCTGTTAATACTTCGCTTTTGGTTCTTCTTAAAATAAATGGTTCTATTTGCTTTTTTAATTTATTCATTTTTTCTTCATCTTGATTTTTTATAATAGGTATTTCATATAATTCTTTAAACTTCTTGTATTTATATAAATACCCTGGCATTATAAAATCAAATATTGACCATAGTTCTGAAAGTGAATTTTCTATAGGTGTACCTGTTAATGCAAATTTTGTTTCTGCATTAATTAATTTTACAGCTTTTGAATTTTTAGTATTATTATTTTTTATGTATTGTGCTTCATCTGCTACAATATATTTAAAATTATATTGTGTATATAAATCTATGTCTCTTTTTAAAGAATCATATGAGGTTATTACTATTTGATAATTGTTGATAGTTTCTATTTTTCTTTTTCTTTCTAAATAATCTCCACTTATCACTAATGTCTTTATTGTTGGTGTGAATTTTTGTATCTCATTATACCAATTTAATGTTAGTGAGCTTGGACATACTATTATTGAGTTTTTCGCTTTTTCTTTATTCTCTTGTATATATGAAAGTATAACTGTCAAAACCTGTACAGTTTTGCCTAAGCCCATATCATCTGCTAATATGCCACCCATTTTATACTGTTCTAATGTTTTAAGCCACTTATAGCCTATTTTTTGGTATGTTCTTAATTCAGTATTTAATTTTTTAGGAATTTTTGTATTTATATCTATATGTCTATCTTCTATTTCACTAATCATTTTTTTATAATATTCATTTTTTTGAATATTAGTATTGTTCATTTCTTTAAATAATTTTTCTAGGTACATTGCTCTGTATATAGGAAGTTTTATTGTACCCTCCTCTGAATTTACATAATCTGGTTCTATGTTATCTACTACATTTTCCAAAAAATCCAAACTGTTATTTTTTTCTAATGATATATAGGTTCCATCTTTTAATTTATAAAATTTTCTTTTTAGTTTATATTTATTTATAATATCTTTTATTTCGTAAATATTAAATTTAAAGTCTTCCAAGTTTATGTCTAATAAATTGTTTTCTATTTTTACTCCTATTGATTTTATTTTTATTTTTTTTATGTCCTTTTTTTTGAAGTCTTCTGCAACCAACACCTCAAATTTTTTCATATAATCTTCTATTTCTTTTGATAAAAAATTATATATTTTTTCATCATTTGCTAATACTAATCTTGCGTTTGCACTATCAAGCATAAAACCTGTTTGTACAAATGTATCCAGTACTTCATTTTCCTGTATAGCGTTTCTTGTTATTTCCAAATTTACGTTTTTTATTGGATTAAATTCCACATTTCCATAACAGAATTTAACATCTGCTATTATATAACCTTTTTCGTTATAATCCAAATATATTTTTACATACAAATCTTTAGGCATGTATTTTTCTATTTGTTCTTTGTCTATATTTTTTATTTCAAAATTATCTTTTATTTTTGGTACAACAATTGCAAAAAAATTTCTTAAATTATTTTCGTTAAATATTATTGATTGAGTATAATTTTTTTTATACACTTCTAGCAATTCTAGGTTCCTATTTTCCACTTTTGGTAAACATTTGTGCATCTTATTATCGATCAAAAAATAAGAATAATTTTTTCCATAAAATATATCATACCCATACACATCTATATTAGGTGTTAAACAATATGTACTTTCATCTGATTTTTCTAGTATAAATTTTATATCTATTGGCTCATCTATAAATTGAATTTTTCTTTCTCCTGTTTTTGTTTCAAATTCTACTGTTTTTCCTTTTAATATTTCAAATAGTTCATCTAAACCTGTATTTGATAATACAACATTATTCACATTAAAGTTTCTTCCATAATGTGCATAGTTATTATTTACATCATTTGCATATTTAATTATTTCTGCATATTTTAATAGAAATTTTAGCAAAGGCCTACTTTGCTCTTCAAAAGCATTTTCCTCATGTATAAACTCCAGCACATTGTTATATTTATATTTTTCTCTATTAAGCATTCTTTCAAAAAAATCTGGAAGATTATTAATCTTAGTTAATTGTTCGTTTCCAATTTTAAATTCTACCTTTAGCTTTTTGTCTGTATCATTATACAAAAATATAGGTACTAATTTTATACCACTAGTACCATCTTGTGCCAATTCTTCCTCTTTATTATTAATTTCTAAAAAAGTATTTAACAACTGGTTAAATGCTCTATGAGTTTCTTTATTAGGCATGCTTATTCACTATCCCCTTAATTTAATAACTAATTATATCCCATTTTTTTAAATAACGCAATATTTTTTACAGATTTTACATAATTCTTGACTTTATGTGAAGTATATGGTATAATAAAGGTACAATATCCAATAGGATGTTAGTAAAAGAAAGGACCCCTTATTATGAAAAAGGAAGAAAAAAAGAAAGCAAGGGAAAAGAAACTTATGGAAAAATATCAAGAAAGGATGGCCAGAAGGGTAAAACGGGCAGCTAAAAGGATACTGAGGCTGCGTGAACGTGGGATAACATTCATACGCGCCGATTCCGCCCTTGGAAAAAAGATTGACCAGTTAAATAATTTTTGTTATATGGGTTATGCTACCCTTTACGGCGAGCTGTACGAACTTGGTATCGATCTTTGCTGGCAGGATGGTATCATATTCATCCAAATAAGGTAATGTTTTCCCATATATGGGTCTTCGAGAAAACCTTTATTGGAGGGTGCATCTGCCCCCTCTTTTTTTTGCCCCAATTAGGGACAGTCCCCAATTATCCCATTTGCCCAATTGGGGACAGCCCTGAAATATTACCATTTAAACATAACAAAAATGAGTTGACAAAAATTGTAAATTATGATTATATATAATTACATTGCTTGAATAGTGAAGACCAATTAGCTAATAACTTATAAAAATATATTAAAATCTAAAAAGTTATTTATTCAAAAATCAACACAAATTTTAAATAATTTAATTCTAAAATTTAAAATCTAATTAAAATCCAAAAAATAAGAAAATAAAATCTAATGATAGGAGGTGAATGTTCTACTTTAAGAAACTGTTTAAGCAATAGTTAACAATGAAAGGAACATTTTATGGAAAAAAACAAAGAAACAAAAACATTATCGCCTAAATTAGATGTAGTATTTCAAGCATTATTTGGTGAAATAGGAAACGAAAGAATAACAAAAGGTTTTTTAGAAACAATATTAAAAAGAAAAATAGAAAGTATAGATTTAAGTAAGAACCCGATATTAAGAAGAGAATTTAAAGACGACAAATTAGGAGTATTAGACATACTAGCAGAGCTTGATGGAAAGGAAAAATGCAATATAGAAATGCAATTAATTGATCAAAGCAATATAATAGAAAGAATACTATATTATTGGAGTAGGTTGTATACAAGACAAATAAAAATAGGAGAAGATTATTCGTTACTTGAAAAAACAATTGTAATATTAATAACAGATTTTGAAGTAAAGAATTTAAAAGAAATGGATTATCATAGTGTATGGAAAATAATGGATAATAAAACAGGAGGTAAAATATTGACAGATAAGTTAGAAATTGATATTATAGAGTTACCAAAAATAAAGGGAAGAGAAAAGGAAAAAGATAAACTATTAGATTGGTTATATTTTTTGGAAAATCCAAAATCGGAAAGGGTGACTGAAAAGATGGGAGAAAACAAAGAAATAAAAGAGGCAACAGAAAAACTTGATAGTTTAAGTGAAGACGAAAGAATGCAAAGAATAGCAGATTTACGACTAAAAGCAATAATGGACGAAAAAGCGATTTACGCTAAAGGACTGGAAAAAGGTAAACTAGAGGTTGCAAAGAAAATGTTAGAGTTAAAAATAAGCAAAGAAACAATAGCTAAAGCAACAGGATTAACCATGCAAGAAATAGAAAATATTCCCAATTAGGGACAGCCCAAATTGTCACTAAGGACAATTTGGAGCAGTCCCTAATTGTAGGCATTCATAGATTATTTCTTCTAATTTTTTTGTGTCTACTATTGATTCTATGCTCGCTTCTAATATTTCCTCTGCTTTGGCTTTTTTTAAGTCTAACTGATAGCCATTTTTTAATGCTAATTGTCTTATAAATTCTCTGTTTGTTCTTCCATTTCCCTCTCTGAATGGATGTAATACGTTTAGTTCTGCTAAATAGTAGGCTAATTTAATTGCTAACTCTTTTTTATCTAAACCTTCTAAATAATTTTCCTTTTTTAATTTATTTAATAGATTTTCTAATTCTGGCTCTATATATTCACTTTGTGCAAATCTAAATTCCCCTTTTGCTATATTTTCTGTTCTAAATTCCCCAGCAAATGGATATATATCTTCAAATAAATATTTATGAATTTGCTTAATATGTTTTACATCAAAATCTCCTGTTATTCCTTTTTTTCTTAATCCTAAAGATTTTGCCGCCGTTATTTTAGCCTCATAAATTTGCAATTTTTTAATATCTTTAATATTTAATTTATTTATTAATACTTCTGTATTAGGATAACAATATACAGAATGTGAAACCTCATAAATATCTCTCATACTTTTTTCCTTTCTGTCACTTTGGGGACGTTCCTTTTTGTGACATTTTGTCACTCTGGGGACAGACCTTCTAGTGCAATCTAAACTTCTATCTAGAACTTATTATATCAGATACGTCGTTTCAGATACTCTTCAAAAGTCGATTTTTTTATATTTAAGAACAAAAACTGCCTTTTTATTTATTGGCAGTTTTTTGTGTAATTTTAATTTTATAAACTTTGATTTTTTATTATTTCTATTAATTGTGGCATATTTAATTCATCATTTGCAAATCTTCTATACATGTCTACATCTGCATTTGTTATTTCCATTCCTTCTATTGCTAAATCATTTTTTATATTATCTATATCAAATTTAAATACTTCTTCGTTAAACATTTTTAAGTACCTCCAAAATTAATTTTATTTTAACCCATTTATACTATAATTATACCACAAAATGCCGTAAAAGTCCAGTATTTTCACGTTTTTTGGTAAATGAATTTCAATTATTCATTTTATTTACATTTCTTATTATGTTGTCCACATCTATATGTTTTATTTGCTTGTTTTCCATTAGGATTTCTCCATTTACTATTGTTGTTTCTACATTATTACCGCTTGTATTATATACTAAATTTGAAATATAATTTAAGTTTGGAATCATTTTTATATTATCTAATTTTTCTTCTATGTCTACTATAATTAAATCAGCTTGTTTTCCTTCCTCTATACTTCCTATTTTGTCTTCTAATTTTAAAGCTTTAGCTCCATTTATTGTTGCCATTTTTATAACATCTTTTGCAGTTATTCTTTCCTCATTTTCGTGTATTCCACCTTGTATTAAACAAGCTGTTCTCATAGCATCAAACATATCTAAATTACTGCCTGAACCTTGTCCATCTGTACCTAAAGCAACATTTAGTCCTTGCTTTAAATATTTTGTAGTATCTGCAATTTTACACCCTAACCTTAAATTAGATATAGGATTATGAACTATACTACAATCCATTGTTTTTAATATTTCAATGTCTTTATCATTTAATTTAACTCCATGTGCTAGTATGTTGTGTGTTTTTCCAAAATATCTTTGCAGAACATATATTGCTTCTTGACCATGTTGCTTTTTTATATCTTCTATTTCATCTATGCTTTCTAGAAAGTGAACATGTACTGGTAAATTATATTTTAAAGCTAATTTAGAAACTTTTTCTAAACATTCATCTGAGCAAGTATAAAAGCTATGTGGTGCTACTGTATATGTTATTAAGTCATCCTCTTTATTTCTTGTTTCGTATAATTTTTCAAACTCTTCTATTCTTTTATCTGTTCCTTCTTCACCGGATGTTGATGTAATTGTTCTTGTAAGTACTAATCTTATTTTGCTTTCTTCAGCTGCTTTTCTTATTTGCTCAGACATGAAATATTGGTCATTTATGCAAGTACAGCCTGTTCTTATCATTTCCATAAATGATAACATACTTGCCCAATATATATCTTGTTCTGTTAATTCATTTTCCTTTGGCCATATTTTTTTATTTAACCATTCATATAAACTACACCCTTCTGTTGTTTCTCTAAAAATGCTCATTGGTACATGTGAGTGTGCATTTATTAATCCAGGCATTATAACTTTATTTTTTGCATTAATTATATAAGCCTCACCGTTTTCTATGCTTTTGTCAATTTTTTTTATTTTATCATTTTCTATTAAAATATCTCTTTCTTCTATTATTACATCATTATTTTTTATAATTAAAACTTTGCCATTTTTTATTAAAACTTCTGACATACTATTCCTCTTTTCCCAACTTTAATTTTTTTAATTATATAATACTTTATGCAAAAAATAAATACATTTTTCTTGATAAAAAATAATAAATGTAGTATTATAGTTTTATAATTTACCAATGAGAAATGTGTGTAAAATATTAATATTTTCACATCTTCAGAAAGGATGACTCAGTATGAAGGATCCAAAAATAGATTTTTATAGTCCCACAGCATTAAAATCGTATAATTTAGATAAAACAATGAGATATCAGCTAAATGTTTTAGGTAATCTAGACTATTTTACTAAACGTCATAGTGAAAATGTAGCTAATCTTGTTTGTAGAATTTGTCAATATTTAAATTGCAAAAATAGTTATACTGTTTTTTGTACAATTTGTGCATATTTGCATGATATAGGTAAAATCTTTATTCCACTAAGTATTTTAAACAAGCCTGATCAATTAACGCCTGAAGAATATGAAATAATGAAAACTCATACAACTTTAGGATATGAAATGTGTATAAAAGATTTAGAATTAAGGCCTTATGCCATGGGAGCATTATATCATCACGAAGCATTAAATGGTACTGGTTATCCAAATGGTATTACTAAAGAAAATATACCTTATTGTGCTCAAATCATTAGAGTTGCAGATGAATATGATGCTATTGTTACGAAAAGGAGATATACTACACACATAAATATTTCTGAAACCTTACGTGACTTAATAAAAGATGCTAGACCTGACCCAGTAATTGTCGCTTTAGATCAATTAAATCAAAATAAAAAAATGGGCAAAATAAACGGAAAAATTTTAAAAGTGTTATTCAAGGTTGTTATTGATGATATTAACTATGAAATTTCTTGTATAGTAGATTATATTAAATACTTAGAGTCACAAATTAAAAGATTAGAACTAATGGAAAGCTATAGTATTAAAATGCTTAAAGCAACAAAAGAAAAACAGCAGAATTATTACAAAGAGGGAATTAGGTTATTATTCCAAGACGGTGAAAATTTTGATAATTTTCTTCAAGTTTTAAATGAGTATAGGCAAGCTGTAATTACTAGAAAAGGAGTTATTGATAAATTAAAAAATGAAATTGTAATTATAAAAAAATTAAAAATTTAGATATATCTGTATATAGTAAATACAAAAAAGACCGATTGCTTCGGTCTTTTATGGTACTTTTATTAAGTCTGTTAACACATCATCTAGTGCTATTGGTGTTACTTTATTATCCACTAAAATCTTTAATAATTTTTCTGTTTGTTTTTCTTCAACTAATATGTTGTTTATTTCTCTGCTTTCAAATTTCTCTTTTCCATTGTTTCTACATTTTTTTACTATGCCTATTCCATATGTTTCTTTGCCTTCATTTATGAATAATTTGCTTATTGTCTTGTAGTATTCTAATTTTATTTTTTCTCCCAAATTTAATTCTTCTGAATCTTTTTCATCAATAGTTGTCTCTCCATAAAATTCTCTTATACTATCCATAACATATACCTTCCTTTGTTAATTATTAATGTAACTATATATCATTTACTTTAGAAGTGCAAGCATTTTAGTTCGTTCGAATTTTATGTTTTTCGACAATTATTGTTTTAATATTTTAATTATTTCTTCATATATTTTTTCTTCGACATCATTTACTGATACTTTTGTCGTATTTTGTCCCATCTTTTTTAATAATTCAGGATTTGAAATTATACTATATATATTTTGGTCTAATGAACTGCCAGTTAAATTTTTATCTAAAATAATTTTGGCAGCACATACATTTTCTAGAACTCTGGCATTATATTCTTGATGGTTCTCAGTTGCATATGGAAATGGGATAAAAATTGCAGGTTTGTTTAGTAGTGCTACTTCTGTTATTGTCATTGCCCCACTCCTTGATACTACTAAATCTACATAATTCATTAATTCTTGCATGTTATATATATATGGCACTATCTTGACATTTGGTATATTGTTTATATTTATTCCTTTATTACTTAATCTTTCTTTAATGCCATCATATTGTGTTGGTCCAGCTGCCCATATAATTTGATATTCTTTATTTTTCTTTTCGCATATAATTTCAATCATACTATCATTTATGCTTTGTGCTCCCTGACTTCCACCAAAAACTAATACTTTAGGTTCATAATCATTAAACCCTAAATCTTTCGATATTTTTCTTTTCTCTTCTTCTGTTAAATATACTTTTTTTAATTTGGTTGGAGTACCTGTTACAACAATCTTTTTTGCCTTTGGTAATCTTTTTACAACATCTTCAAATCCTACTAATACCACATCTACTTTTTTAGATAATATTTTTACTGCTATTCCCGGGAAAGCATTACTTTCATGTAATGCTGTTGGTATTTTTTTCGACTTTGCAGCAAGTATAACCGGAATACAAATATATCCACCTGTACCTATAACTACATCTGGTTTAAATTCCTCTATTATTTTTTTTGCTTCACCTATTGATCTGAATGTTTTGTATGTTCTTTTTATATTATCTAATGAAATTTTTCTATCAAAACCATATGCATCTATTGTTTTTAGTTCATACCCAGCTCTTGGTACTAAATCGTTTTCTAAGCCTCTATTAGTTCCTATAAAAATTATTTGTGATTCTGGTTGTTCTTTCTTTATTTTATTAGCAATTGCAATTCCTGGGTTTATGTGTCCACCTGTACCAGCTGCTGCAATGATTACTCTCATCTTTTCCCTCCTCGTTATATTTATTCTGGTGACTGCTAGTCACCCCCTACACCTTTGAACCTGCTCTCGAAATATTTAGTAATACACCACACGAGCATAATAAAATTAATAATGCTGTTCCTCCATAGCTAAAAAATGGTAATGGCATTCCTGTATTTGGTATTAATGACGTAACAACACCAATATTTATAATTACTTGCACTCCTATTAATGTAGTTATACCTGTTGCTAATAAACTTCCAAACATATCTGGAGATTTTATTGCTATTAAAATTCCTCTCCATATAAATATTGCAAATAATAAAATTACTATTACACATCCTACAAATCCTAATTCTTCTGCTAAAATTGAAAATATAAAGTCATTGTGTGGTTCTGGTATATACAAATATTTCTGCTTGCTTTCTCCTAATCCTACTCCAAAGAGTCCCCCTGAGCCAATTGCATACAGTCCTTGTACTGCTTGCCATCCTACCTCTGTTGCATCTGCCCAAGGATCCATAAATGACATAATTCTTTTTATACGGAATCCACCTTTTCCTGTGGCTTGTAAAGCTATTATTCCCACTGTCATCACAAGAGCCCCTATTAATCCTGCAATTACAAAATATAATAATCTGCAACCTGCCATAATCATCATTACACAAGTTACTGCACCTATAACTACTGAAGCACTTAAGTGATTTTGTACAAAGTATAAAATTGCTATTGGTGGTAATATATATATTAATGGCTTTACAAAACCTTTCCAAAAACTTTTTAGTTCTGATTTATGGTCTGCAAGATATCCGGCATAAAAAACTATTAAACCTATTTTTGTAAGCTCTGATGGTTGAAATTGTATAAACTTTAAGTCTATCCACCTAGTTGCTCCATTAGAGCTTAATCCTAAGCCCGGGATTAAAACTAGTAGCAATATTAATACTGATATCCAATATATTGCTTTATAAAACTTTTTATAAAGTCTATAATCTATTTTTGATATTATTAGCATTAGTATTATTCCCAATATTGCTGCTTTTAGTTGTTGTATAACATATGAATAACTATTTCCCGATTCAGCAATAGCAGATGGTGCAGATGCTGATAATACCATAACTATTCCTAATGATAGCAATATAATAATTATTACAAAAAGTATAAAATCAAATTGATTATTTATAAAGTTTGGAACTGTCTTTTTGTTTTTTGTCATTAGATTTCTCCTTTCTTATGATTATATTGCTATTAAACCTATTATGCATAAAGCTAAAGTTATAATACTAAATACTGATACTATTTTATTTTCATTCCATCCAGATAGTTCAAAATGGTGGTGTATTGGTGTCATTTTAAAAATTCTATTTCCCGTTTTTTTAAAATATCTTACTTGGATTATTACGGATATAGTTTCTATTACTGGTACTAAGGCTATTATCAATAATAATAGCGGCATTTTTAGATATAATGCCATGCCTGCAACAGCTCCTCCTAGCATTAGTGAACCTGTATCTCCCATAAATATTTTTGCTGGATTTAAGTTAAATAATAAAAATCCTAAACAAGTTCCTATTACAATACTTCCAAACACTACTATCTCTTTTATATCAAATATAATTCCTATTACTGTTAAACAAGTTAAAATAATTGCCGTTACACTTGTTGCTAATCCATCAATTCCGTCTGTAAGATTAATTGCATTAGAAGTTGCTAGTAATACTAGTATTCCAAATGGTATATATAACCATATTGGTAATGTTATATAAGTTTTAAAAAATGGTATGTATATTTCTGTACCTATGTTTAATATTTGTGTTATGTATAATACAAATGCAACTGAAAATATTAATAATCCAATTATTTTATAAACTGGTTTTAATCCTTTTGTATTTTTTAAAACTAATTTTTTAAAGTCATCTATGAAACCAACTAATCCGAAACCTACTGCTAAACCTGCTATTGGTATTATGTTTTGTGCTACCTCTGCTTGTTCATCTTTAATATAATCATAACACATAAAACTTGTTAGTAGCATAATTACAAGAATCATTATTATTCCACCCATTGTTGGTGTACCTTGTTTTCCTAAATGAGATTCTGGTCCTTCTGCTCGTTCCATTTGACCTACTTTTAATTTTCTTAATATTGGTATTATTATAAAAGATGAAATTACTGTAATTGCAAATGACAATAATAATATTTTTATTTGGTATTGCATAATTATCTCCTTACATTTTGTTTATTATATCTTTTACTATAATTCTTTCATCAAAAGGATTTTTTTCTCCATTTATTTCTTGATATGGTTCATGTCCCTTGCCTGCTAAAACTATTATGTCATTTTTATTTGCCATTTTTATTGCATGTTCTATAGCTTTTTTTCTATCTACTATACATACATATTTTCCTTTTGTTCTTTTTATTCCTTCTTCTACTTGTTTCACTATTTCTTCTGGATTTTCTGTACGAGGATTATCTGATGTTATTATAGTGTAATCTGCCGCTTTTCCTGATATTTCTCCCATTATAGCCCTTTTGGTGGTATCTCTATCTCCTCCACACCCAAATACAGAAATTACTCTTCCTCTTGTATAACTTTTTACTGCATATAAGATGTTTTGTAAGCTTTCTGGTGAATGTGCATAATCTATCATTATTGTTAAACCTTTTTTATTGTCCACAAGCTCGCTTCTACCTGGAACTCTCACTTCTTCTAATGCTTTTTTAATGTTTTCTGAACTGCATCCTAACTTTTTACAAACGCTTATTGCTGCTAAAGCATTATAAACACTGAATCTGCCTGGTATACCTACCTTTACTCTTTCATTTCTTGTTTCTAACTTTACCATAAAGTCAACATATGAATTGGTTATTGTAATATCTCTAGCTAATAAATCTGCTGCATTGTCTATGCCATATGTTTTTACGTCACAGTTTTTTATTGAATTTAAAATTCTAGAAGCATAAATATTATCTACATTTACAAAAGCTTTTTTACATATATTAAATAATTTTAGTTTTGAGTTTAAATAATCCTCCATATCTGGATGCTCTTTTGGGCTTATATGGTCTTCTGAAAAGTTTGTAAATACTCCTATATCAAAATTACAGCCTGCAACTCTAGAAAGTTTTAAACTTTGAGAAGATACTTCCATAATAACAACCTCGCATCCATCTTCAGCCATTTGTGCAAACATTCTTTGTAGCTCTAAACTTTCTGGTGTTGTCCTATCACTATCTTTTAGTTTTTTATCTCCACTGTATATTGCTATTGTTCCTACTAAACCTGTTTTTATTCCTTGTTTTTTTAGTATTTCCCTCATCATATATGTAGTTGTAGTTTTACCTTTTGTACCTGTTACTCCTACTAATTTAAACTTGCTAGAAGGATTTTCGTAAAAGTTACAAGAACATATTGCTAAAGCATATCTGGTATCTGGATGTAGTATGATTGTAACTCCTTCTGGTATTTGTTTTATTATTTCTTTATCTGTATCATCTGGAGCAAGTATAACTCTTGCTCCATTTGCAATTGCGTCTTTTATATATTCAGTTCCGTCATTTTTAAAACCTTTTATTGCAATAAACATATCTCCTGGTTGCACTTTTCTGGAATCATTTTCTATGTTAGGTATATCTAATTCTATTTCTCCTTTAGCTTTTAAATTCTCCAATCCAGCTAATATAGATTTTAATTTCATAAATTTCTCCTTATTTATATATTTTTTCATTGTCATTATATAATGAAATTTTATTTTTGTATAGATTTTTTATAATTTTTTTAAAATTCTGTATTTATTTGTTATATGTTTTATCTGCTCAACTTACTTACTAATATTTGTATTGCATTTTTCTGTGCAATGCTTAGCGAAACTTTCACATTAAAAAAGAACTTCAATGTGAAGTTCTTTTTTATTATTCTTCTACTTTTTGAAACATTTCTTTTCCTACTCCGCATAGTGGACATACCCAGTCTTCTGGTAAATCTTCAAATTTTACTCCTTCTACAGCTTCATCATATATATATCCACAAACTGTACATTCATATTTCATAATTTTTCACCTCCTATTTATTTAAAAGTTCTTTAACAAGTTCTTTCATTTTTTTCTTTGATTCATCATTCATTCTTGTTTTTATTGTAACTGTTGTATTGCATGTTTCTATATTTTTCATTTCTTTTATTATATCATTCATACATTTGGCTGCCATTGGTGCCCATGATCCATTTTCTATTATTCCTATTCTTCTATTTTGATAATTTTTATGTTTTAAGTTTCTTAAAAATTTTTCTGTTGATGGAAATAATCCTGTATCATATGTTGGAGAAGCAATAATTAATTTATCATATCTAAATGCATTTGCTATTGTTTCTGACATATCATTTCTTGATAAATCACTTACTACTACTTTTTTCACACCATTTTCTTTTAGCATTTTTTCTAATTCTTCTACAGCTTTTTTAGTGTTTCCATGAATAGAATTATATGCTACTAATATGCCTTCATCTTCTGGTTTATAGCTACTCCATGTATCATATTTATTTATATAATAATTCAAATTTTCCTTAAGAATTGGTCCGTGTAATGGGCATATCATTTTAATGTCTAACCCCACAACTTTTTTTAGCAACTGCTGAACTTGTGTGCCATATTTTCCCACAATATTAAAGTAATATCTTCTTGCTTCATTTATCCAATCTTCCTCAGTATCTAAAGTTCCAAACTTACCAAATCCATCTGCACTAAACAAAATCTTTTCTGTTTGTTCATATGTTACCATTACTTCTGGCCAATGTACCATAGGAGCCATAAAAAATTGTAATTTATGTTCTCCTGTATCTATAATATCTCCTTCTTTTACTATAACATATCTATTAGATAAATCTAAATCAAAAAATTGCTTCATCATGCTTTCGGCTTTTTGATTTAGTATGATTTTCATCTCTGGATATTTCTGTGCTAATAATTGTATATTAGCAGAATGATCTGGCTCTAAATGTGAAATTACTAAATAATCTATATTTTTTTTATTTAAAGTTGTTTCTATATTTTCCAGCCATTCATTTGTCACTCTTTTGTCGACTGTATCCATTACTACTGTTTTTTTATCTTTAAGTATATATGAATTATATGATACCCCATTTGGAAGATTATATTGACTTTCAAATAAATCTAATGTTTTATCATTAACTCCTATATATTCTATTTTGTTTGTTATATTATAATTCATTTTATTCTTCCTTTTTTTGTTAAAAGTTTATCATATATTAATGTTCTTTTTCAATACTTTTTTATCAAATAAACATTTTTCCATTTTCTAACATATATGCTAATATTGTTTCTTTAAATTCTAGCAATTTTTATTTGCTTTTTTCATTACACAATCTATTTTATAGCTACCACTTATTTAACATTTCAATTTTCTTTGAATATTATATTAATATAAATAATAATTGGAGATGTATAATATGTTTACAAATATTTTTAATATTGCTAAAGCAAATATAAAGGGAGGAAAAAAATATCCTAAAATAAATGGTGCTGTTACTTTTAGAGAAGTAAAAAATGGTGTCTTGGTTACTGCTAAAGTAAATGGATTACCTCAATCATCTGACAGTTGTACCGGTAGATTTTTTGGATTTCATATTCATGAAGGCAGTTCTTGTAGTGGGACTATAAGCGACGAATTTGCAAATGCAAAAACACATTTAAATCCTACAAACTGTCCTCATCCTTTTCATATGGGGGATTTACCACCACTAATTGAAAATAATGGTTATGCACATATGACTGTTTTAATAAATAAATTTAAAATAAAAGATATATTAGGTAAAGTTGTTATTATTCATGATTCTCCAGATGATTTTACAACTCAACCCAGTGGCAATTCTGGAAGCAAAATTGCTTGCGGTATAATTGAATAAGCAAGAACTTCAATTACGAAGTTCTTGCTTGTTATATATTTTAATTTTTTCTATACCTTCTCTATTTATATTTTCACATTTTCTTATTTTAAAAATTATTAATTTCTGTGGTAATATCACGCGAATAGTTGAATTTATTACTTGATGTGTCAAAATTTATAATTATTTACTTTTCTCCCAAATCCTCAAAAAATCTTAATAAATACCCATCTGGATCTTGTATCAAAAATTCTTTATTTCCTAATAGTCTATTTCCTTGTCTATACCAATTTTCTTCAATTTCAAAAGTAATTTTGTAATTATTATCTTTTAAATTTTTATATATTTCATTAACATTATTAACTTCTAATTGAAAATTAATACCATTTCCAAATGGATAAGTAAGTTCCATAATATTCCATTTATCATTATCAGAAATTTCTTGTAACATAAATTGTATTTTCCCTAAAGAAATGAACACAAATTTATTTTCTGGTCTATCATATTCAATTTTAAAACCTATAGTTTTATAAAACTTCAGGCTATTTTCTAAATTAGTAACTGAAAGTTCAGGAATACTCTTGTTGAACTCTAAATAATTTGAGTCTCTTATTATCTCACTTTTGAAAAATCTTTCTTGAAACTCTGTTAAAGCTCTTATTTCTTGATTTGAAAAAGATTTATTTTCTGGAACTATAATCAATTTATCATCGTTATCATCCAACCTATGTATAATAGCAATACATTTTCCTCTAAAAGTTTCCAAAGGTTCAAAAACTCCAAGGACATAACAATCTAATTCCTCGCCATCACCACTTATTGTATTCGGAACATATCCATAATTTACTGGATATATAAATCCATGTTTCGGATGTTTGCTTCCAAAAGGTCTATCAATTTTTACTTCTAGAGTTTTCTCTAAATATTTTTTATTATCCATAAAATACCTCAAATCTTACATTTTTATTCATAAGTACTGTATCACTTTCTAAATTCTTTATTCAATTCTTTTTCTTCGTCTAAGTTTCTTTTTTCTTCGTCAACATACTCTAAATAAATTTTATTATAGAAAGCACCTTTCTTTTCTTCTTTTACCTTCATAATTTTATATACTTCTTCCATTTTATAACCTTTTAATTTCATTATAGCATTTATAACTTCCATTAAATCTCCAAGTTCTTCAATACTATTTTCTTCTATAAACTCATTAGCTTCTTCTATAACCTTTTTATTTAGTTCTGTTAAGTACTCTTTATCATCAAGAATTCTATATTTGCTTTTCCTTCCTGGTTCACTATCTATATTTTCAGGTATTTTATCTCGTACTAGTTTATTATATGTGTATCTAAATCCAGTACTATGTAGTGATATTTTTATTCCTACTACGCCATATTCCTTCTCATTTTCTGGTGAATAATATTGGTACATAGCAGTTGTTTTTCTTTTTATATCTTCTTCATCTGTATATAATTTTTTAAATAACTTTTCAAATGTTGGTTCTATGTATAATTCTAATACATCTACTAATATTGTTTCTTGCAACTCTGGCAATTTTGAAAACTCTATTTGGTCCCCAATCTTTATTTGTCTTCTTTTTTCATCATACAATCGAAATTCTATAGTTTTTGTTCCATCTTTTATTCTCTCAAACGGGCTTTCATTTAACTTCATTCTATGTATCATATTACTAACCTTCCTTCAAATTTTTTTTACAAATTATACCATACTTTTTATTATATGTATATATAGATTAGTTATAAGCAATTATGGCTACTCCTTCTTTTACTTTTATTCCAGCTTTAGGTAATTGTTGTGTTATTATTTCTGTACCTTCTTTTTCTTCCATATCTTCTATTGATATATTTAAATTTACTTCTTTTAATCTTTTCTTTGCCTCATCTATTGTAAGTCCTTCTATATTTGGTACTTCTATATCTTTTTTTATATTTTCTTCTTTTATATTATCTTTTTGTGCTTCCAAATATGGTAATACTTCTGCTAAAACTTTTCCACCAATAGGTGCTGCGACAGCACCTCCTTGGGTAATTATAGCAACACAAATATTTAAACAACTTTTCTGTGTCTTGCTCACTCTTGTATTTTTTGATGACATTATGATATTATTTTTCCAAATTTTCAATAATCTTGTCTATAACATCTTCTGATAAAACAAATTCTGTATTTACAAAACCAATTTCTGGTCTAAGTCCATCTTTATTATGAAAATCTGAACCAGCTGTTACAAATAAATTATTTTTTTTTGCAAATTCATTCCACTGTTTTATTTCATCAATTTTTTTATTATATCTATCTACATATAAATAATTTGCTTCTAAACCATCTGGTTTCATATCATTAACAATAGCTAAAATATCTTCTTCTGTGAAATTATCTTCGTGCACATATGCCACAGGATGTGCTAAAACAACTTTTCCTTTTGCAGCTCTTATTATTTCTGCTGCTTCTTTTGGAGTTAAACTCTCTTTTTTTACATATGCAGGACAATTTTCATTCATAATAGTTTCTATAAATTCACCTTTACTTGGAATATGTCCAAATTCTACTAATAATTTTTCTTTGTTCTTTGGATTTTCTATTGTATTTAATGCTATATGGGCTTTTGTAACAGCTTCTATCTTATCTAATTCTTCTACATTTATATAATATTCTAGTTCTTCTAGTTTTTTAGCTACATCACGTAAATAATTATGTCTTGCATTTCTAACTTTTTTTAATCTTTCTTTGAATTCTTCATTATCTAAATCCAGATTATATCCTAATACATGTACTCCTGCTTTTTTTGTTTTAGTAGAAATTTCTACTGCATTAATTAACTTTATGTTTTTACTTTTTGCATACTCAAATAATTCATCATTATATGCATCCACAGTATCATGATCTGCTATTGCAATTATAGATACACCGTTTCTATGAGCTTCATCTATTACTTCTTTAGGTGTTAACATACCATCTGAGACTATTGTATGAATATGTAAATCTATTCTTTTTTGCATTCTATCTTTCTCCTTCTTAAAATTCAGGCATTAGTTCCTCTTCCAAATCTTCTTTTTGCTTCTTTGCTAGATCACTCCAGCTTGTTACTCTATTATAAAAAATTTCTTCTAACTTATGTTCTTGAAATCTTCTAAAGTTTGCTGGAGTTGCTGATTGCATAAGAAATTCAAATAATTCTTCTGGGGTATGCTCTTGCACTACTCTTATTCTACTTTTTTGTAATGTATCTTCCATTTCTTGTGTAAAATTAAAAGCTGTAAATGCTGAAAGATAATCATAAATAAAATTATATGCTTCATCATCATATTGCCATTTTTTTCTAAGTGATTTTGGTCTAATTGGTAAATATGGTTTTCTTCCTTCTAATTTTGTCAATCTTAATTCATCTGGTACTTGTGATATTAATTCTTCTAATTTTGATTGTTCCATAATATGTGCATCTATTGGCAAGAATATTTTTGGAAATGTGCCATCTTTTAAATTTGTTGCAATTTCTACAACATCACTTAAAGATTGTAATGGTGCAACATCTGATGTACGCATATTATATTTTTCTAACAATTCCCCTAGCTCAGTTTGAGCTTCTTCCACTTTTCCATCTTCGCATACTAGCCACATATCTAAATCAGGTAATCTATTTATAATTTTTCTTGGTTTTAATGAATCTATCATATTTGGGCATGGTTTGCAGATTATTTTTAAATCCGGCATTATTTCGTAATTTCTCTTTAGACAAGACTCGCATTGCCATATTGATTTTTGAACAATTTCACCATCTCTTAATAATTGTCTGTTATACCTAATTTGCTCTGAAATAATTGGTATATCTCCATTTAAGTCTTTATCCAATACATAAAACGGATATCCGGTTCCAAATGATCCTCTACTTACACTTACCGAAGCAGCAATTATATTAAATACTTCTATATTCCATTTTAAATATTTTCTTTTCAACTCCGTATTTGCTTTTTCAAAAGTAGTCGAAGCTCTTTCGACTTTCTCAACAACTTTTTTTATTGTCCTTTCTTTATCCATATAAAAACCCCTCACACTAATTTATATTTCTATCCACTCTTGTCTCTTGTAGATTTCTATTATCCTATCTAATATTTCACTCTCTTCGGTAAAATATTTTGTTATTACTTGTCTTCTACTAAAGCTTCTTTCATAATACTGTTCTGCGCTTTTTCTATCTCTTTGTCTTCCAACAATTACAGCTGCTCTGACATCTTGAAATTCTCTGTTTCTACTATTATACAGTCTTATGGGCTTACTTGGAATCTCTCCTCTTGTATAAACTTCAACAATGTCTGCCATTTCTGATTGTTCTATTGCCTGTATATTGTCTAACATCTCTTCATAAGCTTTATAAAAGTGATCTAACGCCACTAGTCTTCCCCAACCTTTTTGTTTAACTTGTCCTTCGTATCTTTCAATTATTGACATTAAACAGTTCATCTCATCAACTGCCATTCCTCTTACAATTATTTTGTACCCATGCATTTTATACATCATGTTTTTTAATAGCTTTAAGTTTCTACCTGTTCCTTCAAAAATAACATTATAATTATTAGCTACTATAGCATCAAATAAATTATCTGTCCAAAAATTACTTTCTTGATTAGTTACTTTAGTATAATATTGAGGGTATTTTTTAGCTAACTCATCTATTCGAGGATGAAATGGCTTTAATTCATCACTATTAATAATAACAACATTATTATCTTTGAATTGTGCACATGCATAGCCATTCAAACCTGTTTTTCCAGAACCAGGAGGAGCAATATTTATTATTGCAATTGGATGTTCACTAGGTTCTTTTCCATTTAACATAATTGCATTTATTTTATTTCCTATCTCATTGCGCTCATCTTCAGGAAGCTTATATTCAGAACATATTTCTTCTAATGTTTTAATTTCTTTCATATCATATCTCCTTATATATTATTATAATCTCTTTTTATTTCTGAACCATATTCCTTTATTATCTTATTTATAATATCTTCATTTCCAATATACATTTCATTTCTTTCTTTTATTAATTGCTGCATCTTTTCATCATTTATTGTATATCCTTCTTTAGATGTTTTAGCAATTTTAGCTGCCATAATTTCAACAGCTATTTCTAATTTTGTATTTTGACTTATTCCAATCATATTTTTGCTCCTTTTTGTTTTATGGTAACTAATATGATATCACAAACCTAATTTTTTTTCAATCTATAACCTAACTTTTCCTCAATTATACATAGTTTATTATTTTTTATATATTCCAATATTCTTTTAAACTCATCTTCGAACTTAAATTTTATGACTATATTTCCGTTCTCTTTTACATATATACAATCTATTAATTCAATTATTATATCTCTTGAAAGTTCTGTAATTCCTTTTTGCTCTCTAAATTTCTCTATCCATTCATTTTGGTCTTTGTTTTGAGATTCGTACTTTTTCTTCTCTATTTCTAGTCTTTCAATATTTTGGTTTAATCTTTCAATATCATTTTCATATTTTTGCTTATATTCTATATATTCTTCTCTTGTTATATCTTCATTTTTCCAATCTTCATAAAGAGTTCTTTTGAAATTTGATATTTGATGAATCTTATTTTGTTTTGTAACTATCACATTGGCAATGTTTTCATTTTTAGTATTTTGAAAACTATTTTCATTTATCTGTTGTACGATTTCTTCTGTATCAATTAACAATTCAATATGCAAATTAATAACTTGCATAACAGCTTTCTCTAGCCATTCTTCTTTTATGGTATGTTTAGTACATAACTTATTAGATTTTTTTTTATATGTACTACAGATATAATATTCATATTTGTTTCCCCCCTTATTTGTGCTACTTTTCTTATTCATTGCCCTCCTACAATCTGCACATTTTAAAAAACCTGCCCATATTGATAATTCATTTGTTTTTTGAGATACTTTTACGTCTTTTCTACTTAATTCTTGTGCCTTTTCAAATGTTTCTCTATCAATTATTGGCTCATGAGTATTTTCTACTCTAACCCATTCTTCTTCAGGAACATTTTCTATTTTATGTATTTTATAGCTTTTAGCCCTCCTCTTTCCTTGTGCTGTGTTACCTATATACACTTCATTTTTCAAAACATTCCTTATTGTAGATGGTGTCCAAGTATATGTATTATCTTTTATTCCATAGTTGTTATAATTTTGTCCTAATTCTAATTTCTTATGTCCTGTAGGATTCAAAATACCTAAATCATTTAATCTATGGCATATTGCTATCTTTCCTAACCCTTCATTAACATTCCAATGAAATATTTTTTTCACTATTTCTGCTGCTACCTCGTCTATTATTAACTTGTGCTTATCTTTTGGATCTTTAATATAACCATAAGATGGAAAAGCCCCTATAAACTCTCCCTTTTTCTTTTTTCCATTCAATGATGTCCTTATTTTAATTGATGTATCTCGTGCATACTCATCATTTATCAAATTTTTAAATGGCACTAAAATTGTATTTGTGCTTGATGGATTTTTAAAACTATCTACTGAATCATTAATGGCAATAAATCTTATATTAAATAATGGAAAAACTTGCTCTATATAATTTCCTACTTCTATATAGTTTCTTCCAAGTCTTGATAAATCCTTTACAATTACACAATTAATATTTCCATTTCTCATATCTTCTAATAGCCTCTGAAATGATGGTCTATTAAAATCTGTTCCTGTAAATCCGTCATCTATATAAGTATCATACACTATCAAATCATCATGTGTGTCGGTGAATTCATTTAATAATGTCTTTTGGCTTGTTACACTATTACTTTCTTGCTTTTCTGTGCCATTGTCGCTATCCTCTTGTGAAAGTCTTATATATAGTGCAACAGACCATATTTTTTTATTTACTACGTTTTCATTATAAGAATATTTTGACTTTCTTGCCATTAATGTTTTTACCTCCTTTCCTTTAAAACAAATGAAAAACTGCGTATTACTACGTTAATCTTCACTAAAAATGTCCTCGAAGTACAAAAGTACGTCTGCGGATTTTTAGCTTGATTGCCTTGTACTACTTGTTTTTGATTTGTTTTATATATTTTCACATTAATTGTAACGTGACCTTTGTAGATTGTCAGCCCATTTTCTTTTTTTGTTTTAAAATATTTTTTATGCATTCATTAAAAGTTTTTTTAACATCTGAATATTGAAATTCTACAACCATATCTTCAACTTTTAATATATATGGATTTTCACTTTCATTTAAAAATTTAATTATCTTATCTTGATTTTTCAAACCATATTCTCCTTTAGAGGATTTTATGTTTAAGTTTATTATTTCTTCCAAAATTTTATGCCTAAATTAACCCTTTTACTACATAAATGTCATCGACACATACAAAAAGTACAAACTTTTAAAATCTTTTGTAAATATAAATAGAAAAAAGAACTTGTATATTTCTACACAAGTCCCTCCCAGCCACTTTACCAGTGGCTGTAGATAGTTTATATTATTGTTGATTTTTCAATAGTTTTATGGTGTGTTGTTAAAACTACCCACGCACCTCCTTGGTGTCCACCCTCTCCTGTTGGATTATATAAAGTCACAAGTATTACAACCTCTGGGTTTGTTGTTGGTCCTACTCCCATAAATGAAGTTACGTACTTATTTGTATTTACACCATCCTCTGAAGTTCCTGTTTTTCCACCTATGTTATATCCTTCTACTTGTGCATTTCTTCCTGTTCCTTCTTCCACTACAGACTGCATCATACTCAACACATTTTTAGCCGTTTCTTCTGATATTACTCTTTCTTGCTTTTCTACAGGTATATCTGTTACTTCTCCTGTTTGACTATTTATTATTTTTTTAACTATCCTAGGTTTTACATATGTTCCACCATTTGCAATACTTGATACTGCTGTTATTAATTGTAGAGGTGTTATTTCAAATCTTTGTCCGAATGCAATAGTTGCAAGTTCTACTGGTCCTACTTTTTCTTCTTTTAAAAATATACTTCCTGCTTCTCCAGGTAAGTCTATACCTGTTCTTTTTAACAATCCAAATTTATTTAAATAAGTATAGTACTTACTTACACCTATTTTTTGCCCCAGTCCTATAAATACCGGATTGCACGAATTCATTAATGCTTGCCTTAGTGATTCTGAACCATGAGGTCTATAATATCTCCAGCACTTTATTCTAACACCTGCTATTTCTATTCCACCAGTGCAGCAAAACTCTCCTTCTTTATCTACACTTGCTAATCCTTCTTCCAAAGCTGCTGATGTTGTAATAAGTTTAAATGTAGAGCCTGGCTCATATGTATCTGATACAGCTTTATTTCTCCACATTTGTTGCAAAGCTTTTGTTTTATCCCCTTGTGATAGTGTACTCCAACTAGATTTTAATTCTTCTGTATTTGGTTCATATGGTTGATTTAAATTGTAGTTTGGATAACCTGCCATTGCAAGTATGTCTCCTGTTTGTGGATTCATTATTATTATATTTCCACCGTCCGTACATTTATTATCTATACAAGCTTCTGTTAAATATTTTTCTGCAATTCCTTGCACTATAGCATCTATACTTAATACTAAATCATTTCCATCAACTGCTTCTACATAGTTTTCCCCTTCTTTAGATATTTCTCCTCCTTTAGCATCTATTACCTTATTTATCTTGCCCTTTTCACCCTTTAACTCTTTTTCATATATAACTTCTATTCCGTCTAAACCTTGATTATCTGAGCCACAAAATCCTATTACTTGTGATGCAAGACTATTATTAGGATAATATCTTTTTGTGTCTTCATCTATGTTTATTCCAGCTGTTATATTATTATCTACTAGCCATGTTCTCAGCTCATCTGCTTTTTCTTTATCGACTTTCTTTACAATAGTTTCTATAGAACTCCTTTTGCTTACTCTTTTTAAAGTACTATCATAATCCAAGTTAAATATATCAGATAATGCTTTTGCCACCTTTTCTTTATTCTCTTTTGATATATTTGTAGGATTTACTGTTACTGTTTCTACAGTACTTGATATTGCTAAAATATTTTCTCCTGTTGCATCATATATTGTTCCTCTTCTGGGATTTACACTTCTGTCTAATGTTTGTTGGATATATGCCATAGAATGCAGTTCTGCCCCCATAACAAATTGCAACCATCCAATTCTAAATATCAATGCTCCAAAAATCATTGTATATATCAATATAGCATTTCTCATTCTCTTTTTTCTATTTAAATCGCTTACTTTTTCCTCTGCCTTTATCTTTATTTCTTTGATTTCTTGTTTATATTTTTTTCTCTTTTCTTTCTTTGACTTTTTTTCTAATTTTTTTATATTTATTTTTTCGTTTTTCCATATTTTAATTTGCCTTTTTTTAATTTTTCTCTTATTTCCCATTATCATAATCCTTTCTATTCATTGTAATTATAATAATATTATTCAAATACAATCTAAAATAAGACATAAAGGCATAAAAAAATTACTATAACTTTTATATAGTAATTTCTTTAAAATTTTTTTTCTGTTAATACCTCTATTATTTTTTCAAACCAATTTTTTTCTTCCTCTATTATTATCTGCTCACTTGCCGGTTCTACATAATCTTTTTTAGGAAGATTAACATAGTGTTTTTGTGTTGCGTCTAATTTCTTCATTCCAGAATTTTCTTTTGCTGCTTTTTCTATATTGCTTAAATTCAAACTATTTTGTATATTAACTTCCAATTGCTGATTTTCTTTTTCTATTACAGCTAAATCACTTTTTAACTGCTCTTTTTTATTAAAACTTTCTGTAATAAGTGAGTTTCTATAACTTATTGCCAATAGTATTACAAAGCCTAATAGAACATAAGATACCACTTTTACCTGTGAATTCACATGTTTTTTTCTTTTTGTATTTGCACTGGTTGTCTTCTTTTTTGCCGTACTTGTTTTGTTTTTATTATTATTTCCTGTTTTATTACTATTCTTCTTTTTCTGCTGTGGTTCATATTCTGGTTTTATTTTTCGTGGACTAGTTTCATATTGATACCCACTATACCTACTATTTGGCATATTCTCACCTACCTTTTTGCCAATTATTATTTATATTTTTTTCTCAAAAACTCTTAATTTAGCACTTTTAGCTCTAGAATTTTCATTCTGTTCATTTTCTGTTGGAAGTATTGGTTTTTTTGTTATTATTTTTCCTTTGGACTCAGCCCCACATACACAATAAGGTAAATCTTTTGGACATTTACAAACTCCCTCTGCTTCTATAAATGCATTTTTGACAGCTCTATCTTCCAAAGAGTGAAATGTTATAACTGCTAATCTGCCATTATTTTTTAAAACGTCTATACAATTTCCTATACAATTATATAATGGTTTTATTTCATTATTCACTTCTATTCTTATTGCTTGAAATGTTCTTTTAGCAGGATGTCCTTCCTTTTGTTTTGATAGAGGTATCGATTTTACTATAATATTTACTAATTCCTCTGTTGTTTCTATTTCTTTATTTTTCCTTTGTTCACATATATTTTTTGCTATAATTCTTGAAAATCTTTCTTCACCATATTCATATATAATTCTAGATAATTCTTCTTCAGAATAAGTATTAACCACTGTTTTAGCATCTAATTCTTGCGTATTATCCATTCTCATATCCAAAATACTATTTCCCAAATAACTAAAGCCTCTTGATTTTTCATCAAGTTGATATGAAGAAACACCTAAATCTAATAATATTCCATCAACTTTTTCTATTTTCAGGTTTTCTAATATTTCTTTTATCTCATCATGATTTGAATGAACATACTTAACATTTGAATATAAGCTTAAGTTTTCTTTTGCTGCTTTTAAAGCATCAACATCTCTATCAATTCCTATTAGCATACCTTTACTAGATAAACTTTCTAATATTCTTTTGCTATGTCCTCCACCACCAAGAGTGCCATCAACATATATGCCATCTGGCTTTATATTTAATGCTTCTATACACTCTTCAAGTAGTACCGGCTTATGTTTAAAATCCATGATTAATAGACCTCTGCTTTCATTTTATATGAGAATAGTTGGTATTTTAGTTAAAATACCAACTGTCTGTTTTATTTTTAGTTTTTTCTTTAGTATTTCATTTTCTCTTTAGTATGGTCTATATTTTACAAATGTTTTTCATTTGTATATTACTTTTTTTATCCTATGTACAAATATTAATTTGTCTTTTGTACTTTTTACTTTTGTATTTTGATAATTTTATCTTTTGTTTTTAGAACTCTTTTCTTTTGTTATTTCTCTTTTGTATTCTAATATTTTTTTCTTTTGTGATAATTTAATTTTTTTATCTTTTGTTTTTTATAATTTATCTTTTGTGTAAATTTGCTTTGCTTTATCCTTTGTAAAATTTTATCTTTAGTTTTATTTATCTTTTGTACCTTGTTTTTTCTTCTTTTGTATTTCAATTATTTATCTTTAGTGTGCTTTATATAAACTTTTGCAATTTATATACCCAACATAGTCATATTTTCTGCAATTTCATCAGCAGAAATGTTTTCGTCACTATTATAAGATTTCCATTTTTCTCTATTCCAAATTTCAATTCTTGTGCCAACACCAATAATTATTGCATCTTTTTCTAAGTTCGCATATTCTCTTAAATTTCCTGCTATTAAAAATCTGCCTTGTTTATCAATTTCACATTCTGTTGCACCTGAAAGGAAAAATCTTACGAAATCTCTTGCATTTTTATTTGTAAGTGGAAGTGTTTTTAACTTTTCTTCGAAGTTTGTCCATTCGTTTTGAGAGAAACCAAACAAGCACCCATCTAATCCTTTGGTTACTATAAACTTATCTCCCATGTCTTCTCTTATTTTAGCAGGTAGTATCAATCTGCCCTTTACATCTAGAGAATGTTCATATTCACCTATAAGCACTTTGTTTCACCTCCCACACATTTCAAACCACTTTTTACCACTTCTCTCCACTTCAATTAGATTTTAATACATCTTTTTATAAAATGCAAGTACTTTTTTAAAATTTTTTAAAATTTTGTCACTTTGGGGACGTTCCTTTTTGTGACAAATTGTCACTCGGGGGACAGACCTTAGCATATCAAGGTGTGTCCCTAAAATGACAACTTGTCACAAAAAGGAACGTCCCCAAAGTGACAAAAGCTAGATTGTTACATCTAGCTGATATACTCCACCATTTGGTGATAATTTTATTTTTTTCTCTTCTATTTCTTTACCGTTTAATTTAAAGCTGTTTACTCCTTTTTTTGTTACTTTTATATTATATATACTCTTTCCATGTTTGTATTTTATGCTGTAATCTTCCCAGTCATTTGGAATACAAGGTTGTATCGTTAGTTCTTCTTTTTCTATTTTTAATCCTAATATATATCTTAATCCTGCTTCATAAAACCAGCTGCTTGAGCCTGTATACCAAGTCCAACCTCCTCGTCCAGCTAAATTAGCCTGTCCATATACATCTGCTGCTATTACATATGGCTCTACTTTATATTTGTTAGCTGCTTCTTTGGTTCTGGCGTGTTCTATAGGGTTTATCATTCTAAATAGTTCCCCTGCCTTATCTCCAAATCCTAATAGTGCTTCTGCAATTATTACCCATACTGCTGCATGTGTATGTTGCAGTTGTGGACATTTTTACTAGCTCTAATAATAAACTTCGTCTTGCGTTGTTGGATTTCAGTCGTCTCTCCTCAACGTACCTATGTACGCCTGCGTCGATGACTCCCTCATCCGCCTAGCAATACTCGTTTCTTATTCGAGCAAAAACAATATATCCTCTATGCTGTTTTAATCTCATATTTCTTCTTAGCACATATAAAATTATTATTTAAATCTTGTAGTGGTTTAAAGTTGAAATATATATCAACTTGCTTGTCACTATGAATCTCTATTTTTTCTATAAACTCTCTAATTATCTCTTTTGTTGGTTTCTCCATTTCAAGAAACTCTTCTATTAAATTATCTAATTTTGTTTCTTTATTTTTTGTATTTTCTCCTGCTAATTCTTTTTCTAAATCTTTAATATTTTCTTCATAACCTTTTACAATTTCTTTTATTCTTTTTGCATTTTTCATATATTCATCAAGAGAAATTATTCCTGCTAATCTGTCATCATACATTACTTCAAGTTTTCTAGTTTCTTTTTCTATTGTTTGTTTAAATAACTCAATTTGTTTATTTATATCAAACTCTTTTGCCCCACTTGTTTTAGTTTGTTTTGCAATTTCTTCTAGTTTCTTTTTATTTGTATATTCTTTGCAAACTTCTTTTAAAACTTCTAGCATTTGCTCTTCAAAAACTTGATAATTAAAATTATGTGGAGAACATACATCAAACTTTCCAAATCTTCCATATCTCTGACATCTGCCATAAATATTTCCGTTTTTATCTGGACTTCTTATTCCAATATATCCTTTACAATCATAACATCTAAGTAATCCCTTAAATAAATAATCATTTTGAACTACTCTTGAACCTTTTGTTGCGTCTATTACTTTTTTTGCTCTTTCAAAATCCTCTTTACTTATTATTGCCTCATGCATATTTTCTACCTTAACCCAATCTTCCTCTGGTAAATTAATAAACTTTTTAGATTTAAAACTTACCTTTTTTCTTTTCCCTTGTATTACTGTTCCTGTATAAATTTCGTTTGAAAGAATAAATCTTACAGTAGATTGTTGCCACAATCCATAAGTTAGAGATTTTGTACCTCTTTTTCTTTTATTATAATCTGATGGAATTGGAATTTTCTTTTTACTTAAATAATCTGCAATTTGCATTGTACCAAAACCTGCTAAATATTTTTCATATATCAGTTTTACAACATTTGCTGCCTCTTCATCTATTATTAAATGGTATTTATTTTCTGGATCTTTTTTATAGCCATAAGGTGCTGTTCCTAGATATTCTCCATTATTTCTTTTTGATTGTAAAACACTATTTATCTTTTTGGATGTGTCTTTTGCATACATTTCATTTAATATAGATTTAAAAGGTGCTATATCATTATTGGCAGAATCTAATGCTGTATCTATATTGTCTAAAATAGCAATATATCTTACATTATGCTCTGGAAAATAAGTTTCTGTATAATATCCAGATTGTACATAGTTTCTTCCAAGTCTTGATAAGTCTTTAGTTATAACCATATTTATTTTGCCTTGCTCAATATCGTCTATCATTTTATTAAATGCTGGTCTATCAAAACTTGTACCACTTACTCCGTCATCTACATACTCTGCAACAAAATTAAACTTGTTTTCCTTAATATATTGCATAAGTAATGTTCTTTGATTTTGTACACTCTCGCTCTCTGAATATTTTTCCTTTTCTTCATCTTCTTTTGAAAGTCTTATATATATGCCTACTCTATAATCAATATTATTCATTATATTAAAACTCATTTTTCCTCCTTCCTGCTAAAAATAATGAGATAATATTGATACTCTTAACTAATGTTTACAACCTCATTCACATTCGGTTGCATAAGTCAGCTGTAACTCAGCTAAAGCTTCGAACAGCTAACTTAATTATACCATATTATCTCATCAAATACCATTGTCTCATCTTATTTTTTTGCTGTTTTTAAACAATAATTTCCAAATGCTCTTTCAATAATCTTTTCTAGAGCCTCACCCTTATCATTAAAAATTATATTTATCTTAAAATCATTCTTTTTCTTATATTTCTTTTTTTCTTCCAATAGCCTCACTCCTCTTGTTTTATTTTTTCCAAATTTTAGAATTTTATACCGCTACAAGTGGATTCGCTCCCATATGAGATTTGCCCTCATTCCTGCTTTACAGAATCGCCCCTTTACATCACGTTAGCCAGACGAAAGTATCATTATTCGTGCTTGTAACTACTATTTAATTCTCAATGTACATTTCCATTTTTTGACTTTTTCGACTTTTTGTAGTAAAATTATGTCAATTAAGTGTTGTATACATTATAAGTGCGATTTTTTAAAATTCACACTGTACAATCTCAAAAAATTTTTCATTAATTTTAGGTTGTTTGATGTGGAGGTGTTAAAATTGAGTTTTAAACTGGCTTTTGACAAGAATTTAGGACTAGAGCTTTTTGTTTTTAAACATATGTATTATGATAAAAGTAAAAAAATATTTTTTTCATCATATAACACTGAGCATATGATTGATGCAATAGGTTCTTTTCTACTCATATTTTTAAATACAGATTTTGAAGATGATGAAGATTGCAGATCTTTTGTTTTTTGGTTTTGTTTTGAAAACTTATATTATAGAAAATATCCTAAAATTAAGAAGGCAAATCAAGACTCATCAACACATTTAAAACTTTCATTTTCTGAATTTAATAAAGAACTTGATAGAATTGTAAAAGAATATAAAGAAGAATTTTTATATCTTAAATATACTTTATTAAAAAATCTAAGATTACCATATGATACCAACTTCTTTAGGCGATATGATGATAAATTAGAACTAACTCAAGAAGATATACAAAATATAATACAAGAAGAGAAAAAATATTATGAAGATAAATCAATGAAATATAATGAAACTGAAATAAATGGATTTATGGAAAAATTAAATATACAATTTGAAACTTTTAGTTTGCTTTTTGAAAACATAGATATTAGCAAATATAATATTCCATACTATTTTGAAAGCGAAAATATTTTAGCAATAATAGCTCTTATGTTTAAAGAATTTATGTCTGATAATCATAACACTATAAGACAATGCCAAAATTGTGGATATTACTTTGTTCCATCAAATTTAAAAGAAACTAAATATTGTGATGTAGAATATGAAAATACAGGCAAAACTTGTAGACAAATCGGAAAAGAATTAGCTTATAAAAAATCACTAAAAGAAGATAAATTTTTAGATAAATATAGAAAACGCTATATGTCGCTTGCAAGTTCTGTTTCTCATTATGGAACTGATACAGCAATCGAAAGATTTGAAAAATATAAAAAAGATGGAGCTATAATGAAACAAAAATATCTAAATAAAGAAATTACCCCAAAAGAATTTGAAAAATGGATCAATAGTACAAAGAATACTTAGTTGTTCCTTATAAAAACCTGTATAAATTTACATTTACACAGGTTTTTATATATTTTTTTATTGTTGGAAATTGTAATAATTATTTATACAATTATAAATTTTATCTTGATTGCAATTGTTCTACAGTACTTTGTCTATCTTCATATTCAAAAGTCAATGGTTCATCATTTAATACTAATTCACCATTATTAAATATTATTGCCCTTTCTACTATATAATTTTCCATTTGTGTATAATCTTCCGTTCTTAAACAACTATCTTCCATAATAGAATAATCTGTTCCAGATTGTCTTTCAAAATAATTATCTATATTAGATGGAAATATTATGCCTCTTCTTGCAAGCATTGCTTGCAGTAACATTCTAGAAGTTCTTCCATTACCATCATCAAATGGATGAGTTGAGACGAATTTCATCATTAAATCTGTACAACGTTTTATATAAGTTTCGGCATTTTCTTCTTCTAAAATATTCTTAAACTCTTCATCATATTCAACCATCTTAGCTTGAATTTCTTTTTGAGATAAATCCTTCCCTTTTAGAACATTTGATATATCTTCACTAGCTAATAATGCATTTCTTAAAGGTTTAGTTCTATATTCTGTTGTAATTGGTGAATTTTCTTTCAAATCGCTTTTTGCAAGCAATTTCCTTATATTTTTAGTCATATCTTGAAAGCTTTTGGCATATAAAATTTCTGGCGAATATAATTCTTTAGCTATTGTAGCATTAATTGATAACTGCTTTAACATATTAAAAATTCTATAATTACAATATGAAGAAGATTCCGTGCAACGACCTAATCCATTTAATACATTCATAAAAGTTTCTTTTGGTAAACCTGCTTTAATAAGACCTTCTGCAAATTCAAGCTGATTTCTCATCACATTAGATACATTTTTATTTCCTTTATACTTTTCAATTAAAGCAAGAGCCTTTTCAGAGAAATTGCTGTCATCTTGTAAAATAGATTCTTTTCTGCTTATTTCCTTATCTCTTTTTCTTTGTAAAAAGAATCCTTTCATTCTATTTATAAATCCTTTATCTTGTCTTACAGGTTTATTCTTTAGTCCACTAATTTCATCTCTTAGACGATCATTTTCTATCATTTCACTACTCAATAATACAAAATCTTCTATAACATCTTGATTCAATTGACTCAATTGAGGATTATTACATATATCCATTTTACTAGGTTCATAAACGCTTTTTACATATTCTACGAATTTTTCCCATGCTGATTTATTGTCACCTTGTAAAGATTTTAAAATTGTTTTGCAAACTTTATCAGTGGAATCAGAAGAAGTATATTCTTCATAATAAACTCTACCATCTTTATCTAATTTAGGTACAACTTTTCCTGTCCTATCACTATAACCTGCTTTATTGTAAAAATCTTTATGAGTATAAGTATCTAATATAACTGTCATGCTGTCAAATATATGGCTTTGCGATAGTATAAAGCTTACATAACTTTTTTGTAAATTACTATCTAAAGAACCTAAAAAGTCTAATATATTTTTTTCATCATTGGGAATCTCAATTTTATTTATTTCATCTAAATAACTCTGTACTGGATTAAATATTTTTTCCATTATATATTTTAAACCTTTCTAATTTTTACATTATTATAACCCTATGCCTAAAATATCGTTACATATTGTTACATACAAAAAATACTATAAACATACAATTATAATTTACTTATAGCTTGTCATTTCTAATGATATCATTCATTTTCTATATCTTCCAATGTAATAAAATTACAATACTTATCAAGCCAATTAGTATTATCTGTAATATGTTCTTTTTTCTGATCTGTTTTAAAAACTTGAATATCGTTTTTGCACATATCTTCCATCAGTTTAAGATAATTTTCTCTATCTAAATCAAAAAAGAAGGAAGCTAGAAAGTATATCGTATTTTTATGGTTTATTTCAAAAACCAACTTTCTTAATTCGTTAGCAGAAGGTTGAAAATGGTTTTTATATTCATTTTCTTGACCATATATAAAGCATATATTAGTAATTAAATTATTTTTTATATGTTTTTTTCTTATGTAATTTATTAACTTTTCATCTTTTTTTGCACCTGATGGTGCAATTAAATCTATTATCTTTTTCATTCCTTAAATTGCTCCTTATCCTAAATGAAATATACCCTTTATTTTATTGATAAATCTTTTAAATACTGATTCTTTATATTCGACCATAGCAACCTCATTCGCAATATGTTGTGTTTCTTCTACAGATTCTTGCTTACAATTTTTAAATAAATTATCAGGATTGTATTTTTCGTGTAAAATTTCTTGGTATTGTTGCTCGTTTTGACTTAACCTTTTTAAATATAGTTCCTTTTGTTGTTCTGTAACACACCAATAATTATAGCATATCATTCCTATAATACCTCTTGTTTCATCAAGGATATTTAGTTCTTTTAAAGGTTTCTTATAATCGAAATTGCATATATATTCTTTTGAAGCATTTTCATTAAGAAATTGTATGAATTTTTTAGGTATTTTATCTACATCTTCTTGTCTTATTCCTTTTAAATAATAAATAACTTCTGCCATTGCATTTGCATCTTTTACACTAACCATTTTTAACCTCTATTCTAAATTTTGTTCATCATTAGTATGTTCTATATTAACATCTCCTAATACATTATTTCTAGTTGTTCTAGTAGCATTTTGCATATAAGATAACCTTGTTTTATCATCTTCTATGCAATCTGTAAATCCGTCTTTACCTTTTTGAATTTGTCTAGCCCTTATTCTTTCAGTAATCATTTCAGAAACTTTAGCATAAAATTCTTCATTTCCAATATGTGAATTATATATTGCCTCATCCATAACTAAACCTTCTTTTCGATCTTGCCCAGCCATTTTCTCTGTCCAATTTTGTCCTACTCTAAATTCACTCATAAAAGTTTCTTCTACAGAATTTTCATCAATTTGAAATAACTGTCCAATTTTTTGTAAATCTAAATTATTAGCAAAACTTCCTACAAATGTTTCTAATATGCTATCAATTTGTTCTTGACTTTTGCCTGTCATCGACATAGCACTTTGAACAACTTTAATACATGATGCAATATGCATAACTTGTCCTGTATATTTTCGTCTTATTTCCCCCATTAATGCATCTGCCTTGTATGGTTCTGTTTTATACTTTTCTTTCATTTCTGCTTGTTTTTCAAATATATCAAAATACGAATCATCACAAAATTCCCCTGTAAGTGAAAAATCTTGTCTATGTATTAAGTTTTCACATTCCCAACCATTGCTCATCATTGTAGCTATATTTCTTCCAAAAACTTCTGCTAATTGCTCTGTAAAATTACCATTTTGTATTTCTGTAAAGTCCATTATAGTTTGTAATTGCTCTTTGTTGCCATTAGCTATACAAGTTTCTAAATCTGAAATTCTAAAAGGACTACCCATAATTCTTTCTGCTTGACCATATCTTTGACCTCTTGAATAAGAGCTATCTACTGCCTCAATAAAATCTTGCATCGAATACCCCAATGATTCTATATTTGCTTGAACCTCTGGAGATGATAAAAATCCTATTCTTTGCAAATATTCTCTCATACTTTCTGGTCTTTGATTTTCTCCTAGCTCTTGTAAATAATTACTGCCATAAATTTCTCCCAATCTCTTTTTTCGTTCATCATCTTGGGCTGCATAATCGGATTCAAACTCGTCTAAACTACCATCTACTTTTATTGGAAGTCCATATTTTATACTAAAATCCTGTGGTATTTCTCTTATATAGCTAATAGTTGGTACTTTTATTCCCATTTCTGCTAGTTTTTTGTTTATATCTCCCTCAATTTCAATATCTTCCAATGGAGATGTTCCATTTATTCTAATTTCTGGTTTTTTGTCATTAAAAACTACTGCACTAACTTTATATCCATCTGTTCTTGGAGCGTATTCAATAGATCTTGCATTTACCAAGTCCATTGGACCTAACTCTGATGTAGATAAATGTGAATCAACACCTTTAAAGTTGTGAATTGAACCATCTTTATCAATCGTAAAAATAGCTCTTCCCATAGATGCTGTTGCAAATCCTCTTTCATCTTCTGGAATACTGTCTATTTGTGATGGTTCTACTCTTTCAAATCTTACAATTCCATTTTCTTGTATTATTCTTCCACATATTATAGTTCCATTATCAATTAGTTTTTTTGTTTCTAAATCCATCTTATCTCCAATCTATAATTTAAAATAATCGTTATTATTATACTTTATTTTCTTCTAAATATTGTTTATATACTGCATTTCTTAAAATATTGTATAATGTTTTACTTTCATCAAACTTTATAGAATTATCCTTTTCTTCTAAATATTCTTTATAACTTATGCAATTTAATTCATTAACTTCTTGCAATAAATAATATTGTTCTTTTGGCATAATTAAATTAGCTGTAAAATCAATAACATTATTTTCATCATCAAGTATAAATGAGTGATAATAACTATTATTTACACCTTTTTTACATATTGATGTTACTGCCTTAAATATTTCATATTTTTCTATTAAATAAAAAGAGATTTCGTGACATCCATCTTGAATTTTATCTCCTAATTTGTTTATAAAATCCAATGTTTCTTTATCATTTATAAAGCTGTCTTCTGCTTTCATAAATTGTATTCTTCCAAAGTCTTTTGAAATAATTTCATAAGTATCATCTTCATATACAATCATTTTTTCTATAATATTAGCTGATTTTAAAACATCATATAATAAATCGGTATTTGATTTATTTCTAGTTACTCCTAAAATTAGTGAATATATCAAGCCTTTTTTAAATCTTTCATAATCTGCTCCAATATAGTTTAATCCATCTAATAATTGTTTATTATAGAATTTAAAAAGCCATACTTTTAATTTATTAAATACTTCTAAACTATCGTTAGTATTAGCAATTTTAAATAAGTTATCATCTATATTGTTATTTATATATTTAATTAATTTTTCAACATTTTCTTGTTCTATTTTATACCATAAAGTTTCTTTTTTATCGCAATACTCCGATAATTTCATATTTACTATCATTTACCTTCCACCATCTTCTTGTTCTTTGCCTTCTTTATTCTCTTCATTTGCTCTAGCTGTATCACCATTTTGTAAAATAGCATTTCTTTCTATTTCACTATTTGAATTTTCAATTCTATATTGTTCCATATGTGTAGTTCGTTTTCCTGAATATTCTCTTTGTAAAAATCCATATTTTTGTTGTAATTGTTCATATTGTGTATTATTTGCTTTTTTAAATGGTAACAATTTTCTAAAAAAACTTATTAATTTGCTATTTCTTACCATTTTTTTGCTGTTTTCAAAATCAATAAAATCTTGTGTTTTTGTAGAAAATGTACTTCCTACAACTATATTATTATTAACATCAGCTTGCAATTCTTCTCTACTGGTTGCATTTAGTCTGGTAAGCAGATCATAGAATCTATTTGCTTTTGGTGAAAGCATTGTTTCCCTCTCTTTTGTTTCAATTCCTTTTCTCATCTTATAAAAAAGTTCACAACAATTGTAATTATGTGCATAAAAAGCTAGTCCTCTTAATTCTTCATCAGCAAGTAATTGACCATTTCCTCTTACACCAGATGATACTACAATATTTTTCATGTCTTGTATTTGACCTAACATGCTTTTAATAAATGGTAAAGAATTATTATTTATAATTACTCCTAAATATGGACTATTATTTCCATTTTCATGTCCCCCACATGAGGCATATGTCATTATTCCATTTTCCCAACATGAGCAAAGTAATTCGTATAAATATCTATTTCCTTCTGACCATTCTAAAAAGTTCTTTTTTTCTTCCTCTGTTAATTCTTTCATAATATCTATATAAAATTTTCCTTTCTTTGAATTTATATTATCTGTTTTTTTATAAACTATCACAAAACATATATACCATAAAAATTAAAATTTTTCAATAACTAAAATAACATCATTATTGTTTATTTGCTACATTTCCATTTCTAAATTTTTTTCTCTTTCTTCGCGTTTTATCTGTTTTTCAGCATCTAGCATTATATTATTTTCTCTTTCAAAATCTCTAATCAAATTATTTTCTGCACCCATATCAAACTTTTTGCAAATCCAAGTTATAAATATATCAATAGTTTCTTTAAATCTATCTACTACTTTGTGTAAAAATCTATTTTCTTTCTCTAACTTATTGATTTTATTAGTATATTTCCATTCCATATCAAATTCTTTTTTATTATATTCTGCTTTAATATTATCTACTTCATTATGCAATTTTTCATTATCAGCTATTATTTTCTCTCTTTCTTTTTGGTATTTTTCTGCTTCTTCTATAACCTGTGCTTGTCTTGATAATTGTCTATGTAAATTCATATTATCTTGATATAAATTTTGAATTACATTATCCTTTGGTTTTATAATTTCTTCTATAATTTTTTCATCTCTTTTCTTTGATAATCTGTTTATATTTATATCTGTTATATCTGGAATATCTGGTAATTCTAATTTCATATTATTCAAAATTTCTTTAGTCTGTTTAAAATTTGTTATTTTCTTATATTCTTCAACAGAATAATGTTCTCTACCTGTTTCCTCCCTTGGTATTCCTCGTTGTAATTCAAATCCGTTTTGCACCATATAGTTATAGAACGCATCTTGTAATTGTCTATAACTATCTTTTGCTTTCCAAAATTCACTACAAGCCAATTTATCAATAGCATTTCCTTTTTTATCTGTTGTATGAACTACTGGTAAAAATACTAAATGCATATGAGGCGTTTGTTCGTCCATATGCACTTTTGCAGACATTATATATTGTTCTCCTAATTCTTTATATTCAGATACAAATTTATATGCAATTTCAAAAAATCTTTTTGTTTCTTCTTCTCCTATTCTTTCAAAATAATCATGATCTGATGTTATTATATATTCACAAGCTATATTACTTACTGTTTTAATTTGTCCTTTTAAATTATATTTTTCTCTTATTTTATCAAATTCCTTTTCATAACTATATTGTGGAGATTTTAACGAATAGTTTAAATATGATTTTTCTTTATCTATATTTTCATTCGAATAATTTTTATTTCTTCTTTCATTATGTCTAAATATTCCTTTTAAATTTTCTCTTTTGTATTTTGTGTTTCTAATAATTGCATAACTCATTTTTCTATCAACCTCCTCTAAATAAATTCTTCTTTGGCGGTCTTACTAATAAGACATATTCTTCCTAAAATTTTGCTTTTCTCTTTTGTCTTGTAACACAACTACAACACTTTTTTATGCTATCGCAAAAAAGTGTTAGTTGTGGCAGGGAAAAAATTTTCCCCACACCCCATTTTGCAAATGTCGTTATTATAAAAAAGCATCTGCATTTGCATATAATTTAGTAAAGTCAAAGCCAGTATAATCTCGCTGTTCAAAGTTGGCTTTATTGTTCTTTTTAATTTGTAATTCCTTATTATAATTATTTTTATTTTTTATATTATTTATTATTACGCGACTTTGTTCCTTGTGTTCGACATCAGTAACAAGAAAATCTTCTTTATCTTTTAATTTATTATAAGATTTTCTTATATCTTCGTCGTTTTCACCTATAGGGTGTAGTTCTTTTGGACTATCTGAATAGTTGTTTTTACCTATACCCTCTAGGTATTTTTCACTATACCTATTAATCCTTTCTGCAATAGGTATAATTTGTCTCTCCTTAATTTCTTTGGTATCAATTTTATATTTTAAATTAACATCTACATATCCCTTATCTTTTAGTGAACTTACTATTTTTGAAACTCTATCGGAGGTTACATTTACAATACTTGCTATATATTTATTACTTGCAAAGCAGCTCCCTGTATCATCACTTAAATATAGAACCATTGATAATACTATTTTTTCTTTGTATGATAAATCATTATTTAATAAAATTTCTGCTGGAATCCATAATCCCTTTAATTTTTGTCTGCTCATATAACTCTCCTTTCTTTATTTTTAATTAGCTTCACAATCGATTTTTAGGCTTTTTTATTTGCATCAAATTAAATTTAGAGCAAAAAAATAAACCCTAAGATTTTTCTCTTAAGGTTTATCTCAAATGTGAAACTTTTTTATAGTTTTTATATGGTTCTGTTTCACATTTTTTATATTTACTTATATTCCAATTCATTTTGCTTACACCATTCAATTGCTATTTCTTTATATTGTTCATCTCTATATTTATACCACTCTTGAATTATATTCATTTCTACACAATAATCTTTGAATCTCCTGAATGCTCCTTTACCATATATTAATCTTTGTAAATTATTCTTTATTTCTAGATTATCTATTGTTTCTATAAAATCAACCATTATTTGATATTCATTTATTTCATGTTGCGTTGGTAGTATTATTGATGCTTCAAATAATTCATCAATTTCGTCTTCGGTCAAATCTTCATACTCTCCTATGTTCGATAAAAATATTTCATCTTTTTCTGGATTGTAATAGCAATCAGTCATATCATCTACCATTTCTAATCCATCTATTATCTTAGATATTGTAACCATATTCTACTCCTTTTCTTTTTATTTAAATGTTTTTCTAAACTCAATTGGTGAATATCCACCTAACATATATTGAGGACTATTATTGTACCAATCTGTAAATAAATCCATAAATTTTTTTAATTCTATATCATCCGCAAACATACACATATTAGATAAATCACCTAAAATATCTATTCCTAATTCGTTATTTTTTAATAGTCTCTTAAATGTCCATTCATATATATTGTCATTTTTAGATTTTAGAAATTTGTATAATTTCTTTGCTCTTTCGTCATATAGATATTCTTCTCTTTTTAATAACTCTTGCTTACTAAATTGTTTATATTTCATTTTTCTTGCTTTTTGTTCTTCAGCAATTTCACCTATATCAATTGGTGAATATTCTTCATCTAAATATGTAACAAAATATTGTACTTCATTTGTATTTGTCCACTTAATATTATAATCATTTACAAATCTATTTAAATTCATTCTTGTAAAGAATATGTCTCGTAGTTCCTCCTCAGTTATTATTTCATTCATATATTTACACAACTGTTTTCTTAAAAAATCAAAGTCTACTATTCCATATTCATATAACATTCCTACAGTTAAATTTTCTATATTTCCATATCTCTCTGCTATTTTTTTATTTTCATCTGAAAATAATCTTGTTAATTTTTCTATAACACCTGGATTAAGTGAATAATTATATTCTAAATGCTTTGCTCTCATAACTATAATCATTGCTTCTTCTAAAAATCTTATGTCTGGGTGTTCTCTTTTATAGAAAAATGATTTTATATCATCACTTGTTTTTATATAGTCGATTAATCTTTCTAAATCTTTATAGGTTCTATATGGTAACATTTTTATTATTTCTTCATCATCTGCGTTTTCATATATGGCTGGCATTAATTTTAATATATTTTCCTTCGTTGTACTTTCCTTTATTCCTTGATTAAATACACTATTTACTACAAATAACATTGAATCTTTTGATACATTTATTTTTCCATTATATTCTCCCATATTTACTCCTTTATTTTCTTCCAACTTCTATCATCTGTGGCATGTAATCAACAACATCACAAGAAACACATATATGGTTATCTTTATTAAATCTTTCATCTAATGGTTTATCATGTATATGTCCAAAAACATTAATTTTCCCTTTTTCTACTATCTCTATTGGTGCATGCGTTAATACTAAATTTTCTAATTCTATTCGTTTTTTATATACTTCGCTAAAACCTACTTCTTTCCATCCATTAACGCCTCTTTTAAAATCATGATTTCCTCGTAATAATATTTTTGTTCCGTTTAATCTACTAACCAATTCTTTTAACATTTCAGTAGTTCCAAATCCTACATCTCCAAGATGATAAACTATATCATTTTCTTTAACAACAGAATTCCACTTTTGTATAATATATTCGTTCATTTCGTTTGTATCTTTAAATGGTCTGTTGCAATATTCAATTATATTCCTATAATTAAAATGTGTATCCGCTATGAAATATATCATCTACTTCTCCTCATTTACTATGGTTTTAGTGCTGTAATTGGTACAATATAAATACCTGTTTCTGGGTCTTTTGCTATAACATCTGTAAATCCAACTATAACACACATAAATTTAGGCTTTTTTGTCATATTATTATACAAATTCATTAAACTTTCTTTTGCTTCTTTTACTTCTCCGAATCCTAATTTTACTTCTATTGCTGCATATTCTCCATCATTAAATTCTAATATTGAATCGGCTTCTAATCCAGTAACATTATCTCTAAAGTGATATAATTTACCTCCTAAATAATCCATATATATTCTTAAATCTCTTTCAACTAATGCCTCAAACATAAATCCAAATGTTTTTGGATCATTTATTAATTTATCTCTTGTTAACTCTAAACAACTACATGCAAGTGATGGATCAGTAAAATGTCTTTTTACAGCTTTGCCTAATCTATCTGGAGATCTATAGTTTTCACTGTATGCATTTTGATTTTCTGTTATATGAAGCCTATTTAAAACATCTAAATAGTCATCAATAGTCATTCTACTCTCTATAATCTCTTTTTCATTACCACATTGTTCTATATCTTTTAATAATGTCTTTTTGTTAGCAATAGTTGATTCATTTCTTGCTAAGCTTTTTAGCAACATTGACATTTTATTTTTATCTCTTTTTTTATCATCATTAATATCTTTATCTAAAATTGCATCAATATAACTTCTAGGTATTATTCCAATTCTGTCTTCTGGTGTTTCAATATTTGAAGGCCATCCTCCACGAATAATTAAATTTGCTAATTTTTGCAATGTAATTTTATCATTTAACCCATTTTTAAAAATACCATTTTTCATGTCTGCTATAGACACTTTTCCTGTAGAATCTCCTGATTCATATAGACTCATAGTATGCATTTGTATTTTACCTATTCTTCCTGCACCAGAATGATGTATTTTTTCTTTTTGTTCTTCATCTGTTAATTTCGTAGAACAAGTTAAAATATAGTTTCCTTTTTTAGTAGTTTCGTCACATTTTCTTCTAACAGCATCCCATACCTCTGGTATTAAGTTCCATTCGTCAATTAATTCTGGTCTTTCTTCATCTAAAATCAAGTCTAAACTTAATTTTGCTTTTTCTTTAATATCATCCTTATCTAAAAGTACTTGGCTATTTGCATGATTTAAAGATGCCCATGTTTTGCCACACCATTTTGGTCCCTCAATACTTACTGCACCAAAAATCTCCAAGTATTCTTTTATTTTCTTGTCAACTAATCTATCTATATATTCTTCTTTTCTTAAAGACATATCATCCGCTCCCTTCTTTACAACTATATTTTACCATATATTCTATATATTTTCAATATCAATATACATTTTTTAATGATTTTAATATACATTTTTTAAGAGATTTGATATACATTTTTTAATTCTTTTAATATGCACTTTTTAAGAAATTTATTGTGCGAATTTTTAGTAATCTGTTGTGCTTTTTTTTGATTTTGTCTAATATTATATGCATATAGTTAATTCTTTTCTGCATATATTTTTCAATTTTATATGCAGATTATCAATTAGTATATGCAATAATTTTTTTATTCTTTTCACTGATTTTGTATCAATAAGGTGTGTTTTTAAATACTTTTGATACAAAAATAATAACAATATGTATTTTTAAGAGTATCAATATTTTTCAAAAGATGGTTCTAACAACAACACTCATGTGTGTATTGTCCTCCATTTTCTCTTGTCCCTGGTAGATATGCTTTTATATATCCCGGCTCTAAACTACTTTGATTAAATGGTGGATCTAATAATTTAATAATACCATTTTCTTTATCTATTAAATGATTTTCTAAGCTTTCCATTGATATATATTTTTTATCGTTATCTCCTACTCCCGATATTACTGCCCAGCTTTGTGTAATACTGTCTATTTTACACTCTTCATTTTGCAAGCTTCCGTAGAGTTTCTCCATTGTCTGTAAATGCTCTTCTAAACCATCTTCCGTCCCATCCATTTGTGTTTAACGATTTTTTTAGTTGATTCATTATATCTTCATATTTTTTTGCCAGTTTTTCTTCTCCTTTGTATTGACAAATTGGAATAAACTTTTTTAGTATATCACTTAGGAAAAAGCCTAACCATATGCTTTCTCCTTTTCCTTTGTTTCCCACTGTACTAAATCCATCATTCCAATCTCCTGAGCCGATTTTAGGTAATCCTTTTTCTCCAAAGTTTAATGATTTTTCTATTGCTTTCTTACAATGTTCATATATCGTTCCTTTTTCTTCTGATGATAAATATTTATCATATTTTTCGTCTGTTCCTTCTTCTAAGCTTGCTCCTTGTAAATAATTAGTTTCAATATCTAATATTTCATAATTTCCTGTAAAATTTATATATTCTTCTGTAATATATACCAACCATAGCAAATCGTCAGAAAATCTAGTTCTTATTCCTCTTCCGAGTCTCCTCATGCCACCAGTGTTCTACATCTCCTTCTATAAATTGATGTGAACTGTGCTTTATTATTTGATTTTTCATTATATCAGGATTTATATATTTTAGTGCTATTGTATCTTGTAATTGGTCTCTAAATCCAAATGCTCCTCCAGATTGATAATATCCGCTTCGTGCTAATAGTCTTGACGATATTGTTTGATATATAAGCCATCCATTTAGTAAAATATTAGTTGATTCTAATGGTGTTTTTACTTGAACTTTATTTGTTATATCCTCCCAATATTTTTTTACATTATTATATTCTTCTCTTACATTACTAATTTTGCTATATTTATAAGCATTATCTTGGCAATTAATTATATTTTCCTCTGCACCTAATATAATTGATATTTCTTTACTTTCTAATGCTTCTAATTCTACCTGAAATTCCATTGCTATAATTCCATTATTCCATAAAGAATTTTGCCCATCTAGTTCTAATTTATGAATTCCCTCTGGATTCGCAATTGTTCCATTTCCTATAAAAAAGTCTTTGCTACCTGTATATGAATTTATTTTCTCACTACTTGAAACATATAAAATACTATTACAATCTTCATTAGAAATATTTCTTACACATAATAAGTTCGAACCTTCTTTATATTCTAAGTTTAGGTATGTGTTTGATATTATTTCATCTTCACCTAATACAGGCTTTATATAATATAATAATTTTATTTTTCTCTTTCTAGGTTCTATATTTTCTAATCTCACTAAATTCACTTTTACATTATCTTTGCATGGTACAAATACATTTGCCTTTTGTATAATGCCATTACTTTTATGCATATAACTAGCATATCCAAATCCATAAGTTATATAATAATCATTGTTATCTGGTGCAGGATTTTGCCCTAAAGACCATACCTTTTTAGTCTCCATATCTTCCAAATATATTATTTCTGATGGTATATCGCTCATAGGATTATTTGCCCATGCTGTTAACCTATTTAATCTGCTATTTTTGTACCATGTGTATCCGCCCATATTTTCTGTAATCACTGTTCCAAAATTTTCATTAGCTAAAATATGGCTCCATACAATTGGTAATTTATTATCTTTGTTTACTCTAATATTATATTCTTTACCATTTAATGAAAATCCACCATATTCATTATAATATTTTAATTCTTCATCATCTATTTTTTTTCGTATTACCTCTTGTTCTTCTGCTATTTGTGGTATTTTTTCGTTTCCAATTTGATTTACATTTTCTAAATATTCTTCTTCTAAGTCCTCAATCTGTCTTTCTATTTTCCCTAAACTTGTTTTTAAAACTAAATTTGCTCTGTATTCAAGTAGTTCTATTTCCTCTTTTGATAAATTATCTAGTATAAAAATTCCACCTTTTATATTTTGCAAATATCCTATATTTTTATTTAATATAATATTTAATATACCTTCTTTTGTATAATTTTCGTAACTATGTTGTTCTTCATTTAAAATAACTAAATCTAGATTTATATTTTTTATTCTAAAATATTCATAAGCATTTACTACTTGTTCTAGTATTCCTATATCACTAATATTTTCTATTTTAACAAGTAGTATAGGCAAATCACCTGAAATTCCGTATTTCCACAATTCACTTGCAAATGCACTATTAGGTTTTTTATTTTTGTTTATAATTTTCTTTAATGGATTAGGGAATATTAAATATCCCAACATTTTTTGATATAAATCTATCTCCTTACCCTTTACATCTAAATATCTTGACTCTGCCTCTACTTTTACTTTTGCTAGTTCAAAACTTCTTTTTATTGTCTCTGAATTTTTAAATTTATTTGTTAATTCTATTACTTTTTCTTTGCTTTCTGACACACACATAATTAGGTTAAACACTACTTTTTCGTTAGCCTTTATTATTATTGTATTTTTTATTGCTATTATTGGTTCTGTTGTTAAGCCAATATTTCTTCCCAATGGTATAGAATTTTCTACTGTTTTTGGAAGTCCTATTGATACTCTTCCGTAGAATTTTTCTTTATCAGACTCTATTTCTGTTTCTCCTATTGTTTCATTTTCTGCATATAAATCCACTCCTAGATACATATCTAGTTTGCTTTTATCTCTTGATTTTCTTCTTATTAAAATAGTATTTGAGTCATCTAAAATTTTATATTCTAAAAATAATTTATTAAATGCTCTATGGGCATAATCTTGTTCCTTCTCTGATATCAATGGTTCTAAAAATGATGTTACTTCTATTATTTCATCTTCTAATCCATGGTTTTTAAGTTCTACTCTTCTTATTTCCACCGGTTCTGTTGGTGCAACAGATATTTTGGTTATTGTTTCTATATTTCCATCTTGTCTAATTATTTTATTCATATCTGGTGTAAAATACATTACATATTTATCTGCTTTTGACAAATAATTCATATAATTTGAAGTCCATATTCTTTTTGTCTTTATATTTTTAAAGAAGAAGAATATTCCTTGTTCTTCATCATCTGTATATTTATATCTATTTACTAAAATATTATTATATTTACTGTATCCATTTCCCTTTTGATCCATTACTATTGTATAACTGTCATTTCCTATTACATTTATGCTATTTAGCTCATTATTTACCTTTGTTATTTCTCTTTGAGTATTATTTTCGTAATCAATATATTTTATTTTTTCAACTTTTTCTTTTTCCTCTTTTGTTATTATTATATTATCTGGCATTCTTTCTTGTAATAATATATCTACTGCTTCTATTTCTGGATTTTGTACAAATCGGTTTTGTATTATATTATTATTTACTAAATTATTAATTGATAAAAGTATTAGTCCTTGGTGATGTGCCATATATGTTTTTACTAATGCTTTTGTCTCATTTTTTCTTAGCCTAGTTGGTGTATAATCTATTGCTTCATAGAAACCATATTTGTTGTACATTCCAAGTTTTTCTAATTGTTTTAAATTTTTTATTACTTCTATAGGTTCTTCTGTAATTGCTAATATACTGGCATATGGTGTAACAACAATTTCGTCTGCAAGGCCTCTTTTTAAGCCCAGCCAAGGTATTCCAAACGCTTTATATTGATAGTTATTATTTAAATCTTTTAAATTAAAAGCTGATTCTGAAACTCCCCATGGAATTTTTAATCTTTTATTATATTCCTTTTGACTCATTATTAAAAATGCACAAGATTCATCTAATAAACTACCTGGATATTTAGGAATATTTATATTTGGCATTAAATATTCAAATGCAGTACCAGACCAAGATATTAGACCTTTATAGTTATTTAGTATTGTTAATGTTCTACTTAAGTTATACCAATGTTTTGATTCTACATCCTTTTTAGCTATTGCCACTAAACTTGTTTGTCTAGCTTCTGAAGCTAGCAAGTCGTAATATGAATCTGTAAGCATATTTTCTTCTATATTAAATCCTACAGAAAATAACTGCATTTTTTCGTTATATAATTTAGTAAAATCTGTTTCTTCTATTAGTTTATCTATTCTACCATCTTCATGTCCATTTTGTATTAAAAATTGTTTTAATACATATAAATATCCAATAAAGTTTCCACTATCTACAGATGAAACATACCTTGGTTTTAGTGGCTCTAATGTTTCTATATTGTACCAATTATATAAATGTCCACTCCATTTGGGTAAATTGCATATTGTATCAAGCATTTTATTTATAAGTTCTAATGTATCTTTTAGAGTTTCATATCCTAAGTCATAACTTGATACCACCGCCAATAATGCCAATCCTATATTGGTTGATGAAGTTCTTTTAACTACTTTATTCTTTCTGTCTTCTTGATAATTGTCTGGTGGAAGGTAATTATTTTCTTTTACTAAATAATCTTTAAAAAATTGCCATGTTCTTTTCCCCATTTCTAATATATATTGCTTGTCTTTATCCACTAATAATTCTATTTTGTTCTTAACTATAATTTCTTTGCTAATATAACACATAATAGCTGGTGCTACTAACCACAATATAGTTAATGCAAATATAAAAAAAATGTTTAACAAATTGTTCTCATTAATTGATAAATACAAAATGCCTAAAATACCAAACACAACGTTCGGCATCATATTTATATAATATGATTTTACATCTCTTTTCGCCATTTTTTCCGCTTCTTCTGCCGTTACCCATTCTAGCATATGTTTTTGACTTACTTTTATCCTATAAATAGTTTTACAAATAGCATTTGCAGACATATATGCTCTATCTGGCAGTGTAGCTAAAGCTAATATTCCTCTTAATAAGCTTGCTTTTATTCCTGTTATCATCTTACTAAATGTTTTTTGTTTTTTTTCTCCTTCTTTTTTAAATATAATTTTATTAATTACATCTATTATTGTAGGAGCAAGTATTGCAATTAATACTACTGTAATTATTGGCCATATTTTTATTTTATATATATAGTCTAATATACAAGCGTATATTATTGTTAATATACTTGTAACTTCTAATAAACTTCTTACTAAGTTATCAAAAATTTTATATTTTGATAATATATTAAGTGGATTATCTTTTATTTCTCCTCTTTTGTTTTTTATTTTACCCTTAAGCCATAAAACAATTTGCCAGTCTCCTCTAATCCATCTATGAAGTCTAGATTTTGCACTATTATATCCTAGAGGGTATCCATCCATTAGCATAATGTCTGTTGCCAAACCACATCTTAGATAACTCCCTTCTAATAAGTCATGACTCAGAACCGTATTTTCTGGTATTTCATTATTTAATATTTTAGAAAATACCTTTAAATCATATATTCCTTTCCCTGTAAATATTCCTTCTTCAAAATTATCTTGATATATATCTGATATTGCATTTGCATATACATCAACTCCTCCTGCTCCTGCATATATTTTTGTATATAAACTTTTTGTACTCGACATTAAATCTATTCCGACTCGTGGTTGTAATAAAGCATGTCCAGATATTACTAAATCTTCACTTTTATTTAGTTCTGGTCTATTTAAAATATGTGACATAGCACCTATTAATTCTTTTGCTGAATTTAAAACTAAATCTGTATCTGCATCAAGTGTTATAATATATTTTATGTTTGGCATATTTTCTACACTTTGTATTGTATTAGCTTTAAATGGATTACTAATATTACCTAAAATATATTCATTAAATTGATTTAGCAATCCTCTTTTTCTTTCCCATCCTAAATATGCTTCTTCTTTTTCATTCCATACTCTTTTTCTATATATAAAATTAAATTTAGTAAATCTTTCGTCAGGATACTTTTTGTTTAAAATCTCTACCATTTTTTTGCCTGCATTTATTACCTCTTCGTCAAACCCCTCCTCTTCATTTCCGCTTGTACTACAATCTCCAAGTAATGCAAAATATATATTATCACTTTTATTTGCTATATAATATACTTCCAATTTATGCATTAGTTCCTCTACTCTTTTACCATTTTTTATAATAGTTGGAATTACCACAAAAGTTGATGCTTCTTCCGGAACACCATTTCGATAATCTAATTTTGGTATTATTTTTGTTTTCTTAATTTTTCCTAATATATATTGTGCTATTTGCGTAATGATCGTTTCTACTGGTATTAATAGTAAAATGCTTAATAGAATACTAAACAAAATGTTTTTTATTTGTGCATTTATATAACTCCCAAAAAAAGCAGACACAATTATAGTAATAATAGTAAGTGTTAATATATAATTTTTTGCCTTTTTCATATATGTTTGTCTTACTATTTTTTTATTTTGCAGTATCCCTAATAGAGTTTGCTCTCCTTCTGATATTAAGTAATATCCTATATGTGCCTTTTTGTTATTCATGTCTAACCTTGCCTTTTCATATTCCTTATTACTTAATTCCAAGCACTTTCTAGCAATGTATATTTCTGATATTTTTGTCTTTTTAGATATTTCCTTTAATTTATTTCTATAATAAATTTTGGTTTTATAATCCATTTTATCATATACATTCACAGGGTCCTTTTTTAATATATCTTCTACTCCATTTATTTTCTCAAATATTTCTATCATATTTATTCTATTTATATTTTTTATACTTAAAATACTATTTCCTACACTTACTTTTCTAACAGCAATATCAAAATGCTCCTTTTTTATTACCTCTGATATTTCTGTTCCCATTTTACTTACTTGTTCTTCTAATATATTTAAAAAAGGATATGCTTTTTTTCCATATTGTTTTAATCTATATGACATATATTCAATAAATGGATACTTCATTTCCCCCTGCTCTATTACTTTTGTTTTATATTCTCCTATATGTTTAAATTGTAGTTCATCTTTGCTTTTATTTTCCACCAGTCGCTCTATTATATTTTCTACTTTATATTTTTGGAGCTGAGCAGAATATATTTTTTCGCAAACTTCTCTTATATTTTCTATTAAAGCAATTTGTAAAAATAAATTTATATTCCATATTTCATCCATACTTAATGTTTTTTTGTCTTCATATGCTTTTAACAAAATTTCTAAATTTTTACTATTTATTCTTCCATCTGTATATGCAACTATTTCTGATGCTAATACATATATCCTTGCAAAACCTGCATATGGCCCATTTGCCATACCTAAAAAATTAACATATTTTTTTAATGTTAATTCTTTTGTAACCATTTTTACAGTTTCGTCTATTATATAAAAGTTATCCAATATCCATTCTCCAGCTGGATGTATTGGTAATTTTAATTTTATATGTTCATTTAATAGTTTATACACTTCTGTGATAAACTTAAAATTCTCATTTAGTCTTGGAATAGGATATGTGTTTTTATCTGACTTATCTTTTAAAAGATGACCTGATGCTATTTTTCTTAAATAATCTTCTAATTGATGTATATCTAATAATGCCCCTTTTATATTTAATATTCTATATTCCATTAAAAATTCCACTCCTTAAAGAATATGCTTTTGTACATATTCTTTACAAAAGTGGAAAAAATATTCACATTGATTGACACATTTGACATAATGTGATACAATTATTTTGTAATTAGGCAATCGCCTATATTGCAAATAAAATGGAGGTATTGTCATTATGAAACCACAGCCATCACTTGATGAAAGCATTAGGCTCATCGTTCGGAACTTTGTCCTTGTAACCCAACAAAGGATACAGGGCTCTATCGACCGTCTCCTTGATTGCCGTCCTGGAGATATACTTGATGAATTGTACGAGTTGCATGAACTCATAACAAACTCATCTGAGTTTGTAGTCGACTCTACATTAGAGCAGTCTTTTTCTTTGGCAGAAGATGAACTGTTTTGTTTAATTGGTGCCTTCGAAGATTGGGGAAAAGACTACATCCTTGTTGAGGATTTGTACTTCAGCAAGGAACTCGTTAATAAAATGGGAAAAGTACTAGAATCTGTAGAATAGCATTACCTCACTGCTGAGAGGGGCGCCCGTCGCCCCTCTATTCTTTTGTATCATAAAAATAATCCATTATACCATTATATATTCCCCAAGCGAGTTTGTCTTGATACTCATCTGTTAACAACATTTTTTCTTCTTCTTTATTTGACAAAAAACCACATTCTACTATTGATATTGGTATTTCCACATGTTTCATAATATATACATTATCTATTTTCATTGCAACTCTTTTATTTTCCTTTTCAATTGCATCGTTTAAATTTTGTTGCAAACTTTTTGCCAATTTTGTACTTTGTTTATCATTTTGTCTATAAAAGCATTGCCAGCCCCAATATTGTTCTTGTGGTATTTTATTTAAATGTATAGATACAAATATGTCTGCTGATGATTCATTTCCTATTTTTACTCTATTATGAATATCTGAAATCTTTTTTTCCCTTAATGTTGATTTATCTAAATCATATATTGCATTTTCGTCACTACGGGTTAATATAACAGTTGCACCGGATTGTTCTAGTAAGTTCTGCACTTTTAAGGCAATTTTTAAATTAGTTTCGGCTTCTGTTGTACCGTGTACTACTTTGTGCCCCTTCATCTGGTTTCCCGATGTCCAGCATCTAGTACTATTACTTTATTAGAAACCGGTAAAGCTACAGTTTGCACTGTTTTATTCTTATCTGCTATTTTAAAAGAAAATGCTAATGTTGCCACTATAATCATACTTAGCATTATATATATTCTCTTTTTACTTAAAACTATCATAAAAAAACACCTCACTTATATATATGAGGTATTTATCTTTTTATTCTATTTTTTCCTTCTATCTATTACATATGTACTACCTGGAGTCACTTTTGCTAGATGTTTTACTTGTGCTGCTGTTTCTCCAATTTCTAGAACATTATGGAATCTTCCTTCATCTACTACTACCACACCTACAGATATTGTAGTTATTGGAAATTGTTCTAATATTCCTTTCCTATTTGGTACTTCTAAGTAACCTCTTTGTATATCTTCGTCTGTAAAGTATTTAGTAACTCCTTTATCAAATTCTGCAACTATATTTTGGCATATACTTTCACATTCTGTTCCTCCAACTATTGCTACAAAGTCATCTCCTCCTATATGCCCTATAAATGTGTCTTCATTTGGTGACATATGTATATTTTTTATTATCGTTCTTGCTGTAAATTTTATTATTTCATCTCCATTTAAAAAACCATATATATCATTATAGGCTTTAAAATTATCTAAATCAAAATATATCATTGAAAAATTATCTTTATTTAATAATCTTTTCTTCATTTCTGCTTGTATTTGTACATTACCTGGCAAACCTGTTAGTGGGCTTACTCTTCTGTTTGTGTATAAAAGTCTTATTACGTTTTTTATGGTATAATATAAATATTCTTCATCTATTGGGGCTATTATATAGTGCTCAACACAGGCCTTTAATATTTCTATTCTATGAGCTTTTTCTCTATTTGAAGAAATTACAATTATTGGGGTTATACTATTATCTTCATTATTTCTAATATCATTACATAATTTTATTATGTCTTCATCTATATTATCTTCGTTAATTATTATTAATGCAGGAATGTTTCTTAGCACAGTATCTATTTCATGTGTTTTAGCCTTCTTAAATTTGTAATCTTCCTCTTTTTCAAACATTTTTACAAGTTTATCTTTTATTTTATCGTCATTATCTATTAAATAAACTTCTTGTATCATTGTTTTTCCCCCTTTTACGGTTTATATATAAATTCTCGTACTACCTTTTGCTCTAAACCAGATTCATTTGTTACCGTTATACTTACAGTATTATTTCCTTGTTTTAATGGCACATTTAATTTTAGTTGTTTTTTTGCTTCATATTCTCCTGCATATACTTGACCATTAATATTAATAGATACTGTTTTTATGCTGACTTCATCATTTATTACAATATGAATTTTACTATTACTTTGCTTTACAGCTATTGTTGGTTTTGATGAAATAATTATAGTTTTCTCTAAAGTATTTGTATTACCATTTTTGTCGACAGCTGTAACAGTTAATTTATTTTCTCCTAATTTCATATCTATAGTTTTCTGTATCTCTAATTTATTTCTTTCTGTTCCATTTACTCTTGTTTCTGCTTCATTATTCCACTTGTAAATCAAATAATCTATTTGTGTTTCGTCTCTTGCTATAATTGTTATCTTTCTAGAACTATCATCGGTTGCTATTTCCATTTCTGGTTTTTTTATATCTATTCCTTCAATATTCCATTGTTGCATAAATTTTGTTTCTTTGCCTTTAATGTCTACAATAGTTACATTTAATATACTATTTTCGTTTGGCAATAGTACAACTTCTTCTACAGCTTTATTATTGGGAAGTAATACTGTTTCTTCTCCTTTATTCCAACTATATATTAATTTGGCTATTTCTATATTGTTTTCAGCTTTTATTACTACTGTATCATTAACTCTATTCATGTATACAGTTGGTATATTGTTACCACTATTGGCTACTATTCCTTTATACATTGAATATGTGCCTTCTCCTATTAAAATAATGCCAAATATTATTATTACTATTGCAAAAAACTTTATTACACTCTTTACTGCTACCGGTCCATTATTTTTATTATCACCTACATAGAGAATTTGATTCATTTTTTCACCTCTTATCATTTGAGATTATAACACATGAATTATTTAAAGTAAACTTTTTTATTGATTTTTTGAAAAGGAGTGTCCCCAAAGTGTCATTTTGTCACAAAAAGGAACGTCCCTATTGTGCCAATGATAAATTTATAGTTACTTTAAATAAATCTCCATCTAAATATAGACTGAATTTTCCTCCTTGTAATTCTGTTAAACTTGTTGCTATTGAAAGTCCTAGTCCGCTTCCTTCTGTGTTTCTTGAGGTTTCACCTCTAACAAATCTTTGCATTAATTCATCTGCCGATATGTTCAGTTTATCTTTTGAGGTGTTTTTTAACTGAATTGTTACTTCATTTCCTTTTACTGTTACATCTACATATACTCTTGAATTTTCTAATGCATATTTAGAAATATTAGAATATAGGTTTTCTAGAACCCTGTACATATATCTGCTATCTGCTTGTATATATATGTTTTCTGATGGAAGTGTTATTATTTCTTCTAATCCTCTTGCTTTAAATCTGTCTTCAAATTCGCCAGTTACTTGTTTTATTAATTCTTTTATACTTATTTTCTGTATATTTAATTTTATTGCACCTGACGATGCTTTTGAAGCTTCTACTAAATCTTCTGTTAATTTTTTTAATCTTTGTGATTTATTGTCAAGTATTACTAAATATTCTTGTACTTTAGGATTTTCTATTTTTTCTTTTTTTAATAAATCAACATAATTAATAATTGAAGTAAGTGGTGTTTTTATATCATGTGATACATTTGTTATAAGCTCTGTTTTTAATCTTTCACTTTTTAACTGTTCTTTAATTGCATTTGATAATCCTCCGGCTATATCATTAATCTGAATTGCTAATGTTTTTAAAACTCCTTTCATTTCGTTTTCATTTAATTTTATATTTGTATTGCCATTATAAATTTCTGCTATTGCTTTTTTTATTTTATCAAATTGTATTACCTTCTTTGTTATTATATAAAATGCAAATGTATCAAACGCAAATAACCATAATAATCCTGCCCAGTTTCTTGCAAGACCTGATAATACTATATTTACAAGTACAAATATTCCATATAATAATAATGTTTGTATAAATAAATTAAAATTTTTAAATATATGTGATATTTTTTGTATTATCTTATATAACAATGTTGTTTTCCAAAACCTTTTTGCTTTTATTCTTTTAACTAAAGTTTCTAATACCAATATGCATGCATAATACATAATAATACAACCTATTAGCATTAATGTTGCTGTTATTGTTTCATCTTCTAAATTACATACAATTATTACAATTATTAGTCCTATTGTAAATAAACATGCTAAAAATCCTATTGCCAATTCAAATGGTATTTTGTCAAAGAAGTTTAAATATATTCCTTCTTTTCCTTTCTTTTTTCCAATTCCTTTAAAAATAATTGGAATTAACATTAATAATAAAACTGCACTTATTGGTATGGTATATACAGCTACTTTATGAGTATGTAATGCCCAATTATTTAAAATTGATGATGTATAATATTCATCTCTATATATTAAATCATCTATTAGAGCTGTATATATGCTATAATCATTGCTTTCAATTTTTTCAAAATCAGCTGTATATTTTATATTTTCTATACTTAATCTTTTTATAGTTGTTTTTACATCTTTATTTTCATAACTCCAATAAATTCTATTTTTATTAATAACATTTTTTATTTCTTCTACAGTATCTGTATTCATAGTATGTTCTAAATTTGTATACGCAATATTTTTATTATTATCAATTATTAAGAATATAAAGTTTTCTTGTCTACTTTTTTGCCAATAAAATATATTACCTTGTTTTCTATTTATATTTACATTTTTCTGTATATCATAATTATAATAATTTCCTTCAATATAATCATATTCTTGTTCGTCAGGTAAATTGTTCGACATTATAATTGCAAGCGCTTTATTTATTGAATACATATATGAAGATGAAAATACTTTAGTGTCAAAAAATTCTTTGTCTGTTTTAGAATTAATATCTGTATTTTCTCTAATGTATATAACACTTATTATTGATGTTACTAATATCAATAGTAGTATTGGAATTAATATATATGCAATATTTTTACACAAATTGCTTACACATATTTTTTCCCTTTTCATTTTTACCTCCTATTTTACATCTTTTCTATTTTATATCCTATTCCCCATATAACTTTTAAATATTTCGGTTCTTTTGGGTTTATTTCCATCTTTTCTCTTATATGCCTAATATGTACAGCAATTATATTTTCTGCTCCAAAACATTGCTCTTCCCATACATTCTCATATATTTGTTCTATTGAATAAACTATTCCTTTATTTTTCGTTAAAAATTTAAGAATGTTATATTCTGTTGGAGTAAGTTTTACTTCTCTTCCTTCTACTTCTACCTGTTTTGTTTCATCATTTATAATTAAATCTCCTGATTTATAAATTTTTTTATTACTTTCTTCTGCTATTGAACCTAATGAAGTGTATCTTCTTATCTGCGAATTTACTCTTGCTATTAATTCTAATGGATTAAATGGCTTTGTTATATAATCATCTGCTCCATTATTTAATCCTGAAATTTTATCATAATCTTCGGATTTTGCAGAAAGCATAATTATTGGAACTTTTTTGTCTTTTCTTATTATATTTGCTACAGAAATTCCGTCTAACTCTGGCATCATTATATCTAATATTATCAAATGCAAATCTGGTACTTTATTGACGATTTGTAATGCTTCCTTTCCATCATATGCTTTATATATTTTATATCCTTCTTTTTGCAAGTAAATTTCTATTGCCTTTACTATTTCTTTATCATCATCACAAACTAATATATTATACATTTTACTCCATCCTTTTTTTGTCTATTATATCATACTTGTTGATAATATATCATATTTTTATTAAGAAAAAAGTAAGATATATATTAAGAATTTATTAAAATTGCCAATGGAGGCAGATGAAGTGTGGAAAATAATACCACACTTCTTCAGTCTCCATTGGCATAAAATTTTTATTTATTATTTAACAACCAATTTAGTACATTTATTTTATAAATGCACAAGCTTCTTATTAAAGCAAGGTGTGTCCCCAAAGTGTCATTTTGTCACAAAAAGGAACGTCCCTATTGTGACACTTTTGCTACTATTACTGTCATGTCGTCTTTTTGTTTGCCATAGTTGTTGTCTATTGCTTCTGATAGTATTAGGTCTGCTATTTGTTGTGCATCGTTTGTTTGTATGTCTTCTAATAGGTATTTTACCCATAGTTCTTTGTTTACGTATTCTGTATTTGATTCTATTATTCCGTCTGTGCACATTACTAGTATGTCTCCTGGTTGTAAGTCATAATCATATACTGTTAAGTCTGCATTTTCGACTATTCCTGTTGGTAGTGATAAAGATTTTAGTATTTGTATTTCTTTGTTTCTTTTTACAAAAGTTGGGCATGCTCCATTTTTTATGAATTCTAAATTGCCTTTAAATAAGTCTAATATTGCAATATCTAATGTTGCATACATATCATCTTCTAAATTTGCTATTAATGTAGAGTTTATTAGTTTTATTGATATGTCTTTATCAAATCCTGCTTCTAATAATCTTTCTAACATCTTTATTGCAATTTTACTGCTTTTTCTAGCTTCTGGACCTGAACCCATTCCGTCACTTAATGCTAACAAGTATTTTCCATCATCTAATTTAGTTTGTAAGTTGCTGTCTCCAGAAACTGGTGAATCTGCTTTTGTTGTTTTTGCCACTCCTATTTGTATATTCAATTTATCTTGCATAATGTATGTAAATTTACATTTTTGCTTATTTTCCCTTAATCCGCATTGCTGATCTTGGATTATAAATTTATCATTAAAAACTTTATTTAATATCTTTCCTATTTTCTTTATATCACATGATGTACCATCCAGATTATCACAAGTATCTGCATATATATCTACAATAAATCTTCCAGATTTTTGCTTTTTAATACTTATATCTTTTATTTTTATTTCCTTTTGCTCTAGTAATGTTAATATTTCTTGTTTCTTGTCTTCAAACTCATCTGGGTTTTTACTTATTTCATTTGCTAAATTAGATATTGCCTCTGAAACTCCTTCTAATTGGTTTGATACATTTTTCTTGCTTTCATCCATTTTCTTTTTCCATATAAAATTCATTTTACTTATTCTATATGAGTAATTTATTACTTTAGTTATTTTAGAAACTTCTTCTTCTACTTTTTTGTTTTTTTCTTCAAATCCTACTATATAGTTATTGTGGTTTGCAAAAATTTTTACTAGCTCTCTTTCTACCATAATTTCTTCTTTAAGTAAGTATTCAAAAATATCTTTCAAAATATCTTTATCATTGTATATGTCATCATAAAGTATGTTTTCTTCTAAGCCTTCTAAATTTATTCTTAATTCATCTATAAATATTTTTTCATTAGATAATTCTTGCTCTTTTAACTCCTCTTCTGAAACTATTGTAGCTGCTGCTTCTTGATAGCTTTTAGCCATATCAGATATTGTTTGTGACATACTTGTTAATTTATATACTGTTTCTTTGTTTTCTTCTAATGTTTTTCCAGTTGTTTCTGGTAACATTTTAGTTTTACTAACTAAATCTTCTATATTAATTTGTACTCCTTTTGGTATTGCTAAAAGACCTAGTGAAGCTATTAAAATTTCTTGTATTAATATTACAGGTACTGTGTTTCCATTTGCCACATAGGTTAATAACACATTGCCTATAATAAAACCTAATATAACTCCAATTTTTCCAAATTTGTTAAATATGCCTGCTATCATTCCAGAAATTGCATATGATGCTATCATAATAGGTTCACTATTACCTATTATACCTAAAACTACACCTATTGTAATTCCAGAAGTTGCTCCTACTAATATTCCATTTTTCCAACCTAAAATTAATACTAGCAATATACTTAATATGTTTTTTACACTATATCCAAATACCGCAGTATCTCCTAATGCCATAAATGCTATGGCTAAAAGTAAGCTTGTCCCTATAACCTCTTCTATGGAAAATACTTTTTTTATCCCCACTTCTCTTATTACTGTTATAGAATTTGAGAATATTTTGTAAAATATGTATGTACTTATACTAAGCATTACTCCTGTTAACAATTCATATAATATAAAGCTTCTAAAAAACATTGGCACTACTTGTACTATTAAAGTAGATATAAATAAGTGCATCCCAAGTCTTTTTTGTTCATTTACTTCATCTTGTATTTTAGGCCTTTTTATTAATATAGTGACAAAAAATACTAGTGTTGTTAATATGTATGTTAGCAAGCTATTAGGTCCAAATTTAATAAATGTAGAAATTAAAGAAATTACATACATTATTCCTACGGGCATATTTGAGCTTAGTGCTGCTGCAATTATAGCTATTCCAAATGGTGTAATAGAAAACATTACATTATCTGAACTTATATTTACCATAGATACCATAAAGGTTATAATATATAAGATAATGTTTTGCTTTGTAAATAATTTTTTAAATATCTCTTTTACTTCTTCTTTTTTATTTACTTTTATTTCCTCATTAAATTCTTGTTCACTTTCTTTTGAAATGTTTTGAAACATTTTTACCACCCTTCACTTTTTTTATTATGTTCTATTTTAATACTTTACAAAATATTTTTTTGTCGTTTTAGATACATAAATCAAAAAAGTTTTTTACATTATGTGCTGATTTTTTTTATTTTATTTTTTTATAAAACATTTTCTATTTATAATTTTATCGTATTATGTAGTAAAACACAACAATGTAAAGAAAAAAGGACGAAAATTCATCCTTTTTTCTTTTTATCTTTAGTTTAATTTATAGCCTTTTTTTATTTTTTAAGAACTTTTTTCTTAATAAGTACTATTCCTACTACAAGTACTCCTGCTACTACAATACCTAGTACGTAATAATATACATGTCTTGCACCAAATGGTGGCATTACTGCAACGTCTTCTCCTTTTGCTGAATCTATTTCTGCTGGTGCTTCTGTTGGATTTTGATTTCCTACAATAGGATATATTGTTTTTTCTTCTTTATCATTAGGATTAATAATATATTCTGCCATTCTTCTACCAACAGAGTTTTGTATTTTAACTATCTCTACCACACTTACATATCCACCTTGTGCGCTTTCTTTTGTAATTAATTGTGATACTGTTAAGTTATTTTCACTTATATTTGCTACATTACCATCTTCTATTTTTACCTTTGTATCAATTGAATTTACTTTATCTGTTAAGTTTATATTTACTAATCCATTATCAAATATTTCCTTTTGAGTATCTTCAATTAAGCTCCATTTATCTTCATTTATTGTTTTATCAAATTGCATTTTGTTTGGAATATAGCATATAACTTCAGTAGCATTAGTAGTTACTAAAGCTCCATCTTTCTTACCTTTCACATAATAGTTGTCTCCGGTATAGTCAATTTCGTTTATTGGTTGTGTTATATTCATATTGTACTCAATTTGTATTGTTGCACCATACATTAATTCTTCATCTAAATATAGTTGTATAAAGCCCCATGTAGGTGTTATGCCCTTTGTAGTATTAAATTTATTTGATTTCCAAATTACATCTTTAATTTCATTACCTTTTGTTGCTTCTGCTGTTTGAGTAGCATCAAATACTATACTTCCATCTGATAATGTCACTTTAACATTTTTTACGTTTTTAGTTATCTCTAATTGTGTTTTTGGTCTTTCTACTAAACCTAAATCAATGTTTGGTAAGATCCATTCTTTAGTTTCTTCTTTTTTACCTATGGCATCTGTTGTTCCATTAGAAGCATATTCCACTTTTGCATCTATTTTACGTGTTTTTGCTACCTTCCAAGTTCTATCTTTTAATTCATTTAATAATGAATTCATATCATCTGTACCATAAGACTCGCCTAGATATTTTGGTACATTGTATGGAGAAACTAATACTTCTGCTATATGGTTCGTTTGTTCTTTAGAATAACTATTTACCTTATCTACTCTATCTAGATCATCTATTGCATCTGAAATTAATGTTGCATCTAAACTATAGCTATATGTTCCTAAATCATCTCTCCAACTATCGTTCTTAGTATTAATGCCATTTTCAAATATGGTAGATTTATAATCTTGTCCATTATATGATTTATTATTCTCGCCAGATTTTCCAATTATGTTAGTAGTTTCACTGTTTTTAGGTAATAAGGTTTCATCAGAATATCCATAACCAAATATTACATAATAGTCTCCTGGTATAAATCCTTTAAATTCATAGTAACCATTTTCATCTGTCTTTGTTACTGCTAATGTCCATGATGTACCATTATAAGTTTTAGCTGGTATATATTTATGTCCTTCTAGTTGTTGATTATATTGACTTATCCATAGTGGTAATTTTTCATCACTTTCATATGAACTAGTTGCTAAGTTTATTTTTTCACACAATGCCACATCTACACCTTTTATTTTTGTTTCATTATCGTCTCTTATACCATTTCCTAATCCATCAGAGACTTTTAAATCCTCCCATACATATCCATTTATTGTTCTCTTTGCTTTTTCTGTAGGATTATCTGGATTTGGCTTAATTTCTAATGTTGCTTCTATTTTATCACTATCATCTTCAAAGTTATATACTCCATTTGTAATTGTTTCTGTAGTACTTAAGTTTCCTGGTGTTGAATTTACATCAATTAATCCCGCTATTGTAGTGTTATTTCCTATTATTTCTCCATGTCTATTTGGAGTTGATGTATTTGCTGCATAATATGTTTTATAACCATTAATTTCTGCTATATTTATTTTGTCACCAATATTTAAGTAATCATCTAAGTCATTTATTTTCATGTTATTAATTTTGTATGTTAGATCAATATTTATTTCTCCGCCTGTAGAAATTTGTTTTTCTAATACATCTCCATTAATATAAATTTTATTATAACCATTAAAGCTTGTTTCTGTTATTGCTCCATATATACTCGTTCTTGGTATTAATGTAATATTGGTTCCATTTATTTTAACTTCTCTTAATGTTAATGAATCATCATAATAATCTACTATTTCTTTAATTTGCGTTTCTATGCTTTGAGAAGTATTAATTATAGTTATCCTATATTTTATTTGTATATCTAATTCTTCTCCTATACCTGCTTTTGCCTCATAATCTGAGTTATAGATTGCTCTATTATATTTTGTATTATAATAATTATTACTTATTCTATTTTTATTTATGTTTTCTTGTGATGTTGAATATATCCAAGCTAAATTTGTATCATCTTTTGCTGTTATATAAGTATCCATACATGATTTTATGTTCTCTAATGCTGTTTTCTTTCCATCATATTTATATGTTTCCGTTTTACCATTTATTGTATACTCTATCGCTGTTACATCTTTTATTAACTGAGCATTGAATTCTTGTCTTCTCCACAAACCTAAATTAATATAGTTTGTTAATAAATCTTCTCCGAAATAATCATTTTTATCTGTTGGATAATACTCTATTCCTGTATTATTAAATGGCGATTTTGTTATTGCAGATATTTTGCAATCTTCTATAAATTGTAATTTTTTCCACACTTCTGCATCTGTACCAGCTATTTGCTGATAAATGCCTTTCAATTCTTTGCTATTTGGATATTTATTGTTATTTTTAATAAACTCTTTTATCTTTGTACTAATCAAGCCTTCAGCCCATTCATTAGTTATTCTTCCATTTTCATCATAATTTAATGTACCATATTTATTATATTTATAGCCATCTACTAATTGAACTTTATCTTGCACATATTCTGGTTGTCCATCTACTTGTTTAAGTGTATATCCCATTAGTTCTAATCTTGTATAAGTTTTATTATAGTATTTTCCATCTGAATATGTTAAGTAAAGTTTTATATTTAGGTTATTCTTAGTCACATAGTTTTTAGGTGAAGAACCTATTTCTGCAAATCTGCTGTTAAATGTTTCTCTACTTTCTATTGGCACTTTTCCTATATTAGTTTCAAATTCACTTGCTTTTGAATTTAATTTCCATACATCAAGCCATGTATTTGTTTCTTTGCCTTGAGTCTTACCTGTATTATTATCTCCTTTAACAGAAGACCCCTCGATATCGTTCAACATCTCTTTAACAGAATTATAATTTTGAATAGTATCTCCACTAATTCCTTTTGCTAAATATTCTGTTGGCATATATACTTGACCATCATATTCAAATACTACATAATATTTTTCATCTTTAGATAAATCAACTCCTTCAAATTTATAGTTACCATTCTCATCTGTTAAAGTAGGATTTATTTTGTGGTAAATATTATTTACTGTTTCAGGTGGTGTTAATGTTGCAAGTGTTCCATTTTGTGTATATAAGCTTACTTTAATGTTTGCTAAATTTTTGTCTACGCTATTACTTGTATTATTTATACCATCTCCTAAACTTGCTTTTCCTGTTTTTGCATCTTCCCAAACATTTCCACCAATAGTAATTAATTGAGCTTTCTCATCCTTTACTATTATTATTACTGTTTTTGTTCTTGTATCCCATTCTACAGTTACACCTTCTGGGTATGGGTTAGTCGATACAGGTTCTATTCCTATTGGTGTATATTTTTCTTTTAAAACATTAAATTCTATTACACCCTCTATTTTTCTATAACCTTCTGGTGCTTCTATTTCAGTTATTTTGTAATTATCTTTATTATTGTTATTTACTTCTACAAGTTCATTTCTTATAAAATATCCTTTAGAATCTGATATACATTCTTCTGCTTTTCCATTATTTTTTACTACTGTAAATTTGGCTCCTGTTAATGCTCCACCTTCTACATCTGTTTTTAATGCATTTATTTTATATTGTTTTATATTTGGTATAACAATTATTACTTTATTTGCTTCAGCATCCCATTCTATTTGTACTCCATCAGGTGCTATTACATTTATTATTCCTGTTACTATATAAACGTCTTCCTCTCCTATGGTAAAGTCTGCTTTTTCTTTTTTTACGTCAAACTCTATTGGTCCACTTATTAAACTATAGTCCTCTGGCGCAGAAGTTTCTTCTATTTTAAAGTGATCTAAACCTTCTGATGTAATAGTTAATACTGGCTCATCACCTTGAACGACTAAATTTCCTTTTTTATCTGATATAGCTTTAGAAACATCTCCGTTTGGCCAAGTTATATTAAATTCTGCCCCTGCTAAGCCATTTCCATCTAAGTCTACTTTCTGTGCTTCTATATAATATGTGTCTAGCTCTGGACTTGGAGGCGTAGTTGGCTTTAGATTTTTTATAATTACAGTTACAGTATGTGTACTGTTATTCCAAATTATTTGTGCTTTATTTTCATCTAAGTTCGTTGGATCTATAAGTGTTACACCTATTGCCTCCCAAGTATGTGTATTATTATTGTATTGCTTATTAACTTTAAATTTTATACTTCTTTGTAGCATAATATATCCACTTGGTGTACCAGTTTCTTCTATTTCATATATGTCTGCTTCTTCATTATTAACTAATGGGGAATTTGAATAAATAACTCCATTATCATCAGAAACTAAATTTTCATGTAATTCTCCATTTATTGTCACATTAAATGTTGCACCTGGTAAAGGATTTCCATTATTATCTTCTTTAATAATATTAATTACATAGCTTCCTTCTTCTGGAGGTGGTGTAACTGTTCCTAGATCTAAAGATGTAGAACGCAATGTTCTTAAACCTTTATATTCTGCCATGTCTTGTATTAATGCCTCATCTAATCTTACAGTTAATTTACCTGTTTTAGTATTCACTTTTTCCATAAAATAAGTAAACCCTATTTTGGTACATTTGGTTGCGTCTGCTCTCATCCATTCAAATTTTGCCTTTAATATTCCATCTTCTTGCAAGTCTTGTTTTGGTACCAAAATATAAAATTCTTGACCAGATACTGGATATAACTTTCCCCCGCCTCTCTCTACATAATATTCATCTTCAGATTCTGGGTCTCCTGGTTTTTCAATAGGTTGAAATGTATTAACCTGTTTTATTTCTCCATCTACCTCAATAAGTTCTATATCAATACGAGTATTTGATCTTGTTTCTAAATATAAATCGCTTATTCCACCAAAAGTCATTCGCTCATCTAGCACACTAGTCCCATAATCACCTTTCACATAATCCATTTGATATGGTCCAGATTTAATATATTCTATATTATTTATTGTTGTAATTGAAGTAGTTAATGAATCTTCTTCAGTCCTATTATCTGCATATCCTGAATCATTATCCCAGTCAGTTGCCTCAAGTACCTTATCATAAAATTTTTTATAATAAATAGCTTCTTTATATAATTTTATTATCTCTTCTTTATTTTCTCTAGCATATGTTCTTTTTTCTGGTTTCAATGTATTAAGGAAGTTGTCCCACTCGTCCTTTCCATATGTTGAATCTAACCACCACATAACAATTTGTTTTATTCCAGTCCATTTATTACATGGATTTGCTGTAATAAGATAAGCTACAGCCGCTCCCATTCCTTTATCATTACTTGATTCTAAAACTGATATGTGATTTTCTGAACAGTAAAAATATCCTCTGCTTCTCCTTAGTATAGCATATCCATATTCTGCGTGGTCGTCCCAATATTTTTTTACTTTTTTTGCATTATTGGTTCCTATATTAATTTCATAAGTTTTGCCTGCTATTGGAGATGGTATATCAAATAAATCTGTTACTATTATCTGACTTGGCCTAGCAGCATCAACCAAGTTAAATTTATTATTACTTTTTGGTAACAATGAAACATAATCATAGCCTTCATCTTTTCCTTGTTCTATACAATATATTTCACTTCCATTTATATATGGTATTGTAAAAGGTGGCTTATCTCCATGATTTTGTTGCACGTCATCTATCCAAAAACCATTTGCACAATCGAAGTCTAAATTTCCACTTTCTAGAATATTATTTGCTAGTCCTAGTTTGCTTATATGTATATTATTTTCTTTTACTTTAATGTTAAATAATATTATAAGTCCTGCTAATATAATTGTTACTAATAATATTAGTCTAACTGTCCATTTATTTTTCGTCATTTTATCTACCTCCCTTCTTATATTTTTTTATCCAAAACTTGTTTTTTTATCTCATATATACCAAATCCTAATAAACCTAATATAAATAGTGTAAGTGTTGTATAGCCTACTATTTTACCTGTTACTATAGATACTGCTATATCTGCATTTGATATATCATCTTCTGTTGATATTTTATTTCCTGCTTTTGAGTCTATATCTTGTAGTCCTTGTTCATTATAACTTTCGTATATTTCTGCATTATTGTTTATTATGCTTCCTATTAAGCTTTCTGTTATATTATAACTTAATATTAAAGTTAATTCTTTACTTTGTCCCGGCTCTAGTTTTACATCTGCTAAAATAGAATTGTATGCATTTCCGTCTTTTGCTAAGAACCAGTCTTTATTTAATTCCGAATTAAATTTTGCTTCTTTTGGTAAGTAATCCACTACCTTTTTAACATATCCTGCTGCACTACCTTCATTTGTAACAACTATTTTATATTCTACTACAAAACTACTTTGTCCTACATTTTTGTTTAATACTTCTACTTTTGATAGTTTTTCGTTATTTTTGTTATATACTTGTGTTCCTATTGTAGGTGTTGTTAAAGTTATTTTATTTATATATTTATCTAATTTTAGGTCAAATTTTTCTGCTATGCATAATCCTATGTCTATATCTCTTATATTTGTGTCTTCAACTTTTATAACATCAGATATTGCCACTTTTTGCATTTTCCCTTCTAGCTCCATTTCAAACTCTATTGCATCTGAATTTATGCTTCCATCTACACCTTGTGTATTATATTCTGTTATGATGTATTTTTCTGTATCATATAAAAATACTACTAAATATTCGCCTTTTTCTAAGTTAAGGAATTCATATTTTCCATTTTCATCTGTTGTTACTTTTTTTGTCATATATGTATCTGTATCTGTTACTATTGCTCCTGTTTCTTTATATACTAACATTACTTGCATATTTGATAATAATGTTTCTGTTTCTTCTCTTATTCCATTTTTGTTTTCATCTAGCCATGCTGTACCTGTTATTTTATATCTTCTTTCTTCTATTGAAGGTTGAACATAAAATTTCAATTTATTTGTAGCTTGTATTCGATTAACTGATGTTGCTGTTAATGTTGCAGGTTCTATTATTATTTCTTTTTCTTGTTGTTCCTTTAATTCTTTAGCTACTAATTTAACTTCAATATCAACTTTTTCTTCTGGTTTAAGTGTACCTATTAGTATTGTTAATTTATTTTTATATGTTGACTCTTCTGTATATTCTTTATCATTATATTTATAAGTAGCATTTATTAGTTTAGTCCCTTCTGGAATTAGTATTTCTACATTATTGTTAGAAGAATTTATTTTTCCTATATTACTTATACTAACAATATATTCTATATTTTCTCCTTCTTTAACAGTTTGTTTTTGCCCTTTTTTTGCTTTTTGTTCTATTTCTAATTCTATTGTTTCTCCATAATATGTAAATATATTTGAATAATGTTCTGGTATATTATCTGCACTAATTTTTGGTAATACATTAATTGCCTCGGTCACATCATTTACTTTTAATATAAATATTACATATTTAAATTCTTCTGCTGATAAATCTCCTAGATTATATGTTAATTCATTTTCTATAATTTGTGTATTTTCTTCACCCTCGATTTTCACAAGAGAGGTTCCTACTGGTATATTCAATTTTAATACAACATTTGATAAATCTTGTTCAGCTGTTATTTTAGTTTTAAACTTAATTACACTTCCAACTCTAACAAATTGTTCTTCTTGTAAATCTGTATATGTTTCAACTTGTAAATATCCTTTTGTAATTTTTAATTTATATTCATTAGAAGTTGTTCCTGCTACTTTTACTTTGTTTGTTATTTCTATAGGCTCTGCTATTTCTTCCAATTTATTTATTTTTAATTCATATGTTTTTTGTATAGTTTTACCTGATTCAATGTTTCCTAATTTTATTTGCTTTGTTTTTTCCATTACTGGCTCAAAAACATTATATAGAAAATTATATTCCACATGTGTTGTGTTTTCTGGTGCTTCTATGTTTAGTACTACGTCTTCTGCTGTTTTTTCTCCAATGTTTTCAACTGTTGCTGTAAATCTTACAATTTGTCCTTCTCTAACTTCTGAACCTTCTGGCATATTTGAACTTAATGTTACTTTTAGTTTTGGTCCTTCTCCTGTTGATATCCCTACTAATGATGAAAGTTTAGTTTCTGCTGAAGTTCCTAATTCTTCGTTATTATCGTAATATACTTTATATGTAGTGTATGCATTATTATTATAAGCTAGGTTGGCTGGAATTTCTACATCATATGTAAATTCTACTGTTTTTCCAGAACCTATCTCTGTATTTTCTAATACTATTAAATATGATTTAGCTTTTTCTAAATTTTCCATTTCTAATGTCCAAGCATTTGTTGCTTCTTCTAAGTCTTTTGTTGCTTCTCCATTTTCTGAGTAATATATTTTTATATTTTCTTTTGCTACTCCTGTTAGTGTTATTTTAGTTCTTAATGCCACATCAAATGTAGTTTCTAAATCTGTAGTTGTATCGATTTGTTTATTTCCTTTAAATGGTAGTCTTCCTAAAACTACTGTGTTTGAAATACTATTATTATTGTTATTTATAATAAGTCCTTTAATTGTAGCTGTTTTTGCTTCTGCTCCTACTGCTATTTTTCCTACTTGTTTTTCATTTGATATTGATAAAATATCTTTTTCATCTTCTGCATAATTTGAAATTCCGCTGGCAGCTACTAGTCCTGTTGGTGCAATATATTTAATTTCTGTTTCTGAAACTCCAACTCCATTTTCTGCTTGTTCATATAAATTTGTATTTTCATTTGTGTAATACATTACTATTTTATCGCTTTTAGCTGGTGTTAATGTATTAAGTGTTATGTCTGCTACTATTGATATAGTAGCTCCTTTTGTTGTTGCTTCTGAATTATATTTTGTTTGTGTTCCTTCAAAAGTTAAAGTTAATATTCTTTTTCCGTTTTCTGTTGACCATTTACTTTCTTCCAATTTTAGTTCATCTTCAAATAGTAATTTTGCATCTGACACTTCTATTTTTGTAAAATATTCTGGAAATACTAATTTAATTGTTGGGTTTTTAAATAAACTATTTTTTATACTTGATGTATCCAAAATTGTTCTTATTTCTACATTTTCGTTTACTACTACTGTAGATAAGTTTTGCTTGCTAATTGTCACCTCTGCTTTTGATACTGGTTCTATTAATTTAATTGTTCCTTGTTTTTCTTGCTCTGCTAATTCTGTTTTCCCTAGTATACTTGTACTTATTTCTTCAAAATCTTTCATTTCTTCTTTGTTGTAGCCTATTTGTTCTTTTACAGCTTTTTCTACATATATAACTAATGTGCCTTCTGTTATTGGTGCACTTGTTTTTAATTTTAACTTATTTATGTCTAGTGCTGAACAATCTAATATATAAACATCATCTTTTAAATTTTCGCTATTAATTGTTGCTACTTTTTCTTCATTTATATTTAATACATCTATATAACCTTCCGTTCCTAATATTTTGTTAAATACATTTGCTGGGATACTTATTTGTTTTGTATAAATATCATTTTTGTCAGAAACGATAGTACTGTATTCTGCTTCTGAATTTTTATAATTATCATTTTCTTGTGTAATTTCTATTACATTAATTAAATCTGCATATGATATATCTGCAGTATATTTTACAGTATATGGTGTTTCTATTTTTTCTTTTGCATCATAATTAGCATATATATATCCTTTGCTTATCTCTTTTGTGCATACTAAATTAAAGTCTACAATATCATTTATCTTTTCTGTAACTTCTAATTTTCCTGTAAATTCTTGCTCTTTAATTGTTCCCACATTATTATATGCTTCTATTTTTACTGTAAAGTCAGCATCTAATTCTATTTTTTCTGTTGCTTTTGCATAATCATATATATCTTTGCCCTCATATACAAATGTTAGTAAATATTCATCTGTACATTTTTTTGCCCAGGAAATATTTCCATCTGTTAGTATGTTTTCTACTTTTATATCTACTGTTTTTCCTTCTTCATCATAATTCCAATTATCTTGTAAAAAGTCTATTCCATCTGTCTTTCCATTTGTTGCTTTTGTATTGTTAGCTAATACTCTTACATTTGTTGGGTCTTTTTCATTTATTTGTGGAGTTTTTACTTTTAACTCTGTAGTTTTTATTGGCAAGTTGTTATTTTCTAGGCCTGTTTTTATACTATATTGCAAAATAATTCCATATTCTTCCCCTAATTTATATGGAACATATTTATTAACAATTGCTTCTGCAACTATCTTTGCTTCTCCATTCCATAATAATTTAACAGTATGTTCTTTCTCTACTGCTACTTCTTTTCCATTTGAATTTACATATGCTGCATTAAATTGTACCTTGCTTTCTTGTGTAAAATTACTAACTGCTATAATATTATCTTTTTTTGCAGTTATAGGAAGTTCTATTAATATATTTGAATTTGTATCTAGTTGTTTTAAATATATTTTGTCTTCCTTAGTCTCTTGTATGTATTCGTTTTCGACGTTTTCTTTTATATTAAAGTTTGCACTAGAAAAACTAACTATTCCATTTTTTAAATAGCCAGCTTCTTTTACTTTAATATTTAGATACATTATCATATCTTCTGCATTTACATCTGATACTATTTCACGTTCTTCATTTGCAAAATAAACATCAAATTCTACATTCGAGTTACTTGTTGAAGTATCTCTTATTTCAGTTGCATAAGCTATTCCATACATTCCTAATGTCGATAGCTGTGCAAAAGCGATTGTAAATGTAAGAATTGATGCTAAAACTTTTTTTGTAATCCTTTTCATAAAAACCTCCTAAATAAAGATTTAAATTTTATATAATTTATGGTTTCCCATATTAATACACTATAGTTTTATTATACCTAAATTCAGTCTATTTTTCAAGCTTTTTATGCTTTTTTCTTAACTCTTTATGTATAATTAATACTATATTTCTACTTTTATTAAATATTTATATCTATTTTAGCATTTTTTATTTATTTTTCAACATATTTTTCACTCTGTCCTTTTGCATTTTAGCCTCTTCATTTACGGAACTTTGTTTTAGAAACTTTATATTAAATTTATATTACAAATGTCACTTTGGGGACGTTCCTTTTTGTGACAATTTGTCACTTTAGGGACACTCCTTCGTCACATGAATTGTTAGAAATGTTATTTCCCTAACAAGTTGACGACTAATATATCATAGTGTAACACTTTTTTATTTTCTGAATATAATATTATAGTATTTAAATCATATATTTAATAGGGGTGATTTTATGAATAATAACATGGATATGGCTAAATTGATGTCTATTTTGTCTAAAATGGATAAAAAAGATCTAGAAGAAGGTCTTGCAAAGGCAAGTAAAATTTTGAATTCAAAAGATAAAGAAACAATTATAAACGAGATTAAAAAGAATACTGAAAGTTAGTATTATATTATTATAATTGTTTTCTATTTATTTTGCATATTATAAACAATTGTCTTGGTGAATAGTAAATTAAGGAGTGTGAGTGTAATGAGTGATGATATGTCAGATATTATGAGCAAGTTAAGTGGTATGCTTAAAAATAATGAGTTCCCTGATGATATTAAAAATATGATGAATAATTTTTCTAATTCTAATAGCCAAAATTCTAACTCTTCTGATACTGACACTTCTAGCATAGATTTTGATACAATTTTGAAAATGAAAAATATTGTAGATTCAATGAATAAACAGAAAAATGACCCTAGGGCTAATCTTTTAAAATCTTTAAAACCATATTTAAGAGAAAGTAGAAAATCTAAAGTTGACCAGTACATAAAAATTTTTAGTATGGGTAAAGTTTTTGAAGCTATAAACCCTTTAGGCGGTGACAAGAAAAATGATGTATAATTATCCTTTTTATCCTTTTTTTAGAAGAAGATACCCTTCTTACTACTACGGATATACAGGTTATAGTAACAATTCTATTAAAAATAGTACTGTTTCAAACAAAAATAATTCTAGTAAGTGTAAAGAAGATAAAAAAGTAGAGAACAAAAGTGATGACACGCTTTTTGAAATTTTTGGACTAAAGTTACATTCTGATGATGTATTATTAATGGGATTACTATTCTTTTTGTACAATGAAAAAGTAGATGACCAATATTTGTTTATTGCACTTATATTACTACTTTTGAGTTAGTTGACAGTGAGTTTGTCAGTGGGGACGAGGATTTTTGACAAAAACATTGTCAAAAATCCCCGTCCCCACTGACACTGATGAACCCCCTGACACTTCTTATTCCATGATTATTTTGTCTTCTTGCCCAATATATGCATATGTTTTTAGTGTGTCCTTTTCATCTTTTTCTATTTCTTTAATTATATTTGCTATTCTTATCTGTAAAGCTTCTATTGAGTTGGCTGCTATTATTGCAGATTTGTTGCCATTAGCCCCTGCATGTGCTAGTCCCCTAAGCGTTCCTAGAACAACTACATTTTCTCCTGCAACAACCTCTGCTCCTCCGTTTACATCTCCTAAAATTACTAAACTGCCTTCAAACTCTATTTTTTGTCCTGATCTTAGAGATCCTTTATGAAACTTGGTTTCTGATGTGCATATTTCTCTACAGTAAGTTTCCTGTATTCCATATAACCCCAGAGCTTTATTTCCTTCAAATTTCACTTCTACTTCAATAGAATCTTGTATTAATGCTTTTATTTCTCTTTTTTCTCGAGTTGACAATATTTTTCCTTTTACTAATATTGGTGTTTTATCTTCTTTGTATAGTTTTTTTAATTCTGGTAATTTCTTTTTAAGGTTTGCTATTACATTTTTGTGCTCTGCCCCTATGTCTATTTTTATTGTCACTTCATTTTTCTTTAGTGTTACATTAATACAGTCTTTTACTCCCATTTTTACTTCAATTCCTTTCTAATTTTGAATTTCTGAACTTGGTAATGCTGTTAAATTTTCCTCTACTTTCTCCATATTCATTCCGAAATATTCTTGTAATATATCTCTAGCAACCTCTGCTGTATATGAACCTGAGCCTGCATTTTCTACTAATACTACTACTGCAACTTCTGGTTCATCATATGGTGCAAATCCCACAAACCATCCATTTACTTTTCCATTTACGTCTGTTTGCGCTGAACCTGTTTTTCCTCCTAGCTCAATATTGAAATCAGCAAATGTACTATATGCAGTTCCTCCTTCTTCACTTGTAACACCTTTCATTCCTTTTAATATTGCTTCTAAGTTCTCCTTTTTTATATTTAGGTCTTCTTTTTCCTGTTTTTCTAATCCCAGTTTTGCATTTACAAATTTAGTTATTTCTTCTTTTGAAATTTGATTTCCATTTACGTCTATTACAGATTTTACTATGCTTACATCTATTGGCTTTCCTCCATTTGCAAGCATACTAATATATTTAGCCATTTGTATTGGTGTATAAGAATTATAGCTTTGTCCTATTGCTGCCGAGAGAGTCTCTCCTATTTGCCACTCGTCTCCTCTTTCTTTTGCTTTATCTCTTGTTGCTACAACTCCTTCTTCCTCCATTGGTAATTCTACATTTGTTTTTTGCCCCAATCCATAATATTTTGCATATTTTGCTATATTATCTATTGTTACTCTATATCCTACTTCATAAAAGAAATAATTGCATGAATGTATTATTGCATCTGTAACATTCAACCAGCCATGAGTCATTCCATAGCTATTCCATATCCAGCATGCTGGTTCATGTGCTTTTTTGTATACTCCTACATCATTTATTTTTTCTGTTGGTGTTATTGCTCCTGTCTCTAATCCTGCTATTGCCGTAATCATTTTGAATGTTGAACCCGGTGCATAAACTCCACTTATTGCCCTATTAAATATGTTGTCTCCTTGGTTATATTCATCTAGCTTTTTCTGGCTAATTCCATTTACAAAAAGCTCTGGTTCATAATCTGGATAGCTTGCCATTGCCAATATTTCACCAGTTTTTACATTCATAACTACTGCTGCTCCAGCTTTTGCTTCGCTTGTTTTAGAAAATCCGCCACTTGCAATTTTTTTAATATTGTTTGCTAAAGCTTTTTCCGTTGTTGCTTGTAAATTAGCATCTATTGTTAATATTACATCTGAACCTGCAACAGCTTCTTTTGTTATATATTCGTCTGTTATATTTCCATCTACAGACATATCTAATTGTTTTATTCCATTTTGTCCCCTTAAGTATTCCTCAAACACATATTGTATTCCGACTTTACCTATTACATCATTTATTCCATATGTATCTTCTCTTCCATCCAATTCGGCTTGTGTTATATTACCTACATATCCTAATATGTGTGATGCCAAACTACCCGATGGATATGATACTAGTGGCTCAGTAGTTGCTGATATTCCTGGAAAATATATACTTTGTTCTCCTAATTTTACAGCACTTGCTCTACTTACATCTTTTGCTATAGTTACTGGTCTTATGCTACTATATCCATTTCTAGCTATTTCATATCTAACCACCATTATTTTGTATGCTTCTGAAATATCTTCCTGTTCTATTTTGTATTCTTTTTTCAAGGAATAGAAACATTCTTCTGCTGTTGCATTTTCGTTAATGTCATTTCCTTTTTTCCATTTTTTTTGTGTTTCCTCATCTTGATTTTCAAATTCAAATGGATTTACTTTTATTGGTAAATTATTTATGTATTTATCTTTATTGCTTTCCAATATTCTTATTGTATTTAATATAGTTTTATTTAATGTTGCTGTATCTATTTTTGTTTTATATAAGTCTACATTAAATCCCATCTTCGTTGTTACAAGTAAATTACCTGTTCTGTCTTTTATTGACCCCCTAGCTGCTTTAACTACTGTTTCTCTACTTAACCTTGTATTGGAAGTTTCCCTATATTCTTTACCATTTACTATTTGTAAGTTAAAAAGCTGAACAATTAAGACAATCCCAACTATATATACAAGGATGGTAATAATATTATATCTTAAGTTAGAGCTTCTATTATCATTATTCATCATTGTTCCTTTCTTTACTGAATACTAAAACTTAGATGTTGGTGGTTGTATGTCTGATATTTATCTTCTATTTCTTAATCTCCAACCTCTATTTAAAAATATCTGCTTCTTATTTTTTGCTGTTTAAATGTATTTTCCAATTCTACTCCTGCCACTTGTATTAAAGGATATATAATTATCGTAATAATTGTATTATATATAATCTCTATTAACAATATTTTGATAAAAGATAATATTTCTATATTAACTCCTAAGCTAATAATACTTATTAAATATATACCTATTTCATATATTATTGTAGTACTTGCTACCATAAGCATTAGTGTAATTCTACTTTCTTTAGAAAAACTTTTATCTAAATATTCGCCTAATAGTCCAACTATTCCTAGCATAATAGCTGTTTGTCCTAATATTTTTCCATTTATAATGTCTATGTATAATCCAAATATTATTCCAAAAGCAAATCCTATTTTTTTACCTATAAAAAGTCCTATAAACAATATAAATATTATAAATAAATTTGGAGAAATTCCATATATATTAAACCAGTTAAATAAGTTTATTTGTAAAAAATATATTACAAAAAAAACTATTGTTATAGCTATAATTGATAATATTTTTTTCAAGTAATCCTCCTTTATTTTATTACTAAAACGGTCTCCAATTTTGAAAAATCAACTGCGGTTTCTATTATTGCATATCTATCCGTTATATTTTTTGTATTAATTATTTCTTTAATTGTTCCTATCTTAATTCCCTTTGGATATATTCCTCCAATTCCAGATGTTTCTATAATATCTCCTTGTAAAAGTTTTGCATCTGTTGGTATATATGTTGCTTTTAGTGTATAATTTGCATCAAGTGTACCTCTTACTAGAATACTATCTCTTGAAGTACTAATTGTTGCACTTACTGCTGTTGCAGTATCTATTATCGTTTGAACTTTTGCAGTAGTATTAGTTGTTGATATAATATAACCTACTAATCCTTTGTCTGAAATAACTGTCATATTAGGTTCTACTCCATCTTTTTTCCCAACATTTATTATAATAGTACTTCCAAAATTACTTATCTCCTTATTTATAACATATGATGGTATACTTTCATAATTATTGTATTTTTCTTTTAAATTGACATATTCTTTTAGAGTTTCATTCTCAGATTTAACAATTTCAAATTCTCTTAATTTTTGTTCTAACTCACTATTTTTTTGTTTTAATTCTTCATTTTCTGCTTTTAATTTATCTATATTCTGAAAAAAACTATCATTACCTTTTATTTTGTTTTTTAAATATACTAGGCTATTTTGTATTGGCATAACTACAGCACTAAAAATGTTTTCTACTTTAGATACTTTATTTATTTCCACATTTGTTAATGAAACTATAATTATTAATATAATAATTGTTATTATAATTCCAACTATTCCACCTTTTTTGTTTTTATACATTTAAGTCCTCCAGTCACTTTATCTTTTTCTTCTAGAGTTTATTAAAACAGATTTCAGTCTTTCTAAATCTTCTATTGTTTTGCCTGTACCTTTAACTACACATTCTAGTGGATCTTCTGTTACATATACTGGCATTTCTGTTCTTATTGACAATAATTTGTCAAAATTTTTAATTAGTGCTCCGCCTCCTGCTAATACAATCCCCTTTTCCATTATATCTGATGCCAACTCTGGTGGAGTTTGCTCTAAAGTTTGTTTTACTATATCTATTATTTTGTTTATAGATTCTCTCATTGCTTCTTCTACTTGCGTAGATGTTACTGTTACTGTTTCAGGTAAACCTGTACCCAAGTCTCTTCCACTTACCTGCATACTAGTTTCTGTCATAAGTGGCATAGCGCAACCTATTTCTACTTTTATTTGTTCTGCTGTAGTATTCCCTATTGCTAAATTCATTTCTCTTTTTATATAATTTACTATATCTTCATCTAATTCGTCTCCTGCAATTCTTAGTGAATTGCTTACTACAATACCTCCTAGAGAAATGACTGCAACTTCTGTAGTTCCTCCTCCGATATCTACAATTATGCTTCCACTTGGCTCTGCCACATCTAAATTAGCGCCTATAGCTGCTGCCATTGGTTCTTCTATTAAATAAACCTCTTTTGCTCCTGCTTGTAATATAGATTCCTCTACTGCTCTTTCTTCAACTTCTGTAATTCCAGATGGTACACCTACTACAACTCTTGGTCTCCCTAAGTTATGTCTTTGGACTATTTTTTGCATTATATTTTTTAGCATTAGTTGCGTTGCTGTAAAATCTGCTATTACACCATCTTTCATTGGTCTAACAGCTTTTATTTCTCCAGGTGTTCTTCCGCAACATTTCTTTTGCTTCATAACCAGTTGCAAGTATTGCACCTGTTTTTCTATCTATTGCTACTACTGATGGTTCATTTAATATTATTCCTTTCCCCTTCAGTGTTACCAATATATTTGCTGTTCCTAAATCAATTCCTATATCTTTTGAAACAAAATTAAAAAAGTTCATAAATCCTCCATCTTGGGCTAATTCAAATTACCCTTATTTTTATTAAGCATTGAAAATATGCTTTTATACTTTCCATCTCCTATTACTACATGATCTAGTAGTTCTATTTCTAACATTTTTGATACCTGTTCTAGCTTTTGCGTTAATTCTATATCATCATGACTTGGCGTTGGATCTCCGCTCGGATGGTTATGTACTAAAATTATCTTTGGCGCTCCTATTTTTATTGCCTCTTTTAATACATCTTTTATTTCAAAAACAGCGAAACTTGTCCCACCTAGAGCTATATCTTGTATCTTTAATATATTATTTTTAACATTAAGCATTAATACTTTTACTATTTCTCTTTTTTCATATTTCAATTCATTTATTAATAAATCTGCTACATCTTGGGGAGATTTTATTTGTACATTAAAATTTTTAATTGGCCTTGAAATTCTTTTTGTTAATTCGCATACAGCTAAAAGTTGTATTGCTTTAACCTTGCCAATCCCTTTTATACTCATAAATTCTTTTATAGATATGTCTTGTAAAAATCTTAAACTGTCTTGTGTACTTTTTTGCATAGAAAGTATTTTTTGTGCTAACATAACACTGCTCTCTTCTTTTGTTCCGTTTTTTATTATTATAGCCAATAACTCTGCATTAGAAAGTGCTTGTGCACCATACATTTCTAACTTCTCATAAGGTCTTTCCGATTGGGGGATTTCTTTAATTTTCATAATATAGTCCTTCCCGCCCCCGCTAAATACTTTAGAATAAATTAAACTTTTCTATATATATATATTGCTAATATTAATCCTATAATAGATGATATATTTATTTTGAACATACAACCTATTGTAAGCTTTATAATATTTAAATCTAATGTTACTGGTGTTGATAGTCCAAATTCTTCACCATATGATACCCACCACAAAAAGTCCACCTTTGAGGCAAGCTCTCCTAAAAATCCACCTAATACCAATCCACATAATATAAATAATAGCAATATCCATACATTTTTATTTTTAGTTGCCATATACTGTTCCATTCCTCCCATTTTTTTCATTTGTTCTATAGTATTATATACGTTATACGTTTTTTTTTCAATATTTATAATAAATAAAAATAAATTTTCCATTTTAAATAGCTTTTAATCGGTAACTAGAACTTACTATTTTACTTTTTTAATTCGCCAAAATTGTTTGATCTTTTTTAAAAATTTATTATCCATATTAGCATTGACTTTTTAGGACAATTTCACTATAATAATTTACATATAAGGAGGCACCTATGAAAAAAAATAAATTAATTATAATATCAGTAATTATAATGCTATTATTGATTACATTAATAGTATGTATTATGCATAATAATAAAAATACTACATTATATTCAACAAACGAACAAGGTAGATTTAGAAATCCTAATGAAATATTTGAAGAACAATTTGATAATTTTGGAAATTTACTTCATTATAAATACAAATTTCAATTAGAAGATGCCTCATTTCAAGAAAAAGAATATAATTTAAATTATACTTTTGATAAAGATAATAAAATAACTGAAGTTGTAGATAATTATGGTAATTATATTAAAATTAAATATGACAACGCTAAAAGATTTTTGGAATTATCAAATTTAATTGCAGTTTCAAAAGATAATACAATTTTATACAAATATGACTTTCATTATGAAGATGACAGTACAATTATAACTTCGAACATTACTTATAATAATGATACATCTAATTCAGAAAAGTCATATTATAATATAACCCCACTTGAATTTAATGATAAAAAATATTTTTCTGTTATTGTTTCAGATAATAATCATAAACCTATTAGTAAAATATTATATGAATCATTAGATAAAGAAATAAATTATAGTAATATTTTTTCTTTGTTAGATTTGGACTTTTGTGGCTATATTAGTTTAGATTCACATATTAGACCATCTAATTTTCAAATTACAATGCCTCTATTTAATACCGGTAACTTAATATATATAAATTATTCATCATCTCTTAATATTAATTATTACTATGATTCTGACGAAAGAATACTAAAATTTGAAAGTCCTGATAATATTGTTTATTATATGTATGAAACAATAGATAATCAGCAATATTATGTTTATTGTTTAAATAAAAAAACTGATGGCACTTATACCTTTGAAAAATTTAAGGACTATTTAGTTAATAATCAAATATATCAAAGAGAACTTATAAGTTCTAAAGAGATATCTACTGAGGAATATCAAAAGCAATATAATCTTTTTAATAAATATTTTGAGCAAAATAATATTATTATTCAATTTTTAAGAGACTCCTTAAATTAAGGAGTCTCTTACCTTTCTTATTTATTTAAAGTTGTACTTCCAATACCCATTATAATTAGGGTTGCTTATTCCTCCGTTTCCATTCCACGATGTATATGTGTAACTTTTTGTCTCAATAAGTCTATAGTTCCATCCCCATGCTCCAGTACCATTATTTAATGGTCCCCAATATGGTTGTTTTGTAATGGTGACATAGGTTTTTTTAATAACTCCAGTATTTCCATATCCATCGTATTGAACAGCTCTTACAAACTTATTCCACTCACTAGACGAAGATGCTGAAAACAATATCTCGCAAATACCTACTGCAATGCCAATACATGGGACATCGTTAAAGCCAAGCTCTGCTAAGATTCTAGCCGCAGCAGCTTCTTTTCCTTCCCCTTCAATAACATCTGCAATTTGTTCAAGAATGGATTGATCCAAACTCTTATTTCTTATTGTTCTCCATACTGTTTCTCTATCAATGTATTCAACTTTAGTTAAATAAGTATGATTTGGTGTGGGAAATTTACTTCCATTCCTGAAGCGAGTAAAGTTATAAACATTACTATTTATACCATACTGTGTCCAAGAAATTTCTGATGTGCTAAAACTCCTTGTCCAGTTTGCATTTAAAATATCTGCATTATAAAGTCTGTAGAGTTTAAATTTCTGGGCATTAGTTCCATTTCTGGAATATTGAATAAGCTTAGTTCCGTTAGCATTTCCATTTCCGTAAACATCGAGGTATTTTCCGGAATTCCTATTGCAAAAAGAAACCGTACCATCAGAATTATAGATAGCTTTCCATTGCTGGCATGCTATACCAGCATAATCCCATTGAGAAACATGAGCATAATCGCTCATACTTGAATCTCTTACTTCAATTGCTTTCCCTGAATGGTGAGCTATTATCTTCCAATAGTCTCCGACTTTTCTAAATATAAATACTTGGTTTTGATGATTGGAATATTTACTCCAAATTTGTAACCGTGCACCATTTGAAGTGCTTTCATCAGTTATATCCAAATATTTTTTGCTTCCTACATGTTGTATATAATATACACCATTCTCTGTAATCTTAGTTACATAAGAAGCCGCATTTGCTGAAGAAATTCCCAGGGTCAAGACAGCACAGATAGTTAATGTAACAGCAATAATACGTTTCCAGAGTTTCATAGTTTTTTTACCTTTCTTATAGTTTTTGTATTAGTTACCTAAGAGGCTATATATACTACAATATCACAATATTTTATATAGCCAATGCTACTTTTCTGTTTTTTGATGCTTCTCCTACCTTTCTTTGTCATAAATTTTGGAATAGGTATTAGTTAATTATAATGTTCTTCTGAGTCCTCCTTTCAATAAATAATACCACTTTTTCAATATAACTAGTCTAGTTTTATTGAAAATACTTGTGTCTATATTTAAATTTTACCAAATATTTTTCACAAGATCAATATCATTTACTTTAAAAATTTAAAATTTAAATTTTCCATTTTTTTATCATTTAACTTTAATTGTATATATGCTATAATAATTTTAAATACTAATATTTTACTGTTTACCCTTTTATTTTTATTTACTTTGTGCTATAGTAAACATTAGCACAATTTTTAAAATTTATAATATTATATGTAGTAATAATGTTTGGAGGATATATAATGAAGTTTGAAAAACTCGGTGAAAATAAAATAAGAATAATTTTAACATCACAAGATTTGAAAGATAAAAATATTGATTTTCATACTTTTATGTCTAACTCTTTGGAAAAGCAGGATTTGTTTTTAGACATTTTGGAAGAGGCTGAAGAAGAAATCGGTTTTGAAGTAAAAGACTGCCCAGTAAGAATCGAAGCTTTAGCTATGGCGAACGGAGAGTTTATTGTTACAGTTACAAGAGTAATTCCTGAAACTAAAAACATACATAAAAAGATTTCTGCAAAGAGAAAAAATATCAAAACAAATGCTAAATATGCTATTTATAAATTTGCCTCCTTTGAAGATTTCTGTAATTTTATTACATTTTTAGAAAATCATAATTTATCTTTAAGCTATAAAGTAGCACAAAATATTTTATTATATCTATATAAAGAAGAATATTATATTGTTTTTGACAGTATTAATATTAATTATTCTGATATACAAAAGTTTAATTCTGCTATTATAGAATTTGCTAAATTTGTTAATAATTCTAAAGTGTTTATCAGCAAACTGCTTGAAAACGGTCAGTTAATTATTGCTAATAATGCCATTAAAATTGGAATGAAATATTTTTAGATAAAAAAAGTTGGCTTTACTGCCGACTTTTTTATTATTCACAATATTTTTTGTATAATTCTTTTAGATGCTTTTTATTTATGACCTCATCTATTCCTTTTTGACTTACTTGTACATATACTTCGTCTAGCATATTGGCAATTTGCGGATTTATTTTTCTTCTATTTTCTATATTTCTCCAATATTTTAATTGTGTATCTTTTTCCCAGTCTTTTCCATTGTATGTCATTCCTGCTGCAAGTTGGTCACATATCATTTCTACCGTGTATTTATATGGTATAACTGGTACCTCATCTTTAGTTTCATAATCATACCAATATTCATGGTGATGCTTATTTCTTCCTTTGTGGTGCAACCAAGCTTTTGAATATCCTTGTTGTTGCTTGCAATTTGTTATTGGACTTTTTTTCCCATCTGTATAATATTTAGCTGATTCCCAAAATTCTGTAAAAGAGTATTTTGAGAAATCGTGAAAAAATCCTCTTATTGGAATCCCTGCCTTAATACTTAATTTAAATACATAAATTTTATGTTTTGTTATTGTTAAAAAATGTTTGAATGCTTTCTTTAGCATTTTTCTCCCCACTTTCATAATTGTTTACTATTACATTTTATAATATTTTTTTAAAAAATCAATATTTTGTTCTAATTTATATATTTTTTGAATTAGGTAGATTTTTCCAACATTTTCTTGCTTTTTTCCATTTTTTAATATATAATTTTAATAGTTTAGGCTAAAAATTTTTCAAATAAAGATGTTTGTCAATTTTTGTCGAAAATACACCATTTTTGCTTTTTAATATATATAACTTTGCTTTTTTTGTATTTTATTGTACAATGGAGTAAATTTTAACGATGGAGGGATAATCTTATGGACAAAAAAGTCTATAACTTAACAAATCCACAGAAAAATATTTGGAATATTGAAAAATATTACAGTGGTACTTCTATAAATAATGTTGGCGGTAGTGTTTATTTTAAATGCCCTATGGATATTTCTGTGCTTCAGCAAGCAGTTGCAAATGTTATTGCCAATGTTGATATTTTTAAATTAAACTTTAAAATTGAAGGTGAAAATATCATTCAGTTTTTCACCGATTCTCAAGAACAATATATTCCTGAGATTATTGAACTTAATAGTTTATCTCAATTATACCCTATTGAAGAGCAAATGTGTCAAACACCTTTTGCATTTGAAAGCAACAACCTTTTTAACTGTAAAATTTTTAAATTTTCTGATAACACAGCAGCTACAGTTTTAATTATACATCACATTATATCAGACTCTTGGACTGTTGGCCTATTTTGTAAGCAAATTGTTCAAGAATATTTAAATTTAACAAATTCGACTAACCCAATTCAATATAAATACTCATATTCTGATTTTATAGAGAAAGAACAAGCTTATTTATCTAGTCCTGCTTGCGAAAATGACAAAAAATATTGGGACACAGTATATGAAACTGTTCCTGAAACTGCTACTATTCCAGGTAGTATTAAAAAAATCTCATCAAAGATATCATCTATTGCTGATAGACAATCATATAACATTTCTAGAGATGTTATAGAACAAATATCTATTTTTTGTAAGGACAATAGAATTTCTATTTATAATTTCTTAGTATCTATTTTTTCAATTTATATTGGTAGAGTGTCAAATTTGGATGATTTCGTCATAGGCACACCTATCTTAAATAGGCTTAATTTTGCTGACAAACAAACCAGCGGTATGTTTGTTAGTACAATTCCATTAAGAATTAGTATTCCAAATAATTCTAGTTTTATTGATTTTTCTAAAACTATTGCTCAAAATTGTATGTCTATGTTAAGGCATCAAAAATACCCTTATCAAAACATATTAGAAGATATTAGAAAAGTTGATTCAACTGTTCCTAATTTATATAATATAGTCTTATCTTATCAAATTACAGATACTCAAAACAAGGATATTGATTGTGAAACCCATTGGATTTTCAATGGAAATTCTGCCGATGATTTACAAATTCACGTTACTGATTATAATAATACTGGCAGTTTAAATATACTTTATGACTACAAAACCTCAAAATATTCTAAGAAGGATATTTCTGATATTCATGCTCGTATTTGTCATATTATAGAACAAATATTAGCTAACAATAATATTTTGCTTAACGATATTGATATTGTTACTGAAAAAGAAAAGCACCAATTATTGTATGAATTTAATGATACTGCTTCTGATTACCCTAGAGATAAAACTATTATTGAATTGTTTGAAGAACAAGTAAATAAAGTTCCTGATAATATTGCTGTAGTATTTGAGGGCAAATCTTTAACTTATAAAGAACTAAATGAAAAAGCTAATCAGCTAGCAAGATATTTGATAAAAAATAATATTAAGAATACATTTGTAGCAGTCTACATGCATAAATCCATATTCTATATTATATCAATATTGGGAATACTAAAAAGTAATAATATTATTTTACCTCTTTCTTCTGAATATCCTCAAAGCAGGATTACATATATGATTGAAAATAGTAAGTCACCTATGATAATTACTGAACATTCACTCCTACACAACATTACCAGTTCTGTAGGAAAATTAGATATTGAAGATTTTAATTTTTTAGATATTGATTTTCAAATTGTTTTACCTAAAGGTGCCTCTTCAGAATTAGCTTATATAATATATACCTCTGGTACTACTGGTAAACCTAAGGCTGTTAGTATTAGTAATAGAGCTTTAGTAAATCATGTTTTTGGAATTCAAAGTAGATTTGAAAACACTATTAATAATAATGATAGATGTTTAAGCATTGCTAATATATCTTTTGATGCATGTATGCAAGAAATTTTTATACCATTACTTTGTGGTGCTTCCTTATATTTACTAGATGATTCTAGTATTTATAATCCTAAATCTATATCTGAATATATTATACAAAATAACTTAACATTTGCATTTATTCCTCCTACCATTTTAGAAACTATAGCTGAACATTTATCTGTTTCACAGGCTGTGTCTTTAAACAAACTATTAGTAGGAGTACAAAGTATATATAATATTACATTAAATAAGTTCTTACTTCTAAATTCTAATATGAAGATACATAACGGATATGGTCCAACTGAAGCTACAATATGTTGTATCTCTACTATGTATAATGAAATAAATGACATTGAAAGATTTGTCATTCCTATAGGTCAACCTATGGCAAATTGTAAAGCATATATATTATCTAAAGATGAAAACATACAACCCTTAAATACTCCTCGGTGAAATTTGCGTATCTGGTGACTGCTTATCTGATGGATATTTAGATTCATCGGAACAAACTAAAGAAAAGTTTAAGTTTATTAAAAGCATCAATGATTTTGTTTACAAAACTGGAGATATTGGATATTATTTACCAAATGGTAATATTCAATATGTTGGTAGAGAAGATAATCAGGTAAAACTTAATGGATTTAGAATAGAATTGGAAGAGATAACCTCTTTGTTATTAAATGTGGAATACATAAAAAACTGTGTTACTATAGTATCACCTGATAAAAAGATTATATCATTTGTTATAAGCAATAATGATATAGATATGGTCAAATTACGTAATTATTTAAAAAATTTTCTACCTTACTATATGATTCCATCTCAAATAATTAGAATAGCTGAAATTCCTTCAAATAGAAACGGAAAGCTTGATACAAATAGATTAATGAAAAAATTAGATCAGTTTAATGCTTGTCGTACTAATATTGAATATGCATCAACAGAAACTGAAAATAACATTCAATCATTTTTAATAAATTTATTAAAACTAGATTCAAAAAAAATTGATATGAATAAAAATTTCTTTGAATTAGGCGGAGATTCTTTGCTTGCTATAAGTCTAACTTCTTTTGTTGAAGAAAATTTCCATGTTACAATTTCTGCTAAAGAGATTTTTGATGCGGATACTATAAAATATATATGCAAAATTATTGATGATAGGACTTCATTTAACATTGAATCTTCTTCTATTTTGCCAATACCTAAAACACAACTTAATTGCTTGCCTATGTCTTCAGCTCAAAGACGAATCTATTATGCTTGTAAATTAATAGGTAATAACAATTTAGTATATAATGCTCCTGGTGCAATATTAATAGATGCTTTATTAGATAAGAAAAAAGTTGAACAAGCATTCAAAAAAATTATTCAAAACCAAAGTAGCTTTAGAACAATATTTGTATCTGATGGAGAAGAAATAAAACAACAAATACTAGATACTGTAGATTTTAATGTTGACATATCTTATAATACAGAAAAAGATATTGATGATATTTTAAAAACTTTTTCTAAACCTTTTGATTTAGAAAAAGCTCCACTATTAAGAGTTTCTTTATGCTATATAGATAACAAAAAAACATTATTATTATTGGATTCACATCATATAATTATGGATGGTGTTTCTTTAGAAATTCTAATAAGAGATTTCTTTAATGCATATAACCAACATTCTCTAAATAAATTACCTTTAGAATATAAGGATTACTCTGTATACGAAAAAGAGTTTTTTAAGAGTGATACTATTAAACAGTCTGAGAAATATTGGTTAAATAGATTTAAAAATTTTGATTTTGAATCTTTAAATCTACCATATGACTATACCTTACCTGCAAACAGAGGGTATATCGGAAATAAAATATATAATACTATTGAACCTACTCTTTTCGATAAAGTAAATAATTTTGCTAAAGAAATGCAAGTATCACCATATATTGTGTTTTTAACTTCACTGTTTATAACTTTATATAAATACACTGGTCAACCAGATATTGTAATAGGCTCTCCTGTAGCAAATAGAACTATTCCAGAAACTAAAGATATAATAGGAATGTTTGTAAATAATATTGCAATTAGGGCTAAAGTTCCAACAAATAAAACTGTCTATACTTTTTTACAAAAATTAAAGAAAATTGTTGCCGAAGATTTGGAAAATCAATCATACCCTTATGATTTACTTGTAAAAAAATTACAAGTTCCAGTAGATAATTCAAAAAATCCTTTATTTGATATTGTTTTAACATATCAAAATCAACAAAATAATAAAAACTATAAAATAATTCCCGTTAATACAAATACGGCAAAATTCAATATTACATTAGAAATAGAGCCACAAAGTAATAATATTAATATTGAATATAGAACAGATATATTTAAAGAGGAAACTATTAATAGTTTTATAGCCCATTATATGTTTGTACTAGATCAATTATTAAATGATGCAAATTGTAAAATTGATGATATTAATATAATAACACCTAAGGAACAATTATTATTAAACAAATTTAATGATACTAATGGTCCTATTAATAGAGCTCCTGTTTCAAAAATATTTGAAGAACAAGCTGTTCTACATGCAGATGACATTGCTGTTATCTGTGATGATAAATTTTTAACTTACAAAGAACTTAATGAAAAAGCTAATAGTTTAGCTCATCACTTAATTGAAAAAGGCGTAAAACCTAATGATATTGTTGCAATTATGACTAATCGTTCATTAGAGACTATTGTATGTATGATAGCAATTTTAAAAGCTGGTGCTGCATTTTTAAATATTGATCCAACATATCCTATAGAAAGAACAGAATATTACATTAATGATAGTAAGATAGAGCGTGTATTAATCCAAAAATCATTAAAAGATAAAGTTTCTCAAATTAAGAACTCTATTGAAATAGATTTGGACAATTCTAAAATTTATAGTAAAAACACACATAATCCAGATGTACAAGTTAAAGAAACGGACTTATCATATATTATATATACCTCTGGTTCTACCGGCACACCAAAGGGCGTAATGTTAAATCAAATTGGTATGTCTAATATGGTTCAGGCTATGACAAGAGTATTAGATTATCTAAAAGAAGGAAATAAACATGCTATTGCTTCTGTAACCTCTACACCTTTTGATATATTTGTTTATGAGATAATTGTTTCTCTAACACACGGATTACGAGTTGTTATGGCAAATAATGCAGAACATAGAAATCCTAAACTTTTAGATGCACTAATCAAAAAATATGATGTTGATGTAATGACTGTAACACCAAGCTTAATGAAAATTAATTATGATAATAGAGAACCAGATACAGCATTGGCAAGAGTAAAAAATATGGTATTTGGTGGAGAACCATTACCTGAAAAGTTTGTACAAGATTTGCGTGCTTTAGCAGATGATATAACAATATATAATATATATGGTCCTAGTGAAATTACTATACTTTCAAATGTTCAAAATTTAAATGGAGAGAAAGAAATAACTATTGGTCCCCCTATACTAAATACACAAATTTATATCTTGGATAAAAATATGAAACAAGTGCCTATTGGCGTAATTGGTGAAATATATATAGGTGGTATTCAGGTAGGAGATGGATATATTGGCAAAGCAGAAATGACAGCAGAAAAATTTTTAAAAAATCCTTTCGGTCCTGGCAAAATATATAAATCTGGTGATATTGGTCGCTGGACATTTGATGGCAAAGTTCAATGTTTAGGTAGAATAGATAATCAAGTAAAATTAAGAGGCTTGCGTATAGAATTAAGTGAAATTGAAAATGAAATTTTAAAAATGGATGGTGTTACTTCAGCTATAGTTAATAAAATAGTATTAGATAATCAAGAATTTTTATGTGCTTATTATGTTGCTGATACTGATATTAGTGAAACTACTGTTAAAGAAACTTTACGTAAATTCTTACCTCAATATATGGTACCTACATATGTTATGAAACTAGAAACTATGCCATATACAATAAATAGAAAAATAGATAGAAAAGCTCTACCATTACCTGAAACTCATAAAATGGTTAGCTCCCCTCATGTAAATATTGCAACATTAGATTCAAATGAAGAAAAACTATTGCAAATATGGAAAAATTTACTTAAAATTGATAATATTGATGTTAATGATAATTTCTTTGATATTGGTGGAGATTCTATTTTAGCAATAAATATGCAAATTGAAGCTTTAAAATATGGACTAGAATTAGAATATGCTGATATATTTAATTATCCTACAGTCAGACAGCTTTCGCAAAAACTTCCAAGTCCAGTAGAAAACTTTATGAGTAACTATGACTATACACAGATAAATGACCTTTTATCTAGAAATAATATTAATAATTTAAATAAGATTGAAAAATATAATGTAGGAAATATTTTGTTGATAGGTGCTACAGGATATTTGGGAGCTCATATTTTGTATTCATTCCTAGAACAAGAAACTGGTATATCATATTGTTTAATTAGGCCTAAAGACGGAGAATCTCCTAAAGATAGACTTATGGCTAGACTAAAATTTTATTTTGGAGATAATATAAAGAAATATGAAAGCAGAATAAAAGTAATTGCTGGCGATATTGTAAAAACCAATATCGGATTATCAGAAGCTGATTATAAAGAAATAGCACAAAACATAAATGTTGTAGTTAATGCTGGTGCTCTAGTTAAACACTTTGGATTAAAAAAATTATTTGAAGATATTAATGTTACTGGTACTAAAAATGTAGTGGATTTTTGTAAGCAAAACAATAAAAGGCTAATTCATATATCTACAATTAGTATTTCTGGTTTTGGAGAGAAAGATACTATGACTTCAAATATTAGCGAAACAAATTCTCAAAATTTTACTGAAAAAGATTTATATGTTGGGCAAAATATTAAAGGAATTTATGCTATTACAAAATATAAAGCTGAAATTCTTGTATTAGAGGCAATTGAAGATGGTTTAGATGCTCAGATATTAAGAGTAGGAAATGTAACAAATAGATATTCTGATGGTGTATTTCAAAAGAATTTTGATGATAATGCATTTGCTAGGAGAATAAAGTCATTTATAGAAATTGGCGCTTTTCCAAAATATTCATTATCACATTCTATAGAATTTACTCCTGTAGATTTATGTGCAAATTCTATAGTAAAGATATTACAATATAATAGTCCTTGTAATGTATTTCATATTTATAACCCTAAGTTATTATCAATACCAGATTTTCAATCTGCATTATCCACATTAAATATTGAAATGCTTCCTGTTTCTAACAAAATGATGTCCTACATTATAACTGGAATACTTGCTGATGATGAAAATAAACACTTAATTTCTGGTATTGTACAAGATTTAGACTCTCATAAAAACCTTGTATATACTTCTAGAATAAAATTAGATGCTTCATTTACAATTCAATATTTAAATAAGATTGGATTTGAATGGAATGCAATAGATATTAATTATATTGTAAAATGTATTAATTATTTTAAAAAGATAAAATTTATAAATTAAAAATTTGGAGGAATGCAAATGGCAAAAATTTTTACACTACCTTTTATACTCTTAGTTATCTCTCTTATATATATAATATTTTTAATTATATATACTTTCCATAAAAAAAATCTTAGTCAATTAAGAGTAATATTTATTTTAGATTTAACTTGCGTATTTATAATATGTCTTGGGGTAATCTTACAGACTATTTTTACAAGTTTATTCAGTGTACCTGCTATCTACTTTGAAAACTTTATATACATAGGAACTTGCTTTCTACCAGTTTGCGTTTTTCTTACAGGATTAATATTGGGTAAAAACAAATTAAAATTTAATAAATATTATTTATTATTTACATTAATCCCGATTTTATCCTTAATAATATTATGGACCAATGACTTTCATCATTTATTTTATATAATATATTCTACTAACATTTCTCTTGGAGTCCCTGGTCCTTACATGACTGTTCACAATATATATTCTTATGTTTTACTTTTTATTGGTATTATATACATGCTAAAGGCTACTATTGCAAGCTCTGGTTTTTTCTCTAAACAATCATTATTAATTATATTAGGTGTAAGTGTTCCTTTAATAACAAACATTTTAGGTACTTTAAAAATTATACCTATGACAGTATATATTACTCCAATATCTTTTGCTTTTACAATGTTATGCTTTACATTTGCTATATTTAAATTTAATTTTTTAGGGGTTGCCCCAATAGCTTTACAAACTATTGTAAATAGGATATCAGATAGTTATCTTGTATTAGATGAGAGCTTTTTAATAACTGACTTTAATGCCACATTTTTAAAAACCTTTGGTCTAACAGCTAGTGAAATAAGAGGGCAAAATGTAATAAATTTTTTGAAAACTCATAAAAAGTATGAAATGAATGTTAACAAATTACAAAAAGCTTTAGATACGGTAAAAAAATCAACTGAAACTATAGTATTTGAACAGCATTTTAAAAACTTGAATAAATATTTTACAATAGAAATAAATTCAATTTTTAATAAAGATGTTTCTTTGGGTATATTAATACTATTTAAAGATATAACTCAACACAAATTAGATATGAAAGCTCTTAAAGATAATCAAGACATCTTAGTAGAAAGAGAACGTTTAGCATCATTAGGTCAATTAATTGGAGGTATTGCACATAACCTAAAATCTCCTATAATGTCAATTTCGGGTGCTACAGAGGGTCTTACTGATTTAATTAAAGAATATGAAGAATCTATAGTTGATAAAGATGTAACAGTTGAAGATCATCTAGCAATTGCAAGTGATATGAAAGACTGGATTTCTAAAATAAAATCATATTTGGAATATATGTCAGATATTATTACTGCTGTAAAAGGACAAGCAGTTGCATTATCTGAAGATACAGTAGATTCTTTTACAGTTGATGAACTAACTAAAAGAGTAGATATTCTTATGAAACACGAATTGAAAAAAGCTTTAATTACTTTAAATGTAAAGCTTGAAGTTGATAAATCACTTGTGTTGCATGGTAATATAAATGGTTTAGTTCAAGTAGTAAATAACATGATTTCAAATGCTATTCAAGCATATAACGGCAAGCCAAACCAAGATATTGATTTAATTATTACCCAAGAAAAAAATAATGTTATTGTTTCAATTAAAGATTATGCTGGTGGTCTTCCTGAAGAAGTACAAGAAAAACTATTTAAAGAGATGATAACAACTAAAGGTAAAGATGGAACAGGTATTGGTTTATTTATGTCATATTCAAATATTCGTGCTCATTTTAATGGAGATATTACATATTCAACTGAAAAAGGTAAAGGAACAATATTTAATATAATTTTACCACAGTAGTTAAATTTAAACTGTAATGTAAGTAAAATTTTACTTTTATTACAGTTTTTTTGATTTTTTTTTTACTTTTTTATTGATTTTTTCCCCACTTTATAATATATTATGTATTAATATAGAGGTGATATTATGAGAAAACACATTCAATCTAATACCACTACAGGTTATAAAATAATTGCAGTTGATGATGATAAAGGCGTATTAGATTCTTTATCTGTTCTACTAATTAGAAATGGATATAATTTTGTCGGAATTACTGATCCCGTTCAAGCCATTGAACGTGTTAAAAACGAGCATTTCGACTTAATGCTTTTGGACTTTATGATGACACCTATTCATGGTGATAAGGTTGTAGAAGAAGTTAGAAAGTTCAATAAAGAATTATATATCTTATTACTAACTGGTCATAAGGATTTAGCACCTCCTTTAGAGACAATAAGAAAATTAGATATTCAATGCTATTGTGAAAAAAGTGATAAATTTGATCAATTGCTTTTGTTAGTTGAAGCCGCTATAAAATCTGTTGAGCAATTAAATGAAATAAACCGTATAAATGATGAATTATCTGATGCATATGATAGTTTAGAAAAAGCATATTTAGATATGGTAGAAACTCTTAGATTTACGGTTGAAGCAAAAGACCCATACACTAGAGGTCATTCTGATAGAGTTTCCGCATACTCAGTTTTAATTGGCAAACATCTTGGTTTATCCGACTCTGAGATTAACACTTTAAAAATAGGTGGATTATTTCATGATATTGGTAAAATAGGCATTCCAGATAGTATATTACTTAAGGAGTCTAAGCTTACTGATGATGAATACTCAGAAATCAAAAATCACCCTTCTATTGGTGCACATATCTTGTGTAATGCAAAAGTATTCCAGGATATTATACCTATTGTAAAGCACCATCACGAAAGATTTGATGGAAAAGGATATCCTTCTCAATTAGCTGGTGAAGATATTCCATATTTTGCTAGAATCGCTGCTGTTGCAGATACATTTGACGCAATGACATCTAAAAGAACATATAGAAATGCCTTACCTTTAGAGGTAGTTAAATCTGAAATAGAAAGATGTGCTGGAACACAATTTGATCCTAAAATAGCTAAAACTTTTTTAGATATTTTGAATAATAATTATAATGAAATTGAAAAAATTCAAGCACAATATAAATAATACAAAAAAGAAATTGTTATATAATAACAATTTCTTTTTTTCTATCTAACATTTAATATCTAAATTTTCATTGATAATTGTGCTTTTTGTCTTTCTGCATCTATACCTATTATTTTTACTTTTACTATATCTCCAACTGATACTACATCTGAAGGATTTTTTACAAAACTGTCACTTAATTGTGATATGTGTACTAATCCATCATGTTTTACTCCTATATCTACAAATGCTCCAAAATCTGTTACATTTCTTACAGTTCCTGTTAATACCATTCCTTCTTTTAAATCCTCAAACTTTAATACATCTGCTCTTAATACTGGCTTTGGCATATCTTCCCTTGGATCCCTTCCTGGCTTTGAAAGTTCTTGTATTATATCTTTTAAAGTTATTTCACCTATATTTAATTGTTTTGCCATTTCTTCTATCTTTATTTCTGCTAATTTATTTTTTATTATAATTAATTTTTCTTTATCTAATAGATTTTCCTTTTTAAATCCAATATTATTTAATAACTTTTCAGCTACTTCATAACTTTCTGGATGAACTGCTGTTATTTCTAATGGATTTTTTCCATTAAATACTCTCATAAACCCTGCACATTGTTCAAAAGCTACTTTCCCTAATTTTGGAATTTTTAATAGTTCTTTTCTTTCCTTTATTTTTCCATTTTCATCTCTATATTTAACTATATTATTTGCTATTGTTTTATTAATTCCTGATACATAAGATAATAATGATGGCGTTGCAGTATTTACATCCACACCTACTTTATTAACTGCATCTTCTACTACACCTGTTAAGCTTTCTGATAATTTTTTTTGATCTACATCATGTTGATATTGTCCTACTCCTATTGATTTAGGATCTATTTTTACAAGCTCTGCTAGTGGGTCTTGTAACCTTCTTGCTATTGAAATTGCCCCTCTTAATGATACATTTATGTCCGGATATTCTTCTGTCGCAAGTTTTGAAGCTGAATATACTGATGCTCCTGCCTCACTTACTATAGCATAGTGTATATTTCCATCTATTTCTTTTATCATTTCTGATACAAAATTTTCTGATTCTCTTGAAGCAGTTCCATTTCCTATTGCTATAATATTAATATTATATTTTTTTATTAATGCTATTAATTCCTTTTTTGCACCTTCTACATCATTTTGTGGCTCTGTTGGATATACAGTTGTTGTTGCAAGCAATTTACCTGTTTCGTCTATTACTGCAATTTTACATCCTGTTCTATATGCTGGGTCAAATCCCATTACTGTTAACCCTTTTAGTGGAGCTGCTAATAATAATTGTTTCGCATTTTTTCCAAATACCTTTATAGCCTGTGTTTCTGCTTTTTCAGTTAAGTCAGAACGTATTTCTCTTTCTATAGATGGCTCTATTAATCTTTTAAAACTATCTTCTATTGTTTCTTCTAAAATTTTAGTATATTGTGTAACGCCTTTTACAATATCTTTATTAATCATTTCTAAAATATAATCTTCTGGTTTTTCTATTTTAACCTTTAAGTATTCCTCTTTTTCACCACGATTTATAGCTAAAATTCTATGACTTGGTATTCTATTTACCTTTTCATTAAAATTATAGTACATTTCATATGTAGATTTTTCGTCTGTTGCTCCTTTTACAGTTATTATTCCATCTTTGTAGCACATTCTTTTTATTTGTTTTCTATAATTTGCATTGTCTGATATATTTTCTGCAATTATATCTTTTGCTCCTTGAATTGCTTCTTCTACAGTCAAAACACCTTTCTCTTCATCTACAAATTCTTTTGCTATTTCTTCTATATTTCTTTTATCTTGTTGTTCAAATATTATTTGCGCTAGTGGATCTAAACCTTTTGCTTTGGCTACCGTAGCTCTAGTTTTCTTTTTTTGCTTATATGGTCTATAGATATCTTCAACTTCTGAAAGTGTTTTTGCATTTTCTAAAGCCTCTACAATTTCATCAGTAAGTTTACCTTGACTATCTATTGATTTTATAACTTCTTGTTTTCTTTCTTCCAAATTTCTTAAATATTTAAGCCTTTCATCTAAATCTCTAAGTATTTCATCACTTAACCCTCCTGTTGCCTCCTTTCTATAACGTGCTATAAAGGGAATTGTATTTCCCTCATCAATTAATTTTACAGTATTATTAACTTGTTCTTCTTTTATGCCTAATTCTTCTGCTATATTTTTTATAATTTTATTCATTTACTATTTATCCTTTCACTTACATTTTTCGATTTTTTTCCCTATGTAGTACTTGATTTTTGCATATAATTAATATATCATAATATTATCAAAAATGAAAGGAGATTTTTATATGACTTTATCTAAGTTTAGAGCAACAGCTCGCGAAAAATTGTCTGGGAAGTGGGGAAAAGCTGCTTGTATAACACTTGCATATATGTTTATAACATTTATTATTAATATTATACAAAATCGTTTGCCTGACTCACTTAAATTAACTTTTTCACTTGCTGTTACTGTTATAAATGTTCCAATATCTTTTGGACTTCTAATGTCATTTGTAAACCTTTATAATGGTAAAGAGACAAATCCTTTTGACTTCTTTACTTTGGGTTTTACTAACTTTGTAAAGGCTTGGAAAATAGCTTTAAACATTTTTATTAAGCTAATTATACCATTTATTGTGTGTATGCTTGTTATTTTTCTTATTATAGGCATTGGTACTGCTACGTTTTTTAGCTCAACTCTTCTTGCTAACAAAACCACATTTTTAGCTTTAATAATAATTGCAATTATAGCTTACATTGCCTCTATAATATGGCTTGCAACTCAGACTTACTACTACAGTTTTTCAAACGTAATTGCCATAGAAAACCCTGAAATTACTCCTATAGTTGCTGTTAATGAATCTAAGAAATTAATGAAAGGAAACCGTTGGAAATTGTTTTTATTACAATTAAGTTTTATTGGTTGGGCAATTTTAGCGATTCTAACTTTTGGAATAGGTATGCTTTGGTTAATGCCTTATATTGAATTTGCTAATATTGCATTTTATAAACACTTAGCAAATGAGAATAGTAACCCAATACAGCAATAACTTTTCACATACAATAATAAAAGGATGTTAAAATTTATTTAACATCCTTTTTATTGTTTTAATACACATAATTTTGTGGGTCATATCTTATTCCATCTACTCTTACTTCAAAATGTAAATGGTTTCCTGTTGACCTACCTGTTGAACCTACTTTTGCAATTACTTCTCCTTGAGATACTTGTTCACCAGTTGATACTAATAATTGACTGCAATGTGCATATGCTGTTTGTACTCCATTTCCATGTGATAATACTACTATATAGCCATAGTCATCCAACCATCCAGAAGTTACTACTGTGCCCGAAGCAGCCGCTTTTATAGGTGTTCCAGCATCTGCACCTATATCTAATCCTCCATGATTATTTCTCGCTCTTGGTCCAAATCTTGAAGTTATTACTCCTGATATTGGCTTAATCAGATTTATACCTATATCTACTTTAGCATTAGAATTGCCAGATGCATATCCTGATGTACTTGCATAAACTATTTGTGGTGGTGGTTCTACATATAAATTTGCAATACACTTTTCTACATCTGTAAACTCTTTTAAATCTGTTTCATATTTTTCAACAATTCCTACTTTTTCTTTGTTATCACTATCTTTTTCTTTTAAACCTTCTATGACTTGTTCTGCTTCTTTAAAAGTTGCTACATAGGCTTTTTCACTTTTATCATCTGTTATTGCATAATATTTATAATATGCAGTTCCATTTTCTGTAGTTTTAGCATAAATTTCTTCATCATTAGAAGTTATATCTTTTTTCAAAAGGCATAATCTATACTCTGGCATTTGATCTACTTGAACGAATGCCACATTTGCTTGATCATCTGCATTTATGTATTGGTTTATCTTTTTTTGTAATTCGCTTTTATTTTCTGTATAGCCTACAAATTCTCCATTTAATGTTACGGCATATGTTGGTTTATAGTAAAAAAACACTATACTTCCTATAAAAATAGTAGCTAAAACTATTAATATAATTATTTTTATAGTTTTTCTTAAATATATAGCAATGTTCTTTAATATGTTAATAATAAACACTCTCCTATCATTTTATTCTACAATATTTTATACTACTTTCCTTTTATTTTCAATAATCATTATACCTTAAATTTTCCGTTTATCTTATTTCCGTAAAGTTTTGCTTTATTTTTCTCATTTTAAAGTGGTTTTTCTTTCATTTTTTAGTATCCTTATTGTATAAATTATATTTTTTTGTTCATAATAATTTTATATTACTTATATAGAAGGAGGATAAATATGCCAAATTTAAGTCAAGTAGAACTACAAAATTTAAGACATCTAATAGGTGCTCATGAAACGTCTTATCAAAAGTTAAACACATATGCATCACAAGCCGTTGACCCACAAATTAAGCAAATTTTTACTAAGTCTGCTCAAGATGCATTAAACACTAAACAAAAATTGATGTCATTTTTAAATGGATAGGAGGAATAAAAAAATGGATGAAAAAACAATGGTGAATGATATTTTAAATGGGGTAAAATCAGAACTTACAACATACCAAGGTGTTATTTCTGAAGCAGAAAATATGCAATTAAGACAAACTATACAACAAATACGCAACAATGATGAAAGTTTTCAATATGAATTATTCAAGATAGCACAAGCTAAAGGATATTATAAACCAGCGCAGCCAGCAACTGTAACAGAAATTCAAACAGTAAAAACAGAATTACAACAATAATTGTCACTTTGGGGACGTTCCTTTTTGTGACATTTTGTCACTTTGGGGACAGTCCTTAAATTTACATATTATTAAAAACATTTCTTTATTAATTAAAAAATGAATAATAAATTATGTTTTTTGTACACATTTTATTATTCATTTTTAATTTTCTTATTCTATTATTTCTAGTTCTGCAAATTTCGCCATTAATCTCTTATGCCCCACTTTATCGAAGTTTATATCTAATTTATAGTCCTCTCCTTCTTCTTCTATTTTGTCTATTGTTCCTTCTCCAAACTTTTTGTGATATATTCTCTGCCCTTCTTTGTATTTACTTATATCTACTTGTTTTTCTTTGGCTTTGTTATTTAAAGAATTTAAGAAACTTTCTGCTGTTCTAAATTGAAATGCCTCTGCTCTCACTTTTGACTCTGGCATTTTCTCTATATTGTCAAATTTATATGTTTTAACCTTGCCAGCGTAATTTGTACCATATTCCCATCCATAATTAGAATCTTTAAAAGAATTGTTGTCGTTGCTATCTATTTCATCATATCCATCTAATAAATCTTTTGGTATTTCTTTCAAAAATCTTGACATTTGATTATAACTTGTTGAACCAAATATTGTTCTTCTTTGGGCGCATGTTAAAAATAGAAATTGCATTGCTCTTGTTATTCCAACATAAAATAGACGTCTCTCCTCTTCTAATTCTTTAAGCTCTCCAATAGATTTGTAACCTGGGAATATTCCCTCTTCCATTCCAACTAAAAATACTACTGGAAACTCTAGCCCTTTTGCACTATGTAGTGTCATTAAAGTAACGGTGTCTTCGCTCTCCTCCATGTCATCTATGTCACTTATTAAGCTTATACTCTCTAAAAACTCTGCCAATGTATTTTCTGCCATTTGCTCTTCAAATTCTATTGCTACAGTCAAAAACTCCTCTAAGTTTTGTATTCTACTCTCTGCTTCAACTGTGTTTTCATTTTCTAGTGCTTTCACATATCCTGTTTTATTTAGTGTTAGTTTTATTAATTCAGATATAGAAACTTCATTTACTTGTTTTCTTAATTCTTCTATTACTTGTACAAACTCAATGCTATTTGCCTTTACTCTGTTTAACCCATATTGCTCTGCATTTTTTATTATTTCATACATAGATGTACCAGTTTTATCAGATATTTCTTGTACATTATCAAGGCTTGTCTTTCCTATGCCTCTTTTGGGCTCATTTATTATTCTTTTTAAAGATAAATTATCTGATGTATTGAATATTAATCTTAAGTATGCAATTATATCTTTTATTTCTTTTCTTTCATAGAATTTTAGTCCACCTATAATTTTATATGGAATATTTTCTCTTCTAAAGATATCTTCTATTGCTCTTGATTGTGAATTCATTCTATATAAGACCACAAAGTCAGATAATTTTAAATATTCCTCCATTTTTAGCCTATTTATTTGTTTCACTATATATGTGGCTTCATCATATTCATCTTCTGCTCTATAAATACAAGGCAATTTTCCTTCTTCGTTTTCTGTCCACAATTTTTTGTCGTACTTGTTTTCATTGTTTTTTATAACTGCATTTGCTGCTTTTAATATATTTCCTGTGCATCTATAATTCTGCTCTAATTTTACAATTTTACTGCCTGGAAAATCTTTTTCAAAGTTTAATATATTAGCAATATCCGAACCTCTGAATCCATATATACAATTATGTACACATATTCCGTCCGCAAAATAGTGTCTATATTCTGGTACATTTATGTCATATACATATCCCTCGTATTGTTCTATCGTCACATCTTTCACTATATCTTTTTTTAGCATGCCATCTTCATATATAACAACTTCCATGTTTGGCTTTACATGTGATAGTGGCATAAATTGAAAAAATTCTCCTTCTAAAAGTTTTATTTTATTAGACACTATAATATCTTCATCTATTGTTTTTATATGTTCAACTAGCTTATATGCATCGTTATATTTTGCTCGCTCTGTCTCTATCCTCCATGTTGTAGCCTTACCTTTTCGTATATTAAAGCCTTCCTTTTCTAATTTATCTTTTAGTTTCTCATCTGACGAATTTATATATATTCTATGACTACGTGGTCCTTGTCGTTTTCCTTTACCAGCAAAATATGCAATATTCAATATTTTTCTTTGTGTATCCCCTCTTATTGATGCTTGTGGTACAAAAGAAGGATATTCTTCATATATTTCCATATCTCTCATTAATTTTTTAGCTCTACTACTTGTGTCTATATTATTATATAATTTCTCGATACTTTTTTGTTGCCATTGTAGCTCTCTTCCGTTAACATGAAATACAAGCATTGGTATTCCATAATAATATGAGTAATATGCTTCATAATACCTTGCTTCTTCTAGGGTGTCACATACTCTTAAAAGCCATATTTTATCACATTCATCCTCTCTTACCCCTTTTGTTTGTCCTATTCTATACCCCATTCCCATTTTATACATCAAATATACATAGTAATGGTTATAATTTGGTTTTAATCTTGCAAATATTATATGATTGCCCGTTCCTATTATTTTATGTGCATTTTCTGTTATTACTTTTATTACTTTCCCTTTATATTCTCTTTTTAACTTCTCTTCAATTACTCCTTCTGTGACCGTTCCATTTCCTGCTGCACATATTATTTTTTCGCCGTTTTCAATATCTTGTATTTTTTTTATCCCTCTGCTAGTAATTATAGGTGTTTCTTCAATAAGGCACTGGTCGTTATCGCCTACAACTGTTATATTTCCGTATTTTGAAGCTAATATAGATACTAACATAAACTGTGCCTTATTTGTATCTTGATATTCATCTACTAATACGTATTTAAATTTTTCTGTATAATATTCTAAAACATCTGGATTTTCCGTTAATATTTTTATTGTATAATTTATAATATCGTCAAAATCTAGTGCATTATTTTCTTTTAACTTCTTTTGGTATAATTCATATACTTCACCAATTTTTTCTTTTCTAAAATCACCTGCATATTTTATTTGATATGCTTTTGGCTCTAACATATCATTTTTTCCATTGCTTATTTCAGACAAAACTCCCCTATCTGTAAATAATTTGTCATCCAATCCTATTGATTTAATGCACTCTTTAATTAAAGTTCTTTGATCTGTTGTATCGAAAATTAAAAAAGTAGAATCAAAGCCTATTCTATCTATAAATCTTCTTAATATTCGCACACAAATAGAGTGGAAGGTTCCAAGCCACATTTCTTGTGATGCTTCCCCTACTAATTTTTCTACTCTTTGTTTCATTTCATTTGCTGCTTTATTTGTAAACGTAATTGCTAATATGTTCCATGGCTTAACATTTTTTTCTGAAAGCAAATATGCTATTTTATGTGTTAAAACCTTAGTTTTTCCGCTTCCAGCTCCTGCTATAACTAGGCATGGTCCTTCTGTTGCTAGCACTGCTTCTTTTTGTTTGTTATTTAATCTTTCTATTAAATCTTGCATTTTTTCTCCTTCGCTACTATTTCATTTTTCTTTTATTTCTAACAAGGTGTGTCCCCAAAGTGACAAAATGTCACAAAAAGGAACGTCCCAAAAGTGACATGCACTGCTTTATTTCTTCTGCACATTGTTTATATGCTTCGGTACTACATCCCCATGGGTCTTTTATATCCATGTTTCGTCCTTCTTTGCCTATACCCACATATTCTTTTATTGTATATACTTTTCCTACTAAATCTGGATACATATTTAATACTAGTTGTTTGTGTGATACTGTTGCACATAGTATTAAATCCATTTGTTCTATATTAGTTTCTTTAATATTAGATGCTCTATGATTTTTCATGTCTATGCCATATTCTTTCATTATTTCTATTGCATTATATGTTGAAGGCTCTCCACTATCTGCATATATTCCGCAAGAATACACTTCTATATCTTTTTTATCTTCTACAATTTTTTCTAACATATGATGTGCCATAGCACTTCTGCATGTATTTCCTGTGCATACAAACATTATCTTCACATTTCATCACTTTCCTTTTCTTCTTTAGTAGCACTATTATACCATTTGTTATTTTTGTTTTTCAACATTTTAAGTAATATTTAATACTAATATTCCCAATAATAATCCACAAATGTTACCAACTGCTGTCATCCTTCCATTATATAGCTTATTTGATTCTGGAGTTAACTCTCCTGATACTATATATATCATTGCACCAGCTGCAAATGCTAAACATATTGCTATTATTGTTTGTGATATAGAGCCTACTAATGCTCCAAAAAATGCCCCTATCCCTGTTGTAACTCCAGATAATACTACATAAAATACAACTTTTATAGAGTTCATTCCTCCATTTTTCATAGGTACTGCCATTGATATTCCTTCTGGTATATCATGGAAACATATCGCTATTGCTAATGATAAACCTAATTTTATTGAAGCCTCCAATCCAGATCCAATTGCTAATCCTTCTGGGAAATTATGCAGTGCTAGGCCTATGCTTACTATTATTCCTGTTTTTAGTAATGAATTCTTATTTTTATGTTTTATATTAAATTTTCTATCTACTAGTACATCACAAATAATCATCACGATTATTCCTAATACTATTCCTATAAACACATTTAATATTCCTGTTAAATTAAATGCTTCTGGTATTAAGTCAAAACATACTATTGAAATCATAAGTCCTGATGCAAATGCTAGTATAAAGCTTAAAAACTTTTTAGATGTATTCTTAACAGTTACCCCAATTATTCCACCTATTGTAGTTCCAAACGTTCCAAAAAATAATCCTATTAGTGTGGTTTTTAGCAAATTATTCATTTTTTCTTCACCTCTATATTGTTTTTATACTAATATATTGGTAAAGTATTATAAAAATTACCAAAACATATAAAGCTCTTTTCCATACAATTAAAAAGTATGTACATTTTTTATACATACTTTTTTAACAATTCTAATTTAATTTTAATTAATTTCAATATTTTATTTTTTATCCTTCAATTTTTAAGGAAACTTTCTATCTTGTAACATTAGCTTTGTTTATAAGACCATTTGCGTCATACTCATAAAAAATCTCATATGTTGTTCTATTTTCAAATTGTTTTTTCATATTTCTAAGTTCATTTGGATTACTTGTTTCTACACCATTATAATTTACAGTAATAATATGATCTGGATTTTCTTCATTTGACTTTATAACTTCGTCTATAAATTGACTCATAAAAAATCCATCTTTACTTCCATAATATAAATTTTTAAAAGTTCTGTTAAATGAGTTTATTGCTGTTTCTGATAACTTTTCTTTTGATATTATAGCTTTATTTATATATCCTTCTCCATCATATTCATAAGAAACTTCATATACTTTGTCACTATTTATTTTATCTTTTACATTTCTAATTTCTTGTGTATTTGATGTTTCTATATCATTATATTTTAAAGTAATAACTTTATTAGGATTTTCTCCATTTGACTTCGCAATATCGTCAATTAAATTCTTTACAGATGTTCCTCTTACTTCTCCATAATAATGTTCTAAGTCAGAATTAAACATTTGTTGCATAATATTACCAATTGTATTATTAGCTTGCTCATATACATCATTAAATAGTCCAGATGCATAATTTTGCTTTTCTTTGGACGTTTCTAATATATTACCAAATATATTAAATATTTTACCTTTTACCATTGCTCCTATGCCTACTAATATAAGTATAATTGCTAATATTGCTACTATTACTATTATAATTATTTTATTTGTTCCTTTATTATCTTTTTCTGTTAGATTATTTACATCTTCTGTGTTTTCTTTTTCATAATATAATTCACTAACTGTTGTTCCAAAAACCTCTGCAATTTTTGTTAGGTTATACATATCTGGCACAGTTTGCCCTAATTCCCATTTTGATATTGTTTGTCTTGTCACATTAAGTTTTTCGGCCAACTCTTCTTGTGACCATCCTTTTTCCTTTCTTAATTTCATTAATTTTTCTTCAAATTTCATTTTTTACTCCTTCTTATATTTATAAATCATATAATTCATAAATATATTTTATTAATTTATTCATTCCCTTACTTATGTTATGCTTTTTGTGTATGGCAATTTATTATGATTTTATTTTACTATTTTATCCTATAATTTTCAAGCAACTTTAATTGGAATTTTGTCACTTTTAGTTAACATTTTGCTTCTTATGCCTTGCAATTGCTAATTTTGAGCACAAAAAACCTCTAAACTCAAATCAGTTTAGAGATTTTTTTATTATTATTTATGTGGCAATGTTTCATATCCTTCTATATTTGCTAAATGTCTTTGTATTATTAAAACATCTGTCGCGTCTATTTTTCCACTTATATTTACATCTGCATTTATTCTTCCTTGTTCTGTTAGTTCATATCCTTGCAATATATATTTTTGTAAACATTCTATGTCTTCATTATTTACTTTGCCATCACAATTCGCGTCTCCATATAATGTTTCTTCTTTAACATATGGTAATGTTTCATACCCTACTATATTTTCTAAATGTCTTAATATTATTAAAGCATCTATACTATCTACCTTTTCATCTAGATTTACGTCTGCATTTAGTCTTCCTTGTTCTGTTAATTCATATACTTGTAGTACATATTTTTGTATATATTCCACATCTGCATTATTTACCACTCCATCGCAATTTGCGTCTCCATACAATGTTGCTTCTTTAACATATGGTAATGTTTCATATCCCACTATATTTTCTAAATGTCTTAATATTATTAAAGCATCTATACTATCTACCTTTTCATCTAGATTTACGTCTGCATTTAGTCTTCCTTGTTCTGTTAATTCATATACTTGTAGTACATATTTTTGTATATATTCCACATCTGCATTATTTACCACTCCATCGCAATTCGCGTCTCCATATAATGTTGCTTTTTCAACATATGGCAATGTTTCATATCCTTCCAAGTTTGCTAAATGTCTTTGTATTATTAAAACATCTGTAGCATCTATTTTTCCACTTATATTTACATCTGCATTAACCCATCCTTGCTCTGTTAGTTCATATCCTTGCCAATTTGCTAAATGTTTTAATAAATAATCTACATCGTCATTATTTACTATCCCATCACAATTTACATCTCCATAAACTACGGTAATACCTCCTTCTTCTATTTCTACTTTTTGAATTATTATTGGCTCGCCAATAGATACCTTTTCAAATTCTTGACTTTCTTCATTTTCTTTTAATTTTATTACTATTGTATTTTGATATATCTCTACTTTGTTAATATCTTTTATTTCAAACAATGAATCACTTACCAAGAAACAATATGTGTATGTTACTGTGTAATTGCCATTGCTATATGATATGTTAGGAATGTCTATGCAGTTTACTTTATTATATTTTTTTCCTGCAGGAGGTAATTCTGTTATTTCCTCTAAGAATTTTTTAAGCTCTATCTCAGAAATTTGTTCTAAATATTTTCCTGATCCTATAACATTAATTTCCTTATTTTCTAAGTCTATATATAATGTGGTTATTAATTCTCCATTTGATTTATATATTTCTAAATCTAGAACAGTATCTTGTTCTGAATAGTTTTCTAAAATTAAATTATCTTCATAAATTGCGACCTTTGATGTACTATCTTCTTCGCTAGTTTGCTCGCATAAAATGTCTTTTTTCATATTATATACTTTATATTTTAATGGTAATCCATCATCATTTTCTACATCACTTCTTTTAACAGATAATGCTATGTTTGCTTTACCATCTTTTATTTGCATTTTAGATATTAATACACAAATATTGTCTGTTATTTGTATTGGTTGATATGATATTGTTATATCTCTATCTGATAATATTTTATCTTTATCATCTGTTTCTGTAGATTGCATTATCCATTCTTTTATCATAAAGAACACATTGTCATATCCTTTAGTTGTTGCATATATATTTCCTCCACTTAATGCTATTACTGCACAAGCTGCAATAGATATTATAGCTCTTAAAGCTTTTCTCTTTTTCTTTGGTTCTTGCTTATTATTTTCAATATTTTCCTCCATATTTTTCCCCCCTTTTTCTTCAATTATTTTTAATGAATTTTCAAATAAATCATTAATCTTTGGTGGTATATTGCCATCTTTAATTTTAGATTTTATATATAAGTCTTTTTCTTCATCACTTATCATTTATCTCCCTCCTTTCTTTTATCAAAATCTCATATAATTTTTCTCTTGCTACCGCCAGCCTTGATTTTACTGTTCCTTCTGGTATTTGTAATACTTGTGCAATTTCCTTAATAGATAAATCATTGTAATAGTATAATGTTACTGTAAGCCTTAATTCTGGTTTTATTTGCTCTAAAATTTGTACAAGTGTATCCTCACAATCATATATATCCTCTGTTGTCTCTTCATAATTCTCAGTTAATCTTGATGTTATATCTATTACCTTTTTGTTTTTGTTTATTAAGTCATAACAACAATTTATAATTATTCTCCTACTCCAAGCATTAAAAGCTTCTTTATTCTCTAAATTGCTTATGTTTTTATACATTTTTATTAATGCATTTTGTAATGCATCATAAGCATCATCTTCGTTTCTTAATATTATAATTGCTGTTTTATACATTGCTTCTTTGTTCTTTATTATTACTCTACTAAATGCCTCTTTATCTCCATCTATGGCTTTTTCCAAATCTGACATTTTTCTTCCTCCTATTATTAGGACTTTTACTTTTGTTTTTTGGTTCATTTTTAGTTTTATTTTTTATACTATTACCTATTTTTGTCACCAAATCTCTTATACTCTTATAAAAAATTATAATTGTTTATTTGTATAAAATCAAGCCAGCTATCAAATTTTGACTAAAATATTTTCTAAACTTTTATTAATAATTTTGAATGAATTTTTGAGGAATATAAAGGAATGTATATATACCAAATCTTTGATTAATTTATTTTCCTTCATAACAAAAAACATCTCTTTTAGAGATGTTTTTTGTTGTACTTTTTATTCATTTTCTTTTTTATCTAATTTTTTGTTTATTTCTGTTGTGTTTTTGCAAATAACGAGTGTTATTAATAATAATTCATATCCAACTCTAGCTAATACATTTCCTATAACTAATGTTAATAGGAAGCTTAAGAAACTTGTTGATATTAATGCAAATGAACTTAAAGTAATAAATAAAGCAGCAACTAAGTATAATATTCTTAATATATTTTCAATTATCATTTTCTTAAATGTTAAGAAATCATATACCCATCCTAAAAATCCTGTAAATTTCCTTTCATTTTTTTTACTTAAAAATGTAAAGTATAATACTATTCCTCCAACTATAGCTAATACTGCTGATATTATTATCCATACAGCACTAGATGTTACTTTTGAAGTAGCTAATAAAGTATTTGCTCCATAATCACTATACATTTCAAATCCCCCTTTCTTTATATATACATACATAATACTACAAAAAATTACATTTTTCAATCTTAATTTTGCTTTCATTGAGAAAATGTATACAAAGTCTATGTGGCTTTTCTTTAAAAGTTAACGTCTAATATACAATGAAAAAATGAATACTAAATTGTATTCATTTTTTCCATTTTTATTCTTCAGATCCCTTTAACTTTTCTGCTCTGTCTGCTGCTATTAGGTTATCTATCATTTCGTCCAAATTTCCATTTAGGAAGTCCTCCATTTGATAAATAGAAAGTCCTATTCTATGGTCCGTAATACGTCCTTGTGGATAGTTGTATGTTCTTATTTTTTCGCTTCTATCTCCGCTTCCAACTTGGCTTTTTCTTTCATTTGCTAGTTTAGCATCTCTTTCCTGCTTTTCTTTTTCATATAAACGTGAGCGTAACATTCTCATTGCATATTCTCTATTTTGTACTTGTGATCTTTCTGTCTGACATTCTGCTACCATACCTGTTGGTATATGAATTAATCTAACTGCTGATGATGTTTTATTTACGTGTTGCCCTCCTGCACCTGATGATCTAAATACCTCCATTTTTATATCAGCAGGATTTAATTCTATATCTACATCTTCTACCTCTGGTAATACTGCAACAGTTGCAGTTGATGTATGTATTCTTCCACTAGCCTCTGTGTCTGGGACTCTTTGTACTCTGTGTACACCACTTTCAAACTTTAATCTACTATATACTCCTTTTCCAGAAATCATAAATGATATTTCTTTATATCCTCCAAGGCCTGTTTCGTTCTCATTTAATACTTCCAATTTCCAATGTTTTCTTTCTGCATACATTGAATACATTCTATATAGTGTTCCTGCAAATAGTGCTGCTTCCTCGCCTCCTGCACCGCCTCTTATTTCACATATTACGTTTTTATCATCGTCTGGATCTTTAGGTATTAATAATATTTTTAGTTCTTCCTCTATTTGTGGTAATTTTTCTTTTGCTTCTAGCATTTCCATTTCTGCTAATTCTTTTAGTTCAGGGTCATTCATCATTTCTTTAGCATCTTGCATATTTTTTTCTGTTTTTTTATATTCTCTATATTTTTCTACTATTGGCTCTAATTCAGCATGTTCCTTCATCATCATTTTCCATTCGCTTTGTCTGTTAATAATTTCTGGATCACTTATTTTTTGTGTTAGGTCCTCATATTTTTTTTCTACGTCCTCTAATTTTTGAAACATTTTTATCTCTCCTTAATAAATTTGACCTATTTATTATATACTATATATATACTTTTTTCAAGGTATTGTGGTATTTTGCTATTAAAGTTCTATATTATTAAATTTGTAATTTAGTTTATTTAATATTTCTTTTTCTCTATTTGTACATGTAAAAATAATTAATTGATGATTATTAAATCTTTCTATTAAATATTTTAATATATTTTCTAGCCTTTCATCATCATAATATGCAAAAGCCTCATCTAGAATTATTGGCATTTTTTCTTTAGAAATTTCTTCTACCATAGACATTCTTAAGGATAAGTATAATTGGTCTATTGTACCTATGCTTAATTTTTCGGCTGATACATATTCTCCATTTTGCATTTCTATAATTAATCCATTTTCATTATTAATATTTACTTTACTGTATTTATCATTTGTTATGTTCTTTATAGTTTGTGATAGGTTTTCTGTAAATTTCGGAGTAATATTAGTTTTCATTTTTTCATATGCTTTTTCCAAAAATTCTTTTGCTAAATTGATTTCGTAATTTTTTTGTTCTATTTCTTTTAGTTGTTCACTTAAATTTTCATGCTCCTCTTGTAGTGTTATTAACTCTTCCAACTGACTTGATATTCCTTTTTCTTCTATTTCTAGAGTATTTAACTTTATTTTTCCTTCATTTATTTCATTTGTTATTTGTTCTAAATCATTTTTGCTATTTTCTATATCATATAGTTCTATATTATATTTATTTTTTATATGCTCTTTTTCTGCTTTTAGCTCATTTTCTTCAGTTTTAATTTCTTCTTCTATTACTTCTTTTTCCTTTTCTAAAAGCTCTATTTTAGTATTTATTAAATCTGTATTATTTTTTAGAACCTCTTTTTTTCTCTTTTCTTTTTGTGCCTTTGCTAAGTAATATATTACTATTTCTGCACCTACTAATATTAATGTTGTATATGTAATAAATTTATTTTTGATTATCACTATATTGGCAATTAACAAACTTATTAATACAAAAAATATAATAATAAATAATTTATTATTTGTCTTGTTATTCTTATTTTCTTGTATTAATTTATTTTTTTCATTTATTAATTCTTGTATTTTACTCTCTTTTTCTTCTTTTATGTTTCTTTTATAATTAGCTTTTTCGGTTTCTATTATAATTTTTTCATTTAATTCACTTATTTGCTTAATTAGTTCTTTTCTTTGTTCCTGCTCTCGTATTTTATTTTTTAATTTTATTTTGTTTTGTTCTATTATAGATTTATTTTCCTTATACAGGTTTAACTTTCCTAAAATCTGTTCTATATTTTTTATTTTATTTTTTAATATATTTATTGGCTTTCCTTGTGTTCTTTCCGTTCCGACTTCATCTAGTTGTTTTTTATTTAATCTGTCTTTGGCTTTATTATATGACATATTAGAATTACCTGTACCCGCTATATTGGCTATTTTTTGTATTAATATATTTTGTCTCTGCTCACTTAATTTTACCTCCTGTTGTTCAGCCATTATTGTTGAAGTAAATATATTCTCATCTATGCCTACTTGTTCAAAGAAGAATTGTGACCCTTCTTTTTTGTCTATATTAAACTGGTTTGTTACATCTTCAAGTTTAGCATTATATATTTTTGGATTTTTTTTATTAAAATCTCTAAAAATTTCAAATTGTTCACCGTTATCTAATGTATATTTTATTTTCCCTGAAAATTCTTCCCCACTCCAAGGTTTATATTTATCATAATCTGAAATTTCTTTTCCATTTTTATTCCTAGAAATACCATAAAAAGCAGTTTTTATATATGTTAATAGGGTAGACTTACCACTTTCGTTTTTTCCGTGAATAATGTTTATTTTATCACTTAAATTAATCTCTTTATTTTTTAAAGTTCCAAAGGCATTTATTTTTATTTCTTCTACTTTCAAATTTTTTCTCCTTTATTTTTCTAAAATATCTAAGCCTATTTCTAATACATTTTCTAAAGTACTTTTATCTATTTCTCCTTTTTCTATTTCTTGTAATATTTCCTTTACAAATAAACCTTTTAAATTATTTTCTTTAGATAATGCTTCTACATTGATATCTGGTTTGGTATTATCTTTTATTTTTACAATATTTGTATTTAAATTCATTTTATATAAATCATATATATTAATTTCAAATTTTCTTTTGCCTATTAATATAATTTTATATAAACAATTTTCCTCTAATTGTAAATTATTTAATTGTTCTATTAGTGCTTCTTTATCACTGATTTCTGTGATATCTACGCTTATTTCTTTTAATTCTTTATTATCTATTGGTATAAATTCTAATTCTACTTTTTCTTTTTCTATATTTCCCACTATCATACCATGTTGTCCTAATTCGTCAAATCCTAATGAAATAGTAGATCCTGGGTATACTATTCTTTGGTTTTCTTCTGAATTATAATCTAATTTATGAATATGTCCCAATGCAATATAATCAAAACCTAATTGCTTTAATTCACTTTTTTTCATAGGATTATATTGTACATTTTCAATTGAACCATCTATTGTTCCATGTAGTAATAGAATATTTAATTTATTTTTATTTTTTATTTTTATTTCGCTTATTTTCATACCTTTACAATAAAAATCTGTAAATGCAAATCCATAAACATCAACTTCTTCTCCTTCATATATCTGCGTATTAGGTGAAAATATTATTACATTTTTTGTCCATGCAAATGTATTATAAAAAGAATTGTTTAAATATGGATCATGGTTACCAGGAGAAATGAATATTTTTGTGTTTGGAATTTCTTTAAATAAATTATTTATATATTCGATAGTTGTTTTCCTTATATGTTCATTTTCATACAAGTCTCCTGCTATGAATAAATACTTTATATTATTTTCTTTTATATAGTTTATTACTTTTTTTAGTGCTTTTCTTTGTTCCATTCTACGTATTTCACCCAAATTAGTTCTACTATTTAAAACTACAAATGGTGCATCAAAGTGCATATCTGCAATGTGTACAAATCTCATATTTCCTCCTTTTTTTAAAGCAATTGTACCGTATATTTGTTCACTTGTCAAGTTAATATAAGAATAGTAGATTTTTCCTATACAATAAGAAAAGCATTCTTTTTTATAGAATACCTTTTCTTAGTTTTTTTATTTTAATTTGTTTTGTTTGCTACATTTTCTGTACCAAATAACTCATCAAATTTAGCTTCTAATTCTTTCTGAATATCATATGCAAATTCTTCATCATCTGGTAACATTGGTGCATCTGCAATATTCTGTGTTTTTGCTGTTTTTGTTTCAGTTTTTATTTCTTCTTTATTTTTATTGTTATCTTGATTTGCATCGTCTGCAAATAAGTCATCTAACGAATCTACTTTTAAATCTTTTGCTTTATTTTCCTCTTCTGCTACGTATGGATTATTAGGATTAAATTTTCTCCATTCTCCTCTGTTTCCAACATCAAATTCTAGATGATTAAGCCTATATTCATTTAATTTTTTTATCATAGGTGTTTCAAAATAATAATATTTTTTAGCTTTTATTGGCTTTAAGCCTTTTTCATATATAATACATAAATCATTATCCATTCTTCTTAATTCATCTGGTGTCATAAGAGCTCTTGCCATTATTTGATCTGAATTACTATATCCTTGTCTATTCATCATCTTATCTCTATTTACCGATATATTATCTCTTGTTATAGTTTTTTCACCTAATGCTTTAGAAAAATATTCTACTGTTTTAAAAGAGTTACTTCCTAAAAATACATGTGTATCGCAGTTACCCATAATAGTTTCATGAGATTTTTCATAAACTGCTTCTAATTGATCCAAGTTTTGCAATATAACACTAAATGAAATTCCCCTACTTCTACTTGTTGATATTTTTTTATCAAAGTCTGGTATTTGTCCAATATTCGCAAACTCATCTAATATAAAAAATGCTGGTACTTTTAATCTTCCTCCATTTTTGTCTGCAAAGTCATATAATTGTTGAATCATTTGTGAAAAGAATATTGTAAGTAAAAAGTCATATGCTTTGTGTGTATCTGAAGATATTACATATACTGCTGTTTTTCTTGTTCCTATTGTTTCAAAATTTATAGTATCTGTTGAAGTTACTTCTGCAATCTCTTTTGAATCAAATTTACCTAATTTAGATTGTAATGAACTTAATATTGAGCCATATGTTTTTTCAGGAGCAATTTCTATAGATTTATAGTACATTCTCGCTGGATGATCATATGGTAACTGATTTATTAAATCTGTAAGTAAGTTACTACCTCCATTTGCATTTGCTGCTCTTACCAATTCTGAACAACTTGCTAAGTTTTGCTCTTCCTCTGGTCTTACTGCCATTAAATAGTATATAAGTGCTTTTAGTAGCATTTCTGCCATATCATCCCAATATGGATCTGACTTATTACCTTCTGCTTGTTGTCCTTTTACTATTGTATTAGCAATAACGTCTACATCTATTTCACTAGCTATATGCATTAGTGGATTATATCCATCACTATTTGCTGGATTTACTAGGTTAAGCACTTTTATTTCATATCCATTTTTTTGTAAATATCCAGCTGTTTTATCATACAATTCACCTTTTGGATCTGTAAATATGTATGACCCTAACATTTGATATGCATTAGGTATAGAGTATGAAGCTGATTTACCAGAACCAGAACCGTCCAACTACCAAAACATTTACGTTTCCTCTTTTATCTATTGGTAAATAATTATCTTGTGCAAGTATTATGCCTTTGTTTTTACTTAGAACTTTATATTGTTCTCCACCTTCGCTCCAATCACTAGAGCCGTGTTCAATATCTGTATATTCGTGTTTTGGTCTCGCTTTAATTATACCTATTATTGCAAATGCTAAATAAATTACTGAAAATATTTGCCAAGTTTTCCAGAAAGTTTGTCCATGTCCTTCTGAAAAAACCTTTACCAATGTTGATATATTTGTTATTGCTGGACCTATTTCAGTTAAAAATTGATTTAAATCAAATTTGTTATTTATCATAGATCTAGCTACAGCATATGAAATAGGCGAAACTAGTACTATGGTTATAATTACCCATAGTACTAGTGCAATAATTAAACTTGTTTTACTTTTCTTTAATGCCTTATTTAATTTATATCCCATATCAAATCACCTTTTCTTTGGTTTTATTTTTCTCTTCCGTCTCTTCCGTTTAATTTAGCAACTAACTGTCCGTCTTCTCCATATATATTAGAATTTCTTTTTATTCCTGGTTTTACATGTATGACTGAAAGCTCACCTGCTGGTTCCTTAAGCATTCCTGCTCCTTTCATTTTAAGACTATCCTTTTCCATGTTTGTAGAAACTACATTAATTTGTACATTTGTACTCATTACTTTACCTCCTATACATCACTTTTGTCTTCTCTTATTTCAAATGCAAAATATGATTTATATGGTTTTAATTTGCATTTACCTTTTACCTCATTTGTTTCTTTATCAAAATATAAAACTGGTTTAATTTCTTCTGTTGTTTCTGGATCGATTATTGATATTGGTCTTTTTAAGTTTGGTGTATATTTAAATTCTCTATATTCTGTTTCTTTTTCAGAATATAAAGTGTTAAATTTTATTGGTAAAGGTTTTTTAGAAATACTTAATTTATCTCCTTCTAAAATTCCCATATTAACTATAACTTTTTCTTTACCAAAAGATAAAATTACTAATTTTTCGGTTTCTTTTGGTTCTTCAACAAAAAATGTTTTTTTCTTTAAATCTCCTCTTAATTCTTCTGCAACATCTAATCTTTCTACTGTAAATTTAGGAGCATTTTCTGAAATTTCTTTTTCTGTTTGGTTTACTTTATATATTACTGTATTTACTCCTTGTGGATCTGTAATACTAAAGTATTTACCTTTTATAGCATCCATTTTTTTCTTCCTTTCCTATAATCTACTGATAGGCTTATTTTCTTTTGTTACATCACTCATTTATCATTATACTACAGTTCTTGTATTATGTCAATATATTCTTAAGCCTCTCTTGGATTATATTTTGATATTTTATTAAATTGCTCAAATAATTGTTTTTCTTCTTCACTCATCTTTTTAGGAATCATTATTTTTACTTCTGCAATCAAGTCTCCTCTTCCACCTTTTCCGTCTTTGTACCCTTTATTGGGAATTCTTACTTTTTCTCCACTTTCTGTACCTTGTGGTATACAAAGTGAAAGCGTTTCATCAATTGAATCTACTGAAATTCTTGTGCCAAGTGCAGCCTCCCATGGTGTAATTTTTAAATCTGTATATATATCTAAGCCTTTTAATTTGTACTTTTTTCCATCTTGGATATTTATTTTTATAAACAAATCTCCATTTTTACCACCATTGCTTCCTTCTTTACCTTGTCCCAAAAGTCTTACTTTTTCACTATTTCTTATTCCTGCTGGAATTGCAACTGCAAAAGTTTTCATTTTTCCTTCTACTGTTCTAAGTGATATTTTCTTTTCTGCACCATAAAATGCTTCTTCTATATTAACATTTATTTCTGTTTCTATGTTTTCTCCTTTTATTGGCACCTTGTTGTTTTTTATGCTTTTCTGTTCTACTTGGTTTTGACTCTCTCCAAAAAACATATTAAAAAATTCACTAAAAGCTGAGCCTTTTTCCCTTTTGCTCTCTTCATATTTTTTTTGTTTTTTCCCTATATGCGAATTCCACATTCTATCATATTTTTTTCTGGAAGCCATATTAGATAAAACTTTATATGCTTCATTTATATCTTTAAATCTCTCTTCTGAAAATTTATTGTCTGAATTTATGTCTGGGTGATACTTTTTTGCTTGTTCTCTATAAGCTTGTTTTATTTCTTCATTAGTTGCTTTGGATGTGCTTAATCCAAGTATTTTGTAATAATCTTTAAAAATCATTTTATGTCCTCCCAAAACAATTATGTTACTATTATATCATAACCTTTTTAGGAAATAAATAGTTTTGCCCTAAAAATATGTGAAGTCATTCCATGCTCTTTCTCATTTCTAACTTCTATTTATCAAATTCGAATAAATCTCCTAGAGGTTGGGCTTCATTTACTCTTTTTATAGTTTCTGCAAAAAGAGGAGCTATAGATAATATTTTCATTTTTTTTATTCTTTTTTCTTCTGGAATTGGTACTGTATTTGTTGTTACAAATTCTTTTATTGGAGATTTTTCTATTCTTTCTATTGCTGGTCCACACAAAATACCATGAGTACATGCAGCATATATTTCTTTTGTGCCATGCGTTTCTAGTATTTTAGCTGCCTCTACCATTGTCCCTGCTGTGCTTACTTCATCATCAAATATAAGGGCTACTTTCCCTTTTACATCTCCTATTATATTTGTTGCCTCTGCATTATCGTCATTTCCTTTTCTTCTTTTATCTATTAATGCCATTGGGCATTTAAAATATTCCGAATATTTATAAGCCTTTTTTGAACTTCCCGCATCTGTTGCAACAACCACTATGTCTTTTAAGTTTTTGCTTTCAAAGTAAGTTTGTAATAAATGTTGTCCTGTTATTCTATCACAAGGTATATTAAAATATGCTTGTATCGCTGGATTGTGCAAATCACAAGTAATTACTCTATTTACACCTGATGCCTCTAATAATTCCGCTATTAATCTTGCAGTTACTGGTATTCGTGGCTGATCTTTTTTATCAGATCTTGAATAAATATAATATGGAAGTACTACATTTATTCTTCCGGCTGATGCACGTTTTGCTGCATCTACTGCTATTAATAATTCCATTATTCTTTCATTTACTGGTGGCTGTGTTGTTTGGATTAAATAAACATCTTGTTCTCTTACGGTTTCTTTAAATTGTACAAAATTGTTGTCATTTTTAAATTTGTAAGATTCCATTTCTCCTACTGGTAAATCTAAGCAGTCACAAATCTCCTTTGTGAATTCTTCTGCTGATGGACAAGCAAAAATTTTAATATTTTTCATATTATACCTCCATTTAAATATACAATAAAAAGGCAAAGTGCCAGTTAGGAAGCATCTTCCCAAACTGTCACTTCACCATTTTTTAAGCTTTTTTGTACATCAATTACTCTTTGGTTTTCTGACCCTCTCCAGCTTAATGTTGGATTGTGTAATTCATCTGCATATTGACCATCTACTAAGACATCTATGTATTTTAAAACTTCTTTGTCTTTTAAATCTTTATCAAATTGAAATCCTGTCCAAGCCCACAAATTCTTATTAGGGAACTTTTCTTTAAAAGTTTTTGCTAATTTTGTAGTTCCTTCTATATTTTTTGGGTGCATTGGTTCTCCTCCCAAAATTGATAATCCCTCTACATTTTCATTTTCACAAAGCTCCATTACCCTTTTTATAGTATCATCAGTAAATTCTTTTCCTCCATTAAAGTCATGTGTCTCTGGATTAAAACAATTTTTGCAGTTAAAAGCACATCCTTGCATGAATATAGATACTCTTACCCCTGGTCCATCTGATATATCCATTTTTCTAATTTTGTTATATTTCATAGTTTTACCATCATCCTTTTATTATTGACCTATTATTCGTCGTCTTTGTTATCAATATGTAATACTCTTTCCTTAATTTCTTGTGTTCTTCCTTTGTTCCAGAATTGGCTTCCTATATATCCGCAAGTTCTCCTTGCAACATTTAAAGTATTATGGTCTCTATTTCCGCAATTTGGACAATACCATTCTAAATTATCATCTATTAGAATTTCCCCATCAAATCCACATTTTTGGCAATAATCTGATTTTGTGTTTAATTCTGCATACATAATATTATCATATATAAATTGAATGACTTGTAATACAATCTCTAAATTGTTTTGTAAATTAGGTGTTTCTATATAAGATATTGCTCCACCAGGACTTAATTTTTGGAATTTACTTTCTAATTTTAATTTTGAAAAGGCATCTATATCTTCAAATACAGGTACATGATAAGAGTTTGTTATATATCCTCTGTCCGTAATACCCTCTACTACTCCAAATCTCTTTTTTAGGCATTTTGCAAATTTATAAGTTGTAGATTCTATTGGAGTTCCATATACACTATAATCTATTTGTTCTGCTTCTTTCCATTCTTTACATTTATCATTTAATTTTTGCATTACTTTTAATGCAAATTCTTCTCCAACTCCATTATCAGTGTGGCTATGCCCTGTCATATATTTTACACATTCATATAATCCCGCATAACCTAATGATATTGTTGAATATCCATTGTGCAACAATTTGTCAATACTTTCACCTTTTTTTAGTCTTGCAAGTGCTCCATGTTGCCATAAAATTGGTGCTACATCACTTGTTACTTTGCTTAACCTTTCATATCTAATCCTTAATGCCTTATGACATAATTCTAATCTTTCCTCATATATTTTCCAGAATTTATCCTCATCTTGATTTGATGATAAGGCTACATCTACTAAGTTTATTGTTACAACTCCCTGATTAAATCTTCCGTAGTATTTTGGTTTATTAGTTTCTGGATCAACATATGGTGTTAGGAAAGAGCGACATCCCATACATGGATAACAGTTTCCATTTCCATTTTTGTCTATTTTATATTCCTTCATTTTTTTCTCTGAAATATAGTCTGGCACTAGTCTTTTAGCAGTACATTTTGCTGCAAGTTCTGTTAAATACCAATATTGGCTTTCTTTGTGAATATTATCTTCTTCCAATACATAAAGCAATTTAGGGAAAGCTGGTGTAATGTATACCCCTTTTTCATTTTTAAATCCTTCTATTCTTTGCTTTAAAAATTCTTCTATTATCATTGCTAATTCTTTTTTGTATTCTGTTGTTTCTCCTAAATACATACAAACTGACAAAAATGGTGCTTGTCCATTAGTATTAGTCATTGAATTAACTTGATAATTAAAAGTTTGTACTCCATCTTCTATTTCTTTTTTTGTATCTTGTTGAGCATATTCTTTACATTGCTTTTCTGATAAACCTCTTTGTTGGTATTTTTTATAATATCTTTCATAACTGCTTTTTACAAATGGAGCTAAATGTGTTAAAGATACTGTTGCCCCACCATATGTTGAAGATGTAACTCCTAAAATAATTTGTGTAGCAATTGTCATTGCGGTTAAAAATCTATGTGGCTTTTCTATCATAACGCCATTCATAATTGTACCATTTTGTAACATATCTTCTAAGTTTATTAACTCACAATTTGTTAATGCATTTTGAGCAAAATAATCTGCATCGTGGAAATGAATAATTCCCTCATCATGTGCTTTTACAACATCCTCTGGCAACAAAAATCTTCTAGTTATGTCTGTGCTGGTAATTCCTGCCAAATAATCTCTTTGCGTTGTTACTACTTGTGCATTCTTATTTGAATTTTCGTTATTCCAATATTCACTTTCACCCTCTATTAATTCCTTTATTGATTGATCTGTTGTATTTGCCTTTCTTACTAGGGCTCTAGTATAACGATAAGTAATATACTTTTTGGCTAATGAATATTTTCCAAAAGCCATTAATTGTTCTTCTATAATGTCTTGAATATCTTCTACAAGAATTCTTTTTTTGTCTAATTCCTCTATGTAATTTATAATTTCATTAATTTCATCTTTAGAAGCTCTCTCTTTTGGCTTTACTTCTTTATTAGCTTTTTCAATAGCTATTCTAATTTTAGATTTATCAAAATCTACTATTTTGCCATCTCTTTTTATTACTTGCATTTTTATTCCTCCTTATATATTAGTTTTTATATATTTAACTCTGTTTTGCAGAGGATTTCTTTCGTTTTTATATTATTTTTCCTTTGTTTTTCTTTCTACTGATTGTCTAATTTATTCTTATATTATATTATCTTTTTTATAATGTCAAACGTTTAAGTCTTATGTAACATCTATTTCTTTTCCTTTATTTAACTACCTTCTCTAGACTTTTTCCATATATTAGTAAGCATTATTTTTACTATTCTTTCTAAAGAATCCTTTATTTTTCTATCTTTTAACGTTTTATTACAGTTTTGTTACATTTTCATTACATTTTTATTACTCGTGTTCGTATTCAAAGTCAATTTCACTCCCTTGACATAGGCTATTTATTTTTCAATTCAAATTAAGATAACTATGGCAAGAATATACTTCTCTACTATTTTTAAAAATTTTAATGATATATCCTTTAATAGTTAATATTTTTCTACTTTTGTCATATCTTTTTATAGGTGATTATATGATTAATTCAAGATATGATAGAATTAATGCTTTAAATTATGCTAGAACTTGGGCTTTAAAGCGAAACCCTAAATATTATAATTATGATAATATTGGAGGAGATTGTACTAATTTTGTATCACAATGCATATATGAAGGTTCTAAAGTAATGAATCATACTAAAACTTTTGGTTGGTATTATTATTCTGCAAATAAAAAAAGTCCTTCATGGACAGGTGTTGAATACTTATTTAATTTTTTAACAAAAAACAGTGGAATTGGTCCTTATGGTAATGTTTGCTCTAAAGAAGATATAGAACAAGGTGACATCATACAATTAAGTTTTGATGGAGACAATTTTGCTCATAGTTTATTCGTTGTAGATAAAGTATTATCAAATATTTGGATTGCAACACATACTTTTGATGCTTATTATAAAAACTTAAATGATTACAATTATCAGAAAATTAGATTTCTGCACATAGAGGGTATTAGAAAACTTTCTTAATGAGTATCCAAATTGAGCACTCTTCCCAATTCAAAGCTATCTCTAATTGGGAAAAATTGTGTTTTTTATGTGATGTATATAGTTTTTGTCTGCTATATATACTTCTATTATATCTATTCTTATGTATTCATTTTCTAATTTATTTATATATATGTAATATTCTATTGCCTTTTGTAAGTGCTTTTTCTTTATTTCATTTACTGCGTCAACTGGTTCGCCATATTCTTTATTTGTTCTTGTTTTTACTTCCACAAATACATATTCTTCTTTGTCTTTTGCTATTATATCGATTTCTCCTTGTTTACAGTTAAAATTCCTATCTAATATTTCGTAATTTATACTTTTCAAATAGTTTGATGCAATTTCTTCTCCTATTATTCCTATTCTTTGTTTTATATACATTATTCCCCCTGTATTTTTACAAATTTATTTCCAGCTAAGCTTTTGATATATCCTTCTATCTCCATTAAAGCTAATAAGCTACTAGTTTTGGATATGCTTAAACCCGTCTTTCTACTTATTTCATTTAAGTCTGTTGGTGTTTTCTTTATATAATTGTATATTTCTTCATACTCTTTTGGTATTTCATTTTTTTCTGGGATATCTTCATATAAAACATACATATCTAAGATATCCTCTGCAGATGTTACCAATAAGGCACCTTGTTTTATTAATCTATTTGTTCCCACTCCTTGTTTGCTATCAATGTTACTTGGTATACAAAACAACATTTTTTGTTCTTCTATGGTATATTTTGCTGTTATGCTACTTCCACTTCTGTATTCCGCTTCTACTACCAAAGTGCCCATAGATATTCCACTAATAATTCGGTTTCTTTTAGGAAATGTATTCAAATCGGCCTTTCTACCCGGCTCATATTCGCTAACAATACATCCTCCATTTTCTAATATTTGATTATATAATTCTATATTTTCTTCTGGATATATATTATTAAATCCACATCCTATTACTGCTATTGTTCTTCCAATTTCAGACATAGACCCCAAGTGTGCAGCTGCATCTATTCCTACGGCTAAGCCACTTACTATACAAATATTGTTTTTAGAAAGCTCTTCTGCAAATTTGAATGCATGTTTTCTACCATATTCCGTACAATTTCGAGAACCTACTATTGCTATTGAATTTTTGTTTAATAAACTATAATCACCTTCTACATATAACTTTTCTGGTGATTTTTTTGTTTTTAATAATCTTTGCGGATATTCTTTATCTATCTTTTTAATTATTTTAATATTTATCACTCCATATATTATTTATTTTTTCTTGCGGATTATTAAAGATTCAAACTAATACAAATTTAATAAATAGATTAATTTTTCCAATATTTTTTATCTAAATTCCTATATTGTATTGCTTCTGCTATGTGTTCTTTTTGAATGTTTTCCTTTTCTGACAAATCTGCTATTGTTCTTGATACTTTTAATATTCTTACATGTGCTCTTGCACTTAAATGTAGCTTGTCAAATGCATACTGTAATATTTTTTTACTTTCTGAATCTAATTTACAATATTTTTCTACTAATTTAGGAGTCAGTTGTGAATTTGAATAAATTTTATCATCTTTATATCTTTCTAATTGTATTTTTCTTGCACTATTAACTCTGGCTTTTATTACTTCAGATGTTTCTATTTCATTATTTTCAACCTGTAATTTTTCATATTTTACAGGTGTAACTTCTATTTGAATATCTATTCTATCTAATAATGGACCACTTATTCTCCCCATATACTTATTTATGGCTTGTTCACTGCAGTTACATTCTTTGTCTGATGCGCCATAGAATCCGCAAGGGCATGGGTTCATAGAAGCAACAAACATAAAATCACATGGATATGTTAATGTGGCATTTACTCTACTTATTGTAACAATATTGTCTTCTAACGGCGCTCTTAACACTTCTAAAGTATTCTTATTAAATTCTGGCAGTTCATCTAAAAACAATATTCCATAATGTGCCAAACTTATTTCTCCTGGTTTTGGGATTTTTCCTCCACCTATTAATGAAATTGGCGAAATTGTATGATGCGGAGCCCTAAAGGGTCTTGTTGTTATTAATGGACATTTTTGTGTCAGCTTCCCACTTATACTATGTATCTTTGTTATTTCTAAAGCTTCTTCAAAAGTTAAATCTGGTAATATTGATGGTATTCTTCTTGCAAGCATAGTTTTGCCAGACCCTGGAGAACCGTATTAAAAGCACATTGTGTCCTCCAGCAGCCGCTATTTCTAAAGCTCTTTTTACATTTTCCTGCCCTTTTACATCTGAAAAGTCAAATGAATATTTATTATTTTCATTTAATATAATTTCTGCATCTATCTTATCCTCTATTATTTCTATTTCTTCATTTAAATACATTACGATTTCTTTTAAATCATTTATGCCTATTACTTCTATTCCTTTTACAATTGTTGCTTCTTTTACATTCTCTTTTGGAAGTATTATTCTTTTAATATTTAGTTTTTTAGCTTCTATGCATAATGGTAAAATTCCATTTACCTTCATAAGTTTACCATCTAATGATAGCTCTCCTATAAATATCGTATCTTCTAGTTTTTGTGGTTTTATTGTTTCCATGCTTAGCAATATTCCTACTGCTATTGGCAAATCAAAATATGGACCTTCTTTTTTTATTTCCGCAGGTGCTAAATTTACAATAATTTTACTACTTCTTAATTCAAACCCAGAATTTTTTATTGCTGTTCTTACTCTTTCTTTTGATTCTCTTATACTTGTATCTGGCAATCCCACTGTCTCCCATCCGTGGCATACCTTTAGAAACATCAACTTGCACGTTAATAAGACACCCATCTAAACCATATAGTGCCATACTTTTTACTATTGATAACATTTTTTACCTCTTTTTGATTTTTATTTAGAATTAAATTATTTGAAGAAAAAACAGAGGTTAGTGTTAAAAAGCTTTTAACCTCTATCCTCTGTCAATTTTATATTTTTTATTTTATTTTGCAATACCTTCGACAAAAATAGTTATTTACTTTACATTTTTCTTATTTTTTGACAAATTTCTATTTTACTGGTACTCCTGTATACTCTTGTGCTTTTTCTTCTCCATTTAATACTCTTAATACCCCATTTGATAGAGCTTGCATTTCTTCTTCTCCTGGAATAATTACAACTTTTCCTATAAAAGATATATACTCTTTTAATGTTTTTATAAAATATTCATCATATGCCATTCCACCTGTTAGTATTATGGCATCTACTTTTCCTTTTAGTACCACACTTTGTGCTCCTATTTCCTTTGCTACCTGATAGATCATTGCATCATAAACTAATTTTGCATATTCATTTCCTTCTGCTATCATTTTTACTACATCTCTTGCGTCACTTGTTCCTAAATGTGATACTAGTCCTCCTTTTTTAGTAATTAGTTCTTTAAGTTCTTCTTCACTATATTTACCTGAAAAGCACATTTCTATTAAATCTATTGCAGGAACTTTTCCACTTCTTGTTGGTGCAAATGGCCCATCTCCGTTTAAAGCATTGTTTACCTCTATAATTTTTCCATTTTTATGTGCTCCAACAGAAATTCCGCCACCTAAATGTGCTACAATTAAATTTAATTCATCATATTTTTTTCCTATGCTATTAGCATATTGATGTGCTACTTCTTTTTGATTTAACGCATGGAATATACTTTGATTGTATATTCCTTTTATTCCAGTAACTCTTGATATTTCTTGTTTTTCATCTACAGTTACAGGATTTACAACATATGCTTTTTTATTATTTATTTTTGCTAAATTATATGCTATTTGTGCTCCTAATACAGATGCATGTTTCATTGTATAGCCTATTTGTGCATGATGTAATAATATATCATTTATCTCATATGTTCCTCCAGCTACTGATACAAGTCCTCCTCCTCTTCCAGAAAATGCATCTATCGTTTCTAGAGGTATGTTATTTTTGTTTAGTGCTTCAATTACCATCTCTGTTCTATATGGTAGTTGCTCTGATATTTCTTTAAATTGTGCTAACTTGTCTGCCTCATGTGTTAAGTTTTCCTTAAAAACCATCTTTTCATCGTCAAAAAGTGCTATTTTGGTAGATGTTGAACCTGGATTAATTGCTAATATCCTATACATATTATTCCTTCTTTCCATTTAATATTTTATATTATTTTTCCCTTTTAAAAATAATATCTTTCATATCTGTTTTTTCAAAGTTTACAGTTCCTTCTTCGGCAATATCTCCGCATGGCAATTCTAATGTTATCTCTGCTTTATATTTGTTTTTATTTATTGTTATTATGAAATCAAATGCAACTGTAAATTTAATATCGTCTGTAGTTTTTTCTATTTTTTTAATTAATGTACCATCATGTATAATTTGTTCATCTTCATCAGATTCGTACTTTCCTATATTTGTATTGCTAAATCTTATTGTTGCATTTCCACCTTGGTTTCCTATTTCTAATATTTTTGAATTGCTACGTGCTCCACCTTTATATTTTAATCTTTCATCTACAATATAATCTTCTGAATAATCATATAACCTTCCTTCTGAGCTATTTGGCATATATGTTATTACTTCTCCTATTTTTGGTGCTCTTACAATTCTAATGTTTTCTATGCTAATACTCTCTATATACATTTGTTTCTCAGTTTTAAATTCCTCATTTTTGTCTATATAAAAGTATATATCATTGTTTTGAAATATATTAAAATTCCATTTTTTATTTGTTTTTTCCTGCTCCACACCTTCTGCTGTACTAACAATTATAATTTTAGATAATTTAAAAGGCATATTTTGTTCCCCTTCTACTTCATATTTTATCATTATAATTGCAATTACTATTAATATTAAAATTAATACAGTTACAGCCAAATAGAATTTTATAGTTTGCTTTTTTTTATCTGTTTCCATGTATCCTCCTCGCATGAAAAATTTGGCGGAGTGGGTGGGATTCGAACCCACGTGCCTGTTTTCGCAGACTAACTGATTTCGAATCAGCCTCGTTATGACCACTTCGATACCACTCCACAATATTTACTTTTTATTTCTTAAATTTTTAAAAAAATCCTTTAAAATTTTTTCACATTTTTCTTGCACTATTCCTGTTTCTATTTCTACTTTATGGTTAAATGTATAATCACCTAATAAATTTAGAACTGAACCACAAGCACCTGTCTTTTTATCCATTGTACCTATATACACCTTTTTAATTCGTGCTTGTATTAATGCTCCTGCACACATTGCACATGGTTCTAGTGTAACATACATTTCACAATCTTGCAATCTCCAAGCATTCAATTTTTTACTTGCTTTTTTTATAGCTATAATTTCTGCATGTTGTGTTGTATCTTTTTTTTCCTCTTTTCTATTGTATGCTCTTGCTATAATTTTTCCATCTCTTACTATTATAGCCCCTACTGGTATTTCTTCTTTGTTATATGCTTTTTTAGCTTGTTTTAATGCTTCTAGCATAAATTTTTCTTTTTCTAACATCCTAGCTCCTAACTTTTTTAATATATTCTTCAATTAATGGTGCCAAAGGGGACGGGGAATTTTGGCACAAATTTATGTTAGTGTCAGAGACTCTGCCCTTTGACACACTGTACCATAAAACTTTGTATTTTACAATAGATAAATAGCAATATCTCCATTTATATTACCTCCAGTATAAATAAAAGATTATGGCTACTTAATTTAATTATTCAGTATTTTTTTAAGAAAATTTCATGGACCTATTTTTTTGTTAGTCCATTGTAATTATTAACTATTCTTTCTAATAATTCTTCTTTAATTTCTCTTCCACAATCTTACTTCCTTATATAAAACTATATGTAGTAATAAAATGCTCGTCCTGTATTGTCAAGTATTTTATCAATATTTTCATATTTTTTATCTTAGGAACTGAAAAAAAGGAATAGTTTTTTACTACTCCTTTGGTGCGCCATAGAGGAGTCGAACCTCCGACCATCAGATTAAGAGTCTGCTGCTCTACCAACTGAGCTAATGGCGCATATTTTTCTTGACAAATTTAAAACAATTATTATTATAATGCTGTGTTTTAAATTTGTCAAGATAAACACAATAATTTAAGTTACGCTTTCTTGATTTATATCACTTTCTTCTGAGTTTATATCTGTTTCTTGAGGTTTATCCTTCTCTTCTTCTCCACTATTTACGGGAACTATAACTTCTGGTTTTGCTATCTTTTTTGTTCCTCTTATTACGATTCTGTCCATAGGATCATATGTGTCTCTTGATACTAATGTTTGTGATATTACTTTTCCATTTAGCTTTAATATTTTATATGTTTCGCTATTGCATCCATCAAATCCACTTTCTTCAACAATTTCTTTTCCCTCTTCTAATGTTGCATCATTTTTATATTTTGTAGTACGATATATATATGAAGTTATTTTTGATTGAATTATTACCTCATATTCTGTTTTTTCTTTGATTCCATATATTTGTGCTGTTGTAATCCCATCTTTAGCTACAGTCTCTATTTTTATTGGATAGTTCCTATTATTTTTAAATTGAAAATCTACTGTTCCCCAATTAACTGTTGCATCTCTACCTGCTGCCACATAAGAAGTTTCAAAACAGTGGTTACTTCTATCTGTGACTTCTAAATTTGCCAATAATACTGCATTATATAATGTAGAAGATATTTGACATATCCCCCCACCGACATCTTGTACAACCTTTCCTCCTGCATATGCACCTGCTGCTTTATATCCAGCACTAATTGTTCTTTCACCAACCGTTTGATTATATGAAAATGTTTCGCCTGGCATAAGTATAGTTCCATTAATTGCTTTTGCAGCTAATTCTAAATTATTACTTCTATTATAATTACCTGCATTATATCTTGTTGTATATGTAGATAATTGATCTGGAAATGCTTTTTCTCCTAGATCAGCTAATGTTTTTTTAGGTATAGTTATTTTTAATGGTATTTCATATTCTTGCTTGTTTTCTTCAATAATTTTTTCCGCTTCTTCCATAGACATATCAAAGTCCACACCATTTACATGTGTATATACTTTAAATGGATTTTCCTCTATATATGCATCTTTAGGTTCTTTGTATATCTCTTTTCTTATTTTTTCTAAGTTTATAGGTTCTGGATCAGCCTCTTGCACAGGTAATTCTATGATATTCTCTTTTTTATTTATGTCTTTAATTTGAGCATACAATATATTTTTAAATTTTTCGCTCTCTACTTTATTTCCTCTTTTTCCTCTTACTATTATAAGTTTTTTTCCTTCTATATAATAGCTGTTTTCTACTACTGCATTTGGCAACTTAGCTGATATTTCTTTTATTTTATTTTGTAAAACTTCCTCATCAATAATTAATTCTGGTTCAATATTTGTTTTGAACAGTTTAGTTAATAAAATTTTATAATTATTTACTACAATATTATCTGCTTTTCCAATATTGTAAGCTTTGTTGACAGCTTTATCTATATTAAATTTTATCCCAAATTGGCTTGTATTTACTACTGTTTCATAACTTCCGTGTTTTATTGTAATATCACTTGTTAATTTTTCATTTATTATATCATTTACTTTTTGTAAAGCTTCTTCTTTTGACATTTCAGAAACATCTATATTTAATATTGATATGCCTGATAAAATATTCGTATTTTTTATATTTAGTAATGCAAATATTATAGAAAATATTATTAGAGAACATATTATTAATGTTATCATTATAGCAATTGTTGCTTTTCTTTTACTTTCTTTTGCCTTCTCTCGTCTTGATTTTCTTGTCTCTTTTGTTCCTTTTTCTTCATAGCCTTCCTCTATATTTTTTAGTATTTCATTTTCGTTATTTATTTCTTCTACTATGGTTTTATTTTCTTCTATTTTTATTGCTTTATCTCCATGTTCTTCCATATTGTACCCCTTTATTTTTTTATTTGCTTTAGTATATATTTATACTTTATCTTAAACATATATTACCATATAAATTATTTTTTTACAATATACTTTATTTAGTAAAAATTGTTATTTTTTCTGGACTTTTATATATATTTTTTATATAATGAAAAAAAATGGTAAAAAGAGTGATTTATAATGATTGGTGATATGATTGCTAAAGCAAGAAAAGAAAAAAATATGTCTAAAACACAACTTTCTAAACTTACTAAAATTGATATTGGTCATCTTACTCACATTGAAAAAGGTGAACGTATTCCTAGCCACAGAGCTTTAAAAAGTATTTGTAAAGCTTTAGATGTTCCTTATCAAACTTTTATGTTTATGTATGATAAAGCCACATATGATGAACAGGATTATTATAAAATTTTTAGACACATGACATATAATAGAGTTCTAGCTTTTGAAAATATAGCTGATTTTATAGAATGTCCTTCTAGTGCTTCCACTGCAGCAGTCGCTGTAAAAATGCCAGATAGTTCTATGGAACCAAAAATAAAAAAAGGAGATTATCTTTTTGTTGAATTAAATGCTCCATTAAGCAGTAATGATCTAGCTATAGTTCAAATTAGAGGTCAAATTTATGTACGAAAATTTGTAGTTAGAGCAGATAGATTAATTTTAAAATCAGATAACAAGGACTATAAATCGATAAATTTTTCGGAATATGATGAATTTAATATTATAGGTAAGGTTGTAGGTATCAAAAAAAATTAATTTTTTTATATTTTTTGTAGAAAATACTTGAATAATATTTTATTTAATAATATAATTTAGTTTGTAATATAAACAAGAGATGAATGAGGGAGATATAAAAATGGAATTAGTAAAAAATGTTTTTTTTAATACAGATAAATTAGTTGAAAACACTAAAGTTAAAATCTCATATGTTGGTGTTCTTTTCCAAGGCAATTCTGAGGAGGTTTATATTCATTACGGATTTGGTCCAAACTGGAACAATGTTAATGAAGTTAAAATGGAAAAAACCGAATTAGGATTTCAAGCTGAAATAGACTTATTATCAGGCGATACTTTAAATTTCTGTTTTAGAAATTCTAAAAATGAATGGGATAATAATAACAATGCTAATTATGTATTTCCTATTGAAAAAGTCGAATTAGCTTTAGTTGTCCAAGATAAAAATAATAATATTGCAGAAAGTAGAAGACTAAGGAAAACATATATATGGAGCAAAAAAATAAAGCTTACTATTTATAAAGTAATTACTTATTTGCCAAAATTAATTTCTGGAAATTATAAAAGAAAAATAGAAGAATAGAGCATTAATTTATATAAAATAAAAAACTGACATTGGTGTCAGTTTTTTTGATTGTCTTTTATATTACTATTCCACCATTTATAGAAATTACTTGACCTGTTGTATAATTATCCTCTATTAACCATTCTACACATTTAGATATATCTTCTGTTTGTCCTATCTTTTCCATTGGTATCTGTTCTATAAATTCCTTTCTTGCTTGTTCTGATATGTTTTTATTTATATCTGTATCTATAAATCCTGGTGCTACTGAATTTACCCTTATATTTGATGGACCTAATTCTTTTGCTAATGATTTTGTCAATCCATCTATCGCAGCTTTAGAAACCGAATAATGTACTTCGCAAGATGCTCCTGTTATTCCCCATATTGAAGAAATATTTATAATACACCCACTTTTGTTATTAATCATATTTGGTAATGCCTCTTGCGTACAATAAAATACTGAATTTAAGTTTGTATTAATCATCCTCGCCCAATCTTCGTCTGTTATTTCTGTAAATAGTTTTATTTGCGATATACCTGCATTATTTACTAAAACGTCTATTTGTTTGAATTTTTCTAATGCAAATTCAATTAACTTTTTTGCCTCTTGCCTTTTAGAAACATCTGCTTTAAATATTTCAATTTCTATTCCTTTTTTTTCTAACTCTTGTTTTACAGTTATTGCTTCTTTTTCTGATGTATTATAGTTTAAAATGACATTGTATCCTTTTTTTGCTAATGTTTTTACTATATTAGCACCTATCCCTCTTGAAGCTCCAGTAACTATTACCACTTTACTTTGCATACTTTCTTCTATCCTTCCTTCCAAAATTTTTATTAGCTCCTTTATACGTACTAGTTAAAGAATGGCAATTAGGGCATAACAATATAAGATTTTCCTCTTTATTATTTTGATAATTACCATGTTTCTCCTTATAAAACAAAAAGCTAGACAAGTTTATAACAAGTCTAACTTTAAGTATTGGAGCCACTTGTCCGATTTGAACGGACGACCTACTGATTACAAGTCAGTTGCTCTACCAGCTGAGCTAAAGTGGCATATTCAATTGGTGACCCCGACGGGAATCGAACCCATGTCTCCGCCGTGAAAGGGCGATGTCTTAACCGCTTGACCACGGGGCCTTTAAAAGTTCTCTAGGATTTAAGTTAAAGCTTAAATCCTAGTTTGGTGAGCCATCGCGGACTCGAACCGCGGACAACTTGATTAAAAGTCAAGTGCTCTACCACCTGAGCTAATGACCCAGATTTTAAGCTGTGCGCCTTTCGGGCTAACACAAGCTTAATTTTAACTTATTTTTTTAAATTTGTCAATACATATTTATAAATTTTGTGTTTTTTTGTAAATTTTTATGCATTTAGTTTTTCTAATAGTTCATCCACGTTAACTCCATGCACATCACATGCTTCTTCAATCGTCTCAGCTTGTGAAGCTGGGCAACCTAAGCAATGCATTCCTATACTTAATAATATTTCTGCCTTTTCTGGAGCTACCTCCATTATTTCTCCTATTTTTGTGTCCTTGTTAAATTTCATATTTTTCCTTCCCTTCTTTTTATTTAAAAAATTATTTTTAGTAACAAATTACTATTATACATAAAACTTCCTATAAAAGACTTCTTTATGCTTAATATAAGTATACTATTTGGTAACATTGGAGATAAGAAAGATATAATTGCAAGAATTATATAGATTATTATCAATGCTTCTAATAGTCCATAAATTATACCACCCAATTTATCAAATTGTTTTATTACTGGTAACTTTGTTATCCATTTTGTTATTAATTTTATTACTAATAATAAAATTTTCGCTATTATAAATATTGTTATCCAAACTCCTGCATTTATAATTAGAGTAGCTACTTTATTTGCGGTTGTATCTGCTACTTTATTTTTTACATCATTTGTTGCATCTTCCAATGTTTCATTTATATACTCTTGCACAACTGTTGGCATTGTAGTATCTTCTTCTGTCTTTTCTACTTCGTTTTTTTCCTCTTCTTGCTTTATTATAACACTTCTAATTGAATTCTCCAAATTTTCATCTATTTGAGTATTATTTATTATTAGAATTGAAACTGGTTTAAATAATATACATGCTACTATTATAGCTAATATAAAAGATATTATTTTTAACAGGCATCCTGTTAAACCTCTTTTATAACCTAACCCCACACATAGCAAAATTATTGCTACTATCACTAAGTCTACAATTAACATATATTTTCTCCTTTCTATAAATTTACTATTTCTATCTTATCTCTATATACAATTGCTGCTGCTCCTTCACATAGCACAACATCTTTTATTTCTTGTAATGATTTATATCTTTTAATTAGCCAGCCATTGGTATGAATAAATTCTACTTCTGAACCTATATTTATAGCTATTGTTTCGCCTCTACAATATATAGACTTTGCCACTCCTTCTATAGTATATATAATAGATTTACCACTTGTTATATTTTTTATTTCTATATTAGTATCAGCACTAAATAATCCCGAAGACTGCTCTGTTGCCTTTATGATATAATTTTCTAATTCTATATCTGCTTTTTTTGCATTTTCATCTAATTGCATAATATTTTCGTCAATTTCATTGTATATCATATGTATAGAACTGTCATACATACAAATCAATTTGTTTTTATCTTGATATTTTATATTTGTAACTAAATCATTAGAATTTGCAGCATATGTATATATAATTGCCTCTGCTGGCTCTTGCTTTGCTTTTTCTATTGATATTACTTTTATATTAGACTGTATTACTGTTCCTGTTGTATTTACTTCTGCAAAACTTAAATATTTATTGTCTTTTGATATACAAGAATCAATTGCATTTGTTGTTGACAGATATGTTTTAAACAACTCTTTCCCTTTTGGCTCATATGTTGCAATAACAGATTTATGAGTGGTTCCTTTTAATATTATGCTTACATATCCATTTGGATTAACATTTATTTTTGAAATATTTCCTTCTATTTCTTTCTCCCATAATATGTTGTTCTCGCAAATTAAATAAATTTTATTACTATCTTTTTCTCCTATTGCTAAATATCTTCCATTTGCGCTATATATTGGATTATTTATTTTTACCTCTAATTCACTTTCTATTTTTCCAGAAGGACTATATTGTTTCAACTTGTTTTCTGACAATATACTTATATATTTATAATTTTCTATAATGTTAACATTAGCTTCATAGCCTATATCTATTACTGTCGCATCTCCACCTGCTATATTTTTTCTAAATAAATACACATCTAAAAAATTTCTAAAAGGTTTATTAAAGCAATATATTATTGTAGAAATAATTACAATTAATAATATAACTACAGCTATAATTGTTATAATTAACTTTTTTTTATTTATTTTCTTCTTTTCTTCCATCTCTTTAGATTGAAACTCTATAATATTATTTTTCATATGTGCTCCTATTTTTAATAATTTCATTATATATTTTATATCAGTTTTTTTGTTTTTTTTCAATAGTTTTCATATAAATACAAAAACCATAACTGAATTTTAAAATTTTTATTGACATTTATTAAATCTCGTGGTATTATAATTATTGTTATGGTATTTGGGTTAGTAGCTCAGTTGGATAGAGCACAGGCCTTCTAAGCCTGGGGTCGGGGGTTCGAATCCCTCCTGGCTCACCAAAACAGTCTTATACGAACCCTGTATAAGAGATAATAGAAAAACATTACTAGTACAAAAACTGGTAATGTTTTTTATTGTATGTACCTACACTATAAATTGTAATTTATTTGTTTGTTTCTTTCAATTTTATAAAAATTGTAACTGCTAG